>Ga0187860_1001820_pt1 | contig 18311 bp, 11 predicted proteins | sample June2016WEW_10_4_FD_132981 | JGI IMG/M metagenome (GOLD analysis project Ga0187860, IMG submission 132981) | Peatland microbial communities from SPRUCE experiment site at the Marcell Experimental Forest, Minnesota, USA - June2016WEW_10_40 | ecosystem: Environmental > Terrestrial > Soil >...
GTCGCGCGCGCTCAGGATGCCGGTCTTTTGTCCGTCGTATTTGCACAGCCGCGTGAACAGCACCGTGCGAATCGGCACGTTGATGCCGACGCCCAGCGTGTCGGTGCCGCAGATGATTTTCAGCAGGCCCTTCTGCGCGAGCTGCTCGATCAGCACGCGATACTTCGGCAGCAAACCGGCATGATGCAGGCCGATGCCGTGCCGCAGCCACTTCTTGATGTCGGGACCGTACGGGCTGCTGAACTTGAATCCTTCGAGCGCGCCGGCCAGCGCGGCTTTCTCCTCGCGGGTGCAAACGTTGATGCTTGTGAAATCCTGCGCGCTCTGCGCGGCCTCCAGTTGCGTGAAATGGACCACATAGACCGGCGCCTTGCCCTCGGCGGCGAGGCTTTCCACCGTTTTGGCCAGCGCCAGCTCCGAGTACGCATACTCCAGCGGGACCGGCCGGTTCGTCGATGAGATGGCAACCGTCGGCCGCCGGTTGAGCCGCGTGAGTTCCTCCTCGAAAAACGCGGTGTCGCCCAGCGTCGCGGACATCAGGAGAAAGCGGGCCTGTGGCAGTGTCAGCAAGGGCACCTGCCACGCCACGCCGCGCTCCCGATCGGCGTAATAATGGAATTCGTCCATGACGACTTCCTGCAGGCCGGCGTGCGCGCCTTCGCGCAGCGCGATGTTGGCGAGGATTTCCGCGGTGCAGCAGAGAATCGGCGCGTCACGATTGACCGACGCATCGCCGGTGCTGAGGCCGACGTTGTCGGGACTGAACTCGCGGCAGAGGGCCATGAATTTCTCATTCACGAGTGCCTTGACCGGGCAGGTGTAAATGGAGCGCCGGCCCTGGGCGAGGGCCTGGAAATGCAGCGCCATGGCCACGAGCGATTTGCCCGACCCGGTGGGCGTGTTCAGGACGACGTTCTTCTCCTCGAACAACTCGAGAATGGCCGATTCCTGGGCGGGATAAAGCTGCAGCCGCCGTCCGTCCACGTATTCCAGAAAGCGCCCCAGCAAGACATCATTGCCGGGCTTCTCGTCCCGCGGAATCAGATCATATAAAGTGGCCGGCACAGGCCACCCACTCTACGCAGGAGGAGGAGTGTTGAAAAGACAGATGCGTAAATTCAGCCAGACGAAATGACAACCAGATGACTCTTTCCTTTCATTGGTGGGTTTGCTACAAAAGCGTCATGTGCAACCTAGCTTCAGCCATAGGGAGAATTGTTCAACGCGATGCGCGGTCGTTCATGCACGAACTTCCCGGTGAATCGTTGGACCTCATCGTTTGCGACGGGCCTTATGCAGTAACAACACATGAGTGGGACAACGTGGCGGGCATTCAGCGTTTCAACCTCGAATTGTTGAAATCCTTCTCCCGGCTGCTCAAACCCGGCGGCGTGGCTTATTTATTTGGCAAGCCGGATTGTGTTGATTTTATTGATTATCGGCCGTTCCTGACATTACATTCCAGAATCGTGTGGTATCAGCCGAGCCGGCTGGCGCAAGGGCGCATTTCCTACACGAACAATTACGACGTGATCTGTTACTTTGCCAAGGGTAAGGCGAAGACGTTCAATCTCGACGACATCCGCGTAGCGCAGTTGGTGGAATTGGAGCATCGCCTGCGCTGCGAGAAAGTTCCATCTGTGCGCAACGGTAAATTCGGCAAGACTGCGTTCAATCCCGACGGCAAGAATCCCGGCGACGTTTGGGGCGATATAAAGCAGCTTACTTACAAATCAAAAGAACTGGTCAGCCGCGAATTGTTGAACACGATCCAGAAGCCGGAAAAACTCATGGAACGGCTCATCAAGGCCAGTTCAAATCCGGGCGATTTGGTGTTTGATCCGTTCTGCGGTTCGGGCACGGTGCCGGTAGTTTGCCAGCGACTCAAACGACGTTTCGTGGCGTGTGAAATCAACGCGGATTACTGCCACATCGCCGAAGAGCGACTGGTGAGCGCACGCAACACATGCGAAGCTCCGGTCGAACTGCTGGAGTTTCCAGAAGTTCGTAAGGGCCAGAAGGAAGCGTCGGTTCAGGTCGGTTTGCTGTAAACGACTTTGCCGCACTGCTGTGCCCACTTGATGGTGAAACCAATGTGGGAGATGTCATTGCGGCTGGCATCCAATTGCCGCTCGGCCTCACGCAACATCACATCCACTGGAACTTCGTAGATGACGATGACATCAAGCGGACTTTCCTCGTCGAACACGGCGCAGTAAATTGCAGTGTTGCGGGTGATACGCTCCAATGATTTCGCTCGCTTGTCGGCTGGTGATTTGAACATCCGGTCGAGTTGGAAGGTTCCACCATCAAAGCAAGAAAGGTATTCGAACTTCCGACTAGGGTTGGCGGGATCAAAAGCATCTGGTTCATGTTTGGTTCGATGAACTTCATGGCCGAGGATGTCGGCAACCACCAGTTCTTTGACCAGTCCCGGCTGGAGCAAATTTTTGAACCCATGTTGAGCCGCGATTTCCTGCGCCTTACGGACATAGTTGATGATTTGGCTGATGTAGTTCATGAATTGGCGCAAAAGCTATCCGCTTTGCCGTTTGTTGTCGAGGAAGCCAGTCGGCAAGCTTCATGCACTCATAAGTGTTCTGCCGCAGCCTTGATCGCCTCCAACTCCTCCCATCGCGCATAGAGCTTCGCGAGATTGTCCTTCGCGGCGGCGAGATCAGCGGTGAGCCGGCTGGTCTGTGTGGCGTGTGTGCGGTGAAAATCCGGCGAAGCGAACAGAGCTTCAATACGGACGATTTCCGCATCCAGGCCGTGGATTTGCGCCTCCATGCCTTCCAGTTCGCGTGTTTCCTTGAACGAAAGTTTGCGAGGTTTCGCCAGTTTCGTTGCCTTCGTGGCGGCGACGCGGGAGTGCGCTGCTGATTTGTTCGTGGGGATGATGGCGGCGCTCTGATCCCGCCGTGGCGGGACCGGTACGGTCAGGCGCTGCTTCTTTTCCAGGTAATAGTCGTAATCGCCGACGCTGTGGTGGATTTTGCCATCGCCCTCGAACGCCAGCACGTCGGTGCAGACGCGGTTCAGGAAATAGCGGTCGTGACTCACGACCAGCACCACGCCGGGGAAAGCGATCAGGGCTTCCTCGAGCACGCGCAAGGTCGGCAGGTCGAGATCGTTCGTCGGCTCGTCGAGGATGAGGAAATTGCCGCCGTTTTTCAGGATGCGGGCGAGCAACAGCCGGCTGCGCTCGCCGCCGCTCAGGTATTTCACCTGCGTCATGATGCGGTCGTCGGCGAACAAAAACCGCTTGAGGTAGGCGCGCAGCGACAGCTTGCCGTCGCCAAAAATGACGAACTCGGTGCCGTCGCCGACCTCCTCCAACGCCGTGCGTTCCTCGCGCAATTGCAGCCGGCCCTGGTCCACGTAGTTGAATGTTGTGAGCTGGCCGGCCTTGACGGCGCCTTCCGTGGGGTTGAGTTCACCGATGATGATTTTGAGCAAGGTAGTTTTGCCGAGGCCATTTCTTCCGACGACCCCGATGCGCCGGCCGTTCTCAAACGTGAAATTGAATCCGTGAAACAAGGTGCGCCCGCCCAGATCCATGCCGAGATTGGCCACCTCGACGACGCGATTGCCCAGTTGCGGCGGCGGGGGAATGCAAAGCTCGACGTCTTCCTCAATGACCGGTCCGTCCTGCGCGGCGGTTTCGTAGTAGCGCTCGAAACGATCCTTCTGCTTGCTGCGCTGCGCCCGCGGACCCTGGCGCACCCAGGCCAGTTCCTTTTTCAGAAACATCTGGCGCTTGTGCTCGATGGTGGCGTCGGCGGCCTGGCGCTCGGCCTTGGCCAGCAGGTAATCGGTGTAGTTGCCGGCGTGCGAGAAAAACCGGCCATCGGACAACTCGACCATGCGCTTTGCCACGCGGTCGAGAAAGTAGCGGTCGTGCGTGACGACGAGGAATGAGCCTGGGAATTCGTCGAGAAACTCCGCGACCCACTCGATGGATTCCGGATCCAGATGGTTGGTCGGCTCGTCGAGGATCAAGAGGTCAGGCTGCGAAACCAGGGCGCGGCACATGGCCACGCGCCGCTTCTCGCCTCCGGACAGCGTGTCAATGGCCCGGTCGCCGGCCGGACAATTCAGGTGCGACATCGCGGTTTCGATGCGCCGGTCCAGCGTCCAGCCTTCCAGCCGTGCGATGCGGTGCTCCAATTCCTCGTGTCGCCTCGACTCGGCCGGCAGCGATTCAAATTCCGCAATCAGGCCGAGCACAGCCCGGGCGCCGTCGCGGATGTTCTCGAGAACGCTCTTCGCGGCATCCAGCATGAAGTCCTGTGGCAGGTAGCTGACGACAAGCTCGCGCCGCTGCGTCACATCCCCGCCGTCCGGCGATTGCAGCCCGGCGAGGATGCGGAGGAACGTCGTCTTGCCGCAGCCATTGCGTCCAACCAGCCCGATGCGGTCGCCCTCGTCGATCGCGAGCGTTGCGCCATCCAGCACCGCGCGCCCGCCGTAGCGCACGGTCAGTTCGGTGGCCGTGAGGAGGGTGGGCATCTCACTCCCGCGCCGTTTGCACCGGCAGGGCGGACAGCGGGCAGTTCCGGTTCGTCTCGCCGAAATAATTTGCCGACCAGTCGTTGGCGAACAGCACCACGGGGTTGTTCCCCACGTCGTGGGCGAGCCGCGAGCCGGTGGGAAGCGAGAGCGCGTCGAGCTCGTCCTCCTTCATGTCCGCCGGCAGCCAGCGAACGACTGTCCAGGGCGTGGCTTCGAGGCGCGAGGCCGCGCCGTATTCGCTTTCCAGGCGGAACTGGACGACCTCGAATTGCAATGGCCCGACCGCCGCGAGCAACGGTGTTTTCGTCGCCTCGTTGTGCAGGTAAAGCGTCTGAATGACGCCTTCCTGCATCAACTGATCGAGTCCCCGCCTGAATTGCTTGAACTTCGCCGTGTTGGGATTGCGCAGGTAGGCGAACGCCTCGGGCGCAAAACGCGGGATCTCCTTGTAGGTGATGCGCGGATCGGTCGTGAGCGTGTCGCCGACGCCGAAGCTTTCGTGCCCGACAAGGCCGATGACGTCCCCGGGATATGCCTCGTCCAGCGTCTCGCGTTCGTTGCCGAAGAGCTTGTGCGAACTGGACAGGCGCACCCTCTTCCCGGAGCGCGAGTGATGCACCACCATGTCGCGCTCGAATTTGCCGGAGCAAACGCGGACGAATGCGATGCGGTCGCGATGCCTCGGATCCATGTTGGCCTGAATCTTGAAGATGAAACCCGAAAAGGCCGGGTGTTCCGGCGAGATCTCGATGCCGGCGATGACGCGCGACTTGGGCGGCGGCGAATGTTTCAGGAACCCATCGAGCAAAAGCTGGACGCCGAAATTGTTGATTCCGCTGCCGAAAAAAACCGGCGTGCTCCGGCCCGCAAGCACGGCCGCTTCGTCGAAGCCGCCCCCGGCGTGATCGAGCATTTCCAGTTCCTCGGCGGTTTTGTGAAACGTTGCTTCGTCGAGTTGGCCGCGTATCGCGGGATCGTTCAACCCGCCGACGGACACCGGCGCGCGGTACTGGCCGCCGGCCGTGCGCTCGAAAAGGTGCATCTGGCGCGTTTGCCGGTCAAACACGCCCCGAAACTCGAAGCCGTTGCCGATGGGCCAGTTCATCGGATACGCGCTCATGCCGAGCACGCGTTCCACTTCATCGAGCAGCGCCAGCGGATCTTTCATCGGCCGGTCGCACTTGTTCATGAACGTGAAAATCGGCACGCCGCGCTGGCGGCAAACCTCGAACAGCTTGCGCGTCTGCGACTCGATGCCCTTGGCTGAATCAATCACCATCACCGCCGAATCCACCGCGGTGAGCACGCGATAGGTGTCCTCGGAGAAATCCTTGTGGCCCGGCGTATCCAGCAGGTTGAGGCGATAGCCGTTGTAATCGAACTGCAACACCGTCGAGCTGATCGAAATGCCGCGCTTCTTTTCCAGCTCCATCCAGTCGGATGTCGTGGCGCGCTGGTTTTTGCGCGCGGTGACCGAGCCGGCGAGCTGCACCGCGCCACCGTACAGCAGCAGCTTCTCCGTCAACGTGGTTTTGCCCGCGTCCGGATGCGAGATGATGGCGAACGTGCGCCGCCTCTGAATTTCCTTCGAAATGCTCACAAAGGTTGGAAAGAATAACAGACATTCGGGCGGGAACAAGCCTTGGATTTGACAATGGGGGGATGCCAGGGCCAATTCATGAGGGTGGCGAAATCGGGGCGGGGACGGCCTCGTCCCCAGGATCCTTTGAGTTTCTGCATTCTCACTGGGGACGAGCCGTCCCCACCCCTCATGAATGGGTCAGGATGCAGCCGCCACTGTGAATTGGCGGACCCGTCCCGCAGTGGCCATCTCCGCCGTTTCAAAACGGCGGCTGCGCTACGCTTTCGGCGCGGTCTTTTTCGCGGTCTTTTTCGCCTTGACCGCCTTCTTCTTTCGTTTGATGTAACTCTGCCGGCGTTTTTGTTTTTCCGCTTTGTTGTGTTGTTTGCTCATAAGGCTCTTTACATTTCCACCGCGCGTTCCGATTTTGATGCAGGTCACTATGATAATTGCCCTGAACCGATTCAACATCTATTTGCTGTCCGCGGCCGCCTGCGTCCTCGTCTCGGGCTGTCATCTGGGAGGCCACAAGAAGGACAAACACCTGGCAACACTTCGCGTGCACGTCGAAGTGGTCCCGGAGTCGATGGATTTCAGCACCACGGTCTCGGTCTCCCGGACGGCGCCGCTGCAGGTGACGGTGGACAAGTCGCCGATCCTGACGGAAGCGAACGTGGCCAGCGCGAGAGTGGTGGACGTCCCGGGCGGGTTTGATTTGCAGATTCAGTTTGACCGGCAGGGAACCTGGCTTCTGGAATCCTACACGACGAGCAATCTCCGCAAACACCTTGCCCTTTTCAGCATGTTTGTCGATGACTCCGGGAAAAAGCAGAGCCGTTGGTTGGCGGCGCCGATCATCACTCGCCGCGTTGGCAACGGTTTGCTGTCCTTTACTCCGGATGCCACCCGCGAGGAGGCCGAGGCCATCGCCAAGGGGCTGCGGAGTGTCGCCAAGAAAAACGAGGAAAACTCAAAATGGTGACCACGACCGCCCGGCACTCCGGCGGTCCGGATCGCCGCACGATCCCCCGGCTCCGCGCCGCACTCCCGATGCTTTTGTTGGCGGCGGTTTCCACCTCCGCTCAGCAGCCGTTCCGGTTGCCCACGGCCAACCGCGCGCTGTTTGAGCCCGGCGGCGAGGAAAAATTCTTCGTCGGTACAACCGGCAAACCGTGGACCAGCGGGTGTTTCGGCTGCGTGCGCAGCGACGGCTGGCAGATGCATGAGGGATTGGACATCCGCTGCCTGGATCGCGACAAGCGCGGCGAGCCGACGGATACGGTGCGGGCGACGGCAGACGGCACGGTGGTTTACATCAACACGCGGCCTTCGCTTTCCAATTACGGGAATTACATTGTCGTGCAGCACCACGTCGAAGGACTGGAGATTGATTCGCTCTATGCCCACCTGCGCGAAATCCAGCCTGGATTGAAAATCGGCCAACCCGTCAAAGCCGGTGAACCCATCGCGGTGATGGGCCGCACTTCCAACACGCGCGAGGGCATCTCGAAGGAGCGGGCCCACGTGCACTTCGAGTTGAACCTGTTCGTCAACGACCGCTTTTCGAGCTGGTTCAAAAAGTCGTCGCCGAACGAGCGGAACGACCATGGCGAATGGAACGGCCAGAACCTGCTCGGGATCGATCCGCGCCGGGTCCTCCTGGGTGAACAAGAGCAGGGGGATCAATTCAGCCTGCTGGGCTTCCTCCGCAGCCAGAACGAACTGTGCCGTGTGATTGTGCGAAAGACAGAATTTCCCTGGCTGAAGCGTTATGCCCTGTTGATCCAGCCGAACCCGGTTGCGCAAAAAGAAGGCATAGCCGGTTACGAACTGGCGCTCAATTTCAACGGGGTAGCCTTCGAAGTGATCCCGCGCGCCGCCTCGGAGATTCGCGGCAAGGGCAAATACCAGTTGGTGTCGGTCAACGAAGCCGAATATCACAAGAACCCCTGCCGGCGTCTGGTGGTCCAGAAGGGCAGCCGATGGGAACTGGGCAACCACGGGATCGAAGCGCTGGATATGCTGACGTATTGACTACCCGGGCTTGACCACCGCGACCACGAACGCATCCGGCTTGAGGTATTTCTGCGCGGCGGCTTTGATCCGATCGAGGGTGACGGCTTCGTACATCGCGTCCTCGGCGTCGATGTGGGCGTAGCCGAGGCCGTAGAGTTCGTCGAGCGCAACGGTCAGGGCCAGGGCGCCGAGATCCTGCCTGCCGATTTTTTTCTGGCCGATGATTTTCGCCGTGGCGCGCTTCAGTTCGGCTTCCGTCAATCCCTCGACACGCAGCAATTCGGCTTCCCGCAGCAATTCCTTTTCAACCAGGTCCACCTTCTCCGGCATGGTGCCGGCGTAGAAACTGAAGTAGCCCGGTGCCAGCCCCGGAAAATGCTGGGCGCCGACGTAGTAAGCGAGCCCGAGCTGCTCCCGCACGCGCAGGAACAGTCGCGAGCCCAGGTCACTGCACGCTTCCTGGAGCAGCTCGAGCGCGTACCGGTCAGGATCGTGCAGGGTGGTGCCGGGGAAGCCGATGACCAGCACCGCCTGCTTCTTGTCGCGGATTTCCGAAACGCGCGCCGGCGCACTTGAAACTTGAAACTTGAAATTTGAAATCTTCAAAGGTGCGCCCGGCCCCGGCTTCCAATCCGCGAACGCCTGTTCGACGCCGCGCCTGACTTCCGCGGTATGGACATCGCCGAAGATGGCGAGCACGCAATTGTCCGGGGTGGCAAACTTCTGATGGAACGATTGGAGGCTCGCGGCGTCGAGGTTCCGCAGGCTTTCTTCGGTGCCCAGCGCGTCGAAGCCGTAGCCGGTCTCGCCAAACAGAGCGCGGCGCATCGCATTCATGGCGCTCTTGAGCAGTTGGTCTTTCTGCGCGCGCACGTTCGCCAGTTGGACCTCCCGCTCCCGTTCCAGCGCGGCGCCCGGAAACGTCGGACACAGCAGCACGTCCGACAGCAGATCCAGGCCCGCCGCGAAATCCGGGCTCAGCACTTCGGCGTTCACGCCAAAGCTGTTGTTGCCACCGTGACTGTCGATGCTCCCGCCAACCGATTCGATTTCCCTGGCGATATCCTCGGCCGATCGCTTCGGGGTGCCTTTGAGCAGCATCTTGCCCGTGAGTTGCGTGACACCGTTGTTCCCGGCCGATTCCGCGAGGACGCCGGCTTCGAACACGGCGCGGAATTCCACAAACGGCAGGCGATGATCTTCCTTCACGAGCAGCCGCAGGCCGTTCGGCAGCTCCCATTTCTGAATGGCATTGTCGCTGCGCACGGAACTTCCGACGGCCGCCTTCGGCGCGCTGCCGTTCGGAAGCAGGGCGTACAGGGATTGGTTGTCGCGGACAAGATATTCCCGGGCGACGCGTTGCAACTCGGCCGGGGTGACGCGTTTGACGGCGGCGAGATAGCGCTCGGAAAAGTTCAAATCGTTCGCCGCCAGCCAGCTCGAGCCCAGGTTCTGCGCTTGGCCCTGCATGGTTTTGCGTGCCGACAATGTCCCGGTCATGAATTGCCGGACGGCTTTGCCCAATTCCGCGGCCGAAACCGGCGCCAGTTTCAGCTTCTCGATCTCGGCGAGCAAAGCATCGCGGGCCTCGATGAATTTGTCCGCGTCCAGCACGGCGCTCATGCCGAACAGGCCGGGGTCGCCGGGACTGTAAGTCCAGGCGTCCGCATGATGGACAACGGCCTGCTTCTCGCGCAGTTCCTGATACAGCCGCGAGCTGCGGCCATGGCCGAGTACCGCGCCCAGAACATCCAGGATCGGGACGTCGGGATGCCGCAAATCGGGGATATGCCACGAGAAATACAGATGACCGAGTTCGATCGGGGCCTCCTCGACCACTTCGCGCGCCGTGGTTTGCCTGGGTTCCGCAGTCAGAAGGACCGGTTGCAGCGGCCTGGTTTTGCCGGTCGCATACGCGGCGCGGATCTGGCCGACGACGTCGTTGCTGCGAACGTCCCCAACGACAACATAGAACACATTGTTCGGGGCGTATTTCTCCCGGTAATACTCGAGGATGTCCGCGGGCTTGAGTTCGTTGAAGATGTCCGGATACCCGATCACTGTGAAGCGGTAGGGGCTGCGCATGTAGGCTGTTTCGAACAGGCGGCGGGTGGCCCGGCGTCCGGGGTCGTCCACGTTCATGTCCATCTCGCGGCGGATGACGTCCTGTTCCTTGGCCAGCTCCTCGGCGGGGAGGGTGGCGTGCTGCATGATGTCGCAGAGGATATCGACGGCCACGGTTGCGCCGGTGTCCGGCACATCGACGTGATAGACCGTCCGGTCGAAGCTGGTGTAGGCGTTCATGTAACCGCCGGCTTCCTGCACTTCCTGGTCGATCCGGCTGCCGGGGCGCGTGGTGGTGCCTTTGAAGAGCATGTGCTCGAGCACGTGCGACAGACCTGCTCCGAGCCACTTGCCTTCATGGATGCTGCCGGCCATGCACCAGGCTTGCGCCGACACTACCGGCGCGCTGTGGTCCTCGCCCACGATGATCGTCAGGCCGTTGTCGAGGACGGTGAGGGTCACGCCGGGGGGCGCCGGCGGGATTTCGTCAATGGATGAGGGTTGCGTCATCACGAATGTGTCAGGCAGCAAAAATAGGCGGGAATGGAGGTTGATCAATCCAATTCGGTCGCGTAGCGGCGGTTGTGAAACTGCGAAGGCCCCCGCTGCGGGGCCGATCCGCCAATTCACATTGGCGGCTACAACTGTCAGGCCACCGGCTTGGGTTCCTTCGCCAGCTTGCTCTTTGGGAGGAACGGTTTGGAGAAGGCGTCCTCGAAACTGTAACCATTCTCAAAATCCGTCCGGCTGTCCTTGTCGGTCTTTGCGAGCAGCCCGGTTTCGACCATGTTGAAAACGATTTCGCCGAAGTCGCGGCAGTGGCGGATGCCCCATTCCTCGAACACGGTGATGATCATCGGTCCGAACTGGTCGAGGGCATATTCACGGATGCCGCCCAGCAGTTCCTGGCCCGAGACATGCCGCATCTGCCCGCGGGTTTCCTTCAGGATGGATTTTTGCGTGTAATCGAGGGCTTCGCGGAGAAAGAGATAGGCATCCCGATGATACCGGGTGTCCCTGGCGAGAATCTGATCCAGCCCGTCTTCGAAAGTCGGTTCGTGCATGTCAGTGTTCCACCTGTTTGACGGGTACTATCGGCGTGTTGCCATCGCCACTTGAATCCTGCGATTCGATCCTAACGGGGGGATGCGCCGTCCGATACGCTTTCACGGCCCAGCCGGTCAACAACAGGCCGAGAACGATGCAGACCACCATTTGTTCCTGTTTTGTCAGGCGGTTCATGGCGTGAGTATAGCGAACATTGACCAAACCACAATGATTGAAAGTTGGTGGAAGCCTGCCCGTTGAGCTGTAAGGTTTAAGCCTACAGGTTTTTCAGTTATTTCCCTACAGACAAACCCGCCCGGATTTGCTAAAAGCACATGTGAAAACAGGAGTCATTGGAAAGCCGGCAAATGGAGAGAGCCCATGAAAACAGAAATCAAAAGGAATTCGGAGAATCCCGTCCAACACCGCCGTGGGATGAGCGCGGCTCTGGCATTCACGTTGGTCGAACTGGTGGTGGTCATCGCGGTCATCGCCCTGTTGGCTGCGTTGCTATTGCCCGCGCTGGCCGGAGCGAAGGCGGATACTTCGAGGGCGGTATGCCAGAGCAACCTGAGACAGCTCGGAACCGGCTTGCGGCTGTTCGAACAGGACCACGACGAGATGTTCCCGCCTGCCGCGTTTCAGGGAGGAGCCGCAGGACCTGTTAGTCCAAGTCAGTTGTCCTGGGACAGCTACATTAACCGCTATATCGGCGGCAACGCGCCCAATGCTGACATGCTAATTGGCAATCTTTTCATAGGTGAATGTCCCAAGATCTTGCTCTGCCCTGCTGACACCAGGGCCGCTAATTGGCCAGGCGAGATATGGGGACGTAGAACTTATTCGATGCCATGGGCTGATCAGTATTTTCAGGCACCCATTATTAGTTATGGCAGCAAGTTTCCCTATGACTTGTCCCTTGGCACAACTGTCAATATCGGGGTCTATTGGTTTGATATCAGCCTCACGGCGGATTTTGACGCAAGGAGCTTTAAAACCTCGATTATCAATGACCCCAGCGGAACACTTCTGTTGGTCGAACAACCCAACAACAGTGGTGCGGCTGCCAACGAGTGGCCGGCGGTCAGCATGGGACCTTCGACTGCTCAATCCGACCCGAACAATACCCTTTATCAGATCTGTCCAGGCGTGCCCCTGCCTCCTGTGGATGCACCGACCCATAACGTCAACACGGGACAATGGGTGTACCAGGCTCACGGCTATAGATTCAATTATCTCATGCACGACGGACACGTTCAGACCCTCACCACCAATGCCACGATAGGAACGGGGACTCTGGTGCAGCCCAAAGGGATGTGGACGGTGGCGGCGGGTGACTGATCTCGGACGCCGATGCGCAAATATCAAGAAATCACAACTCAAATCCGATCGATGACTCTTATGAAAAGCGTGACACGGTTTGGAATGGGCATCGCTGTTCTGGCCTTTGCGGCAATGGCTTCCCGGGCCAATGGGGCGCCGACGCAATTGGTTTCCGGACGAGATCCGTTGGTGGTCCTGCCGGCGGGTGGGAATGGAAATTCCATCGCTCCCGGCCTGAGTTCCGATGGCCGGTTTGTCGTCTTCTCCAGTTCGGCAACCGACCTGGTGCCTGGCGACAACAGCCAACCGGGCCTCGACGTGTTCCTGCGCGATCGCCTCTGGGAAACCACCACCCTGGTCAGCGGCAATTTCAGCGGGACGGGCGGGGGCAATGCGGATTCGACCTGCGGCCAGGTCTCGGACAGCGGCCGGTATGTCGTCTTCCAGAGCGACGCCAGCGACCTGGTACCGGGCGACACGAACGGGGTGAGCGATATTTTCCTCCGGGACATGGCCACGGGGACAACCCTGCTGGTGAGTGTTGCGACGGATGGCGGCTTTGCCAACGGTGCCTGCACCGATCCGGTGATCACGCCCGACGGCACGTGTGTGGTGTTCATCAGCGCGGCCACCAATCTGGTGGCCGGCGACAAAAATGCAATTCCAGACGTCTTCGTGCGCGACTTGATCGCGCGAACAACGAGGCTGGTCAGCGTCGGGGCGACAATCCCGGCGGGACGAACCAGCGCGGGGATGTCCACGCCGGCCGTTTCGGATGACGGGCGGTTTGTCGCTTTTTTCAGCGATGCAGCCGGGTTGGCCTCCGGGGCCCCGAGCGTTCCCAACGGCGAGGTGTACGTCCGCGATCTGCAGGCCGGCACGACCACCTGGGCAAGTCAGAACGCCGCCTCGATTATGTCGGCCACGTTCGGCTCCGCCAACGGCATGGCGTCCTACGACCCCAGGCTCAGCGATGACGGACGCTACGTCGCCTTCAAAGCCGGCTCCACCAATTCGGGCGCTCCGAACGTGATCCTGCGATACGATTCCATTGCGGGCACAACAGCCGTGGTGAGCACAAACGGAATTGGGGCGACGGGCACCGAGGACGACGTTTACGGTCCCGAAATCACGTCTGACGGAAGCCTGGTTGCCTATGTTCAACAGGAAGGTGCGACAAACCTGAATCATTTCAGCGTTCACGTGTGGAATTCGCTGACGGCGGCGGACACGCGCGTCAGCGATCCGGGAGTCGGAGGAGTGATCACGACATCTTCGCGCGCTCCAGTCCTGGCCGGCGACGGCGGGAGTGTGGTTTTTATAAGCAACGCCACCAATCTGGTCGGCAACGCCGTGTCCAGCGGGTTCCATGTTTACCGGTATGATCTCTCCAATGGCACGCGGCAACTGATGGACGTGGACATGAGCGGCGTTGGAAGCACCGACGACGAACTGGCTTGTTTGGGAATCAGCGCGGATGGGAGCTGCGTCGCCTTCACGAGTCCCGATGGCAGCCTGGTTCCCTTGGACAAGAACCGGGCGGAGGATGTGTTTGTGAGGGACGTTTCGAGCGCCGCCACCGAATTGATTTCGCAGCGGAACTCCAGTGTCGTGCATCAATCCGGTGATGCTTACAGTTCGTTATCCCAGCTTTCGGTCAGCGCCGACGGCCGTTGGGTGGCGTTCGCCAGCACGGCGGACGACCTGGTTGCGAGCGATACCAATGGCGTGCAGGATGTGTTCGTGCGCGACCTCCAGACCGGTTCCAGTGTTCTCGTGAGCGTGGGCTTCGATGGGAGCGCGGCTTCAGGTGTCTCTGAAAACCCTGTCATCAGTGCGGACGGACATTCTGTCGCGTTTATCAGCAACGCGACGAATCTGGTCGCGGGCCAGTCTGGGAGCGGCTTCAACGTTTTTCTTCGCAATCTCGAGACGACGGCCACCATTCTTGTGAGTGTCTCGACCAATCCCACGACCGCTACAGGAGCGGGCACGCCGTATTGCGGGCCAGTGATCAGTGCGAATGGCCGATATGTCGCATACGTGGCCGAGGGAGCGGTCAGTGGCAATGCCGTGTTGGGCACCTACTGGCGCGATGTCACCTCGCCATCCGCTGTGTTGCTTGGTCAGCTTTCGCAGGGAGTTCCGCCATTTCCGATGACGATGAGCGAAAACGGCCGCTACGTTGCCTACTCGCTCCATGACGCGGCAGCATCCCCTCGGGATTCGCTGCGAGTCAGGGACACTCAAGCCGGAATCGATATCTACACCAATGCGTGGACCCCGTTCCTGTACGCGTCGCAGTTCTGGGCTGCGGCGGCGCTGAGCCCCGATGGATCGCGCTTGCTCTACGTCATAAACCGCACCCTTTACGTGAACTCCGTCCCGGGCAACACCAATCTCCTGTCAGTCCCAAGTGCCGCTCTGGTCCAGAATGCCGCAGGATGGAGTGAGGACGGGCGCTATTTGGCGTTTGTTTCGTCCACCAACCTCTTGTCGTCCGGCGACGACGGCACGAACAAAGCTTATTTGTGCGATCTGCAGACGGGAGACATCACTCTGATGGGTGTCACCGGACCGAGCACGGGAATCGACCACGTCTTTTCCGACTCGCCTGCCGTCAGCGCAGACGGGCGGTTTGTGGTGTACCGCAGCGGGGTCACGAATTACCTGGTCGGAGATACGAGCATGCCTCCGAATCTCTTTCTCTTCGATCGGCTGTCGGGTTCGACCACTCTCCTGACTGCGGGACAGGGCGGCGTGGGGCCGGCGACATGGGTCTCACGGGGGGCGATCAGCGGCAGCGGCAATACAGTCGCTTTCCTCGATCTGGGTTCCGGGCTGGTTTCAGGCGACCTCAATGAAGTGCAGGACGCTTTTGCCGCCGCGCCCAACATCGGATCGCCGTTGGACAGTGACGGGGATGGCATTCCGGACTGGTGGATGCTGCTTTACTTCGGGCACGCCACAGGGCAGGCAAGCGATCTATCGCGGGCGGGTGATGACGCCGACGGCGACGGAATGAGCAACTGGCAGGAATGGATTGCGGGCACCGATCCGAAAGATGCATCGTCACGGTTGCAGATGTTGCTGCCTGTCCGGAACGCATCCGGGGTGAGCTTGAGTTGGGAGAGCGTGGCCGGAACGACCTATTACATCCAGCGCAGCACCCTCAAGAAAGGCGATTCGTTTTCCACCATCCAGACCAATATCACCAGCCAAGCGAGTACAACTTTTTTTACGGACACCAACACGGTCGGTCAGGGCCAGTTGTTCTATCGCGTCGGAGTACAGTGATGGGTGGATCAGCCGACCACCAGGTTCACGAGTTTCTTTGGCACGATGATCACCTTTTTGACCGTTTTGCCGTCGAGGAAGGGCTTTGCCTTCCCGCTCGCCCGAGCGGCGGCTTCGATCTCGGCCTGCGAGGCATCGAGACGGATCCGGATCACGTCGCGCAATTTGCCGTTCACCTGCACCGGGATTTCCAGCGTGTCCTCGACGAGCAGGGCCGGATCGAACGCCGGCCAGGGCGCGTACGCCAGTCCCGCTGGATGTTGAATGTTGGGGGTTGAATGTTGGAGGTTCATCTTCTCCCACAACTCCTCCGCGATATGCGGGGCGAAGGGCTGGAGCAGAATCAAAAACTCGCGCAGTACGGTCACAGGCTTTGTTTCCCAGGTCATCGCTTCATTGATGAAAACCATCATGGCCGAGATGGCCGTGTTGAATCGCATCCCATCCAGGTCTTCGGTGACTTTCTTGATGCAGGCATGAAGCGCCTTCAATTGCGCGGGCGTCGGCTGCTTATCCTCGATCGCGGAGCTGAGTTTGAGAAGCTCCAGCAGCTTCGCAGCCGCGCTTGTGAACGCGCGGGGGTCCGCGGATTCACATCCGCGGCCACAGATGTCCGTGGTTGTCTCCGCCTGCTCGAATTTGGTTTCGCTCTGCTCGTCCACAAACAAGCGCCAGACACGGCCGAGAAAGCGGTAAACCCCCTCGACACCTTTCGTGTTCCAGGGTTTCACCATTTCGAGGGGGCCCATGAACATTTCGTACAGACGGAACGCGTCGGCGCCGTATTCCTTCAGGATATCATCAGGATTCACGACGTTGCCGCGCGACTTGGACATTTTCTGGCCGTCTTCGCCCAGGATGAGGCCCTGATTGACGAGCTTAAAAAACGGTTCGGGCGTCGAGACTTGGCCGAGATCGAACAAAACCTTGTGCCAGAACCGGGCATAGAGCAGGTGCAACACGGCGTGCTCCGTGCCGCCCACGTAAAGGTCCACACCGGGCGTGGACTGGGTTGAGGACGGGTTCGCGCCCATCCAGTAGCGTTCAGCTTCAGTGCCGACGAATGCGCCGCGATTCCCCGCATCGAGATAGCGGAGATAATACCAGCAACTGCCGGCCCATTGGGGCATCGTGTTGGTTTCGCGCGCCGAGCCGTCGGGCAGGTTCACCCAATCCTTGGCGCGGGCGAGCGGCGGCTGGCCGTCGGGCGTGGGTTTGTAATCGTCGAGTTTAGGCGGAAGCAATGGCAACGCGCTTTCAGGCAACGCTTCATGGTGAAGATTTCCGTTCGCATCACGTTTCCAGACGATCGGGAACGGTTCGCCCCAGTACCGCTGCCGGCTGAAGAGCCAGTCACGAAGCTTGTAGTTGATGGTCTTCTTGCCAAGCCCCTTCGATTCGAGCCAGGCGGTGATTTTCTTTTTGGCTTCCGCGGTCGGCAGACTGGTGATGGAAATGTCAGGTCCCGTCGAATTCACCGAAATGCCGTCCTCAACGAAGCCGCGCCAATCGGTTTTCCGATCGGGCGGCTGGACGACCTGCGCGATCGGGAGATTAAACTTCGTGGCGAACTCGAAGTCGCGTGTGTCGTGCGCCGGCACGGCCATGATGGCTCCCGTGCCGTAGCTGGCGAGAACGTAGTCGGCGATCCAGATGGGAATCTTCCCGCCATTGACGGGATTGATGGCGAAGGCGCCGGTGAACACGCCGGTCTTTTCCTTCGCCAGTTCGGTGCGCTCAAGATCCGATTTCCTGGCGACCTCCGCTTGGTAAGCTTGAACGGCGGCACGTTGTCCGCCCGTGACGATTTGTTCGACGAGCTCGTGCTCCGGCGCAAGCACCATGTAGGTCGCGCCGAACAGCGTGTCGGGCCGCGTCGTAAAGACCGTGATTTGAAATTTGAAATTTGAAATTTGAAATTGAACTTCCGCTCCGTCGCTCCGCCCGATCCAGTTCCGCTGCATTTCCTTGAGCGAATGGTTCCAGTCAATGGTGTCGAGGTCCTCCAGCAGACGTTCGGCGTAGGCGGTGATTCGGAGCATCCACTGGCGCATCGGCTTTCGGATCACGGGAAATCCACCGACTTCGCTTTTGCCGTCGATGACTTCTTCGTTGGCGAGAACGGTGCCGAGTTCTTCGCACCACCAGACGGGCTGTTCGCTGACGTAGGCCAGGCGCTTCGAATCGCGATAATCCCGTTTCTGTTCTTCCGTCGTGAAATTCGCCGGATTTTTCAGCGTTGCGATCGGCTCGGCTTTTTTCGTCTCGGGATTGAACCACGAGTTGTAAAGCTTCAGAAAAATCCACTGCGTCCATTTGAAATAGTCCGGAGCGGTGGTGTCCACCTCCCGGGTCCAATCGTAGCTGAAGCCGAGGCTTTTGATCTGGCGTTTGAAGGTGGCGATGTTGGCCTCGGTGGTTTGGCGGGGGTGTTGCCCGGTCTTGATGGCGTATTGCTCGGCGGGCA
>Ga0187860_1001824_pt1 | contig 18296 bp, 20 predicted proteins | sample June2016WEW_10_4_FD_132981 | JGI IMG/M metagenome (GOLD analysis project Ga0187860, IMG submission 132981) | Peatland microbial communities from SPRUCE experiment site at the Marcell Experimental Forest, Minnesota, USA - June2016WEW_10_40 | ecosystem: Environmental > Terrestrial > Soil >...
CCTGTCAATCGTCACTGAAAGTTTCATACTTCGACTTTAGCAGGCTTTGAGATTTTCTCGAGGCTTTCCCCGCCTTGTCCGCCGTAGTTTTGACGAAGGCCGATGCCGTCCCCATCTTGCCTGTCCCGCCATAGTCTCCTGTCCTCCAAAGCTGGCCCGTCCACCATAGCTTTAGCGCAGGTGGAAGCGACGGAGGATGACGAAGGCGGAACGCCAACACGCGAACGCTTCCACCCCCACAAGTGTCAGGCCGTGTCGTCGATGCTTGTCCCGCCGTAGCTCCGTCTTCGGAGCGAAGGAGTATCCCCAGCATTGCACCCCCACTCCCCTCGCAACATTGTGGCCAACGTCGTCACCACCAGGACATTTCTGCTTGGTCTTTATCAAACAGACGTTATTATCTGAAACCAATATGGAACCAGAAGTCTCTCACTTTACGGTTTTTCGCCAACCGCCCAACGATGAAAAACGTCGTAAGGAAGCGCAGGACTTATATGTTTTTTTGCGGCACGTGCATCAATTCATGAAATTCGACAACGTGCGGTTCGGGCAACCACCTCATGAACCTGATTTTGTTTTCGACTATCGGCACAAAAACATTGGGGCAGAATTGACCGTACTCAATCCCAAAGTTTTTCACACACGAGGCTATGTTCAAAGAGGTAAATTCAAGGACTACAGGGCAAAATCCGAACCACATGCAAACCGTCATGAGTTCAATTGGGGCAAGTATTCCTTGCGCGATTCGCTAGCTGCTTTTAAAGCGCAATTAGATTGCAAGCGCCAGAAGGCAAATCATTGGGGCAACGGCCTTTCCAGAACGTTGGCTTTTGATGCGCATTGCCAGTGGTAGTCCCTTTGCTGACGTAACCGGAGCGACCCGGAATATCAAGCTGGGGAGGGAGAAGCAGGATGCTGATTATGTCGCTAAAGCGGCATACAGTGTTCACTTGATCTGTCAGGATATTAACCCGTTTGATTATGTCATCCTCTTCACAGTGGAATGCTTCGTGGCATTTTCTGCGAGTCCCATCAATTCACACAAGTTTCCACGGCTCAGAGATGACATTGTGAAGCGTGGGGCACAAGCTCCAGACGAATTACTTGATTGGACAAACACAATCACAACCGTCACGCAACCTTTTTCGACTGGACAAAATGTGCTCAAAATATCGCCTTGAGAACTTGGCCACAAACGGGGAGGAGCGCACCGTCACCTTTTCTACCGAGCGAAGCGCTGCCCGCCTCCTGCCGCCTCAACGCGGGCCAAGGCGGTAGTACCTGCTAGATATATTCGTCTGCAAGGCTTCGCTGAAACAGAATGAACCGTTACTAAGCGTGATTGTATCCAGCGAAGTCCAAACGGGGCTGCTCAGATCGGTGCAGGCTTCCACCACGACGGGGACATTGGAACTCCCCGTAATATTGAACCGAAAGAAATTGCCCGACACTCCAAAGTTCGTACCGCCGGTTTGAATTAACGGATTCCACAGCACCGCTGGGCGACCGGCAAAAGGAGAACTCCAGCCAGTAGTGCCAGACAAATAATAGATCGTTGCGTTGTTGTCGTAAGCGAACACAGTCGAATCAGCGGTGGGAGCGTTACCAGTGAAAAAGACATTGGTCAGCTCGGCGATGCCATCGAAAGCATAATCCCCGATGCTTGTGACGCTGCCAGGAATCGTGACGTCGAGGAGGCCGGTTTGAGAGAAAGCACCCCCTCCGATGGTCGTGACGCCGTAACCAATTGTCACGTTTGTCAGGCCGTGGCAGTCCGCGAACGCACCATCTCCGATTTTGGTAACGCTCCCAGGAATTGTTACGTTTGTCAGCCCGGTGCAGTAATTGAACGCATTCTGTCCGATGAACGTGACGCCGCTCGGAATCGCGACGCCACGCAGACTCCAGCACCCATCAAACGCGTCCTCTCCGATCGTGGTCACGCTGCTGGGAATCGTGAAGGTCAGCCTGTTGCATTCATAGAACGTATATGCTCCGATGCCGGTGACGCTGCCCAGAATCGTCACGTTGGTCAGGCTGCCGCATTGATTAAACGCATACGCCCCAACGCTGGTGGCGCTGCCGGGACCCATGACACTGGTCAGGCTGCCGCAACTGTCGAAGGCACCCGCTCCGATGCCGGTGACGCCGTTTCCGATTGTGACGCTGGTCAGGTTTTGGCAAGATTGGAACGCATAATCGCCGATGCTGGCCAGCACGCCGGGAATCGCCACGTTGCTAAGGCTATTGCAGCTCACGAACGCGTCCTCTCCGATGATGCTAACGCTGGCGGGAATGGTGACGTCGGTCATGCTAGCGCAATTCCAGAACGCATAGGCCCCAATGTTCGTAACGCCGGAGGGAATCGTGTAACCCGTGAACATTCCGCCGAGACCGCCCGGATATTGAATGAGCGTGGTTTTACTCTTGTCGAACAAGACGCCATTCGTGCTGCTGTAAAACGAATTTTGCGCATCCACTGTTATTGCTTCCAGGCTGTAGCACTGTCCAAACGCAGCCTCTCCGATGCTGGTGACGCTGGCAGGAATCGCGACGTTTGTCAAGCCGTTGCACCCCTCGAACGTATCCTCTCCGATGGCCGTGACGCTGCCAGGAATAGCGACGCTCGCAAGGCCGAAGCAATCAGCGAACGCGGCATCTCCGATGTTGATGACGCCGGTAGCAATGGTGGCGTTGGTAAGGCTGATGCATTGATAGAACGAATACGGCCCGATGCTGATAACGCTACCTGGAATCGCCACGTTGGCCAAGACGGAGCAGCCCTCGAACGCGCTCGCTCCGATGCTCGTAACACCGTTACCGACGGTAGCGTTTGTCAGGCTGGAGCAGTCTTCAAACGCAAGCAGGCCGATATTGGTAACGCTGCCAGGAATCGTGACGCTGGCCAGCCCGACGCAGCCGTCGAAGCCACCCTCGCCGATGCTGCTGACGCTGCTGGGGATGGCGATGTTGGTTAGGCCGGTGCATCCATAGAACGCATACGCCCCAATACTCGTGACGCTGGCTGGAATCGTGACGTCGGCCAAGCCTATGCACTCATAGAAAGCATTCGCACCGACGCCGCTGATAGTCAGGCCGTCGATGTTGGTTGGAACGCTCACAGCCCCGCCCGGCCCATAGTAGCCGGTGATAGTGACTGTGTTTGTATTGTCGGCATTTACGCTCTAAAAGTATTGGCCTTGCACCGCTGCCGCTGCGACCAAGACCAGCAAAACCAAAAGGATGGACCATGTTGTTTTCATAATGTGCAAAGGCGAACGACCGCCGATACGTGCCATGAACCGCGATACCCGAACTGACCGCGCCAATGCCATTAGGCTCCTGCGACTTGTTAGGACACGTCGGCATAATCGTCGAAAGTTACAGGAACCTGAAACTTGATGCGGCTTACGGTTGTATGTTCCGTGGACGCAGCCCCGTCAACTCCTGCCTCGAAAACAAAAACCTGAACCCCTCCCTTTGCCGAACCCTCGGTCTTCCGGGAAACCGTAACGGCAACATCAAAATCAACAATGAAAGCTCTCCCGTTGGAAACGGGCTGAACTTTGAGATTGTCGTTTTTATCTACAACTGTGGGCGCAATCTTCTGGTTGCTGCCTCTCGCGGACTCAACGCCCTCAACAATCTGAAACAACGTATCTGAAACAAACTCCTGCAATGTCATATGAAACTCCAATCGTTTGTGAACCAAGCGATCCCTGAAATCTGTGCTGGCGTAAGAGCCGCCGGCTGCTCACCACCAAATTGCGACAACCTCAAAAGGTTTCCGTTTCATTTGGTGTCGAGAATGTCACCCACAGCAGCCAACGTCAAGCCCTTAACCCCATTACACTCAAAGTAGGCCAAAGTCCGGAGGGCAGGCGTCTTGGACCGTCCATCCTCCAATTTAATCAGGGCAGAGTTCATCTTCAAGCGAGCGTTGCATCAGTTTCACAGGTGGCAGATATGCCGTAGCCTTGGCAGCGTTCTATGGCCCTTCCCTTGAGTCTATGGCCCTGTTTGAGGCTGGAAATGGTGGGGGCGCTGACGTCGGGCGCGACAGCGAAGCCTCCAGCCCGGTGAGCGCCAGCTTTGGCGTGCTGACATTCTGTTGTATTTACAGAGGAGGCCGTAGGATTGAACACAAATTAAATAGCCGCAAAAAGGCACAAGGAGCCCAGCGCAGCAAGCCGCAACCAATGATGAATTGCCACGAAAGATCGCAAAGATCACAAAAATTGAAGAATATAAACTCCTGTCCTTGTGCTCTTTGCGTTCCTTTGTGGCAAAGATTTTGTTTTAATTGCACGACTTTTCGGGATAGGATTGCAGAAGTTCTTGTGGTTGTGTGCTACACTCCGTCAGAATCGCTCATTTTCACGAGGATTTTTTACCATCGGGGCGTCCGGGTCAGTCCTCGGAATCACGTATTTCGCCCAACGACAGCCACGATGCAGGTGCTTTACGTGGTTCCGAGGACCCTTTCTTCGGGCTTTGCGCGTGCGCGTGGTAATGGATGTATTTACTGAAGGTGGGGTTTTGGTTTTGTCAGCGTTGGCATCACTCCAGCCCAGAGCATAAAAGCTAATGAAAGCACCGGAACAATCCACGTAGGCTGTAAGTGATTCGCCTCGGAAGCAGTGACGCCATAAGCGGATGCCACCCACACGTCAATTCGCAGGTTAAGTGCCATCAACATCACCGCGCAGCAGATACCCAGATGCACGCTGCACGCCCGCGCGATGTCTGCTCCGGTCTTGCCTCGAATACGGAGGAACGCCGAGACGCACAACATCACTGCCATTCCGGCAATTGTCCAGGCCACCATCAGGTCATGCGCATTCCACGCCACCCGAATCAGCGGGGAAAAGAGCGCCAAGTGGACGCCAGCCACCACGACTGCCAGTAGGCCCGAATTCATCGGCGCCGCAGCGGCTCGTGGTGTCTCATGAGTGGTTCACGATAGGTTTCCGGTAGGCGTTCCAGCGAGCGCCAGAGAATGGCTTCCTCCTCCCGGCTGATGGCCTGCGCCAGCGGATGCGCTTCGAGCGCAGGCGTATCTTGCACGGTCTCCAATTGGTCCGCGGCATGAACCGGTTCGTGTTCCTGCCTACGCAGAGTTCGGTGGCTGAGATTTCTAACGATTCCGCAAAGCCAGGAGCGCAGTTTTCCCGGTTCGCGCAATTCCGAAAGCTGCTTCCACGCGGTGACAAAGGTTTCTTGCGATAAATCTTCGCTTTGAGTCAAACTGCCGGTGGCGCTGTAAGCCAGGGAACAAATCAGGGTCTGATATCGCACGACAATCTGGCCGAAGGCGCTCCGGTTGCCGGCCAAACTCTGCGTCACAAGCTCCGTATCGCTATTTTCCAAATCAGGCATTGTTCTGGATGTCATCATATCACCGTGTAAGTGCCAAAAAAGGCGGAAGTTGTGACAAAGGAGCGGTCGCAGGCAAAGTTTTAGGAATGCCGCCCGCCCGTCTGGCCCATGCCGCCGCTCGAAGGACAACAAGGAATCTAAACCAGCGAAGGGTTACGGCGATTCAGGAGGCGGCGGTCTCATCGCGCAACCGGCGCGTGGCGCCCAATACAAGTTCGACAACGGCCGGAAAGGCCCGCAGCAGTGGAGATGTCATGCTTTCCCCAACCGTAAATGGGTCTTTAACTTCGACGGCGAATACTTGCACCCGGCGCGGGACTGGCAAACCCAATCGCCTCCCCAACGCGAGCATCTCGCCCACCCCGACAAAATGGGGTGAGCCGCCCGGCAGTACTCGGAGGTCATCGCCGTCCAGTTGGTGGACAAAACCGGGCGGAGCCTGCCCTGTTTGGATGGCGTCCACCAAAACCAAGTCGTCGAAGCCGGCAATCTCATCCAGGAGTGACAAGCCCATTTCAGAAGATTCGCGCACCTCAATGCCCTCGGAGTCAGAGAGGCGGCGGCGGATTTCCCGCGCGATGCTCAATCCCACGGCATCGTCGCTCAAAATGTCATTGCCCAAACCGAGCAATAGAATTTTAGCGGGGGGCGCGACGGCAGCCGGCGGCGATGCCAGGGCGGGCGCGTTCACGACTGCGTCAGTTGACGGACAAGGTTGCGCTGGGGATCGTAGATGCTGACGCACAGTGGCAAGTGGCCCGGCAGCGAGTGGGTGGCACAGCCGAAGCAGGGATCGTAAGCGCGGAAGGCCATTTCGACCATGTTTAACAACCCCTCGCTCACATGGCCTTTCTTAATGAGTCCTTTGGCCGCTTTGTCCACGCTCATGGCAATGCGGGCGGCGTTGTTCTGCGTCGCGACGATCAGGTTTGCCTTGGTAATGATCCCGTTAGCGTCGGTTTCGTAATGGTGAAAGAGCGTGCCGCGGGGGGCTTCGACCACACCCACGCCGACGACCGGTTTTGCGGTAGGGATGACGCGGAGGTCCGAGCTTGTGATCTCCGGGTCGTTGATCAATTCAACCAGGCGTTCGGCGGCGAAGATCATTTCGACCACCCGCGCCCAGTGGTTGGCGAGGGTGTGATGCACCGGCTTGCCGCCCAGCGTGTTGAAAAATTCCTCGTAGGCCTGCTGCGCCTTCGGGCTCGCCATTCCGTCAGCGACATTGAGGCGGGCCAGCGGGGCGACGGCGTAAATGCCGCTCTGGGGACCTTCTTCGAAGCCATGCCAGCCGAGGGGTTTAAGAAAGCAGAACTTGACGTAACTCCACGGCTCGACGTGTTCGGCGACAAAGTCACGATACTGCCGGGCGGGGAATTTCGCGTACTCCTTGCCGGTGGCATCGACCACCCGGATGAGGCCGTCGTAAAAATTGACTTTATTGTTCGCGTCCACCATGCCCATGTAGTAAGTGCGATGGGTGTAGGTATCCCCGGTGATGAGCTTGACGTAATCCGGGTTTTTGAGCACGAGGTCTTTGAACACCTGGAGTGTGAACAAGGCGAAATCCAGGGCATCATCGGCAAGCGCTTTGAACGGAGGCAGGTCTTCCGGCTTAAGACCCTTGGAGACCCCTCCCGGTAAACCGAGCACCGGATGAATGACCTTGCCTCCGAAGTAGGCAATAAGCTCACGCAAACGGCGCCTCATTGTGATGACTTTTTTGCCCACTTCCACTCCGACCTTTTCGATGACGCCGACGACATTTCGTTTTTCCGGGGGCGCTTGGGGACCAACAATGAAATCAGGTCCGCCCAGTATGTAAACGTGCAGCGCATGGTCCTCCAATACGAAGGCATTATAAACCAACTCCCGAATCTTGCGCGCCGCCGGGGGCGGCTCGACCTGATACAAATCGTCGAGCGCCTTGGTGGCGGCCATGTGATGGGCGGTGGGACAGACGCCGCAGATGCGGCTGGTGATTTGTGGCATTTCCTCGGCGGGCCGGCCGATGCTGAAGACTTCGAAGCCGCGCAGTTCGGGCACTTGCAGGTAGGCGCGCTCAACGTCGCCCTGGGCGTCCAGGAAAATGTCAATCTTGCCGTGGCCTTCGAGGCGGGTGATGGGGTCGATGGTCACCCGGCGGCGTTGAGCCTGGGCGGCGGCGTTGGCGTTGAGATTGCCTTGGTTCCAGGCTTGTTGGGTGGCGGAGTTCATGAGCTCTTCTTTGCGTCGATGGGCAAGTCCACTTTGCGCCGGAGCAGACTGCTGGCAAGACTGTAGCGATAAAATGTGCCGACCGGATCAGGAATGCCCGAAAGCGTTTGGGTGATGTCTTTTTCCTCCTTGGCCGCAACGTTGGCGCAGAGTGAGGAAAGCATCTTGGCGCCTTGATCGCGCACCCGCGAGGTCGGGCCGAAGCAACCGCTGCAGGGCATATTGCCGCGGGTGCAAACGGATTCACAGCCGCCGCGCGTCGCCGGGCCCATGCAGACGACGTCCTGGGCCAGGAAACAGAGTTCGGGATCCAGTTTGACCATGTGAGGACGCTTGAATTGGGTGAAGCTGAGGTCCGCGGGCTTGCTGCCTTTGCGGGGGCATTGGTCACACAAGGCGATGTCCGGCGCCAGCACCGAGCCTTTGGGCGGGAGCTTGCCTTCCAGCACGGCGCCCACCGCCGCTTTGGTGATTTTGGGTGTCGGCGGACAGCCCGGGATGCAGTAGTCCACCTCGACGACCTGATCCAGGGAGCGGACGACGTTGCGGAATTGCGGCAGCGTCAGGGCGTGCCCGTTGTTCTGAAACGAAGTTTGCGGGCGCGACTTGGGCTCGTCCGCCATCGTCGGAGCCTGCTCATAGACGAAGCGCAGGAGTTGGTCGCGGGAAAACTGATTTGCCAGGCTGGGAATGCCGCCCATCTGGGCGCAGGCCCCATAGGCAATGAGGACCTGGCTCTTGCGCCGAAGCAGATGCGCCATCTCCTCTTGCTCGCTTGTGCGGATGGCGCCGTTGAAGAGCGTGGCGACGATCGATTTGTCCGGCATTGCCTCGACATCCTTCTTCTTGAAATCCATCGCCACCGGCCAAAGAACGATATCCACGGCCTCGACCACGCCCAGAATGTCTTCAGCCAGGTCCACGACGGCTTCCTCGCATCCGCCGCAGGAGGCGCACCAGTAAAAGGCGATTTTAGGCTTAGGCATGAGCGGCCTCCGGTTCTTTGCGGGCGCTTTGCTCTTCGCCGGTCCGAATGTTAGCTTCCAACTCTGTCATCTCGCGATCCCAATCGGCAAAGCGGCCCGGCAAATTCAGGGGCCCAAGGGCGCGGACCTGTTCCACCATTTCGTTGATGACGGATTTGACCCGTTCCCCTTCCGAGGCCGAAATCCATTCCAGACGCAGCCGCACTTGTTCAACGCCCATGTCCGCGAGCAGCCGCTTGAGCAATTGAAATCGGCGCAGCGTCTTGTAATTGCCGTCAACGTAATGGCAATCGCCGGGATGGCAGCCGCCGATGAGCACGCCGTCGGCCCCGCGCGCCAGGGCGTCGAGCACGAACTGCGGGTCCACGCGGCCCGAGCACATGAGGCGAATGACGCGGACGTTGGGCGCGTATTTGAGACGCGAGACCCCCGCGAGGTCCGCGGCGGTGTAGGTACACCAGTTGCAAAAGAACGCCACGATGCGGGGTTGCCAATGGGTGTCACGCATGAGCCAGCACTCCTTCGATTTCGCTGAAAATCTCCTCGTCATCGAACAAATTCTGTTTGATCGAACCGCTGGGACAGGCGGCAACGCACGTGCCGCAGCCTTTGCACAGCGCGGCATTGATCTGCGCCTTTTGTTTGGTCGCATCGAACGTAATCGCCGTGAAGGGACAAAGCGGGACGCACGATTTGCAGCCCGAACAATCTTCCTCCACGATGAAGGCGGTGTTCGGCTCTTGCTCGATGTACCCCTTGTCAATGAGCGCCAGCGCCTCGGCGGCCGCCGCGCCGGCTTGAGCGATGCTGTCGGGAATGTCTTTAGGCCCCTGGCAACAACCGGCGATGAATACGCCATCGGTAAAGGTGCTGACCGGGGCCAGCTTGGGATGCTTCTCCAGGAACCAGCCTTCGGTGCCGCAGCTCATGTTGAACATTCGGCGCACCTCCTGGGCGTCGGCCTGCGGTTCCATGCCAACGGCCAGCACAATCATATCGACAGGAATGCGCCGCACGAAGCCCGCCAGCGTATCTTCGACGCGGATCACCAGTTTGCCTTCCTCTTCCCGAGCCAGCGCCCAATCGGTTACCTCGGCGACGCGGCCGCGGACGAACTGAATGCCTTCCTTCAGGGACTTGTCATAAAACTCCTCGCAGCCTTTGCCCGGCGCGCGGATGTCGAGATAAAACACCGTCACGTCGGCATGGGTGTGTTCGCGGACCAGTTGGGCCAGTTTCATCGAATGCATGCAACAGGTGCGCGAACACCACCGGTTGGTTTTCATGTCGCGCGAGCCGACGCACAGAATGAACCCCACCGATTTCGGGTGCCGCCCGTCGCGCAAAATGATTTCGCCCCCCGTCGGGCCGGAACTGGTGACCAGGCGCTCCAGTTCAAGGGAAGTGACCACGTTGGGGTAAAGGCCGTAGCCGTATTGGGGAATGCGTTTGGCGTCGAAAAGCTTGAAACCGGTGGCCATGATAATGTTGCCGACCTTAATCTCGACCCGTTGCTCTTTTTGGGTGAAATCAATTGCCTGGCGGTCGGCGCACGCCTCCAGGCAGGTTTTCTTGCACTTGCCGGTTTTGACCTGGATGCAGCGCTCCGGGTCTATGACCACCACCTGCGGCACCGCTTGCGGGAAGGGGATATAGACCGGTTTGCGTTTGCTCAGGCCGACGTTGAATTCATCTGGAAACTTCGGTTCCTTGAAGATGCAGGCCTTGATGCATTCCTGGCAGCCCACGCATAACTCCTCATTGACGTATCGCGGCTTGCGCTTGACGGTCACGACGTAATTGCCGACGTAGCCCTCGACCTTCACCACCTCCGAGTACGTCCACAGCGTGATGTTGGGGTGCGAGCGCACGGCGGACATCTTGGGGGTGAGAATGCAGGCGGCGCAATCGAGCGTCGGAAACGTTTTGTCGAACTTCGCCATGTGGCCGCCGATGCTCGGCTCCCGTTCGACGAGGAAGACCTTCTTGCCGGCGTTGGCCAGGGTGATGGCCGCATGAATGCCGGTGATGCCGCCGCCCACCACCAGCACGTCTGGATGTATCGGCACACGGGTCATCTCCAGCGCCTTGTGAAACCGGACGCGTCGAATCGCCGCGTGGGCGAGGGACTTGGCTTTGGCCGTGGCCTCCGCGGGGTCGGTGTGGACCCAGGAATCGTGCTCGCGGATATTGACCATCTGGAAGAAGAACGGGTTGAGACCGCCCGCGGCGACAGCGTCGCGGAAGGTGTGCTCGTGCAACAGGGGCGAGCAGGAAGCCACAACGACCCGGTTGAGCTTGTGCTCGCGAATGTCTTGCTGAATCAATTCCTGCCCCGGGTCCGAGCACATGTACTTGTAGTCGCGCGAGACGACCACACCGGGGAGCTTGTCGGCGTATTGGGCGACGGCCGGGCAATCGACCAGCGCGGCGATGTTGTGGCCACAGTGGCAAATGTAGAAGCCGATGCGAATGTCGCCGTTGTTGCCGTTGTTGCCGTTGGTGCCGTTGGTGTTCATACCGTTGCGCTTTGGGCTGGCAGCTCTTTCATGGGAACGAAGTTTCGTTTCAACCCCAGTTGCTTGGGCGACAGGCCGAAGGCCAGGCCCATCAACTGCGTGAAATAAACCGTTGCGATGCGCGTCGGCCCCCAATGGCGGTCAATCTGGTCGTGATACGCATCCAGGTTGAACTGGCAGAGTGGACAGATCGTTGCAATCACGTCCGCGCCGCGGCGAACGGCTTCTTTGAGCAGGATGTAGGTCAATCGAAGCCCGGCTTCGGGCACTGTGCCCGTGAGGCTGCCCCCGCAGCACTTGGTCTTCAGGGGGTAGTGGACGACCTCGGCGCCCAGTGTGGCGAGCAGTCGGTCCATCGTCGTCGGATTCCAGGCGTCATCGAACGTCGCGTAGGGTCGCACCAGTTGGCAGCCGTAGTAAGGAGCGACCTTCAACCCCTTGAGCGGACGCACGACTTTCTCCTTGATGACATCCAGACCCACGTCGTGGACGAGGACGTCGAGCGGATGCCGGACGTTGGTGGCGCCGGTGTAAGTGAGATTGGCGACGCCGAGGGCGTGATGGACGGTGTCTTTGATCTCCGGAAAATCGGCGATGTTGTGCTTGGTTTTGTTGAGCACCAGGTAACAGGCGCTGCACGGGGTCAGCAAATCCTGCGGCCCGGTTTTCTCGGCGATCGCCAGGTTGCGCGCCGCGAGCACGCCGGCCTTGGCTTCGTCCACGGACATGTAGGCCGTGGCGCCGCAGCAGTTCCAATCCTCCAGTTCGACGAGTTCGACCCCGAGGTGCTTCATAACGGGCAGGAGCGATTCCTCGTAGGCGCGGCCCAAACCCTTGAGAGAACAACCGGGAAAATAGGAGTATTTCAAGGGGCCTCCTTCGGTTGGACATTGCCGCGGTTGGCGGCGTCGAGCATGGCGGTCAGTTCAGCCCGGCGCTCAATGCGTTCCTGCCAGAGGACGAAACGTCCGGTTCGTATCAGCCCCAGGCCCAAGCGCCAGGAACCGAGGGCGGCGCGCCAGTTGGCCTTGAGGAACAACCGCATCACCAGCAGTGTCTCTGTGATGCGGCCTTCGCGACGCACCATCTCCGAGAACTCTTTGGCGAGAATCGGGATGGCAAATCGCCTCGGGTAGATGCCTTCCTTGATGGCCCGCTGTTTGAGGGCATACATGATATCGGTGATGCGAATCTTGCGCGGGCATTCGACCGTGCAGGCGTAACAGGAGGCGCAAAGCCAGACCGTTTTGCTGGTAAGCACCTCGTTTTTGAAATCCGCCCGCACCAGCGCCATGACCTGCCTGGGCGAAAAATCCATGTAAATGCTTAACGGGCAGGTGCCCGAACAGGTGCCGCACTGGATGCAACTTTGAAGCTGCTCACAGCCCGACACGTTCATGATTTCTTTGGAGAACCCTCGAACGCGGTCGGCCTCGTATTTAATCGTGCGTTTGATCTGCATCATAAAGCGCTCCGCGATTCCGTGCCGTCCACACGTTCGGCGAGACGGTGTGACAGTGGCGGCCTCATTGGAATCATATTAGCATCCTTCCTCGCGTGTTTCAGTTTCATCAGCATAACTTATTTTCACGACACAACAAACGCCAAACGCAATCTCAAAGCTATTATTAGGCATTTTGGCTGGCGGGCGAACCGCAACCACACTTGCGTTGGCAAAAGCTAACCGCTTTTTGCTCTCTGGCCATGTTTTGTGCAGGGTCTTCGCAGGCAGGCCGTTGATAAAATCGGGCGCGATGCGGGTTATGTTCTTTGCCGGCCCCAATGGGTCGGCGGTTGACATTGCACCAAAAAGGTGCAAAGTGGTGCAGATGCGTCGAAGTGTCGATTTAGATTCCGAGTTGGAGGCCGAATTGTCGGATGTGGTTTCGTTGACGAAAGAAAAGCCGGCTGTGGTCATTCGCCAGGCGTTGCGGGCGGGCCTGCCGACAGTCGCCAATCGCTTCCAGTCGCCTCGCCCCGCCGGCTATTTCAGCGATGATTACGGACAGGACAGCGAGCGGATCGCCCTCGAGTCGGCCATGAGCAAAATCGAGCAAAAGCCAGAGCGATGATCATCCGCCAATGGGAGATTTGGAAGTGCCGGCCTGCGGGCTTCTCACGCGATCATTGGTTTGTCATCATGTCCGGCCAGGAACGCCTGAACAATCTCCAGCGGTTGCAGGTCAACGGCTTGGCCTGTTACAAACTACAGGGCGACGCAAAGAAACTGGATGTGCGATTGAACGGCGCGGATGGTTTCGACGGCCCAACAGTTTGCCAGTGTGATTTCATTTTCGCGCTGGACAAGGCGACTCTCCATTCCTGCCTCGGTTCGGTGACATGGGAGCGCCAGCAGGCGATCAAGTCCAAATTGAAGGAAGTCTTCCGCCTCTGAGCACTTCACACGCTTAACGGATCGCGCGTTTTGGCCGCTTGATGTTGTTGCAGCACGTAGTCGCACCAAGCCTCCATCCCCTGGCCGGTTTTGGCCGAGAGTTCGAAGACCTCAGCGGCGGGCGCCAAACGGCGAAGATTCGCCAGCGCCATGTCGCGGTTGAAGTCGCACGCCTCCGCCAGGTCCAGCTTGCTGATGACGGCGGCGTTGGCGGATTGAAAAATGGGGGGGTACTTCAACGGCTTGTCTTCTCCGTCAGTAACGGACAAGAGCACGACGCGCAGGTCTTCGCCTAAATCGTAGCTGGCCGGACAAACCAGGTTGCCCACGTTTTCGATGATGAGGAGTTGGAGCCCGGTAAGATCCAGTTGCTTGAGAGCCCCGCCCACCATTTGGGAATCCAAATGGCAGACGGTCCCGGTGTTGATTTGCACCACCGGCGCCCCGGAAGCGCGCAATCGGCGGGCGTCGTTGTCGGTGGCCAGGTCGCCGACAATCACGCCCGTTTTGAGACGGCTTTCGAGCCGGCGAATGGTTTCCTCAATGAGCGTGGTCTTGCCCGATCCGGGAGAGGACAAAATGTTGAGGACCAGCAAGCCGCGGGCGCGGAAGAAGCCGCGGTGGCGTTCGGCCAAAAGGTTGTTTTTTTCCAGGATGGCGCGCCGCACCTCGATTGTCCGGCGTTCCTCGCCGGCGGCCGCGGATTCGTCGTGCTCATGGCCGTGGGAGTGTTCGTGCGGATGGTCATGGTCATGGCTGTGAGCGTGCTCATGCTCATGCTCATGCTCATGGTGGTGATCTGAAATGGTCACCGGCTCAGCGCCGGGAAGTCCGCATCCGCAATGCTCGCACATGCCTCAATCTCCCTCGTGGTGGGGCTTTAGTCAATCACCACCGAGGTTAATTCCAATTCGCGCCCGGCCCGGAGCTCGCCGCCGCAGGCGTGGCAGCCGGGGCATTCGGCAAAAAAGTTGGCGGCCTCAAATTCCCGCTCGCAGGCGGCGCACCAGAAGCGGGCCGGGACGTTTTCGATGGTCAGCGCCGCGCCTTCGGCGGGCGTGCCGGCGGCAATGGCCTCGAAAGCGAATTGCAGGGCGTCAGGCACCACGCCGCTGAGAACCCCAATGCGCAGGTGGATTTCGTGGATGCGCCGGGCGCCGGACTGGCGGGCCTCGCACAGGGCCTGATTCAACGCCCCCTGCATGATGGATAATTCATGCATCGTTACTCCCACGGTTTTTCGCATTTTTCATACACGACCATTTCGCCCTGGCCGCGAAGGTCCGCCGGGTGGTAGCAAGGGATGGGCAGCTCCAGTTGTTTGAACTGAACCGGCGCCGTCTTCTTGTTAACAAGTCCAACCGCCACCGCCACGCCGTAAATGATGGCTTCGGGCCGCGGAGGGCAGCCGGGGATATAGAAGTTGACGGGAACGACCTTTTCCACCGGACCGAGGACGGCGTAACTGTCATGCCAAATGCCGCCGCCACACGCGCAGCCGCCGATGGCGAAAACCAGCTTGGGGGCCGGCATGGCTTCGTAAGCCCGGCGCAATGCCCGGGCGGTCGAGCGCATCGCCGGGCCCTGGCACAGCATGACATCGGCGTGGCGCGGCGAGCCGACCAGCTTGATGCCGAACCGCTCGACATCGTAATAAGGAGTCAGCACGTTGAGGACCTCGATGTCGCATCCATTGCAGCCGCCGCTGTTGGCGTGGTAAACCCACAGGGAGCGACCGAACATTTTGCGGCAAAGATTTTCGAGCATGGCGCCTTAATCCAGTTCAATTTTGATGTCATCGACGACCGGCTCGCTTTCCAGATACGCGCGCGAGCGCAAAACCCAGCGGTCGTGCCGCAAATCGTCGAAGCGATATCCCTTGAGTTTCAGGACCTCCAGGGGCGTCGGTTCCTTGAAACACCGCCCGCAGCGCTGGCAGGTGCTCATGAAAAGTTCCAGCCGCTGGCTAAGGTCGCTAATTTGGTCGGTGGCGGTCTCAAACTCGCGGCTCATCGTGATGGCCTTTTCCGGGCAAACCTCGGCGCATCGGCCGCAGTAAGTGCAGCGCCGGCCAAGATACTTCAGAATGCGGATTTCCTGGCAGACATCGAAGACCAGGATTTCGCGGGCGGGACAATTGTTGGCGCAGCCGGCGCAGCCAATGCACTTGTTGGCGTCGAAAATCGGACGGCCGCGGAAACTCGGGGCGACGGGCCGGGACTGCGCCGGATAAGGAAGGGTGACGCGCCCGGCCTTGAGGCCGATCATCGCTTCTTTGAATTTGCTGAGCAACGACATTGGATTCTCCCATTTAGTGGCCGTAGCCGGCCAGCGCCAGCGCCACCGCCGCCACCGCCAGCATCCCGGCGAAGTAGCGAATGGCTTGATCAACCCGGTATCGGGCGTGGGTCGCCGCCACCGCGGTGACCAACAGCACCAGCAGGAACACCTTGGCCCAGAACAACACCCACGCCAGCGGCCAGGCCAGCGATGAGCCCCACGGAACAAACAGCGCCACGAAAAGGCCGCAGAAAATCACCAGCCGCGCCATCTGGGCGTATTTGAACAGCGCCAGCTTTGCGCCAGAATACTCGACCAGCGGCCCTTCCATCAGTTCGGTTTCCGCCGCCGCAACATCGAAGGGCAGGCGTTGCACAAAGCCCTGAAAGCACAGCAGCATCACGGCCAGCATCATCAGCCCCGACCACGGAAAACCGTCGGTGGCATAGACCGAGCCGTTCAACACCGTGTCCAGCCGAAAAGACTGCTTGTGGACCGCGCCGACGATGATGGCGATGGCAAACAGCGGCTCCAGAGTGATCATGGTCATCATTTCGCGGCTCACGCCCAGCAGGGAATAGGTGGAACCGGCGGCCAACCCCGCCAGCAACGTCGATACGCCGCAAAGTGTCAGCAGATAAATAAGCAGGATCACGTCCCCCGCTCCGTTCATCGGAGCGGAAAAACCCATCGGCACCAGGCACGCCATCGTCAGCACCACCGCCAGCGACAGGCAGGCAACCAACCGCTGCATGACCGGTGACCCGCCCGATTCGATGTCCTCCTTGCCCAGCAATTTGAGCAGATCGAAGTAGGGCTGGCACAGAGGCGGTCCCTGGCGGGATTGGAGGCGGGCGGTCACTTTGCGCAGGACGCCCTCGCAGAGCGGCGCCACCAAGAGCACCAGAACGACGTTGGCCAACCCGCCAAAAATCATGCAAAACATGCCGCCCATCACGTTCGTCCTTTCCCGGCCCGCGCCAGCCGAAGCAATTCCTCCTGCGGCCATACTTTGAGGGCGCCCGACTTTAGATCGATTGTCTCCAACCGGTCGGTGCAGGAGAAACAGGGGTCGATGCTGCCCAGTGAGATGGTCATGTCGGCCAATTGCTGATCTTTGATCATCATGGGCACGCCTTGCAGGTTTTGGTAGGTCGGCGCGCGCACCCGCCAGCGGCGCGGCCGGTTGTTCTCGCCGGTGATGACGAAGTGATGGCTCTCGCCGCGCGGAGCTTCGACGGAGGACAGCCCCATGCGGCCGGTCGGCAATTCATCCTGGAGCGACAGGTGGATCGGGCCGCTCTGCATTCTTTCCAGGCACTGGCGAATTATCTTGATCGACTCAAAAACCTCCTCCGTCCGCACCACGACCCGCGACCACACATCGCCGTCCCGCTCTGTGATAACCTGGAAATTGACGCGGTCGTAAGCGGCGTAGGGATGATCACGGCGGCAGTCAATGTCCACCCCGGCAGCGCGAGCGACCGGGCCGATGAGGGCGGCCTCTTTGCAAAGCTTGCGGTCGGCTACGCCGACGCCACGGGTGCGTTTCTGGATATTGCGGTCTTTGAGGACGGCGGTGGCGACGGCCCGCCATTCGGTCTCCAGGCGATCGAGAACCTGGCGCAATTCGGACTTTCCTTCCTCGGTGAGGTCGCGGCGCACGCCGCCAATGACGCAGAGGCCGTAAGTTTTGCGGTTGCCGCTGATCTTCTCGGCGACCCACATCACCGGTTCGCGGATGCGGAAGCAGTGCATGAACAACGTGTCGAAACCGAGGATGTGGCAGGCCAGGCCGACCCAGAGGAGATGGCTGTGAAGGCGCTCGATCTCGAGCATGATCGTGCGCAGATATTGGGCGCGCGGCGGGGCCTCAAGCGCGGCGGCGCTCTCCACGGCCTGGGCGTAGGCGACGTTATGAACGCAGCCGCAGATGCCGCAAATGCGCTCGGCCAGGATCGGGATATCATTGTACGAAAGGACCGACTCGGCCAGCTTCTCGATTCCACGATGCACCATGAAACCGCGATACTCGCACCCGCGCACCGTCTCGCCATCGACATAGAGGCGGAAGTGCGCCGGTTCATCCAAGGTGGGATGGAAGGGGCCGAAAGGCACCACTGTGCATCCATCGGGCGGTGCGTCGAACTTGAATTCGCGTTCGTCGTCGTAGCCCGCCGGAACGCAATTCCACGGCACGTCTTTTCGCAATGGATGCATGTCTTCGGGCCATCCATCCGGCAAGACCAGGCGTTTGGGGTAAGGATGTCCGCTTACTTGGATGCCCACAAGATCGCGCAATTCGCGCTCGCCCCAATTGGCCGGGGGCACGACATTGGAAATGCTCTCGATGGCGGGGTGGTCGCCGGGCAGATGGGCCAGAACGCCGCAAATTACGTGTTCGCCGTCGAAGGCGAAGTTATGCGCGATGAGGAACGCGCCGGATACAGGGCGCTCATCGGCGCCAATGCTGACGATGTATCGCGCGTCGAGATCGCGGAAAATGTACTGACAGACCGC
>Ga0187860_1001825_pt1 | contig 18294 bp, 17 predicted proteins | sample June2016WEW_10_4_FD_132981 | JGI IMG/M metagenome (GOLD analysis project Ga0187860, IMG submission 132981) | Peatland microbial communities from SPRUCE experiment site at the Marcell Experimental Forest, Minnesota, USA - June2016WEW_10_40 | ecosystem: Environmental > Terrestrial > Soil >...
CCAGACTCGGAAAGCCGGATACGGGAAATCCGTTCGTCCGGTTTGATGAGGGGTGAAGTGGAACCGCGGAACCGACAACTACGGTCAGTTCAACCCGCCCGTTCCACTTCGCCTACTCTACCGATGCGGGCCGGCAGCCGCCCCTCACACATCGTTCCGCCTCTTTGCCGCCGCACTATTTCTCTGGTAATTGCGCCACGGCAGGCTACATTGTCTTAAAGAGCGAGGTTATGAAGTGAACACAAGACAAAGAGCCTTCACCCTGATCGAATTGCTGGTGGTCATTTCGATCATCTCAATCCTGGCCAGCATGTTGCTTCCGGCCCTGGCCAAAGCCAAGGAGAAGGGCGTCTCCATCTTTTGCGTCAACAACCTCCGCGAAATCGGCCTGGCTATGCAGATGTACGGCGACGACAGCGAGGACCGCCTCCCTGTTTCCTACGCCAACATCGGAACCCCCGGCGCCGGCGGCTGGACCAACTCCCCCACACCCTGGACCGTTGCCCTTTATCCCTACTTTGGCGGCAACTCCAATATTCTTCGCTGCCCCGGCTTGAACGCCTTTTACAACAGGTCCGGCTACAGCTATTTCATGGGCTCCAGGGCGTACTTCGTCCTCTCCGACTTCACCCCCACGGGCGTGAGTCTCCGCGGCATCTTGACCCCCTCCTTCTACATCCTTTCCGGCGACTGCAACTATCCCTCCTATCCGATCAACGCCGACCTCAACGACAACGACACCAACGTCCTCTTTGGCCTGCCGATGCCCACCCACAACAACCGCGTCAACATCCTCTTCGCTGACTGGCACGTCAAGAATTACAAGAACTTTCGCCCGTCGGACATGACCTTCTCCTACAACGGCCCCGCTATTTCGTGGGATGGATCCGCGCCGTAACGCCCGCCGCCGGCTGCTCCGGCTCCAGCGTCATGGGTTTGTCGTGGTCGAGCCAGCTTTCGCACACGCGGAAAAAGTCCTCGCGCGTCGTCACCCGCCGGATTTCATGCAAAAACCGCTCCGCCGGCGCCACGCCTTCCCCAATGAAGTTCATGAACTTCTTCATCCGCTGGACTTGCGCCGTTTCCCGCCCGCCCGAGGCCGACTGCGCCTCCCACAATTGCCGAACGTAGCCAAGCACCGCGCGTCCGCTCGGCAGCGCGGCGGCTTGGCCGCGCCGGCATTGGCGGATTTGCCCAAATAGCCACGGATTGCGAATCGCTCCCCGGCCAATCATCAATCCAGCCGCGCCCGTTCCCGCCAGCACCTCCAGCGCTTGGCCGGCGGAGTAAACGTCCCCGTTGGCGAGCACGGGGCAGCTCAGTTCCCGCGCCGCCTGCGCGATGAGATCGTAACGCACACCGGGACGGTACATCTGCGCCACCGTGCGGCCATGCACCGTCAGCAGATCGATGGGGTGCCGCGCAAAAACCGCCAACAGTTTGCCGAAAGCCTCCGCGGAATCGAATCCGATCCTGGTTTTGACAGTTAACGGGATGGCGACGGCCTCGCGCAGCGCGCCCAGAATCGCGTCAATCTTCTCCAGTTCGCGCAACAATCCGCCCCCGGCCCGCTTGCCATAGACCACGGGCGCGGGACAGCCCAGATTCAGATCCACCGCCGCGATGGGATGGCGCTGCAATTCCCGCGCCGTGCGCGCCAGCGACGGAATATCGTTGCCGATCATTTGCGCCACCACCGGCCGCCCCGTCGGGTTTTGGTCGATGGACTCCAGAATCCAGCGCTCGGGCCGGGATGCGCCATGCACGCGAAAATACTCCGTCCAATAGACATCGGCGCCGCCATAACGGGCGATGACGCGCCAGAACGCCAGGTCCGTCACATCCTGCATCGGCGCCAGTGCCAGGACAGGCTCCGCCCCATGCAGCAGCGCCGAAAATGTTTGGGCCGGAGTCATTTCGATGTGACGGGTGCCCCGCCTTCCGCGTTTCCGTCCGTCAACGCCAGGAAAACCTCCTCCAGCCCGCCGCGCCGGCGCAGTTGCGCGGCGGTATCCACCGCCGCCAGTCGTCCCCGGTGCATGATGCCGATGCGATCGGCCATTTCCTCCGCCATGCTCAGTTGGTGAGTGGAGAGAAAGACCGTCGCGCCGCGCCGCGCGCGCTCCTTGAGCACGTCCTTGACAACGCGGGCGTGCTGCGGATCCAGCCCAACCATCGGCTCGTCAATCACAAAAACCTCCGGATCGTGCAGCAGCGCCGATACTATGGCCACGCGCTGCCGCGTGCCGTGGGAGAGGCCCTCGATCGGTTTGCCGATAAACGGTTCCAGATGAAAACGCGGCACCAACTCGCGGCTGGCCTCCTGGATGCGTCCCTCGCTCATTTGAAATATCTGCCCCGTGAAGCGCAGGAATTCCCACGGGGTGAGTTTGTCGTACAGGAAGGGGAAATCCGGCACGTAGCCCAGCCGGCGCCGCGCCTGCAACGGGTCGGCCTGAACATCGAACCCGGCCACGCGGGCCGTGCCCGAAGTGGGTTTGAGCAGGCCCGCCAGCACGCGAATGAGCGTTGTTTTCCCGGCCGCGTTCGGCCCCAGCACGGCGAAAAACTCTCCCGCCTCCACCTTGAGGCTCAGGTCATCGACCGCCACAAGGTCGCCGAATTTCTTGGTGAGGTGATTCAGTTCAATCATGCGGGAGCGATCTAAAAATGGGCGAAGGCCTCGTTCCTCAGCGTGATGTTGTCTGGAAACTCCACCCGCAGAATCTCCCCAACCCGGCTGATAAACAGGTATATGTGCCGCCCCAACACTTCGGTCTCCAGCCGGTACACCCGCACCTTCGAGTGCCCGAACTGCATCCAATCTTCATGCGCCTGCCACTGGATGCCCGCCCCCCGGCGGGCCACTGAGTCCTTTTCCCGCGCCAACCCCGCCCCTGCCAGAAAGCCCAATGCATTCCCGGAGCCGGAATCTCCCAGCAGCGCCGACGGATCCTCCAAATCGGAGAACTTCAGCGTCCGCTGCCACTTCCCCGTCTCGTCATCCACACTCAGCACCACCCTCTCCGTCGCCGCCGTCGCGCGCACGTCCCAAACGCTCGGCCGCGCGCTGACGCGCGCGTGCATCTCCTGCCACGTCCGGTTGGTGGACAGCTTCAGGGTCGTGTCAAATCGAATTCGATTGCTCGCGCCCAATCGGGCAAAGCCGTCGAGCTTCAACCAATACCCGCTCACCTGTTGAATTGTCCCATCGGGAGCGTAATCCTCCCTCAGGTTGCGATTGACCGCCTCGCCCGCGCCGGCGATCATCGGTACCCAGTGGCACACCCCCAGCACCTGGTCGTGATCGTAAATATCCAGCGCCGAATTATCCGGCGCGGTCAGGATTTTTTCCCAGACCGCCTCGACCGGCACCGAACTCCCGATCCCGCTATGGGCGGCCCATTGCGAGCGCCACAGCAGGTAATTCATCACCACCCAAAAAACGACGATCCCCAAAAAGAAAATCCGCGCGCGCATTTCCTTCAAGGCAGATTCAGGCTCTGCCCGACGCGCAAGCGGCGCGGGTCCACGTGCGGATTGGCCTCCAGCACCGCGGCGGGCCTCAGCCCATACTTGGCGGCGATGGAACTGATGGTCTCCCGTTCCTTGACGATATGGACGCGGTGCCGCGCCGGCGCGGCCGCGACCGCGACGGCGGCTCGTGGCGTCGCCGCTTGAACCGGCGCGGTTTGAACCGCCGCCGCGGCCAGACTGGACTTTGCCGCCTGGCTCCGCGCCATCTCCAACTGTTGCCGAAGCACCATGTTTTCCGCCATCAACCGGTCCACTTCCCGCTGCAGATTCTGGCTGTTGGGAAGGGGAAACTCGCTGTTGGCCAGTTGCTGCTTGCACCCGCGCACCCGCTCCTGCACATCCAGCGCCTGGGCGCGCGCCGACTGCGGCTGCAATCGCAAATAGCGCTCATAATGGTAAATGGCCCCGGCGTAATCGTTGATCTTGTTTTCGTACAGCCAGCCCAGCTCGAAATGGGCCGCCGCCGAGCGTGGATTGCTTTCCAGCGCCTTCTCGAATTCTTCCACCGCCCCCTTGAAGTCCTGCCCGTTGACCAGGTTGCGTCCCCGCAGAAAATGCGGGTCTTTTTCCTCATCCACGTGGCGGTCGTCCGGGATGCAGCCGGCCGCCGCCGCCAGCCACAGCAGGACGGCAACCTTGGCTATCGCCCGCGCGCGTATCATGGGGCCAAGGTAAAATGCCCGGTGGAAAGTTCAAGGTTCAATGTCGTTCAAGGTTCAAAGTCGTTGCCAGCGCCGGCCTTTTCGGCTATCTATTCATCATGCCTACTGTCGGTGAGCAATTATACCGGGGCCGTGAAGCTCAGCATTTGGCCATCCACCAGGTGGCCGACATGACCAAAATCCGCGGCGACCACATCCGCGCGCTGGAGGACGGCAACTACAGCGTCTTCTCCGCCCCTGTCTATATTCGCGGTTTCGTGCGCACGTACTCCAACTTGTTGAAACTGGATACACCCCGCATCCTGGAGCAACTGGGCCAGGAATTGGCCGAATCGGGCCAGGTGGACCCCACGCTGGTGATCACCCCGCCCACCTTGGTGGATCGGACCATGTTCCAGTTGTCCAAATTCAGCCGCCGTCTGGTTTGGCCGGCTGTCGGCGCGGTGGTTTTGGTCGCCGTGGCCGCCTTGGGCTACGTGGCTTGGAGTCATTACCAAACCGTCGATCCCACCATCGGCATGGCCGACGGCCTTTACCAAGCCCCCGCCAACACCGGCGTTACGCTTCCCTTGCCAGCCTCGCCTTGAATCCCATCTTGACGTTATCCGACGCCGCCCCTGCAAGGAAAACACCTCTGCGCGTCGGCCTGATCTCCCTCGGTTGCGCCAAAAACCTCGTCGATGCCGAAATCATGCTCGGCTCTCTCCTCAAGAGCGGCCTGGAGATTACCAATGATCCCCGCCAGGCCGACGTTCTCATCGTCAACACCTGCTCTTTCATTCAGTCCGCGCAGGAGGAAAGCATCCAGGCCATCCTGGAATCTTCCCAAATCCGCTCCCAGGCCAATCCAACGCAAGCCCTGATCGTTTCCGGCTGCCTGCCCCAGCGTTTCCGCGACCAACTGCCCAAACTCCTGCCGGAGGTCGATGCGTTCATGGGGATCGATCAGGTCGCGGGCGTTGGCGAAATTGTGCAACAGGCCCTGGCCCGCCGCCGCCTGAAACTGGGGAGCGCGTCCGTCCCGGTCGCGTCAGTCGGCGTCTCGCCGGCTGGTCCTCCGAACGAAGGCGGTTCGCTCAACTGCGGGCCCCTCATCAACGTCGATCGCAGGCCCCATTATATCCCCGATTTTGCCGCGCCCAGATTCCGCCTCACTCCCCGCCACTTTGCCTACGTCAAAATCGCCGAGGGGTGCAATCATCCTTGCAGCTTCTGCATCATCCCTCAAATGCGTGGTTCCCATCGCAGCCGCCCCCAGGACGACATCGTGCGCGAAGCCCGCCAACTCATTGCCGCCGGCGTCAAGGAATTAAATCTCATCTCCCAGGATTCCACCTACTACGGTTTGGATTTGCAACCCGCGCACACCCGTGCCATCTCCTCGCCGCGCAAATTCGCCGCCGCCGCCCAGTCCCTGCCCGCCGGCGCCGCCACACTCGCCACCCTCTTGCGCCAGCTCAACGATCTGCCCGGCCGCTTTTGGGTGCGCCTCCTCTACACCCACCCCGCCCATTGGACCGATCAACTCATTGCCGCCATCTCCGAATGCCCCAAGGTCGCGCGTTACGTGGATATCCCTTTGCAGCACATCCACGATAACATGCTGGAACGCATGCGCCGGGAAACCTCCCGCCAATACATTATCGACCTCCTCGCAAAAATCCGCGACCGCATCCCGGGAATTGCCCTCCGTACCACTTTCATCGTCGGATTCCCGGGCGAAACCGACGAGTATTTCGATTGCCTCCTCGACTTCATCCGCGCCACCCGTTTTGAGCGCCTGGGCGTTTTCACCTACTCGCGCCAGGACGGCACCCGCGCCGCCAAAATGGAAGGGCAGATTCCCGACGCGCTGAAAAGACGGCGCCAGAATCGCGCCATGGCCGAGCAACTCAAAATCGCCCGCCAGATTTCCGCCTCCCGCCTCGGCCACCAAGCCACTGTGCTGGTCGAGCGTCCGGCCAACGGGCGCGAGTTGCAATCCGCCCAGGTCAGTTCCTGGGAACACGGTTTGATCCGCTCCGCCCGGGCCTCGTCCCGCATCCCGCCCCGCCAGGGCGCCCGCTATTGGCTGGCGCGCGGCGAGGCCGATGCCCCCGACATCGACGGCCGCGTCTATGTTCGTGGCCGCGTTTCCGCCGGAGACTTTGCCCGCGTCAAGATCGTCGGCCACACCGATTACGATCTCATCGCCGAACCGGTTATCGCACCGACGGCAAGCTGACCCGGAGGGGAACCCAGCCGATTCAAACGGCCTTTCACATCACAGGCGATGGCGACACCTCGCAACGGGGGGGGTATAGTAGTGCGGCGCGACGAGCCGCGGGGTTCATCCCGGACTGAAACAAGCCATTGAAGAATCACGGAGAATTCGTTGGCACCGCCAGTTTGGTTTCATCAATAATTGGGCAATCTATCTCGAATTGAGTGTGTCCGTACGTGGGTTCGGTTGTTGCCACCAGCGCGAGGAAAGGATAAAGCCAGCCGCTGTGTCCATCGTAATACAATGGTGAAGCCTCTTTAATGGTCACCCTTTTTAGAGTTGCCCACTCACTAGAATCCAAAACAAGCCCTTGAACCGCTTTGCCTTCGCGAAGGAAATTCATCGCCGTTTTTGGGTTGACCGTTGCCAGCCATTGGTAACGTTCCAGATTTCGCCAAACAATCGTAAACTTGCGGATTTTTCCATGTTCGCCAAAAGTAACCTCCCCACCATCGCCAGCGTTAACTGGTATTCGATCCACACATCTCCAAAACTTAACTGTGCGATATTCAATGTTGGTGATGGGAGTATCACCGACAAAATAAATCCTTAGCGGCTCCGAAAGATGAAATTTGGATGTCCCCTCCGTGCGGCGTCCACGGTCGAAAGGATTTGTGATCTCGGAAAAGCTGATGCCCGCTTTTCTTACAACATCGGTCGCAAGTTTCGGCATTTCGCTCATTGGTGGCACACCTTCCGCCAAATGGGTGGGGCCATAGTGGGGTTCAGCGGTTTCATAATCAATCCGTCCCGATGGAAAAGAGATGGATAATTTTCGCGACCTGTCAGGCGATTGAAAGGTCATCCCGTTTGTGCTCTGCGCGGTTTTGTCTTTTGCCGTCAGGGAACACAGGTTCATCATATTCGAGATTATTTCGGGAGAGAATTCATTGGGCAAAAGACGATAAACCCACACTTTAGACGGAATCGCCTTTGTAAGAGCCTCCCAGCGCACGTCCAGGTCCGCGCGCGCCGGGACTGGTGCTTCACCGTCCTTCCATCGCGGGTTTTGAGCAAAGCTTGCGATCGGAAGTGTTTGGAGCAATATAAAAAGCACTATGTTTCTCATCTAATCCTACGGCCAAACTGGATTGTTGTCGTAAGTCCAGTTTCCCATTGGCGAATAATTAGTTTGCAGCGTGTCATCCATACACGCGGCGTCTCCAGCGACGGCCATAACCGCGGAACTTGCGCCATCTGGCAGACTGACTTTATACATTTTGTAAGCATCGCGGGCTGCTTGGTACCATGCGGCTCGAATCGTTAATGGATTAGGGCTTGCTGCATTCGTTGAGGTTCCGTAATTCATATATTTTGCCCAATACGTCCCGAAAGTTAAGCTGGGATAGCAGGCCGCATCCGATCCCAAAAGCAAATGCAGGTTGCTGTTGTAAGGCTTGACCCCGGCATTTTTCATGCTGCTCCAATTGACGTGGTAAAGACTGTAGCAGGCATAAATCCCTATCCACTTAAGGCCATTGGCTCCAGAGCCGCCGAAATTCATTTGCGACATCCGCAGGTATTGACCGCCGCCGCCTGAGGTTATGGGGAAATACATCTGCTTGCAGCCATTCGCCGCGTAATCAATCGAGGTTCCATAGGTGCCATGAAGCAAAAGTAGGACTAGATTAACATTGTTGAAGGGACTTCCACTTCCTGTTAGGTCGTTGATGCTGAGTTGATCGTCCACTTTGTAAATAGCGTTGGTCCATCCCCAACCCTGCATTTGGCTCGCAAAAGCACTTGCCCCGAATTTAGACAGGGCCATCGCCTCGTAATTCAGATAGGCGGTTCCACCGTGTCCTTCAAATTGAATGTGCGTGCCGAGTCCAGAGCCGTCCAGCAATGGGCCCAGAGTGATTCCGTTTGTTCCATTGGCAGTGTAACTGTCACAACCCACGCCGAACGTGCCTTGGAGTCCGCGGACTGGATTGTTCGGCGGTCGCTGTGGAGCGGGCGGAGTAGATTGCGCCGAAGGTGGCGCGGGAGCGCCAGAACCGGCGCCATCAGGAGAATCACCGCCTGAAGCACCCTCGTTAGCAGTGAAGGTCGAAGCAGATTCGCTTTGAAGCATCATTTGCGAGAACGAGGCCGAGAAAATAAGCAGTTCATTGGTGTCAAATCCGGGAGGATAAAGGATGAGAGGCACAGCGGCTCCCGAACCATCCGCCGGCATTGCCCACAACTCAATCGCATCCGGCCCAGCAAGAGACGAGGACATTGTAAAACCGGGTGATGGAGGGCTGCCCCCGCCGTTGTTGGTGCTGCTGATGTTAGGCGGAAGTGCCAGACCATTCGTTTGCGCTGTAATGTAGTAGTAGTAAATACCGTTCGGTAAATTTGTCCCGCTCTTGCCGGTTCCATCCCAATTGTACGACATGGAGCCCCCACTCCCGGTCGCGGCTAAAACAAGGTTGCTGTTAATGTCAACGATATTCAATGTCCAATCGGAGTTGGAAACAAATATCGCGCTGACTTGCTGGATTTGTCCCGAAGACGGATCAAAGGATGGCTGGGAAAACGAAATTCTGGTGACAAGGTTGTTGAAAGTGACCGGAATAAACGCGGAGACTCCGTGTCCGGTGCAAACGGGAGGGGCATTGATGGTCACCGCGTTGGCGGATTGACACATCACAGTGGCGAACAAGATATGCGTTCCGTTCCCCCACTCGCAGGTGTTGATCGTGTAGGTATCGAGCTCGTAATTAATCGAGCCGTTGCTGTAATTCGTTGTGCTGTCCGCCATTTTCATTGCCTGCCCGTCAACATAAAGTTGAGTCCCTGCAAGAAAAGGTTGATCGGTGCTGGCGACGACCATGATCGTCAGTTCACCGGAAACAACGGCGTTAGTACCGGGTGAGATGATGGCGGCGCTCGGTTCATCCGAGGCCGTGTCCGGGCCTTTGTCCACAATCCGATAAAATCGCATCGGCGCATATTTCGGATGCGGAATAATGGGAACAAACGTATAATTGCCGGTATCGAGCCAAAAGGTGTTTGCGCCTTGCGAAGGATAATCCTCGTAAAGCAGGTTCCAAGCCGTGCTTCCGTTCGCGTTGGTTCCCAACGCATCGGCTTCGTCGATTTCATAAACCTCGTTGGATTGGCTGGCCCAAGCCAAACGAATGGCACCCTCGTCCGTGGCGCTGACGCTGGTGAATTGGGGATTCGTTTGGGCGGGCACGGACATGGCAAGGGCCAAACCGAACGCGGCTGCCCCAATGATTGCGTGTCTAGCTGTTTGCATGTGGGGATTCATTTCGATTGGCCGATTGTTTTCCCGCAGAAACCTGAGAGGCGCACACCCCATGCTCCTCCCAGAGGCAACCCGCTAAGGCACCGCAAGAGAAAGCACAAGGCGGCGCCCATTCGGGCGGCCTTGGCCTCGTCTCTTGCTTTGCCTTGAAAATCTTAGCGGGTTTTTCTGGGGCTTTGAGTAGCGGCCAACGCTACGCAAATCTAAATTGTAAAAGAACTATGGGCATTTTCGAACCGACAGCCAGAACAATGCAAGACATATTTTGAACTCTCCACGACCACTTTTTGCCTGCACTTCAGCAATTTGCGGAACGTGGCTGAAATAGATGATCCCTTGACACCGGTCGCCGAGCCGGCTTGAAGCGGGGATTTCTTCCGAATACGACAGCGGTGTTCAGTCGTCTAAAAAAGGTGTGGTAATCCGGTCTATTACAAAACGATGTACTTTTGTCTTGGCCGCTTTGATGTTGGCAGCGCAGCTCGCCTCCGCCGCACAAGAAGAGGGGATGACCTTCTATTTGCAGTTGATTCGTGGCACCGACGACGATGCGCCGCCCACGCCTCAGGCCCGGCTGGTCGGCCCTAAACTGGGAAGACGACTCCAAATGTTTCGCTGGAAAAACTATTGGGAGATCAAGCGCCAGACTGTCCACATCAAAGTCGGCGCCAAAACCCGCCAGCGCATGACCCCCAACCGGGAAGTCGAGATCGCGCTGACCACCCCGCACGATATGACCGTTTGCATCTTCACCGACGGCCATCTCTCCCGGAAAAGAACCCAAGCCGCCCGCGCCGCTTTTTACATCGCTGGAGGCGATGACGCCGCCGCCCAACCGTGGTTCATCGTGGTCCGGCGCGACATGCCTCAGCCGTCGGATTAAAAACCCCCTTCCCTCTGAAGCGATGTCCGCTCAGGCGATTTGTCACACAATTGTCACAGAATGTCCCCGCTGTTGCCACATGGACGGGATATGAAAAGCGCCAATTGTTAAATCACACCATACCACCAATCGCATGAAATCACGGAAATCGTTAGCAAAAACCGCGGGCTGGGCTGTGGCACTGGCCCTGGCGTCGTCGGCCACAGCGCAAACATCCGACGCGCTCCTTAATAAACTGGTTCAAAAGGGCATCCTCACTTCGCAGGAGGCCCAGGAGTTGCAAAGCGAAACGGACACCAATAATGCCAATGGATTCAAACTCAAAACGAGCAAGGCCTTTAAGTCGGCCGAGATTTTCGGCGATTTCCGTCTGCGTTACGAGTATCGCTCGGGTGAAGTCGGGCCGGGCACCTTGTACGCGGGGGACACCGAAGCGCTGAACCGCTGGCGCTACGCGTTGCGGCTGGGGGTGCGCGGGGATTTGACCGATGACTTTTACTACGGGCTTCGGCTGGAGACCTCGCCGAACCCGCGCTCGCCGTGGAACACCTTTGGCGGCGCCAGCGGAGGCAATGCTCCTTACCAGGGCCCGTTCAGCAAGGCCAATAATTACGGCGTCTTCGTGGGGCAGGCCTACCTGGGCTGGCGGTTGGGCGATTGGCTGGACCTTTCGGCGGGCCGAATGCCCCAGCCTCTTTATACGACGCCCATGGTCTGGGACTCCGATTATTGCCCGGAGGGATTCGTCGAAAAGGTGCAGTTCACCAGCGGGCCGGTGGATTACTTTGTGACCTTGGGCCAATTCGTATATCAAGATGGTAACCCGACAACGGCGAGCAACGCCTTTGGCCTTGGAGTTGTGGGAGGCACGGCATTTAACAGCGGCGATCCGTTTCTGCTGACCTGGCAAGCGGGTTTGACCTACCATTTCTCAACGAACATGAGTGTGAAGTTCGCACCTATGGCCTATAACTACACGGGCCATGGGAACACGGCCTCGGGCTTCATGGGACCGTTTGTGGGGCAGGGGACGGAGTATGGGACGACTTTCCAAAACACGACGACTTCGAGCAGCACGTTGCCCGGGCCTAGCGGCGCACTGGTGGCGGGGAGCAGCGTCAACGGCTACAACCAAACGGGTATCAATGATCTTTTCATATTGGAGTTCCCGGCCGAGTTGAATTTCAAATTGGGGCATTACGACGCCAAGCTGTTCGGCGATTTTGCGGTCAACATCGACGGCGACGCTCGCGCCCGCGCGGCCTACGCGCGCGGAGAGGCGGAAGCGGTGTTCGCCAACCCGCATTACCCCGATCCGTTTCCGGGCGGAGTGCAGCTTGACAACGACAAGGCCTATCAGGTCGGCTTGGCGGTGGGCAACAAACTGGGCACCGCCTATGGCACCGCGGTCAAGAAGGGCGGGTGGGAAGCGCGAGTCTATTGGCAGCATGTCGAACAATACGCGCTGGACCCCAACCTTCTGGATTCGGACTTCTTTGAAGGCCGGGGGAACCTTCAGGGGATTTACAGCGCCTTCGCTTACGGTCTGAGCGACGCGATGATCGCAACGGTGCGCTACGGCCATGCGCAGCGGATCAACAATGACCTGGGCACCGGAGGCTTCAACGCCGACATGCCATTGATCAACCCTGTGAATAAATATGATTTGGTTCAGGTCGATTTGACTCTAAAATTCTAAAACGGATTTATGACAACTCGAACTTTCGCATGCATCCTGGCCGCCGCGCTGGCGTGCTCCGGGCCGGGACGCCTCTCTGCCCAACTGCTCATCAATGGCGCGGGCGCCACCTTTCCCTATCCGATTTATTCCAAGTGGTTCGACGAGTACAGCAGAGTGGACCCGTCGGTTCGCTTCAATTACCAATCCATCGGTTCGGGCGGGGGACAAAAGCAGATCCTGGAGGGAACCGTGGACTTCGGGGCGTCCGACGGTCCGATGAGCGACCAGAACCTGGCCAAGGCGAATGGCAAAATCCTGCACATTCCGACGGTGGCCGGCGCCGATGTCATCACTTATAATTTGCCCGGCGATCCGGCGCTGCAATTGGACGGGCCGGTCATCGCTGACATTTTTCTGGGCAAAATCACCAAGTGGAATGATCGCCGGATCGCGGCGGCCAACACGGGCCTCCAATTGCCCGATTCCGACATTGTGGTGGTGCATCGTTCCGACGGCAGCGGCACGACCTTTATCTTTGTCGATTACCTCAGCGCCGTCAGCCCGGAGTGGGAGAAGAGCGTGGGCCGCGGCACGGCGGTCAAATGGCCCGTCGGTCTGGGAGCCAAGGGTAACGAGGGTGTCACCGGCCAGGTCAAACAGATGCCTGGCGCCATTGGTTATGTGGAACTGGCTTATGCGGTCCAAAACAAGCTCCCCTACGCGGCTGTCCGAAATGCCGCCGGCCGCTACATCCCTCCTTCGATTGATTCGGTGACGGCGGCGCTGGCCACGGCGAAGATACCGGAGGATTTTCGCTTCTCAATGGTCAACCCGCCCGGAGAAACGGCCTATCCCATTGCGGGCGCTACCTGGCTCTTGGTCTATCAGCAACAACGCAACCCGGAAAAGGGCGCCAAACTGGTTGAGTTCCTCAAGTGGGCCATGAAGGAGGGTGAGAAAATGGCGCCGCCACTCAATTACTCCCCGCTGCCCGCGCCCCTGGTCCAGCGCGTGGAAGCGGAAATCGCCGGGATTAAGTACTAGCCGCTAAATGATGAATGCCAGCGCTTCAAGCCAAGCCCATGCGCCCGGCAAAATAGCGCTCTCGCCTCCCAGCCGCGCGGGTGACGCCGCCTTCAAGTTTTTGACCTGGTGCATGGCGATGATGATCTTTGTCTTGGTGGCTGTCGTCGGCTGGGAATTGTTTGCCGGCGCGGCCCCTGCCCTCAAGGCCTTTGGCTGGCGATTCCTGGTGCGTTCGGATTGGAACCCGGTCAGCAGCGACTTCGGAGCGCTGCCGTTCATCTTTGGCACCTTTGTCTCCTCGCTCCTGGGTCTGGCGATTGCCCTGCCCCTGAGCCTGGCGACGGCGGTTTATTTGACAGAATTGGCGCCCGGATGGGTGCGCCAGCCGGCCATCTCATTGGTGGAAATGCTCGCGGCCGTTCCCAGCGTCATCCTCGGCCTCTGGGGCATCTTCGTCATGGTGCCTTGGTTGCGCGATCACCTCTTCAAATCCTTGCAAAAGCATCTCGGCTTTCTGCCGCTCTTTCAGGGTCATATCTACGGGGTCTGCGTGTTGTCGGCCGCCATCATTATCGCCATTATGATTGTGCCCATCATCACCTCCATTTCCCGCGAGGTCTTTCGCGCCGTGCCTGAGACGCAACGGGAAGCGGCCTTTGCGCTGGGGGCCACGCGCTGGGAGGTCACCCGCCTGGCGGTCTTGAGCAGTTCGCGCCGCGGGATTTTCGGCGCCGCGATGCTCGGGCTGGGACGGGCGTTGGGAGAAACCATGGCCGTGACGATGGTCATCGGGAATCGCCCCGAAATTTCCGCCTCGCTTTTCGCCCCCGGCTACACGCTGGCCAGCGCCATCGCCAACGAATTCAGCGAGGCGACGGGCGACATCTATTTGAGCGCGCTGTTCGAATTGGGCCTGGCGCTGCTTCTTGTGACCATCATCATCAACATCCTGGCGCACGTGTTGATCGGGGCCGTGGGCCGCGAAAAACACGGCTGACCCGCCATGAACGATCTGCACCATAAATGGCGCAAGGCCAAAAGCGCGGCTATCTCCGGCCTCTGCTTTGTGTGCGGCGTCATTGTCATCCTGCCGCTGGCGCTGATTCTCTTTCACCTTGTCCGGCAGGGATGGAGTTCGCTTGATCTGAGTTTTTTCACTCACCTGCCCAAACCGGCGGGTGAATCCGGGGGCGGCATGGCCAACGCGATTGTGGGTAGTTTGGTGCTGCTCGGTTTGGCCGTTTTGATCGGCGTTCCCGTAGGCGTCCTGGGCGGGGTCTATCTCTCCGAATTCGGTTCGATCCGGCTCAACTGGTGCGTGCGCTTTGCGGCTGATATTTTAAACGGCACCCCGTCCATCGTCTGGGGCATCGTCGTCTGGGCGCTGGTGGTCGTGCCGATGAAGGGGTTTTCCGCTTATGCAGGCGGGCTGGCCCTTGGGTTCATGATGATCCCCCTGGTCGTTCGCGCGACCGAGGAGATGCTGGCGCTGGTGCCCAACACTTATCGGGAGGGCGCGCTCGCGCTGGGGATACCGAAATGGAAAAGCGTCCTGCACATCATCCTCAAGATCGCCGGCAAGGGCATCATCACCGGCGTGCTGCTGGCCTGCGCGAGGGTGATGGGGGAAACGGCCCCGCTGCTCTTCACCGCGTTTGGCAATCGCTTTTGGAACCACAATTTGTCCGAACCGATTGCCGCGCTGCCGTTGCAGATTTTTTCCTACGCCATTGGACCTTATGACGATTGGCACCGCCAGGCCTGGGCCGGCGCCCTGGTGCTCATCGTTGTGGCGCTTGCTATTAACGCCGGTGTGCGAATAATTACCCGTGGCAATGTTCCTTCCACGACCAAATGAGCCGGAAGCCATGACCAATCAGAGCCAGATGCCGAGCGTCAAGCCCCAAGGGCCGGGGCCGGCTCCTGATCCCCAGCCCCAGCGGCCTCCCGTTGGCCCCTCGGTTACCTTTGACATCCAGCGCCTGAACGTGTGGTTCGCCGCCCATCAAGTCCTGGAGGATATTTCCATGCAAGTCCCTCCCAGGGCCGTCACGGCGATTATCGGACCGAGCGGTTGCGGCAAATCCACCTTCCTTCGCAGCCTAAACCGCATGCATGACCTGGTGCCAATCGCCCGCGTCGAAGGGCGGATCACCTTGTTCGGCGAAGACCTTTACGCCCCGCAAATCGATCCGACTGTCGTGCGGCGTCGCGTGGGGATGGTTTTCCAAAAATCCAATCCCTTCCCCACGATGTCCATCGCCGATAACGTGACGGTCGGTCTCAAGCTCAACGGTGTGCGCCAGAAGGCGGTGTTGCGGGAGCGCCTGGAGCGCACCTTGCGCATGGCGGCGCTTTGGGACGAAGTCAAGGACCGCCTCCACGCCAACGCGCTGAGCCTGTCCGGCGGCCAGCAGCAGCGCCTGTGCATCGCCCGCGCCCTGGCCATTGAGCCGGAAGTCTTGCTCATGGATGAACCCGCTTCGGCTCTGGACCCCCTTGCCACGGCCAAAATCGAAGAACTCATACGGGAATTGAAGAAGCAGTTCACCATCGTCATCGTCACCCACAACATGCAGCAGGCCTCGCGCGTGTCGGACCTCACCGCCTTCTTTTATTTGGGCAAGCTCATAGAATTCGGCAATACCAACAAGCTCTTCACCAATCCCGCAAACAAACAAACCGAGGACTACGTCACTGGCCGCTTTGGCTGACCGGGTGTAAATTAGCGCTATGCAGAAATACTTTGACGACGAACTGGCCAACTTCAAGGAAAAGCTCCTGACCATGGGCAGCTACGCCGAAAGCTCCGTCAGCCAGGCCGTCCAGGCCGTCTGCGAACGCAACGACCACCTCGCACGCCAGGTCCAGGAAAATGACGACATCATGGACCAGTTTGAAATCGAGATTGATGAAATGGCCATCAACCTCCTGGCCAAGGCCCCGCTCGCCACCGACTTGCGCCTGATCACCGTCGCCATGAAAATCTCGCAAAACCTCGAACGGGTGGGCGATGAGGCCACGACCATTGCACGCCGCGCCATCGAGTTGAACCTGGAACCCCCTCTCAACGCTTTTGTCGAGGTCCCCCGCATGGCCACCATTGCCTTGGAACTGCTCAAGGACGCCCTGGATTCCTTTGTCAATAAACAGGCCGAAAAGGCCCGCGCCATCGTTCCGCGCGACAAGGAGGTCGATGCCATCAACCGTCAGATTCACTCAGACTTGGCGGCCTACATGGGGAAGAATCCGGACACCATCAGCCGTTGCCTCAATCTGATGACCGTTTCCAAGAGCCTGGAGCGCGTGGCCGACCATGCCGCCAACATCGCCGAGGAAGTCGTTTACTTCTGCGAAGCCCGCGATATCCGCCACGAGGCCCACAAGCTATGAACCTCTTTCTCCTCCGCCACGCCCAGGCCGAGCCGCGCGGGCCCAAATGGCGCCCCGACAGCAGGCGCCCCCTGACGCCGGAGGGAGAGGAGAAAATGGAGAAGGCGGCCCGGGGTATGGCGGCCCTGGGATTGTCCTTTGACTTGATCCTCGCCAGCCCCTACGCGCGGGCGTTGCGCACCGCCGAAATCGTGGCGGAAATCTTCGGCTCCAAAAAGCTGCTGGAGACCGCGCATCTTGCCGCCGCCGCGGACCCAAAAGATATTGTTGACGAACTCAACGGGAACTTCGCGTTCCTGGAGAACGTCATCCTGGTCGGGCACGAGCCGTTTCTGACCCGGTTGATCTCCACCCTCCTTGGGGGAGGAGACGCGCTGGCCATCGACCTCAAAAAGGGCGGTTTGTGCAAGCTGACCGTCGAAAAACTGGTATTCGGCCGATGCGCCTGCTTGAACTGGCTGCTGACCCCCCGCCAATTGGTCCGCCTGGCCGCCCCCGGCAAGGACTGATCCGCCAACCCTTTGATTTGACCCCGGAAGATACGTATTTAGGATTCCGCGTTGTCTCCGATTCCTCGCGTCCGAGGGGCGGGTGCCTGCGAGCCAGTTTGGAACCTCGGGAGGGGTGAGCGCCTGCGAGCCCCTGATTTGGCTGACCTCTGGCGGCTGCATGACAGAATTCTTCGTTCTCTTCGTTTGCTGGTGTAGAGCCGGCTGTGCATCCGCTCTTCCAGAAAGCTGACCAGTTGAGCCGCCACGCGATTGGGCGGCCATTGAAGTTTACCTCGAATGATCCTGCCGGGTGCCAACCGAACAGCGAACGCCTTAACAGAAGGAAACCAAGGAAACGAAGGGGGCAATTACCTATGACTCCAGATGCACGTCAGCGGGAAATCCCGGTCCATTGAGCCTGGAGAAGAATCTCGTCGTGCGCCCCCGGAAATCGGGCGCATCTTGACACTGCCTCGGGTGGCGCGCCCGTCCCGGTCGCCGTGGCTGGCGTCTCGCCAGCCACATTCCTGGCTTCCTGTAATTGTGTCCCTAATGGTAGCCGTATCAGGATGCGCCCGCGGAAATCTGCCCAGCGCTGTTGACGTCGCCAGAAACCTGGTTTGGCATAAAATGGTCGTATGAAGGTGGAAATACCGGAGTCGATTGCGCAACTCCACGCCGCGCTTGCCCCGTGTCCCGCTCCTCTGATAGTCTCCCCGCATGGCAGAACGCATCCAGGCGGCAGCCAACACTCAACACCCGCTCGCCGTCACCCGGACGGAACTGGTTTGGGAAGGCAAATATGACAGCGCCGGAAACCGCGTCGCTCCGTTGCGCGTGGCGTTGCCCTTTCAAACGGTCGAGACGGTCAATGAATCGGCGGCGGACAGGCGGCACACGCTGGAACTTTTCGGGCAGCACCGGCCGTCCGAATGGCGCAACCGGCTGATATGGGGCGACAAGAAATACGTGCTGCCGTCGCTGCTGGCCGAGTTCGCGGGCAAGGTGAACCTCATTTACATTGACCCGCCGTTCGACACCGGCGCCGATTTTTCCTTCACCGCCAGCGTGCCGAATCGTCCTGGCAGGGAGGATGATGACG
>Ga0187860_1001830_pt1 | contig 18263 bp, 11 predicted proteins | sample June2016WEW_10_4_FD_132981 | JGI IMG/M metagenome (GOLD analysis project Ga0187860, IMG submission 132981) | Peatland microbial communities from SPRUCE experiment site at the Marcell Experimental Forest, Minnesota, USA - June2016WEW_10_40 | ecosystem: Environmental > Terrestrial > Soil >...
GCCCGGTGCGCTTCGTCGCGTCATAAGTCCCATACACGACGAGTTGCGGCAGCCGCTCTTGCAATTTCTTCACCACCGGCTGCCACTGGCCGTCGGCGTCCGTCCACAACACCGCCGCCGGCTTTTCTTCCACGCCGGCATGATGACGCGTCGCCGCCAGCAGGGACGCCTCGACGGCTTCCAGCAACGTCGTCGCCGCTTTGGCCTTGGTTCGATAGCTCGCGCTCATGTCATCTTCTTCAGTGATCTCATTTCTCTCCCTCCTTCACCGCCTGCAACCGTGCCCGGGCCAAAGCCACCGCGTTGTGGAGTTTCCGCTCCAGTTCCTTCTTCGGCAAAACCTCCGTCCAGTAGGAAGCCACGCGGATGCCGCTGCGCTCCAGGTCCAGCAACTCCACTCGCTCGCTCTTTTTGCCGGCGCACAAAATCAGCCCAATGGGTTTCTCCTCGCCTTCCTTGCGTTCGTGGCGATCCAGCCATTTCAAATAAAGCTCCATCTGCCCCATGTCGCCGGGTTTGAACTCCTCCAGTTTCAAATCAATCGCCACCAGCCGCCGCAAATGCCGGTGGTAGAATAGCAGGTCCAGGTAAAAATCCTCCCCGTCCACCGTGATGCGCTTCTGCCGCTCCACGAACGCGAAACCCACTCCCAATTCCAGGATGAATGCCTCAATCTCCCGCAGAATCGCCGCTTCCAAATCCTTCTCCGCGTAGGCGTCCTTCAACCCGAGGAAATCCAGCAGATACGGATCGCGAAACACCAAATCCGGCGTCAGCTTGTCCTCCTCGCGCAACTGTTTCAGTTCCATCGCCGCCAGCTTCGCCGGCTTGCGCGACAACGCCGTGCGCTCAAACAGCATCCCGCCGATTTTCTTTTCCAGTGTCCGCGTGCTCCACCGCTCGATCCGGCACATCTCCGCGTAGAAGTCCCGTTTCAACGGGTCGTCCATCTGGATGAGATGCAGAAAATGCGTCCACCCCAATTGTGTCATCAATGATGTCACAATCTTCGGATCAGAGAAAACTTCGGCGAACCGGACCATGCGGAACAGATTCCGTGCTCCGAATCCCCGCCCGAACTCCGCCTCCAATTGTGTCGCCAGTGATGACACTATCTTTTCCCCATACTCCGCCCGCTTCTCCCGCAGGATGTCTTTCCGAATCCGATTGCCGATCTGCCAGTGTAGCATTGTCAAAGTCGCGTTCGCGGTCGCGGCGATGGATTGTCGAGCGGCCAGGATAATCTCCCGCACATCCGATATCAGGACCGCCGGATTCGCGCCGGCTGGCGCTAACGCGTTCGCTGTGACTCGTTTCGTTGTCATGCAGATCGTCTTTCAAGGTTTTGCGCCCTTTGCGCTCTTTCGCGGCTTATCGCTCCGGTGGCCCGTGCGGCTCATCTGTGTCATCCGTGTCATCCGTGGTCATTGATTGTGGGTTCTTTGCGTTCTCTGCGTTCTCTGCGGTTAAATCACTTCTTCGCTTTCCTCTCCCGTGCGGCGCGCTTGAACGCCGTGGTGTAATGGCAATCGTTCCAACGGTTGCCATCGAACTCGCCGTTGCCGGCGAAATCCACCGTCTGCTCATTCCACTTCCAGAACCACGGGAAATCCTCTTTCGGGCGCGACGGCTCGCTGCCCCGGTCCTTGTCCCATTTCACGCTGCTACCTGGTTTGGCCCGCAGTAATCCGCAACCCTTTTTTCCCCGGCTCAGTGTCGCCACCATAAACGGGCGGATGTTCAGCCGCACCCCATCGTTGATGTCGGGTTCCCAGCCGATTGGTTGCTGGTGCAGCGGCTTCCAACGGATGAACAAATCGTAAGGCGGCTCGCCAGCGAGGATCTTTTTCAACTCGCCCTGCAATTCCAGCGCGGCGGCCAGGCGATCCTCCGCGCCGGCCTCATCACGTTTGACCGCATCCTTCTGCCGCGCGATCCAGTCGCCCAGGTAGGCGTAGGCGAGCGTTTCCAACGTGCGCGCTCCGCGACCATCCGGCCCGGCGAGCCTGTGATAATTCACCAGCACGTTAAAACCATCCTTGCGTCCATCCCAGATGTGCCAAGCGAACGGACGGTTGTGAAAAAGGTCGCAATGTTGCGCGAAGAAATCGTTCAGCAGCCATTCTTCCAACGACTCCGCCTTTGAGCCGGTGACGGCGATGAGCTTCCGCTCCATCGCGTGACTCCACTCTGGCCCATAAGCATTCGCCAGCAATGCCCGCAGGCGCGTGGCCGCCGGCGGCTCGTCACGTACCTGGCTGAAGCACACCACGCCGTCGCTGCCCACGTGTTTTTCCAGTCCATCCGCTTCGAGTGCCGGGCAATCCGGAAAACTTGACCCGGTCTGGCGCGGCCAGCGGTAGCCGGTCAGCCGCGCCACCGCCACTTGCAACGGATGGTCCGAACCTTTAGGATGCCCGTTGAACAACCACTGTGTCGGATCGCTCGAAAACGGCTTCGGCAATCCATTCGGATATTTCTCCGCCGCCACCTTCTGCCAGTGCGCGAGGTCAAAGGGTATCTCAACCATGCTCTGGTCCGTGATCTTCAGCGACTGATTGATCCGTCGCACTGACTCTCGGAATTCCGAAGTCTCACAAACACTCCAAACGGCGGGTAAGTGTTCGGCATTTTTCGGAATGATTACAGTCACGTTGTTGTCGAATAAGTTTCCGTAGTAGAGCGATGCGGGTAAGTCGCCCATCGCTGTTACGATGACACCTTTCTTTCCCCATGCATCCCCACCACGAAGCCACGAGCTTATCCCCTCTTCGCCGAGCCGATCGCAAAGAAATTTGTAGAACGCTCCCGTCCCGTTTTGCCAATACAGGACAGCGGACATGCCACCAACGAAAGTGGACGAGGAAACGGTGCTGTGCTCAGGCACCCAATCCCGTTGCAAGTCTTGCAGCTCCCAGAAACATCGCCCGAACCTCGGATAGTCACCCGTGCAGATGCCCAAATGACTACTGGCGAGAGAAGATAACAAAATCGAACCTTTAACGGACTCTAGCGATATTCGGTTGTCTGGATTTGAGAATTGCTCCGCTTGGCTCAAAAATCTGAATGCCATCGTCCTAAGGGACTCAGTTTTCTCCTCCGGTGACCCTTTTTTCGACAAATCCACTCCCACAAAATGTGAGAGCTTTTGTGGCTGGCAATTTGTCACGATTCCAAGCATCACGTTAAAGTCATACATTGGCGTTTGGAAGCCGCGAGGGCCAAGTCCTGCGATGAGGTTCAACGTAAAATCAGAAAGCACAGTCGCCCTCAGTTTTTTATACGTCACCAGGTAGAGCCAATTTTGAAGTGACACCAAAGCCGTTGTGCCCCCGATTGAGCAAAAGGCCAGACACCGCTCTTGGAAGCAAGTTGCCAAATCACCCTTGGCCTCAGGATGATTCACTTGGCAGTATTCTCGAAGATCCTCATGCTGCTTTGGCATTCCCAGATAAGGCACATTCGTAGCGACGAGTGTAAAATGTCCGGCGAGCATTTCCGCGGCCTTCGCCACACCTTGCGCTGTCACCGCCAGTTCATGCGCTTCGTCCCCCGTCTCACGTTGCAGCGCCTTCGCTAACACCGGCTGCAGGTCGTGAAACTCCGCCATCAGCATGTCGCCGCCTAGCGAACGCGGATTGATTAGACTCCCAAGCACCGGTGCTTTTTCAAACAGGTGGTAAAGCCGTTCCATGCCGGCCTTGAGTTTTTGCGAAAGCAGCGTTTCCTCGCGTGCGCCCAGCAGGTCACTCTCGGCAGAGAGTGCATTCGTTTGCGCAGCGCGTTCCGCCAGTTTCAACCAGTCTTCCTTCTTGGCGTGCAGTCCCAACCCTGAGCACGCAAAGTTCAGAGGTAGTTCTTTCTGGTAACCGCCCAGCTTCCACGCCGCGAGCGCTAGGTTGAACGCTGCGATCTGCGTGCAGCGCGGATCGAGTTCCAAGCCGAACAAATTGTCCCGCAACACCGCCACGCAGGCGTCCGCCACTGACAATCCCTCTTCTTCCATCCGCATCCGCATCAGGATAACCAGCGCGAACACAAGGAAATGCCCGCTGCCCATGCACGGGTCGAGCACACGCAATTCCTTCGCCGTCTTTGGCCAACCTTCAAACGCTCCTGCCGCCGGCATCCATTTGCCGTCTTCCAGGACAAACCGCAGATACTTCCAATCCACGCCCGGAAGCGCCACTGCCTTTCGCGCGGCATCTTCGCTTTCGATCGCAAATCGGAAATCGTCATTCGCAAATCGCCTACCCGCCCACCACGCGCCCAGCGTGTTGTGGAGTAGGAACTCCACCATGTAATCTTCTGTGAAAAGCTGCGTCACCGGCGAGAGTTCATCCGCGCCGATCTTCTCGCCGGACTCGTTGATGTTCTTTTTTTTCTTCGCCTGCCAGAACTGATATACCCAGCCCAGGCTGTCATCGGCCAGAAACACTTCCCGTGGCAGGCTGGCGAGCAGCGCCGTGAGCCGGTTGCGCGATTCTGCCGGCAACCGCAGTTGCAGCACCGGATCATCGGGCCGGAGAATTCCCGGCAACATCCGTTGCGCAAATCCAGCGGCGACTTCCCACTTGTCGCTGTTGGTTTCGCGGGCGCGTTCCTCGCAAAAATCCAAGTCCACATCCATGCCCGACTCCGGCTCGATCAAAAATCCGTTCTCTGCCAGAAACCGGGCGAACAGCATCCGATGCCAATGCTCATAGGCGCACTCGTGAATCAGATGCTCGACCTCCTGCGATTCATCGGGTCGCCGCACGTCCCCCACCTGACGCCCATGGGCGCGAAGCTTCTTGCGCAAGTCCTCGCCGGCCTTGTCCAGATGCCCCGGCTTCCGCGCCTCGCCCACGCCGTAGGATTCCAGCGCCGCCGCCGCGCCGCGTTCGGCCTCCTCCCGCGCCTTCAGCACAACGTTTTCCAGTTGCCGCCGAAATTCTTTGGAGAGCGTGCTCATAAGGGTGAAACCACGGAATACACGGAGCACACGGAAAAAACCGGATGCCAGACACTTTTTCCCCTTCCGTGTATTCTGTGTATTCCGTGGTTGATGTTTTTTCGGGTTCTCTGTGGAAACTTGCGCGTGGAAACAAATTGTGGTTTGATACGACCCGTCACCCCGCCGGTGATAGCATCACCGGCCCGACGCCCGGCGAAAGCCGAGTGTCTCTTTTTCGGGATGGAACAATTTGCGCCGAGGGTTGGGCTTCCTTGTCCCGGCCGCGGGCTGAAAACCCACTCGGCGTTCTCCTTTCCCACAAATGCAGAAGCCGACTCCGAAGAGCCGGCCTCGCGTCCCGCCGTCGAAACGAACAGGAGGGATGAACTGTCATTTTGACCGCTCACGCTGGCAGCGTCAACCCCGCAAAACCGAAAATTCGGAAAAGTTGTGTTCATCCAATTACCACCGGCCCTTCCTTAAGCTTGTTCACCAGCGTCGTTTCCTGCTCCGCCAGCCATGCCTTTACATGCGCCTCCGTCCGTAGCGTGCCGATCTCGAGCGCTGGAGTATGCCTCGTAATATTTTCTGTTCTCATCTTGTTATTAACCACTCCGGTATGGCATCAGTCACGGCTGCCCCTTCCGGGTCTTGTCCAGAGATTCCGTCTCCGATTCCGCCAGCAGTTTTCCATAGAGCTTCAACCGCTCCTCCAACACCTTTTTGTCTGGCATCCGGGTCAGATATTCGGAAACTTGCATCTTGTGCGGCCCACCGGCCAACAGCAGTTCGACATGCTGCCGTTTTTTCGACGTGCAAAGAATCAGTCCCACCGGTTCGTTCTCGTGCTCCCGCCACTCGTGTTGCTTTAGCCAGGACAGGTAAAGATCCATCTGGCCCTTGTCCGCGGCGACAAACGGTCCAATCTTCAAGTCCACCGCCACCAGACAACGCAGCGCCCGGTGATAAAACAGCAGGTCGAGAAAGTAATCCTCGTCGTCCACCCGCATTGCATATTGCCGGCGGATGAAGCAGAAGTCGCCCCCGAGTTCCGTCAGGAATTGCTGCAGGTTGGTGATGATGGCCATCTCCAGGTCTTTTTCGGAATACGCGCCGGTCAGGCCGAGGAAGTCGAGCAGGTAGGGATCTTTGAAGGCCTCCTGGTAGTGGGCCAGTTCCGGAGGGCCTTTCCGCTTTTCCAAGGCCACCAGCGCGCCCGTGTCGCTGGATAACGCCACCCGCTCAAACAACGCGCCGGCAATCTGACGTTGCAGTTCGCGCTTGGACCAGCGGTCCCGGCAAGCGCGCTCGAAGTAAAAACGGCGTTGCCGCGCGTCGCCGATGCCCAGCAAAATCCGGTAGTGTGTCCAACCCAGGTGGAAGTGACGGGTGAGGTCAATTTGAAGGCGGGCGGCAGATTCGGCAGCCAGCGGCTGCCGAATCTGAAACACTTCAAAGAACCGGCGCATGTCCCGCAAATTTCGCTCGGAGAATCCGTTGCCATACTCGCGGTTGAGCCGTTCACCCAGGCGCGCCAGCAAGCCTTCGCCGTATCCGGCCCGGCCGGGTGTGCTTTGAATCTCCGTGGTAATGACCCGCCCAATGTTCCAATAAAGCGCCACCATCGCGAGATTGGCCGCCGTCACCGCACGTTGCCGCGCCTCTTCAATCAACGTGCGGATTTCCGGCAGCAGGTTTTCGACGGCCTTGGCGACTCCAGTTTCGTTTGGTCTTGCTGGTTTCATTTTCATCCCACCACCACCGGCCCTTCCTTCAGCTTGTTGACCAGCGTCGTTTCCTGCTCCCCAAGCCACGCCTTCACGTCCGCCTCCGTCCGCAGCGTGCCGCTCTTCAGCGTCACGTATTGCGTCTTGGGTTCGAGCAGCTTCGCCGCCTTGCGCGCCGCGTTTTGGAATCGTGCCGTCAACGCCGCCGTCTTGTCGTTCCAACTCGACACCGGCGTCTGCTGGAGCGCCGACAGCAGTTGCTCATCCGAGCCCACTTCCAGATCAGGCACGGACAAAATGCCTTCCTCACTCATGATGGTGATGCGTTGCTGGCCCGAAATCTTTGGCCATGCATCGCTCGCCTCCAGTTCCTTCAGCAGTTCGGCGTGCCGTTTCGTGAAGGCTTGATGCGCTCCCGTCACCGCCGCCCGCAGCGACTGCGCGGCCTGCTTCACCAACGGCGGCACATGGTCGGACTTGTCCAGCAGCAGCCGGCCATCGAGGATGCCCCGCGCCGCCGTCTCCACTTCCGCGAGGGCGCCCACGCCTGCGCTAGCAGACAGAAACTTTTGTAGCTTTTCCCAAACCGGCAAACGTTTCGCCGCCAACTCCGCCTGTTTCTTCCACTTGGCCACTTCGGGCCTCAATGTGTCGGCCTGGTCCAGCAATCCCTTGAGCCGGTCATTTCCCATGCGTGCGCGCAGGTCGGCCAGCTTCGTCGTCTGCGGGGTTTCCGGCAACGGCGCGTTCCCGCCAGCCTTCCCCGCCAGCGCCTCGGCCAGTGTCAGATACTCCGTGGACTTCGCCTCCAAATCGTCGCTGGCCTTCGCCGACATGCCGGCGTCCACAAACAGCCCGCGTAATTTCAGTTTATCCTGACCGGTCAGTGTGATGGTCTCGGTGCGGAAATCGGTCTTGGAAATTTTGTTCTGGTCGAGTTGACCGACTGCCAGCGGTTGACCATTGTAACGCGCCAGCAGATGTCCACCGGCGTGCAGCGCGATGATGCCACCGTCCACCGCGTCCTGCGGCCAGCCGTAGGGGCTGGCGGCGAAATACTTCCGCAACTCGCGACCCTCAATGCTACTGCCCACCTTGCCCAGGATTTCCCGGCAGACCGGATGCTGCTCCGTCGCGCCTTCATAATCCACGGCGCGCAGCGGCGAGTCGTCGCCATTGCGGGCCCGGTTGATGACGCTCGTCCATGCCTTGTGATCCGCCTCGTTGAAGCGGGGGAACAGACGGTCCAGCGCATCGGTCGCGCCCTCGCGGACTTTCTCGGCGAGCGTCAGGTTGAACAGTTCTGTCCCGCCGCCCTTATAGACTTTCGCACCGCCGGCAATTTGCGCGATAAGTTGGTCGCGGGCGCGCTCCGCGTCGCTTAACCGCGTGTTCATGCTGTTCTGTGCTTCCTGGCCCTCCGGCGTGCTGGGCACGCCTTTACCGTCAATCGTCCCGCGTGCGGCTTCAGCGCGGATGATTTGCTCGCGCAGTTCTGGCGCCGATGCTTTCGGGACGAACACGAACAAAATCGGGCTTTCCATGCCCGCCGCCCGCGCCGCGTCCACCACGTTCTTTTGCGAGGCGTTCCATTCGTTGCGCACCCACACGGGAATGTTTTGTCCGGTCGCATCCGGCGGCTCAGGCGCGAAGTGCAGCACCAGTTCGCGGCTCTCGTTGCTCACCCCCTGCTTCAGACGGACGGTGTTGATCTCCTTTTGCAGCGCCGCTTGCAGCAGGGCATCGCGTTTCTGGTGTACGACCGATTCATTGCTGCCGAGCTGCGTCTGGCGGTTGCGGAACTCCTTGTCCCATTCCTGAGATTCCTTGGTCTGGAGATTATACTCCTCGCCGTCCTTCAACAGGATGCCTTCGTCCACCAGTTTCCCAAGCGCCGCTGGTACTTCCTTGCGCAGCTTCGTGCCGTCGTTCGTCAGGTCGCTCACCAGCAGATCGGCCAGCATCTCCGGCGTCGCCCGCACCCCGCAATCCGCGCCTGCTGTGCGCGGCAGTCTGCGAATCAGGAAAATCAAACCGCAGAGCCGTGCGGCCAGCCGGTCCTGCTTCCGGATGGTTTCCTCCAATTCCCGCAACAGCACGCCTTGCTGCACCATGGCGGCCTGCATCTGCTCGAACATGAAATCCGCCGGCACAACCGTCCCCAGCGGCTGGTCCGCCAATCCCCGCAGCGCCTCGTGGATGATTTGCAACTGCGTCCGCAACATGGCACTCGTGCCTGCCGGATCAACCGCCCGCAACACCTGCTCCCAGAACCGCCGTCGCACCGGCAGGATCGGATAATCATCCGCCAGGGTTTCTTGGTCCTCTGTGCGCGTCGCAATCGCGGTCGAGGAAAGCTGCCGCGCAATTTCTCCGGCGTGGGATGCCAGAGTCTGGCGCACGGCTTCAATCTTCTCCGGTCGCTTCGCCAGCAACACCCGCCGCGTCACGTTTTCCACGTCAGCGTCCGATAGCTCCACCGAAATCGTAAACCGTGCCCGCATCCAGCCGAACTCGGGCACGTCGGAACTCAACGCGCTCTGGCCCGCGCCCACCACCAGCAGCCGCGAGTCGAGTTGCTTGCCCAAAGCCTCCGCAACCTCCACAACCTCGCGGGTGCGCTCCAGATTGTTGCGCACGTAGATCTGGACTTCGTCCAGCACCAGGATCGTGAGTGGCAATCCGTCTTTCTTGCCCAGCACTTCCCGCGTCATTCTCAAAAATTCCGCCGTCGAGATGTCCGTCGGTTGCGCGAACTCTTTCGTTAGCAGCTCCCGCATCCCCTCCGCATTGCCAAGGCTTGGATCAGCCTTGAGCAGCGCCGCCCGCAGCACGGGACTCACCGTCAAGTCATTCAGTTCCCGCATGAAATCTTTGCCGCTGGCCTCGACTTCCTTCTTTACGCGCTCGTAAAAGCCGTTGGTCTTCAGATACAGACAGAACTTCGCGAGCCGGTATTGCTCCGGCAGTCCGCACGAGCGCAGAATGATCCCCAGGATAGTCAGCCGGGTGCTCTCCCCGCTCCCGGACGGCAACGCTCCGAGGGCGGCGTGCATGCCGCCGGCGCGGCGACCGGCCGTGTCCAGTTCCTTCAACGCAGCCTCGATTTCCGCCGGCAGCCGCGGCACGAGACTCCGCGCAGTCGCCCCGTCCGGGAACACGGTGTTCACCCATAGATGACCCAGCATCTTCAGCAAGTGCGATTTGCCGCTGCCGTAGAAGCCGCTCACCCACGCGCCGCTTTGATCGGTCCCACCCACGCGGCCCAGGAATGCTTCGAGGATCCGCAGCATCCCGTCCGCGTATTGTCCCTCGCAGACAAAGTTGGAAAGTTCCTCGCGCAGCGTGGCCCACTCTAGTGACGTCATGCCGTCATTGATGCGGGCCTGCCCATTGTTCATGAGCTTCGCCGTTGCCGGATCACGCAGGAATATGTCTCGATTCTTCATAGGTGTTCCTTACTTGCTCGCCAGGCCGGTAATCGGTGTCGCGAGATAACTCCAACCATCCCGGGCATCCAGCAGGCGGTAAACGTTCTGATCATACGAACCAGGAAAAAACACCAACAGCCGTCCAGGAATCAGAGTTTCAATTTCCTTCAGGACCTCGTGGAGAAATGTGAATCCGTAGAGGCCCGCCACCCCAGACACCGCCAGCACGGTACTGTCAGTCACGTCCTCCGCCATCAACGCCTCGCGCAGACGCGCGACGCAAGCCCCGGCAATCGCATTGCGTAATTTCAACGCAAGATCTTCGGGATGGCGGAAGTATTCCTCGCGGTATTCCTCCGCCGCCATCCACACGGGAAACACATTCGTCAAATCCACTTCGCGCCAGCCGTGTCCGGCGGCTTTCGTTCGATGCTCAAACTCCTTGATCTTCACCAGCAACCGGCGCTCGTCCTCCTTCGGATATACCGCAAAAATAATCCGCTGCACTCCCGCCAGGTTGCGCTGCCACGGGGCGGAAATGTGCCGCTCGTATTGTTCGGCAATATCGTCAATGCGTGACACGCGAATCCTTTATCTCCTGAGGGGTTAATACCGTGGTGAAGCCGACCTCAATCACGTCGCCCGCCGACTTCAAATCCAGCCCATTCAGCCGCTTCGCCTCTGCGGCCACATTGCGCAATTCTGCCGGCGACGCATCCAGCACCCGCGTCCAGGTCGTTTCAAACAGCCGCCCGCCACGCAGTCCTTGCAGATACCCGAGCATCAAGGCATACGCCGTCGAAAGCGGAGTGGGGCGAACCTTCTGCCTGAACTTGCGCACCCGCCCTTGCAGATGGCCGCTTTGCGCCCACGAGGAAGATGCATTGCGCACCACCTTGTCGAGTGTTGCGTCATTCAACCGGCCACCGACCGTCGCCCGAATGGCGTCGGTCATTTTCTGTCGGGAAAGCTCCTCGCCGTCGAACATGGCCAGCACCGGCTCGGCTGTAGCGCGCAGCAGTGGGTCACGCGCCAACGCGCACAGCAACGCCAACAACGGACGGCCTGCAGCATCATCGTGCCAGAATCGGCGCAGGACCCGGAAAAGCGGGGCGTTCGATTCAAGGGTGTAAAGCTCCGTCAGCCTTTGCGCCGTCAGCTTCCTGGTAGCCACCGTCTGCTTGCCGAGCGCGTTATTCTCGATGATGGCAGCCAGGTAATCAGCTCGCCCGGCATCCCGTGCAAGGCTGTCCAGCAATGTGGAAAGCTCCTCGAGCATGATGGTTCTGCTCGTGTGAGTCCCCTTGTCTCCGGATCGAAATCCGAATTGCGGGGGCACGCTCTTATTTAGCATGCACCCCTTTTACACCATCCAAATAAACCTGTCAAGTCCGCCGGCACACTTGCCGGCTAAACATTAATGTTAATTAATATCCAACCGCTGTATCCATGTAATAATTTATACTGTAGAGACTTACCTTCCATACAAGAGTAACAAAAAAGCCTCCCCCTGCTAAAACGCCCCCCCCGCGCCGGTACAATCCCATCAAACTCCGAACAATTATTGAAGCCGGTCAGTTGAAAATGGTAGAAACCGTGGGTCTTGTACATTCTCATTACTGACGTTTGCACCGTCCGCACCAGCAAAAGAAAAAGACAGCTACTGGATGACCACTTTATGTCGGCGACAAGGTCCGCGTCATCGGCCTTGATATTTCATTTAGAAATAGGCAGACCCGGCTTGCCTCCCAACGTCTTCAGGCGCGCACGTGTGTCAGGCAATGGGAATATGGCCGTTACGCGAACAACTTCATTTGGAAGGGCGCTTCGCGCCCATCCTCGCAGAGCTGACACTTGCTACTCATCCGTCCCGAACACGACATCGGGACGCTCTTCGCGCCAAGTGCCAGCACTGCTCGGGAAGCGCACGACGCCTGACTCGACAGACAGAACAGCTCGAGCTCGTGCGCTCCAAAATGAAGCGGAACAAGGGCCACCAAAAAAACTCAAAGAAGATTACCGTCCGTCCAGAGGCGGCGGCGCGGGCTTCAGAAAGGGACGCTCATCTGTTTCTATCTGCGGCACGTTCGTTTCCGCAAAGGGCCGCAGATAATTGAATGCCTCGATGGCTGCCGCCCGGATCGTCGCGTCGGCACTATTGGTATATCGCCCCGCCGTCTGCGCTGCCGCAACATAATCGCCAACCGAATAGCACCGCGACGCTGCAGTCATAACTTTTAGATTGTAGATGCAACACAAGCGCCGGAACCGAACTGAATCGACATTCCGTTTGTCGGCGGAATATTTCTGAAAGTCCGGATCCAAGGCCCCGGCAGCGAAACAGCGAATGTTCCGCGGTTCGCTCGTCAGCGACAGGAGTAGCATTGGCACCCCGGCGTTCCCCAATCGCCCCAGTGCGTAGGCAGCTCCTGCTGCATTATTGGTGTCCGCCACATGCTGGCCAAACAACGGGAGAAGGACCGCCGCATTTGTTTCGATCTCCACCAGCGTTTGCATGGCTGGCCACGCCCACATTGGCTCGTTCTTGATGATCTGAATCAGAACTGGAGCGGCTGATCCGGCAGCCGGACCAAACTCCCCCAGAATTGAAATCGCATCCGACCGGCCGCGATTCGTCATTGTCGCAGCAGCCTCGGTCAGGGCGGGGATTGCTGCCGGCCCCGTGGCCAGCAGACACTCTGCGGCAATGGGGGCTGTTTGATCATTCCTCAAGAGGCCTGCTAGGGCCGGTATGGCCGGCTGGGCGGCAGGCCCGAGAATCTCGATAGCCAATTCCGACCCGTACCTGCGTGGAATGTCGGTTGAATTCTGGATCCATCCCATATAAAGAGGCAGACCGTTTGTCCCGACATCTTGCACCACGTTTGTCCACATGGCATTCTGAGCTGCCAACTGGCTGAGTGATCCATTATCCTTTAGCGGCTGATTCAGTTCGACCAACCAGACGCCCAGCCGTTTGCCCTCGAAGACAGGTTCGCGTGTTCGGGACGTTGAGCAGCCGGGAACGAAAAGGAGCGCAGCCACGACGCCGAACACGAGTGAAACATATACGTTTCTCATGAGGACCTCATCTTCGCCAAACAGGAACGTTGTGTCGCTTCCCAGCCACGATGGCAATTGAAAAGTGAACAGTTTCCCGCTTGCCGCGCCGGACCGGGAACTGCAGATTGCGAGCGGGAAGGTTTAAATCTAACATCGAAGACGGCGACCCTATTCGCGTGTCTTCCTGCGCGACGGAGCCGCTCTAAACCAACGAGAGAGACGCGGAGACCAACTTGCATCGGGCAGTCTTCCTCTGTGTCTCCGTGCCTCTGTGGTTTAGATGAATTGAATCCGCTTATCCTTCGCCCCAGACCGGCAATGGACGTCCGGGCAAGCAGGGATTGCCAAAACGCGTGGCAAAAAACGTGCAGTAATGCGCTTTGACGGCTTTGGATCTCCACGCCAGACTGGGATCGCACGTGAACCGCGGACTGCGCACTAATGGGCGCGGGCACTCAATTTTAACCGAAAAACGATATGGCAAACCCAAGCAAGAGAGGAAAACTCGCAATTCTGGTGGGCGGCGGACCCGCCCCGGGCATCAACGGCGTCATCAGCGCCGCCACCATCGAAGGCATCAACCAGGGATTCCAGGTGATCGGCTTCCGCGACGGATTCAAGTGGCTCGCCCAGGGCGATACGGATCACGTCATGAACCTCACCATCGACGAAGTCACCGGAATCCACCTTCGGGGCGGCTCGATTCTGGGGACAGCGCGGACGAATCCCACCAAATCCGAGTCGAGCATGCAGAACGTGCTGGCGGGGTTGAAGAAGCTGGGCATCACCGCGCTCGTGACCATCGGCGGCGACGACACCGGGTTTTCGGCAAGCCAGGTGTATCGCAAAGCCGACGGCGCCATCCGCGTGGCGCATGTGCCGAAGACGATCGACAACGACCTGCCGCTGCCGGGGTCCACGCCGACGTTCGGTTTTGAGACCGCGCGGCATTACGGTGTTTACACGGCGCGCAATCTTGCCGCCGACGCCCGGACGACCTCGCGCTGGTATCTCATCATCAGCATGGGCCGCACTGCGGGGCATCTGGCGCTGGGCATTGCCAAGGCGGCGGCCGTCACGCTCGCCATCATTCCGGAGGAATTTCGCGGACGACCGGTGACGGTGGACGAGATCTGCGACATGATCGTCGGCTCCATCATCAAGCGTCGCGCCAGCGGATCGGAATACGGCGTGGCCGTCCTGGCGGAAGGATTGGTCGAAGCCATGGGCGAGAAAGGATTGGCCAGCGCCATCCAGGGCGGCCAGCTCGAACGCTATGGAACCATCAAGCGCGACGATCATGGCCACCTGCACCTCGCCGAAATCGAATTCGGCCGCATGATGAAGGATCTGGTGTCCGCCCGTCTCGAAAAGCTCGGGCTGAAGGTGACGCTGGTTGACAAGGACCTGGGCTACGAACTGCGGTGCGCCGACCCCATTCCGTTCGACGCCGAGTACACCCGCGATCTCGGGTATGCCGCCGTCAAATTCCTGCTTTCCGCGGAAGCCGCCAAATTCGGCGCGATCATCAGTTTCGTGGACGGCAAAATGGTCCCGTTGGAGTTCGAGAAAATGATCGACCCGCAAACGAAGCGGATGCAGGTGCGCCGGGTGAACGTGGATGGTGAAGCCTACGAATGCGCGTGCCATTATATGATCCGCCTGGAGCGTTCCGACTTTGAAGACGCGCGGCAGCTTGCCGAGCTTGCGAAGACGGTCTCGATGACGCCGGCGCAGTTCAGCGAGCGCTTTGGCTATTTGGTTGGGTTGAAGCCGGCGCGGAAGTAACAGGCACGCAAAGAAGAGCAGGCTCAGCGGGGCTGACTCATGAAGGGGGTCCGTCGCGGGGTGGCGACGGCTCGTCGCCAGGATTCGTGGGCTTGCGCATGCAAACCGTTCTGGGGACGGGCCGTCCCCACCCCGGCCTAGAGAGCGCGGAACGGGCCGGCGTTGCGCATCCCGAAAGTTGCGGCTACAACTTGCGGCGAATGAAACCGCTTTCGGAATGCCGCCTCTATGCCTTCGTGGACACGGCCTATCTCCATGGCCGCCCGCCCGAGTTGGTTGCGCGGCAGCTTTGCGACGGCGGGGCGGACCTGATTCAATTGCGCGCGAAGAGATCTTCACCCGATGAAATCCGCCGCATGGCCGAAGCCGTCCTGCCCGTCACGCGCCCGGCCGGCGCCGGCCTGGTCGTCAACGATCATTTCGCGGTCGCGCGCGACGTTGGCGCGGACTTCTGTCATCTCGGCCAGGAGGATTTTTTTGATGCCGGATTCGCGCGCGTCTCCCAACTCCCAGCCTTCGGGTCTCGACCCGGAATCGGCCTGAGCAGTCATGCGCCGGATCAGGCCCGGCGCGCGATGGCCGCGGGTGCGGATTATATCGCCATCGGTCCGGTCCACGCCACCCCCACCAAGCCGGGTGCGAAGCCTGTGACGCTCGACTATGTACGGTGGGCGGCCGCCAATGTTGACATTCCGTGGTTCGCAATCGGAGGCATTACGCTCTTGAATCTCGACGAGCTGCTGGCCGCGGGGGCCCGGCGGATTTGCGTCGTGTCGGCCATTTTGGACGCGCCGGACGTGAAGAAGGCATGCTCGGAATTCCGGAAGCGGCTTGGATAAAACCAGCAGCTTGCCTGGCCGCGATCCTTTCCATAGTCTGCACGCCGATTTAACTCAAAACCCGAAACTCACAATCACATGGGCGTTTTAATTGTCGGCTCGACGGCGCTGGATTCCATCAAGACACCGAAGGCGGAGAACCCTCGCCTGCTCGGGGGTTCGGCCAGCCACGCGGCGGTCGCCGCGAGTTTCTTCGGCCCGGTGAAACTGGTCGGCGTGGTGGGGGACGACTTTCCGAGGCGCTATGTGGCGCTGTACCGCCGGCACGGGATCAATCTGGAAGGACTGCAGATCCTGCCCGGGAAAACGTTTCATTGGTCGGGCGAATACGAGATCAACATGAACAACCGCCGGACGCTGCTGACTGAGCTCGGCGTTTTCGAGACGTTCAACCCCACGCTGCCGGAAGCCTATCGGAAATCGCCCTTCGTGCTCCTGGCAAACATCGCTCCCGCGTTGCAGCTTCACGTTCTGAATCAGATACAACGGCCCCGGTTCGTGGTGGCCGACACGATGGATTTGTGGCTGAACATCGCGCTGTCGGATTTGCTGAAGCTGCTGGGACGGATCGACGGTTTCGTGCTGAACGACAGCGAGGCGCAGCAGTTGACGAAGGAAGACAACCTCCTCGCCGCCATCCGGAAAATCCACAGGCTGGGACCGAAATATGTCATCGTCAAAAAGGGGTCGCACGGATCGTTCCTGTCCGGCCCGCGCGGCTTCTTTCTCTGCCCGGCCTATCCGCTGTCCAAGGTCGTGGACCCGACCGGCGCAGGCGATTCATTCGTGGGCGGGATCATGGGGTATCTTTCGACGGCGAAGGGATCGATTGACGGCAACATCCGCCGCGCGATGGTTTTCGGGAGCGTGGTGGCGTCGTTCTGCTGCGAGGGGTTCGGGCTGACGCGGACCACGCGAGTCAACCGCAGGCAGATCGATCGGCGCGTGAAGGAATTGGAGGAATTGACCCGGTTCTGAGGAGTTTAAGAGTTTAAGAGTTTGGGAGTTGTCGTGGGAGTTAACGAGTTAATGAGTTGCGGAGTTTCAGAGGTGAGGGGGTCAAATCTGGAATTCCGCGCCGCCCTTTTGCGTCCGGTCCTTCTTTTTCATCACCTTCACGTTCGCGTCCTCCTGAACGACGATCGAGTTCGCCGGAACGCTGTTCGTCAGAAAGACGTTCGCTCCGATCGTGCTGCCTTCGCCCACAACGGTGTCGCCGCCCATGATGGTGGCCCCGGCGTAGATCGTCACGCGGTCCTCGATGCTGGGGTGGCGCTTGAGTCCCCTCAACGCCTGCCCGGCCGCGAGCGATTTCGCCACGAGACCGACGCCTTGGTACATTTTGACGTGATTGCCGATAATGCTCGTTTCACCGATCACCGTGCCGGTGCAATGGTCCACGAAAAAGTGGGTGCCGATTTGCGCGCCCGGATGCAGATCCATGCCGGTGCGGGCGTGGGCCCACTCGGTCATGATGCGTGGGATCAGAGGAATGTGGTCGAGGTAAAGCACGTGCGCGAGCCGCTGCACCGCGATGGCTTCGATGCAGGGATAGGCGACGATGACCTCCTCCTTGCTCAGGGCGGCCGGGTCCCCGGTGTAGGCCGCTTCGGCATCCGTCTGGAGCAACTCGCGGATGCGCGGCAGGCTGTCCAGGAACCTCAACGTCAGCGTGTGCGCAACATGACGCAAATCCGCCTTTTTCGAATATTCCTCGGGCGGCCGGTATTCGAGGCTCTTGTAAACTTCATCTTCCAGGCTGCCGAGCACGGTGTCGATCAGCGCGGCCGTTTCGACCTTGATCTCCGAGGAGTGGACCAGCTTCTCGTCGAAGAACCCGGGAAAGAGGAGGCGCAGCAAATCCACCGTGATGTCTGCAATAATCTGTTTGGACGGCAGGTTTTTGCCGTCCAGATGATTGATTCCCCCCGAACGGGCGTAGGAGGCGATGAGGCGATCGGTCAACTGGGTAACGGTCAGCGGCACGGCGTGAGTATTCCGCAGTCACGGACGAAACGCAAGCCGCCGCGGGATTCGGCAGTGTGATTGGATGTGAGGGTCGGGAGTGCGGCTGGTCTTCGACACAGCCGGGGGCCGGGTCGATGGAACGCTTTAAGCCAACGATGCAATTGGAATTGGGGAGCACACGCGCCCTCGCGTGTTCTCCCCCTTTTCAACTGACTCGTTCCGTCTGAGGGGAGCGCACCCGTCTCGGGTGCTTCCGGTCGGCGTCCTCGCCGACCGGCTCCGCGACGTTCGCAGTCACTGAACGGCATGTCCAATCCAACGCTCAAAAAGTGGCTGGCGAGACGCCCGCCACCGCACCCGAGGCGGGTGCGCTCCCCGGAATAACGAAATCGTTCCGGCTTAGTACTCTGGGCCGGAAGTTCGGTGACGTATTCTGCGCTCAAGCAGCCAGAGCGACTGGGGTTTTGGATTTGGCCATCAACGCTTGCAGGTTGGCGCGTGTGAACTTCCA
>Ga0187860_1001831_pt1 | contig 18261 bp, 15 predicted proteins | sample June2016WEW_10_4_FD_132981 | JGI IMG/M metagenome (GOLD analysis project Ga0187860, IMG submission 132981) | Peatland microbial communities from SPRUCE experiment site at the Marcell Experimental Forest, Minnesota, USA - June2016WEW_10_40 | ecosystem: Environmental > Terrestrial > Soil >...
AAATCACGGGTAAACCAGCCGGAGAAAAACCGAGCCGTTGGCGGGATTGATGACAATATTGGTTTGGAAGAAGTTGGTGGAATCTGGCCAGTCAACCCAATTTGTACCCAAACCGCTGTTTGGACTGTTTGTCTGAATTTGCAGCCGCCAGCCGAGATGATCCGGCGTCGGAACTGCTCGGGAAGATCCAGTTGGGTGGCCACACCCGGACGCTACCGATCAACCCGCCGCGGGCGGCAGGGGCCCGTCTAGATTCGGACGATGACCCCGAACCCGGTTGCAGCGGACGGGCACCGGTTGACGCTGATGGCCGTGCACGCTCATCCTGACGACGAAGCCACCTCCACCGGCGGCGCGCTCGCCCGCTACGCCGCCGAAGGCATCCGCACCATCGTCGTGACCTGCACTGACGGTGAGCTCGGCAATGCCCCCAATGGTGCTGCCCCAGGCGATCCCGGCCACGACGAGGAACTGGTGAAGCAGCACCGCCGCGCAGAGCTGGAGCGCAGCTGCGAGTTGCTCGGGGTGAGCGATCTCGAGCTGCTCGGCTATCACGACTCCGGGATGATGGGCTGGCCCCAGAATGACGCGCCGCACGCGTTCTGGAACACACCGGTGACCGAAGCCGCCGAGCGCCTGGTGTCGCTCATGGAGAAGTACCGGCCCGACGTGGTGCTGACCTATGACGAGAACGGCTTCTACGGGCACCCCGACCACATCCAGGCGAACCGCGTCACCGTCGCCGCGGTCTCGGAGACCGGCATCCCGCGGAAGCTGTACTACCCGGTGATCCCGCTGTCCGCGATGACGGGTTTCGCGGAGGCGTTGCTCAGCGCCGGCGTCGAGCCACCTCGAGAAGCCACCGACGCGCTCGACTTCGGAACGCCGGACGAGCTGATCGCGGCGTACATCGACTGCACGGCCTACGCCGAGACGAAGTTCCGCGCCCTCGAGGCTCACGGCAGTCAGACAGACAACAGTTTCTTCCTCGACCTCGGGCTGGAGTTGTTCAAGCAGGTGTTCTCGACGGAGGCCTACGTGCGGGCTCGTGACACCACCGGACACGCAACGCCCGAAGACGACCTGTTCGCCGGGCTTCGCTGAGCATCCATGCACATCTTCGTTTCGAGCGACATGGAGGGGACGGCCGGGATCGTCGACTGGGCGCAGTGCCGGGGTCCCGGGCCGGAGTACGAGATCGGCCGGCGCCTCTTGCTCGACGAGGTGAACGCGGCGATCTCCGGTGCCGTGGCCGGCGGCGCCACGAGCGTCGTGGTGAACGACTCGCACGGTGTCATGGCGAACCTCCCACCCGGAGAGCTCGCAGCGGAGGCGCGGTACATCTCGGGCCGCCACAAGCCGCTGTACATGATGCAAGGGCTGGACTCCTCCTTCGACGCCGTGTTCTTCGTGTCGTACCACGGGTCGATGGGATCGAACGGAGTGCTCTCGCACACCTACAACCCGAGGGCTGTGTCGGCCGTCCGGTTGAACGGCACCGTTGTCGGGGAGGCCGGCATCAACTCCCTTGTGGCCCTCGGTCACGGGGTGCCCGTCGCGCTCGTGACCGGCGACCAGGTGACCATCGCCGAGACCTCCGCCGTGCTGCCCGACACCCAGGCAGTCACCGTCAAGGAGGCGATCACACGCTGGTCGGCCGACAGCTTGCACCCGGCGGCTGCCTGCCGGGCGATCTACGCCGGGGCGCAGCAGGCCGTCGAGGCTGTGGCGCGAGGTGAGCTAGGGCCACCGCCGATCGAGCTCCCGGCGCGCCTTCAAGTCGACTGGCTGACGGCCGACATGGCGGAGATGGCGACCTGGATCGGCGGGGTCACCCGCACGGGGGACCGCACCGTCGAGATCGGTGGAGATGACCCGATCGGGATCTATCGGAGTTTCGTGGCCGCGATCGCCATCACACGCTCGATCGTCGAGACCTGAGCCGCCTCAGCCGGCGACCTCGATGCGCTCAGGGTGGGAGTAGATCGTGCAGCGTGCGTCCCGCAGGAAGCCAACCAACGTGATCCCCTCCTCTTCTGCCAGCGTGGCGGCGAGGTTGCTGGCCGCCGAGACGGCGGCTACGACGCCGATGCCCGCCCGGAGCGCCTTCTGAACGATCTCGAAGGAGGTCCGACCGCTCACGAGCAGGACCGCGCCGGTGAGCGGGAACCGCCGTTCCAGCAGCGCCCAGCCGATCACCTTGTCGACGGCGTTGTGCCGACCGATGTCCTCCCGTGCTGCCAGCAGCTCGCCTTCGAAACTGAACAGCCCGGCAGCATGCAGACCCCCGGTGGACCGGAAGTCCTTCTGTACCGATGACAACGTCGCCGGCAGGCCCAGCAACGTCGGCCAGCGCAGGGACGCCTCGCTCTCGATCGGAGGGTGCCCGAGTAGGCGTAGGGCGTCGATCGAGGCCGAGCCGCAGATCCCGCACGATGCCGAGGTGGGCATGAGCCGCTCGACGACCCTGGCGCCCTCGGTGTGAAGGTCGACAGTGATGATGTTGTAGCGCTGGGCCCCGTCGACGTCGGGGTCGGTGCAGTAACGGATCGACCGGATCGCTTCGGGCCCGTCGATGACGCCTTCGGCCAACAGCCACCCGGCGGCGAGCTCGAAGTCGTGACCCGGTGTCCGCATGGTGATACTCAGGATGCGAGGTTCCGACTCGGTGGAGAGCCGGAGCTCGAGTGGCTCCTCGACCGCCAGCTCGTCCGGGCGCCGCACGAGCGCGCCATCAGCCTGCTCCCAGACGAGGCGCGAGGCCGTCATCGCCCCGCCGCATCAGGTACACCGGCGGCCACCGCTGAGCCGAGCACGCCGTCGGCCACGAGATCGATTAGGTCTGCCACGACGACATCACGCGACTGTTCGGTGAGCGACACCGCACGCGACCCTGCGAGATGCACCATTCCGACCACACCGTAGGCCCATGTCTCGGCCGGCCGAGCGTCCAGACCGGCTTCCGCCAGCCGCTCGGCGATTGTTGCGGTGAGCACGGCGGCCACACTGTCGACCACGCCGGCCACTGCCGTGCTCGACAGGGGAGCCCACTGGGTCAAGAACCCGTACAGCGCTGGGTCGTCCTCGATGAACTCGACGTAGCAGCGGACGGCGGCGGCGATGCGCTCGCGAGGCGGTCCCGGGAGCGCCAACTCCTGTGAGAGCCGGCCGACCAGCTCGTGGGCAAAACGGTCCGCCACCGCCCCCAGCAACCCGTCCCGGTCGCCGAAGTGACGGTAGAGGATCGGCTTGGTGATGCCGGCCTCGGCGGCCATGGCCTCCATGGACACCGAGGCGCCGTCTCGCCGGATGACGTTCAGCGCGGCCGCCAGCAGCTCCGACCTGCGCCCTGCTCTCCGATCCGATCGAGGCATTGCACTCAACTGTAACTCATGGTAACGTTACTGGCTGGTAACATTTCCTCGGGACCGAGACAAAACGACCAAGCAGGAGGCACCCGCGAATGCCCGCTCCGACCATCTCCATCGAGCAGCGAGTCAACCGCCTCAGCGCCGCCGCAGGCAAGCGCGTCGTGGAACCGGACGTCGAGGTGACCGGAGCAGTCGGAGACGGCCAGCTGCTGCCCGACGAGCTGCTCACGATCGCCGGCCTTGACCTCGACCTCACGTCGGCACAGCGAGCGACGCTCTCGCGCGAGGAGATCGCCTCGGTCACGGCGGCGGGTATCCGGTTCGAGGCGGTGCTGGAGGCGGGTTTCTCGGCGCACGTGGCGACGGCCAGGGACTTGACCGATCCCCGGCTGACCTTCATCCTCCACGAGGTCGGTGAAGAGACCCGGCACCAGCGGCTGTTCCAGCGTCTGCTCATCCAGCTGCAGCCGAAGGCAAGGCAACCGGTCCCGTTCAAGGTGATGAGGCTCGGCTACCGGGCGGCGATCGAGGCGACGATCGGCAACCCGGGCCTGTTCTATGTGCTCGTGCTCGCCGGCGAGGAGATCCCCGACCTCTTTCAGAAGCTGGCCTCCGAGCACCCCGACACGGATCCGTTCATCCGCGACGTCAACCGCTACCACCGTATGGAGGAGGCCCGCCACCTCTCGTTCGCCCGGGCGGTCTTCCCCGAGGTGTGGGAGCGGGCGAGTGCGCTCGACCGGGCGCTCGTGCGCCATGTCGCCCCCCGGCTCATCCGGTTCATGTTCGACTCCATGGTCCACGCCGGCGTCTACGAGACCGTCGGCCTCCCTGGGTTCGCTACCTGGCGGAGGGTGAACCGGACGGCGGAGCGGAGGCAGTTTCGCTTCCAGGCCACCCGGCCAATCCTGCAAGTGCTGATGGATCACGGGGCGGTACGGCCCGGTCGGGTCCCTGTTGGCTGGCGCGCCCTCGCCGGCGTGACGAGGACAGACGAACCGTTGGAGGCAACCGTCGCTTGCTGAGCTGCGCCGGCGCCGCCGACGCGCCACAGTGGAGATCGCCTGCAACCTTTCCTCCCTTCCGGGGGTGTTGGTTTATAGACGAGTTGAGAGGTCTCCATGGCCACAGCCGAGGAGTTCGAACTGCTGTACCAGGCCAGCCGTGATCGGCTAGCTGGTCAGCTCTACGCACTTACCGGGGACGAGCAAGGCGCCTTCGATCTCGTCCAGGAAGCGTTCGTCCGGACTTGGGCGAGATGGGATCGGATCAGTAGCTACGACGATCCGGAGGCGTTCGTCCGCCGGGTGGCATTCAACCTGGCGAAGTCGCAGTGGCGCAGGGTCAGGCGGACCCTGCTCCGCAGCTCGCCTCCCGATGCCGGCAGCGTCGATCCGGACCCGTCGTCCCGCCGGGATCTGGTCACAGCGCTTCTCACCCTGTCCACCCACGAGCGAGAGGTCATCGTGCTGCACTACCTCGCAGGCCAGACCATCGACGAGATCGCCACGGACCTGAAGGTCCCGTCCGGCACGGTCAAGTCGTGGCTGTCCCGCGGCAGAGCACGGCTCGCCGACCGCCTCGCCGTGCGCGACCCGGAGGAGATGACCCAACATGGGTGAGGGCTCGAATGACTGGCTCGAGGAGCGGCTGCTGCCGCTCCGGTCGGCGCCGGTTGGGGGCGATGGCGGCGATGGCGGCGGCTCTGATGGCGGCGATGGCGGCGGTGGCGGTCGGTGGGCGAGCGCCGACGAGCTGAGAGCACGCTCCGTACGGCAGCGGCGTCGGCTGTTCGCCATGATCTCCGGCGGCACGTGCGTCACGCTGGCCGTGGTCCTCGTCGTTGCGCTACTCCTGGTACCTGGCTCGGGCCATGCTCCCATCGCCCGGGGACCTGGCTCCGCCGGGATCTCGAAACTCGCCGGCCCCGACGGCTCGATCCACCTGGTGGCGTCGTTGAACGGCACCGCCCGGTCACACAGCGCCGCTGACAGCTCGGCGGTGGCGGCGGCAGAGCAGACATTCGCTCTGGCGCTCACGCGTGAGGAGGCGGTGAGCGCCGGTGACGGCAACGTCCTGCTCTCACCGCTCAGCGCAGACGTCGACCTCGCCATGCTGGAGCTCGGCTCCGCCGGAGCCACGGCGCAGCAGATCGCGACGGCTCTGCAGTCGGCCGGTCTGTCGAATAGCGCTCAGGCGATCGGGTGGGGTGATCTCGTGCAGAGCCTCACCAGCGGTCAGTCTCCCGGTGAGCTGCACCTGGCGAACTCGCTCTGGATAGCCCAGCACGTCGCTGTCGAGGCAGCCTTCCTGAAGGCGTGCGCCTCGAGCTTCGGGGACGACAGCTACCAGGCCGACTTCGAGTCTGCAGAAGCCACCCAGGCCATCAACGCCTGGGTCGACCAGCAGACGGCCGGCCGGATCAAGCAGCTGTTCACTGCCGGTGAGATCCCGAAAATCACCGAGATCGTGCTGGCTAACGCGCTTCACTTCCACGCAGCCTGGACGAAAGGTCTGTTCCTCCAAGCGACCGTGGCGAACGAGGCCTTCTACCCGTCCACGGGGCGGGCCGTCTCGGTTCCCATGATCCTCGACCCGCAAGGCACGTTCGAGGCCGGTGTGGCATCGGACTATGCGGCGGTCCAACTCCCCTACACGAACGGGCGCTACGCCGCCCTGCTGGTGGAGCCGACGGCGGGAACGGTGGCGTCGTTGCTGACGTCGCTCACACCCAGTCGCTTGTCGAGCATCGTCTCCGGGCTCAAGTCCGAGTTCGTCAACTTCTCGATGCCGAATCTGACGCTCTCATCGCGGCCGCTTTTGAACGCGCCGCTGGCGGCGCTCGGCATGGGCCCGGTGTTCTCGAATGCCGACTTCTCGCCGATGCTCGGGCCTGTCGGAACGACCAATCAAGCGCTCGCACTGGTCCAACAGGCCGTCACACTCGACGTGAATCGATGGGGAACCGACGCTGCGGCCGCCACCGGCTCGGTGGTCACGCCAGTCGCAGCGCACAGGGTGGCGGCGACGATCTCGTTCAATCACCCCTACTTGTTCCTCATCCGGGACACCAAGACCGGCACGATCCTGTTCTCGAGCATTGTCAACAACCCCGCCGCCGGATAGCAGCGGAACCTGGTGCCCCCGGCCGGCGGAGCCGCCCTTCAGGCCGGTAGCCCGTACGCCTCCCGGGCGTACTCACGCGCCATCCGCTCAGTGTTGAAGAACGACCCGTTCAGCGCGATGGCGTTGCGCCGGACCGCCAAGAAACCCTCCGGATCACCAAAGAACGCCGGCGCCACCACCGCGCCGAGCTTCGAGTACAACGCCTCGGCGTCGCGCTGGCGGGGCTCGGCGTGGGCAGGGGCGGGGGCGGGGGCGGGGGCGGGGACGGCGTGGACGGCGGGGGCGGCGGGGGCGGCGGGGACGGCGGGGACGGCGGGGAGGGCGGGGACGGCGTTCGGCGCGGCACCGGCACCCGCGCCACCCGCACCCGCGGCACCCGCAGCCACGCCATCCGCACCGCCATCGCCCACGGCCCAACCGGTGACGCCTTCGACCCAGCCCTCGATCCACCACCCGTCGAGGATGCTCAGGCTCGGGACGCCGTTCAGTGCCGCTTTCATCCCGCTCGTTCCCGACGCCTCGAGCGGCGCCTCTGGAACGTTCAGCCACACGTCCGCGCCGGCGCACAGCAGCGCAGCGAGGGCGACGTCGTAGTTCGCGAGAAACACCACCCGCACCGCCCCGGTCATCTGCTGCTCCAGTGCGACGAGCGAGGCGATCAGGTCCTTGCCCTCCTGGTCGCGGGGGTGTGCCTTGCCGCTGGCGAGGATCTGCAGCGGGCCGTGCTCGGCGGCGATGGCGGCGAGCCGGTCCAGGTCCGAGAACAGCAACGTCGCTCGCTTGTAGGGGGTGACGCGCCGAGCGAGGCCGAGTGTGAGGGCAGCTGGGTCGAGCTTGGCGCCGTTGCGCACGGCCACCTCGGCGAGCAATGCCCGCTTGGAGGCGGCGTGGGCAGCGGCGATCTCCGGCAGCGGGATGCCGGACGCGTAGCGGAGCAAGGCGTTGTCGCGCCGCCAGCCGCGCAGGTGCTGGTCGAACAGCTCCGAGATGCTGGGTGCAGCCCAGGTCGCCACGTGCACCCCGTTCGTCACCGACCGGACGTCGGCCCCGGGCAGCATCGCCTGGGCGACGTCGCGGTGGCGGCGAGAGACGCCGTTCACGTACCGCGACAGGGACACGCCGAGCTCGGTCATGTTGAGAACCCCCGATCCGAGCAGGCCGAGACTGTCCAGGAGGCCGGCCCGGTCAGGTCCGAGCACCTCGGCCACCAAAGCCGCCCCGAAGCGATCGTGCCCTGCCGGCACCGGCGTGTGCGTCGTGAACACGCAACGCTCCCGCACCGCCGCCAGGTGCTGTTCGCCGGGCTTGCCGTCCGCCGCCCCCATCTGCTCCTCCAGCAGCCGGAGCGTGAGCAACGAGGAGTGGCCTTCGTTCATGTGGTACGTGGCTGGGTCGCAGCCCAGCTTGCGCAGCATGGCGACTCCCCCGATCCCGAGCACCGTCTCCTGCCGCAGCCGATGCTCGTTGTCGCCGCCGTACAGCTGGTCGGTGATGGTCCGATCGGCGGGATCGTTCTCCGGCAGGTCGGTGTCGAGGTACAGGATCGGCACGACGCCACCCCCGGCGCCCCGCACGTCGAGCTTCCACGCACCCACGACGACCTGGTGCCCTCCGATGTCCAGCTTCACCCGGGCATCGAGGCGCTCGAGCAGCGGCTCGGGGTCGAAGGACACCGCTTCCTCGACCTGGCGACCATCGTCGATCACCTGGCGGAAGTAGCCTTCGCTGTACAGCAACGTCACGGCCACGACCGGTAACCCCAGGTCGGCCGCCGACCGCAGGTAGTCACCCGCCAGGACCCCGAGACCGCCGCTATAGGTCGGCAGCGCCTCGTCGATCGCCACTTCCATCGTGAAGTACGCGACCCGTCGGGCCGCGTTCGAGTCCGGGTCCGCCGGTGGGTCAGCCATTCGCGGCATCCTACGGGGCAGGCACCGCCGCTCCCGACGGGGCCCCGGGCTCCCGCTCGGCTTCCACGACATTGATCTCGACGATCGTGCGAGCGGCCGCCGCAGCGGCCTCCGCCAGCAGCAGGGCGCTCAGCGCGTCACCGAGCAGATTGGCGTTGCCGCGTGAGGCCACGTCGTCGGCGAGCTTGGCGAGCTCGGCGCCGAGCTCGGCGACCTCGCTCGGCACTGCCACGGCGTATGCCATCGCCGTGGCGATCGCTTCGTCCCGGACGGAAGCTTCGGTCTCGGGAGGCAGCCGGCGCGCCGCCAGGACGGCGCCGTACGCCCGGGCATCCTCCTCGGCGAGCTCCACCGCCCGGTGGCGCACCCGGTCGGCCGCAGCCGCGATGGCCGGGGCCGAGTCCAGCTTCGCCTCGGAGTAGCGCGCCGCCATCCCGCACAGTCCGGCCGCCAGCGCCAAGGCGAGGGCGGCCGCCGATCCACCGCCCGGGGCCGGCGAGCGGGCCGAAAGGGCCTCGAGCAGCGAACCGATGCTCTGGTCGGGCAACGATCCCGCCGCCGCGTCAGGTGCCAGCGGCTGCGCTGCGTCGCTCACGACAGCCCGATGATCTCGCCGTCGTCATCGAGATCGATGTGGAACGCGGCCGGGTCCGAGCCGAGTCCGGGCATCGTGCGCATATCGCCGCAGATCGGGTACACAAAACCCGCCCCAACCGACGCCCGCACCTCTCTCACCGGCAAACGCCACCCGGTCGGCGCGCCTTTCAAGGTCGGGTCGGACGAGAGCGACAAGTGCGTCTTGGCGATGCACACCGGCAGGTGACCGAAACCGTTGCTCTCGTAGTTGTCGAGCTGCCGCGATGCGGCGGGCGAGTAGTCAACGCCGTCGGCGCCGTAGACCTTCGTGGCGACGGTCTCGATCTTCTCGCGTAGCGACGCCTCGTCCGGGTACAGCATCGTGAACGAGCTCGGCTTGTCGGCAGCCTCGACGACCGCTTCGGCGAGCGCCACGGCTCCCCGGCCACCATCGGCGAAGTTCGTCGTGACGACGCTGCGCACGCCGAGCGACGCGGCGATCTCCTCGATCACTCGGTACTCGGAGGGCTGGTCCTCGGCGAACGCGTTGACGGCGACGACCGGGGTCACGCCCCGTGCGAGCACGTTCTCCACGTGCTTGCGCAGGTTCGCCCCGCCGGCATGCACGTCGTCGGGGTTCTCCTCCAGCAGTGCCGGCGGCAGCGGCCGGCCGGCGACGATCCGGTACTTGCCGGAGTGGGTCTTCAGAGCCCGGACCGTCGTCACGATGACGACCGCGTCCGGTACGAGGCCCGACACCCTGCACTTGAGGTTGAAGAAGCGCTCCGCTCCCATGTCCGCCCCGAAACCCGCCTCCGTGATCAAGTAGTCCGCGCACTTACGGCCGATCAGATCGGCGATGATGGACGAGTTGCCGTGGGCGATGTTGCCGAAGGGCCCGGAATGCACGAGCACCGGCGTGTTCTCGAGGGTCTGCAGCAGGTTCGGCTTGATCGCCTCGCGCATGATGACCGCCATGGCCCCGGCCGCTCTCAGCTGCTCGGCGGTGACGGGCTCGCCGCCCTTTGTGTAGCCGACGACGATCCGCCCGAGCCTCGCCCGCATGTCGCTGAGCGACGTCGACAGCGCCAGGATGGCCATCACCTCCGAGGCGGCCGTGATGTCGACGCCCGTCTGCCTCGTAACGCCGTCCTCCCGCGAGCCGAGCCCGATCACGATGTTGCGTAGAGCCCGGTCGTTCACGTCGAGTACCCGGCGCCAGGTGATGTCGTTGAGGTCGAGACCGAGCTCGTTCCCTCGGAAGAGGTGGCTGTCGAGCATCGCCGAACAGAGGTTGTGCGCTGCCGTGACGGCGTGCATGTCGCCGGTCAGGTGCAGGTTGAGGGCGTTGGCCGGAACTGCCTGGCTGTAACCACCGCCGGCGGCACCGCCTTTGATGCCGAACGTCGGCCCCATGGACGCCTGCCGGATAGCGATGACGCCACGTTTGCCGATCAGGGGCATCGCCTGCCCGAGGCCGATCGTGGTCGTCGTCTTGCCCTCTCCGAGCGGGGTCGGGGTGATAGCGGTGACGAGCACGTACTTGGCCGCTGGCCGATCAGCCAGTTCGTCGATGGCCGAAAGCCGGATCTTCGCGACGTAGTCGCCGTAGTGCTCGAGAAGGTGGCCCCCGACTCCCATCGACGCGGCGATGTCGTCGATGGGCTTGAGCGACGCCTGGCGAGCGATCTCCTGGGTGGTGAGCATTCCACGACATTGCCACAGCGCCCGAGAGAAGACGAAGCGGTACCATCCCGCCAGTTCCTAGTCATGCCCGAGGAGGCGTCGATGGCGACCGGACACTACGACTTCATCATCGTCGGCGGGGGATCGGCGGGGAGCGCCCTCGCCAACCGACTGACCGCCGACGGCTCGAATCGCGTGCTCGTGCTCGAAGCCGGCCGGCCCGACTACCGCTTTGACGTCTTCATCCACATGCCGGCGGCCTTGACGTTCCCGATCGGGAGCCGGTTCTACGACTGGAAGTACGAGTCCGAGCCCGAGCCCCACATGAACAGCCGCCGCATCTACCACGCCCGGGGCAAGGTGCTCGGCGGCTCGAGCAGCATCAACGGAATGATCTTCCAACGGGGCAACCCGCTCGACTACGAGCGGTGGGCCGCCGATCCCGGGATGGAGGCATGGGACTACGCCCACTGCCTGCCGTACTTCAAGCGAATGGAGACATGCCTGGCGGGCGCCGACGAGTTCCGGGGGGACAGCGGACCGCTCGTGCTCGAGCGCGGACCGGCGACGAACCCGCTGTTCTCGGCGTTCTTCGAAGCCGTGCAGCAAGCTGGATATCCGTTGACGTCGGATGTGAACGGGTACCGGCAGGAGGGTTTCGCTGCGTTCGACCGCAACATCAACCGAGGCCGCAGGCTGAGCGCCGCCCGGGCTTATCTGCACCCGGTGATGCGCCGCCCGAACCTGGACGTCGAGACGCGAGCGTTCGTGACTCGCATCCTGTTCGAAGGCGCCCGGGCCGTCGGCGTCGAGTACCGGCAGGGGCGAGGACCGCTCACTCAAGTGCGCGCCGGCGAGGTCATCGTGTGTGGAGGCGCCATCAACTCGCCACAGCTGCTGCAGCTGTCGGGCGTTGGGGCGGCCGCTGAATTGCAAGCGCTCGGCATCGACGTCGTCGCCGACGTGCCCGCTGTCGGCGAGAACCTGCAGGACCATCTCGAGGTGTACATCCAGTACGCCTGCAAGCAGCCCGTGTCGATGGCGCCGGCCGTCAAGTTGCGCAACCGGCCGTGGATCGGCCTCAACTGGCTGCTGTTCCGGAAGGGGCCCGGGGCGACGAACCACTTCGAGGGTGGTGGTTTCGTGCGGAGCAACGAGGACGTGAAGTACCCGAACCTCATGTTCCACTTCCTCCCGATTGCCATCCGCTACGACGGCTCGGCGCCGGCTGCCGGGCACGGGTACCAGGTGCATATCGGGCCGATGTACTCCGACTCGCGGGGCTCGGTGAAGATCCGCTCGACTGACCCGACGGTGCACCCGGCACTGCGCTTCAACTACATCTCGACGGACCAGGACCGACGCGAGTGGGTGGAGGCGATCCGGATCGCCCGCGACATCTTGAACCAGCCGGCCATGGACGATTTCAACGCCGGCGAGCTGTCGCCGGGGTCCCGGGTCTCGACGGACGCCGAGATCCTGGAGTGGGTCGCCCGTGACGGCGAGACCGCCCTCCACCCGTCGTGCACGTGCCGCCTCGGTACCGACGAGACCTCGGTCGTGGACCCGTCGTCGATGCAGGTGCACGGGCTCTCCGGGTTGAGGGTCGTCGACGCCTCGGTCATGCGGTACGTCACGAACGGCAACATCTACGCGCCCGTGATGATGATCGCCGAGAAGTCGGCCGACCTCATCCTCGGCAACACTCCCCTCGCCCCCGAGCACGTCGAGTTCTACCGGCACGGCGCCAACGGGCAACAGGGTGCGCCGGCGGGTCCCACTCAGACCCGCAGGAAGCGAGCCACGCGGGCCGCCAGGCAGGCCGGCGGTGAGGCCGGCGGTGACGGACGAGCCACGCGGGCCGGCGGTGAGGCCAGCGGTGAGGGACGAGCCACGCGGGCCGGCGGTGAGGCCAGCGGTGAAGCCAGCGGTGAGGGACGAGCCGCGCGGGCCGCCAGGCAGGCCGGCGGTGAGGGACGAGCCACGCGGGCCGGCGGTGAGGCCGGCGGTGAGGGACGAGCCACGCGGGCCGGCAGGCGGGCCACCGGTGAGGCCAGCGGTGAGGGACGAGCCGCGCGGGCCGGCGGTGAGGCCAGCGGTGAAGCCAGCGGTGAGGAGCCAGCCACGCGGGCCGGCGGTGAGGCCGGCGGTGAGGAGCCAGCCACGCGGGCCGGCGGTGAGGCCGGCGGTGAGGGGGCCGCCGGTGAGGAGCCAGCCACGCGGGCCGGCGGTGAGGGGGCCGGCGATGAGGAGGCCGGCGGCGATGCGTGATCACCTGGTGTACATCGGAGGCTCGTGGCTGCCCGGCGCTTCGGGGCAGGCGCCGGCCGTCAGCCCCTCTTCGGGAGAGACCTTCGCCACTGTCGCCGTCGGCGACGCGCCTCAGGCCGCCCTGGCGGTCGAAGCCGCCGCTGCGGCCTGGCCGGAATGGGCGGCAGCTTCCGCCTTCGACCGGGCGCGGGTGTGCTCCGAGCTGGCTGCGGCGGTACTGGCGCGGCGCGACGACCTGGCGAGAGCCCTCACCGAGGACCAGGGCAAGCCGCTCGTCGCCGAGGCGTACGACGAGGTCGACGAGCTCGCCGTCTACTTCACGATGGCCGGTGAGGATGCCAAGCGCCTCGACGGCGCCATCCCACCGTCGGTGTCGGCGGGCCGGCGGGTGCTCACGATGCGGGTCCCGCTCGGCGTGGTGGCCGTCGTCTCGCCGTGGAACTGGCCTTACACGATGGGTGCCGAAGTGTTCGCTCCTGCGCTCGCCGCCGGGAACACCGTGGTCTGGGTGCCGGCGCCGACGACGACCGCCTGTTCCGCTCTGCTGGTCGAGGTCCTGGCCGAGGCGCTGGCGTCCGCCGGTGCGCCGGCTGGGGTGCTGAACTTCGCCAGTGGCCCGGGCCCGGTTGTGGGCGACGCCGTCGTGGGGCACCGGCTCGTCGCCGGGGTCGGCTTCGTGGGATCGGTCGAGACCGGCGCTCGCGTCGCTGCACGAGCCGCCGGGAAGACCCAGCTGCTGGAGCTCGGCGGCAATGGCCCGATGGTCGTGTTGGAGGATGCCGACCTGGATCTCGCGACCGAGGCTGCCCTCGAAGCCGCTTACCTGTGCGCGGGGCAGAGCTGTACCGCTGGGGAGCGGTTTCTCGTACATAGGGCAGTACGGGCCGAATTCGTCGAGCGCGTGGTCGCCGCCACCGAGTCCCGGGTCCGGCTCGGCGATCCGTTCGACGAAGCCACCACGATGGGACCGCTCAACAACGAGGCGACGGCCGCGAAGTTCGATCGCCACGTGGCCGACGCTGTCGCGGCCGGCGCCCGCGTGTGCTGCGGGGGCCGGAGGGCGCCCGGCCTACCGACCGAGCTGTACGCCGAGCCAACGGTCATCGACGGAGTCACCCCGGAGATGGTGATCGCCAGGGAGGAGACCTTCGGGCCCGTCGTGCCAGTGATCGAGGTGTCGTCCATGGCCGAGGCGCTGACCCTGACGAACGCCTCCCCGTTCGGGCTCACCGCAGCGGTGTTCACCGGCAACCTCGAGCGCGGGCTGTCGTTCGCCGAAGCAGCCCGTGCCGGCTGGGTGAACGTGAACGCCTCGACCAACCTGTGGGAGTCGCACCTGCCCTTCGGCGGGCGGTCCGGGTCGGTCAGCGGCCGCGGCCGGGTCGGTGGGCGGTACCTCGTGGAGGCGTTCACGGAGCCGAAGACCGTCGTGTTCCCTGCGCCGGCGCGCGCTGGCGGATCGTAGGGCCCGCCTGGTCACAACAACTCGGTCATTGCCCGAATTGTCGTGACGCCGGCGCTCAGGGTCAGACGGTGTACGCGGTTTGTTCCGACTGTCGGAACAAAACGCGTACACCGTCGCGACACGCCATTCGCACGATGGCCCCGACGCCCCGCCCCCCGCCCCCCGACGGCCCACACGATCACGGCCATTGGCGGTACCGTAAAAGCCCACACGCACACACCGGAACGAGGAGACACCTCATGGGGGAAGCTGCGGAAGCTGCGGAATCTGGGGAAGCTGCGGGCGGGGACAGGCCCGAGGACATCGTCGGGACCGCATACGACCCGCTCATCGAAGCCCGGGTGCTCGCCGAAGGGGCATCGGCAGCCAAGCTGCCACTCCGCCTGATCGGGGGCCTCGCAGTACGCGTGCTCTGCCCGGACTTTCCGCCGCGGCTCCGGCGCGATCAGGACATCGACTTCGCCTGCCTCGGCAAGGAACGCAAGCAGGTCATGGCGTACCTCGAAGAGAGCGGCTGCCAGCCGGACAAGCGCTTCAACAACCTGAACGGCGACCGCCAGATGTACTTCAACGCCCCATCGGGGCGGCCGATCGACGTGATGGTCGACCGGCTGACGATGTGCCACACGCTCGACTTCCGCCCTGGCTTCACCGTGCTGCCTCTCACCCTCGACGTGGTCGACCTGTTGCTCACGAAGCTGCAGATCGTCGAGATGAACGAGAAGGATGCCCGCGACATCTTCCATTTGCTGTCGGCCTTTCCCGTCAGTGGGGACAGCCCCGGGGAAGGGACGCCCGTGATCGACCGGGAACGGTTCTGCAAGGTGCTGAGCTCGGACTGGGGTTGGTGGCGCACCGTCACAGGCAACCTGTCCAAGCTCTCGCTGCTCGCGGCCGACCACCCGGACCTGTTGCCGCCCGGTGCTCGCCACGAGCCCTTGCACACGGCGCAGCGGTTGCTCGACCTGGCTGACGCCGCGCCGAAGTCGCTGCAGTGGAAGCTACGGGCGAAAGTCGGCGAGAAGATGCGCTGGTACGAGCTGCCCGAAGAAGTCGACCACTGACATGCCGCCCGGGCACCGGCGCAGGCACCGACGCGCTCAACGGCTAGGGACAGGCCTCCCCATAAAAACCCAGTTCCACATTGTGAACCTTCCTTGACCAGGCCCCCTGGCGGTGGTACCTGTGTGGGAGAAGGGGAGGGCGCCCCATGAAGATCTTCTTCGCGACGGACATCCATGGTTCTGAGGTGTGCTGGAAGAAGTTTCTCAATTCCGCGGCCTTCTACAACGTCGACATGGTCATCCTCGGCGGCGACGTGACCGGCAAGGTCATGGTGCCGATCGTCCAGCACACGGGCTACTGGCAGGTCGTCTTGTCAGGCGAGACGCACCGGCTCGAGAGCGAGGCCGAGGTTGCGGCGATCGAGACCCAGATCCGCAACCGGGGCTACTACCCCACCAGGTTGGTGCCCGACGAGCTGGCTGAGCTGAACGAAGAGGACGGCTCGATCGACCGCCGGTTCACGGCGGAGATGATCTCGACCCTCGACCGGTGGCTGGACATGGCCGATTCCAAGCTGCGCGGCGGCGACATCCCCTGCATCGTCAACGGCGGGAACGACGACACCTTCGACATCGATGCCGTCGTCGAGGCGTCCCCCTGCGTCACGTTCGCGGAGGGCAAGGTCGTCGACCTCGAGGGTTTCTCGCTGTGCTCGATGGGCTACACGAACCCGACGCCCTGGGACACCTTCCGCGAGGCTCCGGAGGAGGACCTCGCCAAGCGAATCGACAACGTCGTGAGCCAGGTCCCGGACATGGGTCGGGCCATCTTCAACTTCCACGCGCCGCCGTACGGGTCGGGGCTCGACGAAGCGCCGGCCCTCGACGCCAACCTGCGCCCGATGCACGGCGGTGCGGTGATGAAGCCGGTCGGCTCGACGGCCGTGCGGGATGCCATCGTCCGACACCAGCCGATGCTCTCGATCCACGGCCACATCCACGAGAGCCGGGGAATCAAGAAGCTGGGAAGGACGCTCGCCATCAACCCGGGGAGCGTCTATGCCGACGGCGTACTGCAGGGGGCGGTCATCGATCTGAACTCGAAGAAGGGCAAGGTCGCGAAGTACATCCTGGTGAACGGTTGAGCTGAGCGTCGTTCTGACGGCAACGGACAGAAGGGGGACCATGTCAACGGTCGAAGAGGCAAAGGGCCTGGGGGCGGCGGCGGGGGGAGCCGAGGCTCCCACCTTGTTCCTGAGAAAGGCGACCGGCCTCGTCCGAGGCTGGTCGGTCCGGGACTCGATCATCTACGCGTGCCTGTCCACGAACGTCGTCACGCTCGGCATCGTGGAGTTCGCCTACAACTCCTTCATCCCGCGAGGGCAGCTGCTCACGTCCATCCTGATATCGGGCGTGTGGGTGTCGTTCCTCGTCATCACCTACGCCGGCCTCATCGTCACGATCCCTCGTGCAGGCGGTGACTACGTCTGGCAGAGCCGAATCCTCGGGCAGCCGCTCGGCTTCGTCATGTCGGCGACGGGGTGGTGGTTCATCTTGTGGCTGTGGGCCCCGATCTACGGGGCGATCCTCTCCGAGGAGCTGTTCCAGCCACTCTCTGCGACACTCGGTCATCAGGGATTGGCGAACTGGTTCGCATCGAAGAACGGCGTGTTCGTCGTCTGCCTGATCACGATCGCTCTCGCCGGATTGCTCGTCTCGATCGGGATGGCCGGCTACGCGAGGGTGCAGAAATGGTGCTTCGCGGGTGGTCTGCTCGGGTTCACGGTCATGGTCGTACTGCTGCTCGTTTCGAGCCACGGAAGCTTCGTGGCCTCCGTGAACCAGTACGGTCACTCGCTCTTCAAGGTCCCGAACGCCTACGCGGCAACGAACACCGCCGGTGCGAAGGCCGGCAACAGCTGGGTCTTCTCATTCGGTCCGCTCGGTCCGAGCATGCTGCTGGTGCCGATGATGATGTTCTACCTGTTGTGGCCGAACTGGGGCTCGACGCTGTACGGGGAGGTCCGCGGCGCCAGCGACTTCAGGCGGGTCTTCACGGGAATGTTCACGGGGCTTTGGATCACTGTCTTCCTCTCAGTGATCTTCCTTCTGCTCGCTGACAAGACCTTCGGTTGGAGCTTCTACAACAACGCCAACGCTGAATGGGCGAACGGCGCCGGACTGTTCGGCATCTTCCCCTACCCGGCGATGATGGCCAGCTGGCTCGTTCACAATCAGCTGTTCCAAGTGGTGTTGATCTTGTTGATGGCCCTCTGGTTCATCGGGTGGGTCGGGACGCTGTTCCTGTCCTCCAGCCGGGTGATCTTCGCCGCCGCCTTCGACCGCATCCTGCCCGATGCAGCCGCATCGGTCTCGGAGAAGCGCCACGTGCCGATGGCCTCGCTCGTGCTCATGTTGTTGCCGGCGGTGGGGCTCTCTGCGCTGTACGCCTACTGGGGGAACTTCCACACCTACACCCTGGACGCGACGCTCGTCATCGCCGTGACGTACCTGTTCTCGTCGTTCGCTGCGTTCATCCTGCCCTGGCGCAAGCCCGATCTCTGGCAGGCGTCGGCAGCCAGCCGGATCAAGGTCCTCGGGGTCCCGATCGTCCCCGTGGCGGCGCTCATCACGATGGGGCTGATCATCTTCAACCTTTACGAGTGGATCACGAACAGCGCCTACGGCGTGAACAACAAGGACTCGTACTACTTCATGGGCATCATGTACCTGCTGGCGATCCTGCTCTACGTGACCGCCCGGATCGTGCGCAGCCGCCAAGGCATCAACCTCGGGTTGATCAACAAGGAGATCCCCGTCGAGTAGCTCACCGAACATAGCCACGCGTCGGC
>Ga0187860_1001832_pt1 | contig 18251 bp, 17 predicted proteins | sample June2016WEW_10_4_FD_132981 | JGI IMG/M metagenome (GOLD analysis project Ga0187860, IMG submission 132981) | Peatland microbial communities from SPRUCE experiment site at the Marcell Experimental Forest, Minnesota, USA - June2016WEW_10_40 | ecosystem: Environmental > Terrestrial > Soil >...
ACTGGTTTTGGGCTCGTATACGTTGACTAAGCTAACTTCCATGATGCTTGAGGGTTGTTTTACTTCTTTTAATTTGACTGGTTTGCCATTTGTGCCGATTAAGCCGCGGTAGTGGGATTTCACACCTTTACGCTCTAACTGCTCAAAGCAGTATGCTCCCATAAGACAGAGAGCTGCTCCTTTGCCGCCTATGTGATCTGGCATTTCTCCCCAGTCAAAGACGCTGTAGCGATCCGAAAAGTGGAATCTGCCAAGGCCCATAGCGTCGTCGCTTGGTTTCTTGATTACTTCAAGGTCCTTTACGCTTCCCATTCCTTGTTCCTCAAGTTATCTTGATTCTAATACGTATTCGTTTATTGCTTACACATTTAACCTTAGCGTTAACCGACAAAACGAAAAGCCAAGAAAATGGATACAAGCTCAAAGTGATGATGAAAAAGACAACTACTTGAGTTTCTTTACCGATTCGTTGGCTTTCTCAAGTTCTTTCTTTTTTGAAGTTTGGTAAGTCTTTACGTTTTCAGCTATGGCAGCGTCTTCTAAAGCGAGAAATTTCGCTGCTGCGATGGCTGCACCTTCAGCTTCAATTGTAACGACGGAACCTATACCGCTTGGAACCCTGAGCGAGGAAAAGATGTCCGCTCCGCTGAACGTTTCAGAGTATGGTGGGCACGCGATGACTGGTTTGGATGAGTTGCCGTCGATGAAGCCGCTTAGAGCGTTGGAGCGACCCGCAACGGTAATGTAAACTACTTTTTCAGCTTCGAATTCCCTGATTAACTCCAACACTTTTTCAGGTGTTTTGTGTGCAGAGGCAACTCGAAACTCGTATGTGACGCCCAGCATCTTGAGGTACTTGGCTATTCCACGGGAAAAATCCAGATCCCGCTCTGAACCCATGACAATAACTGCTTTTCCGGTCATAACCATAAACCTGCTGTAATTAAATGGAAACTAGCTAATTAACATAGCTCGGTGGAAGTTGTTGCACAGAAGCAACCACATCTCTTTATTACTTGTGGCGGACTGTTTTTTTCCTGTTGGTTTTATGACTGAAAGCGTACAGACGCCTAAAGAGTTAGAGCTAATCAAACAACTGATTGGAGAATGGAGTGTAGGGATCGCTCTGCGGACAGCTGACGGCAAAGTTGCCAGTGGCTGTGGGGAAATGACTGCTGTGGCAATTTCTCCTTTTGGTGTAAACTCCGAAATTGATACCCACATAGAAGGCTACGAGGACTACTACGAGAATGACTTATGGAGTTTTGACCAAGTAACCCAGAGAGTTCACCTTTTTGGCATCACATCGGAAGGCGAAGCACACGACCACGTGGGCAACTGGAAAGACGACAAAACCCTTGAACTCAAATGGAGAGGTACCTTTGAAGATCAAGAAATTGAAGAATACATAACTGCTAAATGGGTAACAAAGGACCAGATTGAACTCAAAGAAATCAGCTACTCGTTGGGTCAAGAAAGATTCACTATCAACTACGTTTTTAAGAGAAAAGAGATCAACCAAGCGCCTTGAAAAGGACCTTTGTCAATCGCTCCGCCGCAGCTTGTACGGGAGCAGTTAAACCTTCACCGAACTCCATGTTTTTCGGCTCAATCAAGAGTAAGGCTATCTTTGCGCCAGTAGCTTGCTTAACATACTCGCAAAAAACTTGCAGAGGCAACAGATGGGTGGTGACTGCGGGGGAACCTGCGATTTTTTCAGCATTGACGAGTCGGGCTTCGCCAGGCTTGCATCCCAAATAGGCGGCATCAATCAGTAACACATGCGAAGGATGAAACTCCTCTATATCAGAGAAGTAGCTCTCGGGAACTGTTTCTGCCTCGAGAAGAAGAACAGTTGGAGGAAGCTTGCCCTTGAGATTTTCAACGATTTTTAACCCGACGTAATCGTCCGTTCTGATAGGGTTGCCGATCCCAGCCACCGCAACTTTTTGTGCATTAACCAGCCAGGATTTGATATCCTTTTCAATTAAACACCCCATTGAAGCACCTCCACAAAAAAAAGAAATGACGTAAAGCTTGAAAAACGTTGCCGCTCGCTCAGTTAACTTTCTTCGCCAATTTGGGCGGTTTTCGGTGGCTGTCCCACGCATGATGCAGAGCAAGCGTTGGGTGGTGCAAGAGCATTCTGGGTCCCGAGCAGCGCATGACCGTTTTGACTTTTTCTTTCATATCTGGTTGGTAGCAGTGGATGAGACATTTGCCGCACGTGCTTTTTTTGTCTTGAAATGGGCACTTATCAAGCCGCAGAAAAGCATATTCTTTGAACTGCGTGCATTCGGGGCAGAGCACACCATAGGTTCCATGGTGGTTTTTGCAGTAAATATCAACCATGTAGCCTATGGTTTTCTTTTCACGCTTCATTCTTTTGTGATCTGGGTTAGGCGGTTGCCGCTGCATTTTAAATCAAGTTAAAGAAGGCGCCAGCAATGCACATAAGCGTTTACCCTAACATGTTCGGGACATCAGAAGAATCCACTGGCAAACGAATAATATAGAAAGAACTTGGCAAAAGAAAATAAAAAGTTGCCCTCAAGAAAAGAGGTATTACTCAGCGGCTGACAGAGTCAATTAGCTGTTTGTCGGCGTTGTAGAGTTCTACGGTAAGCGGCATTTGCCCTACTGCGGCGTGTGTTGCGCATCCGAAGCATGGGTCGTAAGCTCTGAAAGCCATTTCAACCTTGTTTAATATGCCTTGGTCAACTTTGCCTTCGTGGATTAAACCTTTTGCTGCGTCGCGTATACTCATGCAGATCGCTGGGTAATTATTGGTTGTCGCGACAATGAGGTTTACGTCTTTAACGAGCGCGTCTTTGTCTAAGACGTAGTGGTGAATTAGTGTGCCTCTTGCTGCCTCCACTATACCTACACCTTCGCCTGGTTCTCCTGGTTTGTTGCGGACGTTTGTGCTGGTGATTTCGGGGTCTTTCACGAGTTCCATTGTTCGCTCAGTTGCATAGAGCAATTCAATTAAGCGCGCCCAGTGAAAAGCTAAGGTGCTGTGGACCGGTTTGCCACCTAGTGTTTTATACATTACGTCATATTCTGCCTGAGCCAGTGGTGTTGCCATGCCGTCTGAAGCGTTTAATCGTCCCAGTGGACCAACACGGTAGACTCCGCTGTCTTTTCCTGAAACTTGTCCTTTCCACCCGACTGCTTTGAGGTATGGAAATTTGCTGTAGGTCCATTCTTCAACGTGTTCGGCGATGTGTTTGAGGTAGTCTTGGGATTCGAATTTGAGGAATTCTTTTCCTGATGGGTCAACCACGCGAATTTTGCCGTCGTAAAAGTTGACTTTGTTGTTATTATCAACCGTGCCCATGTAGTAGGTCGGCATAGTGTAAGCTTGACTCTTGATCAACTCAACGTATTGGGTGTTGCCAAGCACAATGTCATGGAAGATTTTGAGCGTAAACTGAGCAAAGTCAACACAGGAAGCTGCCATCGTTTCGATTTGTTGCCTGTTTTCTTCGCTTAGAGGCTTGCTGATTCCGCCTGGTAGACCGCACACCGGGTGAGTTGCTTTTCCACCGATGATTTCAGTGATTTTTTGACCGAAAGCTCTGTGTTTTATGACTTCCTTCGCGATTGGCATTCCGACTTTTTCGATGACGCCGAGGATATTACGTTTTTCCGGCGGTGCATCTGGTCCAACTATAAAGTCCGGACCCCCGAGATAGTAGAAGTGGAGGGTATGGTCGTAGATGTAGTACGCACTATACATTAGTTCCCGAAGTTTCTTTGCTGCAGACGTTGGTTCAACATGGAATGCGACATCCAAGGCTTTAACTGCTGCAAAGTGGTGTGCAACTGGACAAACACCGCAAATTCTTGTGGTTAACTGTGGCATGAGCTCAGCTTTTCTGCCTATGCAGAATTTCTCGAAACCTCTCAGTTCTGGAACTTTGAGGTATGCGTTTTCAACTTCGCCATTGTCGTTAAGGAATATGGATACGTTTCCATGTCCTTCAAGACGTGTTATAGGGTCTATAACTAATTCTTTCATTTCTTAATCACCTTTCTTCTCAAGATTGACGCTGGCAAACTGTACATGTAAAATGTGCCAACGGTATCTTTCACTTGGCTTAACAACTCTTCTATCTCTTTTTCGGTGTATTTAGTTTTCCCTGGTTCACCTTCATACCCGAGAATAGAAGCTAAAGCAGAAATCATTGCTGCACCTTGCTCTGGCACGTTTGGAGCTGGTCCGCCGCAGCCTGTACAAGGCATATCAACGTTCAAGCATTGCGCACCGCAGCCGCTTCTAGTTGCAAGTCCCATACAGATGATGCCTTGTTCAAGCAAGCATTTTTCTGGCTCGGGGGTTTTCTCGTAGACGCGATAGAGTTTACCGATTTTCTTGTTTTCTCGTTTTCTTGGGCATTCGTCGCATACTGCTTTAAGCGGGGCAAGAACGGAACCCTTTGGAGGGAGATTGCCGCTAGCGATGGCGTCAACCGCACCCGCGATTAGCTTAACGGGAGGTGGACAACCAGGCAGGTAATAGTCAACATCGACTGTTTGCGCCAAAGTTTTTACCGTGTCATAGAACTCTGGGATTCTAAGAATGCCTTCTTTAACTTGGGTTTGAGTTTTGGGCATGGCGTGTTCCGGGTTCACGTTTGACTTGTCTTTTACGTAAACTTGCTCGAAAATTTCTTTCTTGTCATTCAAGTTTGCTAATCCGGGCACGCTTCCCTGGTGAGCGCATGACCCGAAAGCAACGAGAGTTTTGGATTTTTGTCTGAGAAGTTTAGCCATGTGTTCTTGTTCTGAGTTGCGTATTGAGCCGTTAAAGAATGTTATGTCGATGTATTTATCAGCCATGGCTTCAACATCCTTGTACTTGATGTCTAAGGCTACCGGCCAAAAAACAACGTCAGCGATTTGCACTACATCAAGGATTTTCTCGTTTATGTCTAAGACCGCGATTTCGCAGCCTCCGCAACTTGCAGCCCAGTAGAAGGCTATTTTTAACTTGTTCTTACTCATTTTTTGCTTCCTCGGTTACTTGCTTTATTATTTTCGATGCGTTTACTCGGAGTTCGCTGAAGGCTAATTCTTCAGGAGGCAAGCCCATTGCCAACCCGAGTAGTTGTGGGTAATGGAGTATGGGAATCCCATAGGTTTCATTAAATGTTTTCTCTATTCGCAGCTCGTTCGTATCATACATTATATGGCAAAATGGACAAATCGTGATTAAAGCTTGTGCTTCGACCATCTTAACGTGGTTCAGTTTGTCCCTTGCGAGCTGTAACGCAATTTTGTCGCTGACTCCGACACTGGGCGCTCCACAGCACTCTGTTTCGTCGATATAGTCAAGGCATGTAGCTCCCGTCGCTTCAATCAGCATTTTCAGGGTTTGCGGATCTTCGGGGTCGTCGAAGCCTATGAATTCTTTGGGTCTTAGAATGTGACATCCGTTATGTTCCGCAACTTTAAGCATCGTAAGAGGTTTGGTGACTGAGGATTTGATTTTTTCTACGCCTACATCTTCCTTCAGAAGCTGCAAAAGATGCTTTACCTCGACGGTTCCTTTGAATTCCAACCCAACTTCTTTGAGATGACAGTTAATCTGTTCTTTCAAAGCTTTGTCTTCTTTGAGGATTTTATTGGTTTTCTTTAAGGACCCAGCGCACCCCGGACAAAGAGTAAGTATGTTTAAGCATTGCTGCTCCGCGATCGCCAAGTTCTTTGCTGCAAGAACAAGCATTGTTTCATGGCTAACAGGGTCAAAAGGTAAGCCGCAACAGTTGAACTCGGGCATCTCAACCAATTCAACACCGAGTTTCGCTAGGACCTTGCGCGCCGAAATTTCATAGGCGGAAACACGGTAGGGGATAGCACAGCCGAGGAAAATGAGGAATTTATTGCTCAGCAGCTTGTCCTCCCGATGGTTTCTGATTGACATCGATGAATCTTACGCCTTTAAGCGCTTTCTTAACTTTTTCTGCATTGCCTTTCGGTAAGGGTGGAAGCCCCTGGGTTTCACGTTTTTTAATTCTTAATTCGGGAATTTTGTAAGCGTAGCCTGTTTCAAGCAGGCTTGCGGTTTGATCCTTGAAAACTTGTGGCACACAGCCATTTTCTACGGCTAAATTGCGGAAAACCCGAATCACGCTTGCAACTTCGACGTCTTGGGGGCATCGATCTGTGCATGTGAAGCAGGCTGCGCATAACCATAACGTGTCGCTTTTGAGCACGCGATCTTTTAGGCCCATTTGAGCCATGTGGATTAAAGTTCTTGGGCGGTAACTGTCACTATATCGCGCGACGGGGCAGTCGGAGGTGCAGGTTCCACATTGGAAGCATTTGAGGATTTTTTCGCTTCCGTGCATTTTTAGAAGTTGATATTTGAATTTGGGGTCAAGTTCTGATGCTTTTATTGGCTCCTTGCCCGATGAAGTAGGTACTGTCTCAGTCATTTGCAAACTCACTTTGACTGCTCACATAGCACCCTGAGTGCTTAATTTAATTTGAATGCCTAAGTCAAATACATAAATGTTCAGTGAATACAAAGCAGAAACTTCCATGGACACGACTTTGTTGAAGAAAAACCAAAAACTATCGTTTCGATGTAAGTGCAAAAACGCAATTGGTTTATTCGTCAAAGGAGCTGGCTGGCTTTAACGTGAGGATAGCTTTTCAAATTCATGACTAGATAGGAAATAAAACAAATAGGAAAAGAAGGGTTCTATCTTACCTTGCGGTCGACCAGTTTGTCGTTTTTATCGAACAGCTTTATATCAAGTGGCATCTTCCCAACTGCGTGTGTGGCACAACTCAGACACGGGTCAAACGCTCGGATCACAGCTTCAACACGGTTCAGCATGCCTTCTTGCAGCGCCTTTGCTTTGACGTATTTTTTGGCGACCTGCGTTATTGCTTTGTTGTAGGCGATGTTGTTGTGTTCTGTTGCGATAATCATGTTGTTCCATGTGATCATGCCTTGCGGGTCAACTTTATAGTGGTGGATCAGGGTGCCTCTTGGAGCTTCAGCGACGCCGACGCCTTCGTAGTGGTTCACCATTGCCTTAGATGTCACGTGTTCAGATAGGATTTCTGGGTCTTCCAGCAACTCCCGTGCCTTTTCAACGCAGTAAAGTAACTCCACAAGTCGCGCGTAATGGTAGTGGAAAGTGCTTTGAACTACTCCGTTCTTGCCAAGTTTTTTGAATTGCTTCAATTCGATGTCTGCAAGGGGCGTATCGCAATGCGATGCAACATTAAGTCTTGCTAATGGACCAACTCTGTAGAAACCTTCTGGGTAACCAACTGCTTTGAAGTATGGAAACTTCATGAATGAGTAGGGTTCAACTGCTTCACCGATAAAGTCACTGTATGTTGTCGGATCGATGCATCGGCCAACGACTTTGCCGTCATTATCCATTATGGTCAAGGTGCCATCGTAATGTTCAAGTCCTCCGTCAGAGGTTACCAAACCCATATAGTAACTTGGGAAGTTTCCGAAGTTCTCTACTTCTTCGTCAAAGTTAACCAGCCAATTTTTGTACAACGTTAAAGTTTTTTGTGCGCTGTCTAAAGCTTCGGGCAAGTAAGCTTTCAAATAATCCGCTTTGTATTTGCTTAGCGGCCATTTTGCTCCGCCTGGGAGAATCCATTCACTTGAGTGTATTCTTTTGCCAGCGACTTTATCTATTATTTCTTGACCAAATTTGCGAAGCTTTATACCTTGAAGTGCCAATTTAGGATCTTTTTCCATTAAGCCGAAAACGTTTCTTGTCGCTGGGTCAGAGTCGAAGCCGAGAATCAGATCGGGTGCTGAGAGGTGATAGAAATTCAATGCGTGAGATTGGATCATTTGACCCATGTGCATTAGGCGACGTAGCTTTATTGCGGTTGGCGGTGGGCTGACACCGACGATGGCATCGCATGCTTTGGCGGAAGCTAACAAGTGGCTTACTGGGCAGATTCCGCAAGCCCTCGACGTAATGCTGGGCATTTCATAAAAAGGTCGCCCTTCAGTGAATTTTTCGAAGCCTCGGAAATCAGTGACTTGGAATCTGGCTTCTTTGACAGAGTCATCATCGTTTAGACAGATGGATACTTGGGCGTGCCCCTCTATCCTTGTGATGGGACTTATTACGATTTGTTTAGCGTTTTTTTCAGTTTTAACCATATTTTGTTTTACCCTCCATTCTTGGCGTTCGTCCTGCTAGAAGTTCGGTTAACACGTAGTTAATCAGGTCCGCATGTGGCGGACACCCAGGGATGAAGAAATCGACTTTAACAGCTTCATGGAGCGGACGAGCTTTAATCAGAAGTTTAGGCACGTCTGTTGGGATTGCCGCATTTAGATCAGACTTTTCCTTGTATGCTCGCTTCAGTACTGCTTGGTCGCTGTGACGCCACGAGTTTCTTAAGGCTGTTACGTTTCCTGTGACGGCGCAGTCACCGAGAGAAATCAAAACTTTTGTTCGAGATCTAACCTTCTCGAGCATGCGGAGTTGCTCTTCATTTGCGATTGCTCCTTCAATAAGTGTGACGTCGACATTTTCGGGAAATTCCTTCACATCGGCTATTGGGCTATAAACTAACTGTATTTTCTTTGCTAAATCAAAAAGTCGCTCATCTTGGTCAAGGAAGGACATGTGGCAACCTGAGCAGCCGCTAAGCCAAACCGTTGCAGCCCTAACTTTCGCGTTGCCGGTCATTTGTTTTGCCTCCTTGTCAGGACGAACTCTGCTATGTCTTTACGCTTGGTGTGGTCAATTGGTTCTCCCTCAATGTAAATGGCTCCTACAGGACAGACTTTTGCGCATTTGCGGCAGGATGTACATGAGCAAGAATTAGCCCAGCGCTCATCAAGATCCATGATTACCTGGGTATCTTTTCCTCTCATTTTGAGGTCAAGGGTATGGACACCTTCAATTTGGTCGCATACACGAATACACCGAGTACATAGGATGCAACGGTTTCGGTCAATAACCAAGAAGTCGTGAGTGGAATCGACCGGTTCTGCCGTCCAGTTCCTCTCAAACATTACGTGGTCAACTCCAAGCTCTTTGGCCATGGATTGTAACTCGCAGTGGTCGTCTGCTACGCAGACTGCGCAAATGTGAGTTCTTTCAGCGAGAAGCATTTGTACCACCATCTTGCGGTGATCTTTTAGCCGGTCGGAGTTGGTTGTGACTTCCATGTTTGGACTTACTGGTGTTGTACACGCAGGGAAAAGTTTCGGTGAACCACTGATTTCAACGAGGCAAAGTCGGCAGCCACCGTATGGGGTTAAGCCTTCAAGCGAGCAAATTGTTGGAATTGTGATGCCATTCGCTTTGGCTGCTTTTAGGATAGTGGTGCCTTCAGGAACTGACATTTCAACACCGTCAATTTTAATTTTAAGAGGATTTGGTACTGTCACGTTTATTCTTCCTCCTCATGCTTTTTGAAGCATTTACCTGCTTCGCATTTCTTTTCAACGATATGTTTTAGGTATTCATCCTTGAAGTAGCGAAGAGTAGTCAGAACTGGATTAGGCGCTGTTTGTCCGAGACCGCAGAGGCTAGCGTCCCGAATAAAAACGCCTGATTTCTCTAGAGTGTTGATATCTTCCATTTTTCCGTTGCCTGTGGTGATTTGGTCGTATATTTCTTTGACCCGTGCTAAGCCTGCTCGACATGGTGTGCATTTGCCGCATGATTCGTCCACGCAGAAGTCAGTGAAGAATCTTGCAGTGTCAACCATACACGATTCATCATCGAGCACAACTATGCCGCCAGAACCCATTATTGCCCCAGCTTTTGTTAGTGATTCGTAATCGATTGGGAGATCAAGCAATGTGTCAGGAAGGCACCCCCCTGAGGGACCGCCTACTAGGACGGCTTTAAATTTCCTTTCATCAGCCACACCCCCGCCAATGTCGAAGACCACTTCTCTAAGCGTGATTCCCATTGGCACTTCAATTAATCCAGGATTGTTAACTTTGCCTGTCAATGAGAAGCATTTGGTTCCAGAACATTTCGGCGTGCCTACTTTTGCGAACCATGCACCGCCATTTTGTATGATCTGCGGTATGTTGGCGAATGTTTCAACATTCTGGATAAGCGTCGGTTTTTGCCATAAGCCAGAATTCGCTGGATACGGTGGACGCGGACGAGGCATTGCTCTTTGACCTTCTACGGAGGCAAGAATGGCTGTTTCCTCTCCTGCAACAAATGCGCCTGCGCCGAACCTCAGTTCGAGGTCAAACTTGAGCGATCCCATTTCAAGAATGTTATCGCCCAGTAATGTCATTGATTTTGCTTGAGCAATAGCTTTTTGCAAAGTCTGAATTGCAAGCGGATACTCGGATCGAATGTAAATGTAACCTTTTTCAGCACCAACGGCGTAAGCAGCAATGAGCATGCCTTCAAGAATAGCGTGTGGATCAGCTTCAGCCAAAGTTCTATTTGCGAAGACACCTGGATCGCCTTCGTCCAAGTTTGCAACTATGTACTTTGGCGTGCTGTGTGATCTTGACACGAGTGCCCATTTTTGTCCTGTTGGGAAACCTGCACCTCCACGTCCCCTAAGACCACTGGTTCTAACCTCATAAATTACGCCTTGTGAAGTCATAGTTGCGAGGCATTTTGCTATAGCTGAGTAGCCGCCAGCGGAAATGTAGTCTTGAATTCTCAAAGGATCAATTTTTCCTGCGTTTCGCAAAACTAAGCGATGCTGCTTTTTGAAGTAAGCTTCATTTTGGTACAACATGCTTTTAACCGGTAAGTTAAGAACGATGTGATCACGAACTATTTCTTTGACTTTTTCGGGTGTAACGTTTTGATAGAGGTAGTCACCTGGTTCAATAAGCACTGCAGGTCCCACGGAACATGTACCTATGCAGCCAGTGCGGGCAACCTTACATTCCTTTTCTACGCGTAATTCTTTTACTGCATCTTCGAATGCTTTCAACACCTTTAGAGCTCCGAAGGGAACACACCCACTGGAGCAGCAAACGTTAATTCTGTATTTGTAAGCTCTTTGGAAATCAACTTCTTGCTCGGCTATTCTTTGGAGATCATCGAGTTTCAGTTTTAGCCCCTCCGAGTACATTTTTGATTTTTTCTACAACTATTTCTTTTGTGGCTTTGCCAACGACTTCCTCGTCAATCATGATGTTAGGTGCCATAGCACATGCGCCTATGCACCGTGTTACAAGTAGAGAAAGTTTTCCGTCAGAAGTGGAGCCACCGCGTTTAACATTAAATTCTTTTTCAACTTCCTCAAAAATTTGTTCAACCTCTTTTACATAGCAAGCAGTTCCTAAGCAACCAGTTACTACATGTTGCCCCGGCTGTTTAAACTTGAAGAAGCTATAAAAAGTCGCTACGCCGAAAACATGGCTCGGTGGAATGTTGAGGGACCCAGAAACGTCCATAAGCAAATCCTTATCCAAATAACCATAAATTTCTTGAGCACGATGCAAGATCTCTAAAAGAGCACTTTCTTCGTAATTATGTTCTTTCAAAACTTTTTCTAGCAATGAACGTCTGTTATCTCTGTCAGACAAACATTTGATCCTCCTTTAAGTTTGTTGGAATCTTTACTTAACGAAGCCCCTTTTGAAGTCTACTAATATAAAAGGTTAGGGGTTACAATTTAAAGGAATTCATTGGAAACCAGTCCTTAAGATGTTTTCAAAATAAATGTCATAAATTGTAAGGGGGATTAGAAAACCGTTGTATAGACCGTATATATGCTTATATATGGTATTTCCATGGGATTTCTTCATCTTTATTGCGGAAAAGAATAAATGTACCACATTTCTTCCTATGAAAAAGCAAGGAAAAGCTTGCATTATGTAAGTGGAGAAGCGTGAAAGATGCGCGTTATATCAAAAGAAAATTTTGCTCAGTTTGTCAATTCTTTAATAAAAGATGGTTCATTGAACGTTGTAGGTGTCAAGGCGAAAGGAGATAAATTCGCTTTTGGGCCTTTAGAATCTGCCAGTGAGCTGCGGATGGATTATGACGTTACTCTTCTTCCTCCGAAGAAGTATTTCTTTCCTCAGAGAGAAACTTTAGTTACTTATAACGTGGGAAAGAGTTTTTCTGCGAAGAGCCCGTCTGAAATCAAGCCCATGGTGCTAGTCGGCGTTCACCCATATGACATAGTAGCCCTTCTTCACATGGATGAAATCTTCAGCGAAACAAAATCAGACCCATATTATTTTGAAAAACGGAAAGCATCAATAATTATCGGTGTCAACATTCAAAAAATGTCAAAATGGTGTTTTGCGCCTTACATGGGTAGCGCCACGGTCGAATATGGCTATGATTTAATGCTTACTGACGTAGGAAACCGGTATGTAATCAACATTGGTTCGGAAAAGGGTGAAAAGCTTTTGGATAAATATGCCAAAAACGTCACTGACGCTCTTGCGAGGGACACCCAGTTGGTCGGTCAGAAAAAGCGTGAAGTAATGATGATGAGCCAACAAAAACTGGATTTTCCTACAGAATTAATTCCGGAAATGTTGACAAAATTTTATACAGAAAGCAGTTTTTGGGAGAAACATTCGGAGAAGTGTTTAGCATGCGGCTCCTGCGTCCTTGTTTGTCCAACATGCTACTGTTTTGACGTCAAAGACAACCCTGATTTATCACTTGAACAGGGCGAAAGAGTGAGAATATGGGATGGATGCTTACTTGAAGACTTTGCGAAAGTCGCTTCAGGTGAAAACTTCCGTGCGACAAGACCGACAAGATACCGACACAGGTACTTTAAAAAAGGCAAATATCTGTATGACCGATTCGGATTCATTTCGTGCGTTGGTTGCGGCAGATGCTCATCAAACTGCCTTCCCGATATTGCAAGTCCCGTCAACCTATTCAACGATATGTACCATGAAAGCGTGAATTATGGGCAAGTGACGACTGTATCGACACCGGATATTAAGATTCAAACCGAAGGCAACATAGATTATGTTCCTAAACTTGCAACAATCATAAGAAAACAGCCTATGACAGCTATGGAAACGTTGTTTGAAATCAAGTTAGATGACGGTTTAGTTTTAGGCCACAAGCCAGGACAATTTGTTGAGCTTTCAGTGTTTGGAATAGGTGAAGCTCCAATTTCAATTTCATCGCCGCCTACTAAGAAAGAGACATTTGAACTATGCGTTCGCAAATTGGGCAATGTAACAACAAAAGTTCATTCGCTTAAGATAGGCGATAAGGTGGGAATTCGAGGACCATTCGGAACCGGTTTTGACACGGAATCCCTGAAAGGTAAGGATTTATTGTTTGTCGCGGGTGGTCTTGGGCTCGCGCCGTTGCGGTCATTCTTCAATTATGTTCTTGACAACCGAAAAGACTATGGTCAAGTCACCCTGTTGTATGGCTGTAAAGAACCAAAAGAACTACTTTTTGCCGATGAACTTCTTGCGCTATCCAAGAGGAGCGATGTAGATTTCATGCCAACAGTTGATAGATGCCCGGAGACGGAGGCGTGGACAGGCAACACAGGAGTAATAACAACTTTGATTCCTCAAATCAAGATTGATCCCGAAAAGACTTATGCTGTGATTTGCGGACCGCCAATCATGTACAAGTTCGTTATCGCAGACTTGAAAAAGAGAAGTGTTCCAGACGACCACATAATTATGTCTCTGGAGCGGAGAATGAAATGTGGAGTTGGAAAATGTGGACACTGTCAAATCAACCAAATCTATGTTTGTAAAGACGGCCCAGTGTTTAACTACTCTAAAATTAAAGGTGTACCGGAGGCACTATAATGAAACCCAAAGCAGCTTTCTTTGATTTCGCAGGCTGCGAAGGAGACCAACTGCAAATAGCAAATCTCGAAGAAGATCTTTTAGCTTTGCTCGGCCAAATCGAAGTCGTAAGTTTCAGAGAGGTAATGAAAGAACATAGCGACAACTATGATATCGCTTTTGTTGAAGGCTCCTGCACGAGACTGCAAGACGAAGATAGATTAAGACAAATTAGGAAAAACGCTAAAATCGTCGTTGCAATAGGATCATGCGCAGCAATCGGTGGAATAAACTCGCTCAAGAATTACAAAGATTTAGATGCCGTAAAGAAAACAGTTTATGGAGAAAACGCAAGACTGTTTGATTCTTATGCCGCAAGAGCTATAGATGCAGTTATTCCAGTGGATGCCTACGTTTACGGTTGCCCAATAGATAGAGAAGATTTCTTGCAGGTAGTAAAATCACTATTGCTAGGAAAGAAGCCTGACACACCCACGTATCCTGTTTGCGTTGAATGCAAAAAAAATGAGAACGTCTGCGCTTTTGAACGTGGACAATATTGTGTTGGACCAGTAACTAGGGCCGGCTGCAACTCATGCTGCGTCAATGAAGGCACAATCTGCTGGGGCTGCCGCGGATTAGTTGATAATCCAAACGAGAACTCCCACAAAGAAGTTCTAATAAAATATGGTCAAACAGTTGATGATGCAATAAACAAGTTTAGGTTATATTTCGGTTGGCAGGAGGCAAAAAGATGAAAAATTCAAATGTTGAAGTAAACGTCCACCATGTAACCAGAGTTGAAGGACATGGAAATATTTCTGTAAAAATTAAGGATGGCATCGTAGAGAGATGTGAATGGAGTATTCCAGAAGCACCACGATTTTTCGAAGCCATGGTTGTCGGCAGGTCATGGTACGAACTGCATCATGTTACCTCTCGAATATGTGGTATTTGCTCAATTGGCCATACACTTGCTTCGTTGAAAGCCACAGAATCAGCTTTAGGAGTGACAATCAGTGATCAGGATTTGAAACTTAGAAAGCTAGCATTGCATGCTGAAAATTTACAGAGTCATATTTTACATTTGGGTTTTCTCGTTCTTCCAGATTTGATGGGCGTTGGTTCGGTCATTCCTCTCGCCTCGACTAATCTTGCAGAGGTTAAGATTGTTCTTAAACTCCACAGGACTGCAAATGAAATGTCGAACTTGATTTGCGGAAGAACGACGCACCCGCAAAGATTAATTCCAGGTGGATTTTCAAAAATTCCGTCAATGAAAGAGTTGGCTGCTCTCAGAGATAAACTGCAAGATTCTATTCCTAATCTTCAGACAGTAGCGGAATTATTCAAAAGCTTGTCGCATAAATTACCTAATTTCAAAAGAGAAACAGAATTCATTGCCTTAACTGACTCCAACGAGTACGCGCTTTACGACGGGAAACTCGGCTCATCTGATACAGCTAGCGCACCAGTGAAAGACTACCTTGCTTACACCAATGAGTACATTGTTCCACAATCAACTGCAAAATGGGCGAAACATGTCCGTGATTCATACATGGTTGGTGCTTTAGCTAGATTTAACCTCAATCATGATCGATTATCTCCAATGGCTAAAAAGACAGCTGCAACATTCAATCTTTCACCCGTTTGCTATAATCCTTTCATGAATAGTATAGCGCAACTTGTCGAAGTAGTTCACAGTGTTGAAGATTCAATACGACTAATAAACGAACTTGAAGCTACTGGCTTGAACACTCAACCCGACTACAACAAACCAGAAATCAAAGTTAAAGCAGGCACCGGAGTCGGCGCGGTAGAAGTTCCGAGAGGAATACTCTTCCACGATTACACCTACAATGATAAGGGAGTCTGCACGAAAGCCAACTGCATAATCCCAACTAACCAAAATCACGCCAATATTCAGTTAGATATGAACGCTCTCGTCCCACAGATAGCAGAAAAACCCCAAAAAGAAATTGAGTTAACATTAGAAATGTTAGTACGGGCTTACGATCCATGCATATCCTGTTCAACGCATGTAACAAAAATCAACTAGCGAAAACATTCTGGGAATCGAAACTTTATCGAAAAACACAGCAGCATGCAGAAGCGAACCTGACCCACACGAAGTTGAGCAACACACAATCAGTAAACACTAAAACATTTTTCAATTTTTGTGTTAGTTGCAATTGTGCATTCAGAATTTTTCATGGCTATCCTGTTGACAGATTATTATTAAAAGATAAGTACGCATGTTTATCCAATAATTTTTGGCTTTTAAACATTAAAGTTGCCTCTTGGGCAGCGTTAAATTTGCAGTTGTTATATCCAGCAGCGCCATTATGAACATATTTAAGGTTACCTAGGCAAAAACTGAGCAAACAAACAATGGCTCTGCGGCTTTTCAGAGGACGATCTGTAGCTAAATTAGTGAAGTAACGTTGATTGGTTGATGTACTCTTCGTACAGCTCTTTGTTCTCCCATTACTACACCGAGCTAGTTCTCTAATAGCTTCAAACTACATGGTTTCTGTCAATTATCTTGGAAAAAGCCTATTCACTTTCAATTGTTCCATGCCAGCGTCTTTCCAAATAAAGAATCAAGCTGAAAAGCCCCCTGCTGGCGATGACCAAAAGCAAAAGTCCAATCTCAGACTCTCCAACAACAACTGTTCTAACAATTTCTGCGCCGATAAAAAAGTTTAAGCTCAAAGTTAAATACCCAGATAAGGTACGAGTTGAAGAAGTCGGTTGATAGGGATCCTTAAGTTTCTGCTGTGTAAACCGAATAATAACCAAAAGAGCGCCAAAAGCAATCACGCCGCCGCCGAAGAGATACAGGACATCGGTGACAAGGGTTAGGACTACATAAATTACTTGATAAATTGAGCCCCCAACCATGTAAGTGGAGCTGCCTGCTAATAGTGAGAAAACAAAGTTTGGATCAATTAATACTACAAGGGCGCCGATGACAGCTACTAGAATAACAATAACGATCACTGAAATAGCTAAAAAACTCGTTCCTTGCTTTTTTATCACTTGGCTTTCAGCCATATCAGGCAACCTGAGTTGGTTGATAGATAAGGGGAAGCTAGGTTTAATAAAGGTGTTTAGCGGCTGCTTATTCCCTGGTTAAAGTTTGCATCTTTTCGGCGGAAGCGTAATCACTTTTGGCGCGATGTTGGTAATTATCCGATTTATTCAATTTAAGCTTAAAGATCCTTATCAAGCATCATCCTCTACTTGTTACTTATCAGGTTACTTAACGTTAAGTCTAAACTTTTTCATAGGCGCAGAAATCATCCGCACGGTAGCTACTAGAACTTTTTCAGACTTCGAATTGCTTCTTCTGGTAATTTTCAGCCGAGGACTTTTCAGTCTGATACTTTACTTGGAAAGAAGATGACATGGAACAGCTGAAACAGAATAGCGCTTCTCTTTATTTTTGAATGGAATTTGTTAGAAGACATGATGTTTACATTTTTTGTTGTAAATATTTAGCGCTCATGGCTGTTCCAAAATTAGTTCGCAAAGTATCTGATGCTTCTGACTTTGCTTTGGAATAAAAATGGGGAAGAGGTGAAATCTCCTCTTTGGTGAGGGTTCAATTCTCATCCCAGCGCTTCAGCATTTTTATTTTGTTTTTTTGTATGTTCTGATGATAAGATAAATTCTGAAAGACCTTCTTTTCCCTCTATGGGGACCAGATTTCGGAAGACCTTGGAAAACTTTTCTTCACTAACTTATATTTGGTAGATTCATTTTGATAGCCATTATCAGAATCTGCTCTGTCAAGAACCACTCCAACAAGTCAAGCCTGTCTGAATCATCACTCGCTTGCTTATGTTCATATAGATGATTTTCTATGGCCATGCTCATGGCTTTCAAATCGGGCACCACCAAAATTTCAGAACCACATACACACCTGACAATAGGCATGTCTTTTTTATGTACGACAGATTTGCCTTTGCGACCTGTATCAGAAGTGAACTTAATTTCTTGAATACTTTTTTTTATCATGCCTTCTCCGCGCGCGCTAACAACGCTCTAATATTTCCGGCGTTAGTGCGCTCTTCTCTGTGCACCATATTAGTGATACAACGCTTATAGGCATAATGAATTAACTCATGGAGTATTTTTAATTAACATGCATTATTTGATAACAATATTTAAAAATACGCGTTTTAAATGCAAACCTTGTAGATGTTACGCTACATCCACACTCGTTTATATTTAGCGCTGCGCGCCATTGCGTTGCTAAATTAGCTTTTCCGTGTTTATTTTGCTCATTTTGCGAGCAGGGTTATGGATCGGGCTTTGTCCACTCTGTTTAGTCGAAGTGATGCTAAGGCGTTTAGAAGCATGGCAATCATGCAAAGCAACGTGTGTAAGCGCGCTGGCTTGTCCCTTTATTGGTGTAAAGTGGTTGTAAGTCTTATTTTCTGGTTTGGGGGCAGATTTGAGGAGAACAAGACCTCTTCCTCTCTTTGCACCAACCGCCCTTCTCAAACCT
>Ga0187860_1001836_pt1 | contig 18232 bp, 9 predicted proteins | sample June2016WEW_10_4_FD_132981 | JGI IMG/M metagenome (GOLD analysis project Ga0187860, IMG submission 132981) | Peatland microbial communities from SPRUCE experiment site at the Marcell Experimental Forest, Minnesota, USA - June2016WEW_10_40 | ecosystem: Environmental > Terrestrial > Soil > Wetlands...
ACCTGTGACCGACACGATGGCCGGCAGGCATAGCCATCTGCCGCCGCTGCTCTTATACCACTTCGCAATGGAACTCGGTAGGAATATGAGTGGAAGCCCCCGCCCCTGAACCCCCAGGCAAAGACGGACCCCTCGCCCCAGCCCTTGGGAAGGGGAGAGGGTGGTCACAGGCCAGGGGAGGGGAACATACCGATTGTGACAGTGAAATGGTATAATAAGGCTCGGAGAAAGCTCGGTTTGGAGCGACCTGTTTGCTCCTAACGGAGCTGTTCCCAAGCCAGCACCCTATCTTTGCGGGCTTCCTTGAGCAGGTCGGGCGCTGGTGGGGTCGCGTTGGAGCCGCGCTGCTGCGCTGAGCTCGAGCGCGTGATTCAAGGCCGCTGGCTGGCTGGATCAGGCAGGTCGTACCCGGGCCTTCGGACCTGCGGCCGGCATCTGGACAAGCCTTTCTTGCACGCCCCCCGCTGCTTACTTCTTGCAGGCTTGGATCTTGTTCACCAGGTCTTTGAACTGGCCGTTGTCGGGGTCCAGTTTCAGGCAGGCTTGCGCCACCAGTAGCGCATCGTCCGGGCGATTGACCTGCAACAACAAATTCACGTAGCGGAAGACGGCTTCCGGGCTGTAAGGGCAGAGGGCAAAGGCCTGGCGGAAAGCCAAATCAGCCTCCTTAAGCAGGGCCTGCCTTTCGGCCTCGGATTTGGGCCGATACTCGGGCGGAGTGTCCCCGCCCAAACGCCAGGCATAGACGCCCGCGATGGAACTTCTCAGCTTGGAGAATGACCTCTGGGCGCAATCGTTTTGGACGAATCGCGGGTCGCCGGTGAAGCCCTTGAGGTCGTGACGCACATAAACCCGGTCAACAAAGGCCGCGATCTCGGACACAGGGGTCTTTTCGTCCAGCCAGTCCCCGAGCATGTCCGCCACGAGTTTGCGCCAGTAGTCGCGGTCCCGGGCGAGCGTCTCCGCCGGCAACTGGGCCAGCGGCTGGCGGTTGAGCTTCATGATCAGCCCGTGCGGCTCCAGATATGGATACATCCAGTCCAGCGGGAAGCTCTCCTCCACGTAGAATTCCCGGTTGGTGTTGTGGTCGAAGATAACCTTCGTTATCAGGCCGTTGATGAGCATGACGGCGACCTGGCCGTGGATGATAAGCTTGCCATCAACCATCTTGTCGTCTTCGCCAGGCTTGAGTTTATGCTCCGCCAGGCGACGCTGCGCATCAGCCATGTACTCCTGAAAGCACTTCTGCGAGTCTTCCGCCGTGGGCGTGTAAATTTTTCCGCCATACATCGCCCGCAGATAGTCCAGATAGGTGCCATCGGCCAGGGCATTCTGTGTCAGGGTGAAGAAGGGATCGGCGTCCGCGTGCGACTTGCAGAAGGCGGTGGGCACGCCGCGCCCCGTGTCGGTGCCGCCGAAATAGATGCTGCCCGGCGGGATGGAATTGATGATGCCATCGGCGAAGATCGCGGTGTATTTCGGCTCACAGTTGACGACGTAAACGTAAGCCAGGCAAAGCTCCAGCACAGGCCCCCAATAGGCCGTGCGTAGGTTTTCATAGGTGCCATGTTCGTATTGGGGGTGATGACGAAGGAAGTATCCAAACCGGTTGGTCACCGTCCGCCAGTCTCCCTTGGTGGCGGCGTCGAAGAAGCGTTGAAACCCCGGGGTGATCTTTTCTCTGGCTTTGGCCGCCAATTCCCGCGACTGCTTTTCTTTGGCCCGGGCAAAGGATTGGAGGCGGGCGATTTGCTGTTGGCGCAGGCTGAAAGCTTCCGCTTGGTCACGGGACGTGTCCGGGCTGCTGCCGCCGACCGACCAAATGAATGCCCCCACGAAGATGAGGATGGCTATTGTCGTGAGCGGACGGGAGCGCCGCGCGCGTGAGGCATCCACGATGGCGGCGATGCGTCCCTTGATTTGCGGCGAGCGAGCCATCGCAATCGCCGCCACCTGCGGTATGTGCCGGTAGGTTTGAGCGATTTCCACCAGTTGGCTGGCGTAATCGGACGCCTTGCAGCCGCCGTTCAGGACCAGATCGTCGCAAGCCCGCTCGCGTTCGAGGCACATTCGCCGGGTGGCGAGCCAGACCAGGGGATTGATCCAGTAAAGGGCGCGAACAATTCGCGCGACGGTCTGGGTCAGGCAATCCCACCGCTTCACGTGAGCGAGTTCGTGCAACAGCACGACGCGGCGCCGCTGCGCCGGCCAGTGCGCGGCTTGGGCCGGCAGCAGGACAACCGGCCGCCACCAACCCCACGTCAGCGGCATCACGTCATCAAGCGACTGCCATAGACGGACGGGCCGCCGCAGGCGCAGGGTGTCGCTGGCCTGCCGTAAAAGGAGCGCCCAGTCGGAGGTTCGCAGCGGAAACCCCTGCCGAGCCAGCCTCATCAACCGGACATGGCTTAGCAGCACGGAAATCAAGCCCAGCAAGGCTCCGCAGAACCAGATCACCAACGCAACGACCAGCCAAGTGGCGCTGAACCGGGCGGCGATGGGCGGGCTGCTCCCGGCGCCCTGGCTGACCGTGGCGGCCACGGCCCCCGCAGTCGAAACGGGGGTGACGGAATCCCCGGCTCCGCCCGCGGGCACCAGGTTGAGCGTGAGCGAGAACTGGTTGCCGGAATTGATGCCGGTGGAGACCGGCCAAAGCGCTCTGTGCCAGGCGTGCGGCAGGCAGGAGAGCAGCAGCAAACAAGGCAAGCTGGCCACCGCCAGAAACCAGAGCCAGTGGCGGGTTGCCGCGGCGGCACGCGGCAAGAGCAAGCACAGGCCGGTTGCCACGGCCAGCACGGCCAGGCTCTTGAGCCAGGCATCAAAGAACGGCGCGGTGAACGCGGCGTGCTGCAGGCAATTCGAGATAGTTTGGATCAATGGATTCATGTTAGCGGCCTTCCTTTCGGGTTTGTTCGATGGTTTGCTGCAAGTCGTGCAGTTCGGAATCGGATAGCCGGGTGTCGGCAGTTTCGAGCAGAGCCGCGACGGCCTGCGCGACCGATCCCTGAAAGAATGTGGCGACGACGCGCCTCAAGGCGGAGCGCCGGGCGGTTTCCCGCGAGGCGCGCGGCAGATAAACGTAACGGGCGCCTTCGCGGCGATGTTTGACATGTCCTTTCTCTTCCAGAATCCGCAGCAAGGCGCGGACGGCGGAATAGCCGGGAGGATCGGGCAAGGCGGCCAGAATTTCGGCGGCGGTGGCCCGCCCGCGCTGGTGGAGCGCGTCCATGATCTGGCGTTCGCGGCGGCTGAGGTGGATTTCATTGCTCATCATAAAAGTGCTAAAACTTTAGCACTCATGGGACGGCTGTCAACGGGAAAATGCTAATAAATTAGCATCATTTCTTGGCTTTCACTCACCCCCTATTGTCCAGCGGCGGTCAACCGGAAGATGCTAATAAATTAGCAGGGTGGCGGTGGCCCAAAATTAAGGCTTGCGTATCTGGACGACACGCTGTAAATTGTTTGCTGGTATGAAGGCGTTGGGGACATTGGCTCAGCCGCGGACGCAGATGCACCGTTCGTCCCTCAGCCAGCGCCTCAACGCGGGCATGAAAACGGTCGAAACGCCCCACCGCGCTATCAAGGAAATGCCCAAAATGTTCACCGGGGCGGAGTTGATAAACCAAGCCGTCCGGTGTGCGGGCACGCGACAATTGGTTTTCCCCACTTGCCCTCCTGCTTTCACCGGCACGAATCACCAATCCCAAACCTATGAAAGATCACTCTTTCAGAATACTCGGTCATGGGCGGTGCGTAGCCGCCGTGACTTTAGTCGCCATGCTGGCAGCAGGCTGGTCCACTGCCTACGGCCAACTGACCGCCGCCGACATCGCCGCCCTGCGTGAGCAGGGCCGAAAAGAAGGTTGGACCTTCCAGGTAGGAGAGAGCGCGGCCACCAAGCGCCCGATTAGCCAATTGTGCGGGGCCGTCGAGCCGCCGGACTGGCAGGCTGAAAGACCTCTCGAAGCCGTGCAGCCGGAATTCACCGCGTCCTCAAGCAGCTTCGACTGGCGGACCCAGGCCGGCTATCCGCCGATTCGGGACCAAGGCACCTGCGAAAGCTGCTGGGCTTTCGCTACCGTGGCGCCGCTGGAATGGAACATCAATATTAAAGACGGCGTGGCCGTGGATTTGTCCGAACAATGGCTGATCTGCTGTAACCTGGAGAATCCGCAATGGAACTGCACTGGCGGTTGGGCGGCCCACAGCTATCACCAAAACAAGCTCGGCGCGTGCGGCCACTCCGGGGCGGTGCTCGAGGCCTACTATCCCTACGGGGCGACGAACTGCTCCAACTGTGCCTGCACCAGTGCTACCAATCATGTCTATCACATCGCATCCTGGGCCTACCTTGGCGCTTCCAACACCATGCCCACGGTGGCCGCCATCAAGCAAGCCATCCTGGATCATGGCCCAGTCACTGTTTGCGTCGTCGGGTCCAGCGGTCCGTTTCAGGCCTACAAGGGCGGGATTTTCAACTACAACTCCTCTGCCAACACCGATCACATGGTGGCGCTGGTGGGCTGGGACGACAACCAGGCTGGGGGCGTTTGGTTCCTGCGCAACTCCTGGGGCACCGACTGGGGCGAGAATGGCTACATGCGCATCAAATACGGGTACTCAAAAGTCGGGTACGGCGCCTCCTACATCAATTACCCCGGGGCAGACCCCATGCAGGTAAGTCCCGGCTATGGCTTCGACAGCCAGGGGCTGCTCGGCGGTCCCTTCACTCCAGCAACGATGCTCTATACGCTGACCAACCAGGGGGCGAATAACGTGTACTGGGACATACTCAGCACGCCATCGTGGCTGAGCTTGGGCATCAACTGGGGTGGGACCCTGACCCCGGGTGGCAGCATGACCGTGACTGCGACCGTCTCGTCTGTCGCCTGCTCGCTTGGCCCCGGATGCTACACGGGTTTCATTTATTTCATCAACGATGGCGACCTCCAGACCAACTCCTTGCCCGTCTCCCTAACCGTGGGGCGGCAGACCATCTACACCGAGCCTTTGGACACCAAGCCCAAATGGACGACGACGGCGGGAGGGGAATGGCAGTTCGGCCAGCCGACCGGCGGGGGCGCCGGCATCTTCGGCTTTCCCGACCCTACGAGCGGCTACACGGGCACGAACGTCTGGGGCGTAAACCTTAACGGCGACTATTCCCTCACCAATGTCCCTTCCCCCTGGTATTACCTCACCACCTCGGCATATGATTTCAGGGGCTACACCAGGATGGCGCTCCAATTCGAGCGCTGGCTCAATTGCCGGCCAGCGACACCGTTCGCTGCCAATGTCTCCATTGATGTCTCCACCAATCTCTCGGCTTGGACCACCATTTGGTCCAACCTGGGGAATGGTGCCGGCATCTATGACGCTTATTGGACCAACGTTCAGTACACCTTCCCGGCCTGGGTGGACAATTACCGCTACGTCTATGTCCGCTGGGGCTACAAAGTCCCGGACGATGTATGGTGCTCCGGTTGGAACATTGACGATATCCTGTTCCTTGGTATCCACGTGCCAATCATTACCAATCAGCCCGCCGGCTGCGTTAGCGATGCCGGCACGACCGCCACGTTTTCCGTCACCGCCGGCGGGTTGGGCCCCTTGAGCTACCAGTGGGTCAAATATGGCACGAATTACCTCACCGACGGCGGCAAGATTTCCGGCGCCACCAACTCCACGCTGAGCATCAGCAATGTCCTCAAAGCCGACCAGGGCAATTACAGCGTCGTCATCACCAACATCGTCGATGGCGCCGTCACCAGCAGCAGCGCGACCTTGACGGTCAATGACCCGCTGATTACCTCCCAGCCCGCCAGCCGCACGAACATCGCCGGCACGACGGCCACTTTCACCGTCAGCGCCAGCGGAACGACGCCTTTGGGCTACCAGTGGGTCAAGAACGGAACCAATTACCTGGCCGACGCCAATAACGTTTCGGGCGCAATGACAACCACTTTGACCCTGACGAACGTCGCTCAAAGCGATGCCGCCAGCTACACTGCTATTGTCACCAACCCGGCCGGAAGCCTGGCCAGTTCGCCCGCCATTCTGACCGTGCTGGTTCCACCCGTGATCACCACCCAGCCCCAGAGCCAAACGAATCACTTTGGCACCACCGCCGCCTTCACCGTCAGCGCCAGCGGAACGGAGCCCTTGAGCTATCAATGGCGCAAGGGCGGCACCGATTTGGCTGACTGCACCGATGTCTCTTTGACTTTGACCAATGTCGGGCGACGAGATAATGGCGTTTATGCGGTCCTGGTCACCAACATTTGCAATAGTGCGCTCAGCAGCAACGCGACGCTGGTCGTGCGCGTGCCGCAGCGCTTGGGCACGCCCTCCCTGCTCTCGGACGGAACCTGCATCATCCTCTCCGGCGACGCCGACGGCGGCCTGCTCTCGACTAACGACTTGGCGAATTTCGATCTGTATGCCAGCACGAACCTGGAGACTTGGGTCTTACTGGCCAACAGCCTGAGCCTCACCAACGGCCAACTGCTGTTGTGCGACCCCGGCAGCACCAACCTGCCGCTGCGGTTCTATCGAGTCATCGAGCGCTAAAGGCCAACGGTGACACCCGAGTCAGTCGGAATCGCGGATCAAATCTTCAAGATGGAGAAAGCCCTCTGAAATTGCGGCAAATGTCTGGCGTGGCTGTTGCCGACGAGAGTCCGCACCACAACTGAGGAACATAAATGAATGACAAGCATTCCATTGCAAGATTTCAGAGCTGTTTGGCGAAGAGCGATGAACGCTGGACAGAAACCTTTTCCAGAAATAGCATCAAAAATATGAAGATACTGCTCACGCTGCTTTTTGTTAGATTTGCGGTTTGCTTTCGTGTTGACGGACAAACTAACCCGGAATCGTCGACCGGGGTTTCCGGGCAAACCGTCGAAACACTGGTCTGTATTCGGCATGGCGAAAAACCGCCCGGAGGGCTTGGACAACTGACCTGCCGTGGTCTCAATCGCGCCCTGGCCTTGCCCGAAGTTTTGCTGGCAAAATATGGCCCGCCCCAATTTGTCTTTGCGCCCAATCCCACCCAAAAAGCGGACACGAACGGGGGCTACTTTTATGTTCGACCACTCATGACCATCGAGCCGACCGCCATTCGCTGTGGTCTGCCCGTTAACACGCAATTCGGCTGGCGGGAAATCAAAGGCCTCGAGCAGGAGTTTCAGAAACCCGAATACCAAAACTCCACCATTTTCATCGATTGGGAGCATGGTCTGCTCGACGAATTTGTAAAAGATCTGCTCAAGACACATGGCGGAAATCCGGGGCAGGTTCCTTCCTGGCCGGGAAATGATTATGACACCATTTTTATCGTAAAAATCACCCGAGCTGGGGGACGTGAAACGGTTGCTTTTACCATTGATCACGAAGGATTGAATCACTTAAGCGATGCCTGCCCATAAACCCAGCTTGAGGGGACATATGATTTTTTCCTTTCGTTTGAAGGTTTGAGGACATTGGGACATGAAGAACCCCCCTGCTGCCTTCGATGGTGGCAGAGGGGGGGTGGGCTTCTGAGCCTGAGCCCAATTATTATCTCACGGAAGCAGGCGGATTGTTAAGGGGGGTGAACTGGAAAGGCGCGTCCGTCCTCCTCCCCAACCAGGTGAAGATCACAGCCGGGTCCACAAGTCCAAGGCGGCCTTTACGCTGGGCCTGTTCCGCCGGGTCGTGGTCAGTTTCGCACAGGTCTGGCTGGAGGAATGCCGGAGAATCAATCCCCGCAGCCGGGCCACCACCCGCAAGTTCCAAAAGCGCTTCCTGCCCTTCTGCCCTTCTCCGCCGATTTCCCTTGCGTTGGCCACAGAATTCCTTGAATATCCCCGAAGCAAACAACTCCACTGAATTGTATTATGAAAAGGATAATCCTCATTGCCACATGCGCCGTCTCTATGTCAGCCTACTGTCTGCCGACCTACGAGCCGTTCAGCGAATACGCCGCCGCCGCCACCGCGACCGGCACCAACGCCTTTAACCTCACCACCGGCACAAACGCACCCAGCGGGGAAAAATGGGGCGCTCTCTATTTCAGCGGCACTGCGGGCACACATCTGATCGGATTGGACATTGATGTGACCAACATGAACGCTGGAAGCCCATTCACCACGACTGCTCTGAGTTCCATTCTGCCAACCAGCTTTCCGGGTTACCCGTCAGGGAGCGCTATCACTACATTCGTCGTCAATCCCGCTCAACCGTTGTGTTCGGGCAACACTATAACGCCTTCGGGCACCAACAGCCCCAACATCGTGGGCAACAGCGCGGTGCTCACATTTGCGCAGGACATCACCCGGCCAACGGATGGGACGGCCAAGACGCTTTTCTGGTCTTACCTCTTCTCCGTCGCCCAGAAAGGTCAAACCGCTTCAGGAAACATCGGGCGCTATCTGGGTTTCCTGGCGTCAAGCAATCTCAATGAGGGGTGGATTGGAAATGCGCCAGTAGCGGGGGCTGCTTATACAAACTGGAGTGCCCTGTTTAACACCTTCGGGGCCACCACGCCCAAATACTTTGGGCATGGCGTCTTTAACCCGGGGTCTGAGGAGATCGAGCCCTGTGATAACAGCTCCGGCAAAGATTACACCACCCCGCCAACGACCTTCTCTGTGACTTTAGGGGCGCCTAACTTTATTGTCGGCGAGTATGTTTTTTTGCCAACAACTGTCGTATCTTCAACCACGCTGGACACCAATATTCTGTGGGTGAACCCTGCCATCGGCAGCTTTGGCGGGTCAACGCCTCCCGCGAGTCCAGTTGTGGCTTACGCCATGACTAACGCCATGAGCGACGTAGGCGGGCTGGTGTTGATCGACCGCGTGGGTTCCGGCGCGGCGGGCGGTGTGGGGACCAATTACATTGCCAATCTACTCATCGGCAACACCTGGAGTTACGTCACGGGCGGTCCTGAGTTTACCAACCAGCCGCCCGCGAGCATCTCGATCAATCTTGGAGGAAATGGATCCCTTAGCGGCGCGGCCACGGCCGCCGGCCAGAGTGTGAGCTATCAATGGGTGAAAATCACGGGCGGTGTAACCAATAACGTCAACAACGGCCCCGGTGGCGCCGGTGGCTCCGCCACCGTTTCCGGCGCGAACAGCTCCACCATGACCCTCACGGGCTTTTCGGCTGGTGACGTGGGTAATTACCAGGTGGTGGCGACGGCCAGCGGCACCGGTTACACCCTCAACAGCACGACCGCCGCGTTGCTTTTGGCGGACCCGCGCATAACCGCCAGCCCGGCCAGTGCAACGGTCAATTACGGTGGATCGGCCAGTTTCACCGTCACCGCCACCACGCAGAATGCGCCGCTGACCTACCGGTGGTACCTTGGTGCGACCCCGCTCAACAACGGAACTCAGCCGGACGGCAGCTATGCGACTGGCGCCAGCGGAACCACCGGTGCGGGCACTTCATTTAGTTTCATGCTGACGCTGACGAATGTCTCCTATCAGGACATTGGCAGCTACACACTTTACGTGACCAACACTTCGAGTTTCGAGAATTCCTCTGTCCCCGCAATGCTCAGCGTCAACGATCCATATGTTGTCACTCCGCCCGCCAATCCAGCCGTTGCAGTCGGAGGAAATGTATACTTTACCGTGGTGGCCGCCGGCTCCCCCACGGTCGGTTACCAATGGTATGAGGGCGCAACGCAGTTAATCGATGGCGGCACCACAGTAGGTGGATCAGCCACAGTTTCTGGTGCAACGACGGCCACCCTGACCCTTACCGGCGTTCAGGATGCCGACAACGGCAGTTATTATTGCAAGATTACGGGCAGCGCCAGCGGCCAAACCACAAACAGTGCCGCGGCCACGTTGACGGTCCAGGACCCGTTGACCATCGTCACCCCGCCAGTCTCCCTCGCCGAGCGAGCGGGCGACCATTTGGCCTTTTTCGTAGTCGTGAGTGGCGGAGGGCCGAGTTATCAATGGTATGCGCCGAACGGCAACCCCATTTCCGGCGCGACCAGCAGCGCCTTGGTCCTAACCAATATCCAAACGGGCAGCAACGGAACTTACACCGTGGTTGTCGGCAATCTCGCCACCGCTCCTGCTCTAAGCGCCTCGGCCACGCTGACGGTCATTAATAGTGCGGTCCTGACTTTGTCGCCGACGAATTTGGTCGTGACGCGCGTGGGCGATGGAGTCCAGGCCTTGAGTGGCGCGACGGGCAACACGCTTTACCTGGACCAGTACACCACCAACGGAGGCTACGTCAACACCATCCAGATTCCGGACGAGGGGACGGGCCAGCCTTATAACACTGGCGGCGCTAGCAGCGCCAACATGCCTTTCGGCAGCCCCGCGCTGCTGGTCGCCGGCAGCAATGTGTCCCCCGGAAAGGATGCCGGCTATGAGGCCTTTCTGACCCGCGCCCCCAATGGACAGACCTTGAATTTTGTTGGCTACTGCGAAGCGTATCCTTTTTCCGGCAGCGATCTTACCGTTGGAGCGAATGGCGGCCCCAATTGGCGGGGCATCGGCGCGGTGGACGCCTACGGCTATTATACGCTGGCTTGGACCAATACCGGCCTTTGCAGCGGCGACAATCACCAGGTTCATGCCGCGGTGGATATTGACGGCAACGGCACGAACTTCTATGTCACGGGCGAGTCCGGCTCGATCGGCATCAAATACTGCAACATCAACAACGAACCCGCCAACGGCTTGGGCATTGCCGCCGTCGCGGGCAGCGAGAGCGGCACACGCGTCGCCCAAATCATCCAGGGAAACGTTGTCTTTTCGGATACAAACACCACCGCAGCCAGCACCATCGGCATCTATGCCTGCCTCGGACTGCCGAAGACGGGCGCCAGCACCAACCTGCTGATTAATGAAGGGAACAGCCCGATGGACTTTGCCATCAGTCCGGACCTCAAGACGGTTTACATCGCTGACAATGGCGCATTCAGCGGCACGAGCACCCAAGCCGGCGGCATTCAGCGCTGGGACACAAACAGCGCCAGCGGCGGTTACACTTACAGCTATACCTTGGGAACGGGGACCGGCTCCACGGCGGGCGCCCGCGGTTTGACGGTGGACTTCAGCGCGAATAGCGCCTGGGGCGCGTACGTCACCGGCGCAATATTGTACGCGACGACGGCCGAATCCTCCGGCAACCGGTTGATTAAGATTGCTGACACTGGCGCAGCTTCCAGCGCCACGCTCCTGGCTGCGGCCGGCCCCAATCAGATACTGGCCGGTGTCCGCTTCGGTCCCGCGGTTATTCTGCCGAGCTTTGCCAGCCAGCCACAAAACGAGAGCGCTCTAGCCGGCACAAACGTGACGTTCTCCGCGGGCGCCGTCGGCAGTGGTCCGCTGACCTACCAATGGTATTTCCAGGCTGGCGGCGTCGGTGCCTTCAACGCTATCCTCTCCGCCACGAATGCCACCTACACTATCAATGCTGCCGGGACCAATGTCGGGAACTACTACGTGGTGGTTAAAAACCCCGGGTCGTTCACCGCTCAAAGTCAAACCGTGTCGTTCACCTTGACCGTGACCACGCCGCCGCAGTTCACTTCGGAAACGTATCTCGGCTCGGGCGTCGGTTTCCAACTCAACTTCACCGGCCCGGCAGGAAGTGGCTACACGATCTGGACCACCACTAACGTGGCGCTGCCCGTCACGATTTGGACAAAGCTGACGTCCAGCACCTTTAGCGGTGGAACGAATACTTGCACGGACACGAGGGGTGGCGCCAATCAGCATTTCTATGTCATCTCGGTGCCGTAACGGAATCGGCACGACACAGTTCATCAGGGGCTGGGCCGGTCTGGTGCCGAAGCGGGCTGCCGATCGGCAGCCAGTAATATCGGCTTGTGCTCCCATGAACTCAGGATAGTGATTGCGGCAATAAGCAGCGATTTGACTTTGTTCTCGTATGTAGAATGTGGCAAAGAGGCCGGATCAAAATTCCGGCTTTTTTGTTGTACTGGAGCTTCGTTGCCCGGCATTCACCACCGGCTCCTCAAAGAAATCCCCTTCCCCCGGTCCCAGAATTCTGATACACAAGGACAGCGACATGGAACACGACTAACACATGTCAAAAAGCAAAACAGAGGTGTGCCTGCCACCTTCAAGGAGCCCGGCTGCCCAATTAAGAAAAATCGGACTAATTGTATTGTTGGCAGGTTTTGCACTTGCTGGAATGATTTACGTGCTTGTGCCAGAAGACACCTCGTCTGAAGAAAACTCCTTGCTAACCGAATATTATGACAAGCAGGAGGTGGCAGTACAGCGAATGTGGGGTCGGGAGGGGACTTTAACCTTGGAATTCACCCGAAGTCTAAAGCGCGCAAGCACATATTCGGCCATAGTGCTCGTCGTTTCAGCCCTCGGTTCATTTGCCTGCTTTTATCTGGCCAGAGATGCCTACGATGACAACGAGGAGCAGCAAGTGAAGTTGTTCCCCCAGCCATCGGAGACCCTTCAGAAACCTGTGAGTGCTGACCCAACAAAAGACGACCATGACGCTTAAGGGAAGACTCGTGATTCTCTGCGATTGCCCAATTGTGCTAACCCAAAAACCCCGGCAGGTCGGGACAGAGGACATCAGGGCTATCGGGCGAGCCTGAGAATTTCCTTTCACTCGGGCCATGCTCCGTGTAATCTGCCGCCCATGAATCAAGTCCTTTCTCGCCGTTCAGCGCTGCGCAAGATCACCGGGGGCACGGCGGCCTTGGCCGCAGTCGCCAGTCTCTCGCCCCGCCTCCGGGCGGCGGATGATGCCGCCCGCCCCAAACTCAAAGGAAACATCCGCCCCTCCGCTTGCGCCTGGTGCTACGGCAGCCTGTTCAAACCCGGCAAAGACAAGCCCGCCCAGATGACCTTCGAGGACTTTTGCCGCGAGTGCTACAAGCTGGGCCTGGAGTCGGTCGAACTGCTTGGCCCCGAAGATTGGCCGACGCTCAGGAAAGTGGGGCTCATTTGCGCCATGTGCCACGGCCCGGACAACATCCCCTACGGCTGGAACCGCGTGGACCATCATGAGAAACTGCTGTCCGGATTCGAGAAGGCCATCCCTCAAGTGGCGGAGTTCGGGTTCCCGAACATCATCACCTTCTCCGGCAACCGGAACGGCATGAGTGACGAGGAGGGCCTGGAGAATTGCGTCAAAGGGCTGAAGCGGCTCGTGCCGATCGCCGAGAAGCACAAGGTCACCGTCTGCATGGAGCTGCTCAACAGCAAGCGCAGCCACAAGGATTACATGTGCGACCACACCGCCTGGGGCGTCGAGGTCTGTAAACGCGTCGGTTCAGAACGGTTCAAGCTGCTCTACGACATTTTCCACATGCAGATCATGGAGGGGGACATGATTGACACCATCCGCGAGAACTATCAATACATCGCGCACTATCATACGGGCGGTGTCCCGGGCCGGCACGAGATCGATGACACGCAAGAAATTTACTACCCCGCAGTCATGCGGGCCATCGTGGCTACGGGCTTCAAGGGGTTCGTCGCGCAGGAATTTGTACCGAAGGGGCCCGACCCGCTGGCTTCCCTGAAACAGTGCGTTCTGATCTGCGACGTGTAGCGCCTGGCAATTGCGCTTGCGCTCGATTTCCGGCGGCGGCTACCACTGCCGCATCCGGTAAAACCCTTGCGGTGCTGTGGCGGCCGGGTCGCTTAACTGCTCCAGGGCGCCGTTGCCGGCGTTGGTGGACAGCGCGCTCCAGTTGGTTGTCGCCACCGAATTATTGAATTCCAGGGCGTAGTTCATCCGGTTCAAGGTTTGCACCAGCACGCTGAACCGGCTGCCCTGCCAAGCCGGGTTGAGCAACTGCGGCACCGGGATGCTGCCCGCCAGCAACGCCAGCGAATGATACTCCCCGGCGCCAATTCCCACCACGTCGCTCAAACCGGAGGGCAAATTGCACTGGCCGTTCCAGTTAGCGCCCCAGGCCGCCACCGTGCCATCGGCCAGGAGGGCCACGCTGTGGCCGCCGCCGCCCGCCACGGCCACCACATTGCTGAGTCCAACCGGCACGTCGCACTGGCCCTGCGAATCGTCTCCCCACGCCGCCACCGTCCCATCCGCCCGCACCGCCAGACTGTGATACTCCCCGGCGGCAATCGCCACCACGTTCGTCAGGTTCGCAGGCACGACCGACTGGCCGACAAAGTTCCCCTCGGCATCGGTGTTGTCACCCCAGGCTACCACTGTGCCATTGGTCTGCAACGCCAGGCTGTGACTGCCCCCGGCCGCCACCGCCATTACGTTGCTCAGCCCAACCGGCACGTTGGTCTGGCCCCAACTATTGTCGCCCCAGGCCGCCACAGTCCCATTGCGGCGCAAGGCCAGACTGTGCCAGGTGCCGGCGCTAATCCCAATCACGTTGGCCAGGCCCGCCGGAACGTTGGTCTGGCCGGAATCGCCCGCACCCCAGGCTGCCACGGTGCCGTCGGCCTGGAGCGCCAGGCTGTGATAGCCGCCGCCCGCGATGGCCAGTGCCGGCTGGAGTGTCAGAGGCACGTCGCATTGGCCGTCCGAATCGTCACCCCAGGCCGCCACGGTGCCGTCGGCGCGCAAGGCCAGGCTGTGCCAGACGCCCGCAGCCACGGCGATCGCGTTGGCCGCCCCCACGCAAATGTCGAGCTGGCCCAAGGAGTCATCGCCCCACGCCTCCAGCGGAACGAAGCTCAACATGGCATTGGCACTGGGGGCGGTGCCAATGGCATTCATCACGAGGACCGAATAAGGCCCCCCATTCGTGCGCTGGGCCGAGGCCAGGGTGAAGGTTGAAGCCGTCGCTCCCGGAATGCCGTTCCCGTTAAACTGCCACTGGTAATTGAGCGGCGCGCCGCCCGAGGCTCCTACGCTGAACGTCGCGCTCTGCCCCGCGACCACCGTCTGGCTCTGCGGCTGCGCCGTAATGGCCGGCGTCGCTCCTTGCGTGTCCGGCGTATAGGCCACGTTCACCGAAGCAACGGGGGAATAGTTGCCCGCCCCATCCCGGCTGCGGGCATAAATTGTGTTGGCCCCTGGACTCAGCGACGCCGATGCGCTCCAATTCGTCGTGCCGCTCACCGTCTGCCATGTGCCGTTGGTTCCGTTCACCTGCGCCTGAACCAGGCTTACTCCGCTGCTCGGACACCCGGCATCGTTGGCCGTGCCGCTCACTGCAATGGTTGCAATGGTTACGTTGGTGAAGGCTTGCCAGTTTGTCGGACTGCTGATTGTTACGATCGGCGGAATCGTGTCCGCTTTATTAAGAATGTGGATTAAATGCCACTCCCACTCTGGTTCTTCGTCCTGGTACCACGTGGTGGCGGAAGCTTCCAAGTGCGAAGCGGAATGAGCCGCGAGCAGGCCGTTCCCAAGGTAAATCGTATCGTGATCAATGTCAGCAATGTTAGTGTTACCTTCCCAGTTCCAGGCGATGACATCGCCCGGGCACATGTTGCTCAACGAAAATACCTCAGCGGCCAGGCCAGCCGCTATCAAGCAAGTGTTGACCAGCCTTCCGGCCCCGGGTTCCCCGTAGGTTGGCGGCACCCGGCTTGGAATGGTAAGTCCACCGCCCTTCTGGTGCGGCTCGCTCCCGATGCATGATGAAACGAAATGCGCGCAATCATCACCCTCGACTGCCGGAACCGGCGCCAATGCGCCAAAATCGCCGTAGTCTGACCCGTTCGTCCAAAAGTATCCGTCGCTGGCTACGAAACCCGCGTAATTGTTCGCATACGACACAGCTTTGGCGCGGTCGTACTGGCCGGTTGGCCCGGCTTGCTCCACGATAATCTGCACACCCACCTGGGGACCGAACGAAACACCGTTCGTGCTGGTCATCTGAAAGCCGTCGGAATACGTGCCGGCGGCCTCCGGCGCGATGAAATTCATGCTGAAAGTTGCGGTCGCCCCTGGGGCAACCGAACTTCCACTGTTAATCGTCGCGTATGGATGGAACCGTTTGGAAATAGTATTCGTGGAAAGCGGCACGGCCCCCAGACTGTCCGTGCCGGCAAGAGTCAAGGTGTAGCCGCTCGCCCCCGGCGACCAGGTATTGGTGCCGGTATTCTGCATGGTCCATGTCTCGGTGAAGGTCTGTCCCGGCGCCATCACCGTGTTGGTGGGGATTGTCTCTGAAACGAAACTGGCGCCGTCGCTGGCTCCGGCTTGCAAGACGGTTGCCAGGAAAAGCACTGCGGAACAGGCTGGAATTTGAATGCTTTGGTTGATTTTCACGGTCAGTTTCTCATTGCGGCACCCCGCCTGCCCAAACGAAGAGGCGCTTGCTGTAGGCTGAAATGTGCATGGTTCGAGTTGGACGGCAGCCGGAGCCGCAAATCTGCTATTCTATTGTTGGTTCTGGTCAACCCCGGTCGGAAAGCTCAAACAGCTTCGCTTTCCACCACTCTAAATTCCCTAATGATTGAATGACACCAGAACCCGGCGCTGATGTCGAGAACTATTTGGAGAATCTGGCGAATTGGAGATGCGCCGGATGCGCCCTGTTTTCGCGTTGTCTTTTGCCGGGCATTCGATTAAATCGGGGCCGTTTTCTGCCATGAGTCCATTGCATTCGCCGCTCCTGACGCCGAATCGCCGCATTGCGCTGATTGCGGTGTTGGTGGTTGCACTCGACCAGTTCACCAAGCAGATCGTGCTCCGGTTCCTCGGTTACGCGCAGGAAAAGGTCGTGATCGAGGGCTTCTTCAAGTTTGTGCACTGGGGAAACACCGGCGCGGCGTGGAGCCTGCTCCGCGGCAACAACGGGCTGCTGGCCGGCGTCGCCCTCATCGCCCTGCTGGTGTTGTTCCTCAGCCGCCATTATTTTGACTCCCGCACCTTGCTCAGCCAGATCGCCTTCGGCCTCATCTTCGGCGGGATCGTGGGGAATCTCATCGACCGGATCCGGGCCGGGCATGTGATTGATTTCATCTACTTCTACCTCCAGCGGAGCGACGGCAGGGAATTCGGCTTTCCCGCCTTCAACGTGGCCGACAGCTCCATCTGCACCGGCGTCGGGTTGGTTTTCCTGATCACTTGGCGGAGCGACCGCAAGGCCAAGCCAACCGCACCGTCATCGTCCAAGTGAGGGAACCAGTGAGGAGTGCCGCGAATTTGGAACTCAGGAACTCAGAAACTCCTGAGTTCCTGAGTTCCAAATCGACCCTTGGCCTTCGGCCCTCGACCCTTGGCCCTCGGACTTCCCGCCATGTCTTCCCGCACTGAAGTCCTGACCATCGAACACTCGCTTCCGTCCGAGCGGCTCGACACTTACCTGCGCGGCAAGTTCCCAGCCGTTTCGCGCGGCGCGATTCAAAGGCTCATTGAGCAGGGCCACATCCAGGTCAATGGCCGCACGGTCAAGCCGACCCACACGCCGCGAGCCGGAGAACAAGTCGAGGTGCGCTGGCCCGAAGCGCGGCCCGCCGAAGCCCAACCCGAGCGGATGGCGCTCGACGTGTTATTCGAGGACGAGGCCCTGCTGGTCTTGAACAAGCCGCCCGGGCTGGTGGTGCATCCGGCCGCAGGCCACGACGAACACACGCTGGTCAATGCCCTGCTCCACCATTGCGCCGGGCAGTTGAGCGGCATCGGCGGCGTCGCCCGCCCGGGCATCGTCCACCGCCTCGACAAGGAAACCAGCGGCTGCCTGGTCGTGGCGAAGAACGACGACACTCACCTCGCGCTCTCCGCCCAGTTCGCCACCCGCAAGGTGGAGAAGATTTACCACGCGATCCTCTGCGGCGAATTGCCGCGCGACCAGGGCGAAATCCGCGCGGCCATTGCCCGACATCCCTCCCACCGCAAGCGCATGGCGGTGGATGACGACGTCGGGCGCGAGGCGCGGACGGACTATCGCGTGCTCGAGCGGCTGCGGGGGGCAACTTTGGTCGAGGCGGTCCTGCACACTGGCCGCACCCACCAGATTCGGGTACACTTCCAATTCATCGGCTTCCCGCTCGTGGGCGACGCGACTTACGGGAACCGGCAAAACCAGCGCCTCGCGGACCTGACCGGCTACACTGCGCACCGCCAGTTGCTGCACGCCTGCCGACTGGCATTCATCCACCCGCGAACGGGCAAGCGCCTGAGCTTCGAGGCGCCGCGCCCGGAGGATTTCCTGGACGCGCTGGCCGCCTTGCGCTGAGGCGGATCCAGCCAGGCAGAGTTGGGATGGTTAGCCCGGAATTCTCATACCTCGCACAAACTGCCTGCAGGGTGTAGCCGCCGACGGCAGTCGGCG
>Ga0187860_1001838_pt1 | contig 18219 bp, 16 predicted proteins | sample June2016WEW_10_4_FD_132981 | JGI IMG/M metagenome (GOLD analysis project Ga0187860, IMG submission 132981) | Peatland microbial communities from SPRUCE experiment site at the Marcell Experimental Forest, Minnesota, USA - June2016WEW_10_40 | ecosystem: Environmental > Terrestrial > Soil >...
GGTGTAGCCGAAGACGCGATGGCGGACCAGCAGGGTGCCGGGGTCGGGGTCGGGCGGCTCCGCGACCCGCTGTAGCTCGTCGAGGCGGACCGCGCCCTGGCGGATCCAGTGCCGGTAGGGGTGGCGCCGGCTCAGCACACTCTTGACCGCGTCGTCGTCGAGGATCTCGCCGGCCTCGGTGTCGACGAGGAGCAGGCGTCCCGGCTCCAGCCGCCACTTCTTGATGATCCGCTCCTCGGGGATGGGCAGGACCCCCGCCTCCGAGGCCATCACCACCCGGCCGTCGTCGGTGACCAGCCAGCGCGCGGGGCGCAGCCCGTTGCGGTCGAGGGTGGCGCCGATCAGCCGGCCGTCGGTGAAGGCGATCGCCGCCGGACCGTCCCAGGGCTCGATCAGCGAGGCGTGGAACTCGTAGAAGGCGTGCCGCTCCTCGTCCATCAGCGGGTTCCGGTCCCAGGCCTCCGGGATCATCATCATGATCGCGTGCTCGACCGAGCGGCCGGCCATGGTCAGCAGCTCGAGCGCGTTGTCGAACTGGCTCGAGTCCGAGCCCAGCTCGTCGATCACCGGCCGGAGCTTGCTGATGTCGGCGCCGAAGTGGGGGCTGCGGAACTTCGATTGCCGGGCCCGCATCCAGTTGACGTTGCCGCGCAGGGTGTTGATCTCGCCGTTGTGGGCGCTGAGCCGGAAGGGCTGAGCCAGGTCCCAGCGCGGCAGCACGTTGGTGGAGAAGCGCGCGTGGACCATGGCCAGTCGCGAGACCGTCGCGCTGTCGGTGAGGTCCGGGAAGAAGACGGGGAGCTGCTCGGCGGTGAGCATCCCCTTGTAGACGAGGCTGCGGCTGCTGAGGCTCGCCATGTGGAAGCGGTCGCGGGTGAGCCCGACCGCGTCGCTGCGGCGCTCGATCACCCGGCGCATCACGTAGAGGCGGCGCTCGAGCTGGTCGCCGTCGAGCCCGAAGGCGCCGACCAAGAGCTGGCGGATCACCGGCATCCCGGCGAGCGCGGTCGGCCCCGCGCAGCTCGGGTCGACCGGGACATCGCGCCAGCCGAGCATCCGGAGCCCCTCGTCGTGGCAGGCGGTGGCGACCAGCGCCTCGCAGTCCGCCCGGCCGGCGGCATCGCGGGGCAGGAAGACCATCCCCACCCCGTAGGCACCCGGGTCGGGGAGGGGAAGGCCGGCGTCGCGACGGAGCAGGGCGTCGGGGACCTGGAGCAGGATCCCGGCGCCGTCGCCGCTCAGCGGGTCGGAGCCGGTGGCCCCTCGATGGCCGAGGTTGCGGAGCGCCTCGAGCCCGGAGCTGACGATCTGGTGGGTCGGCGCGCCGCGCAGGGTGGCCACGAAGGCCACCCCGCAGCTCTCATGGTGCAGCCGCGGATCGTGGAGGCCCCGCACCCCGTAGGGGTTGTCGAGATGTGCGCCAAGGCCGGGCTGTGGTGGCATGAGGCGAGAGGTGGTGCTCCGGAGCGAGGGCGAGCGGATCACCCGACGGGCACCGGCCGGAGGCTCCCCGGACCGCGAGCCTGCGCGGGGCGATCGTCGGGTTCAGGGCCGAGGGTACCAGGAACTGGGCCATTCGTGCCAAAGCTGGGCCGTGCGGCTCCCCGACGGCGGCGACGCCCGCGGCCGGGGTGAGGGCACGAGGTCACGCCCCCGCGCCTGCCACGCGTCCCCAAAACGGTAGGATCTCAACCCGATGGCAGCGCAGGTGTCGCCGGCGGCGCGCGCCGCCGAGAGCGGACACACCCTCGGGCTCTGGGCCCGCCTGCGACGCGGCATCCCCTGGTGGGCGCAGCCCGTGACCATCGTGGCGGTGCTCGGCGCCTTCACCGGCTACTCGATCTGGACCTCCTTCTTCGGTCCCGGGCCCAATCACCTCAGCGAGCACGCCAACTACCTCTCGCCCTTCTTCTCGCCTCTGCTCTGGAAGACCGGCCCGGTGACCCCGGCGCTCTGGGTGCTCTGGGCCCCGCTCGGCTTCCGGGCCACCTGCTACTACTACCGGAAGTCCTACTACCGGGCCTTCTTCTGGGATCCCCCCGCCTGCGCGATCGGCGAGCTGCGCCGGCGCGGCTACCGGGGCGAGTCCAAGCTCCCGATGGCGCTCAACAACCTGCACCGCTTCTTCTGGTACCCGGTGGCGGTGGTTGTGATCTTCCTCTGGATCGACGCCTTCGGGTCGCTCGACGACAACGGCCACCTCTACCTCGGCCTGGGCACCCTGATCCTGCTGGTCAACGCGGTCCTGCTCTCCGGCTACAGCCTCGGCTGCCACGCCTTTCGGCACCACGCGGGTGGAGGTCTGGACTGCTTCTCCTGCGCCCAGGGCGGCCAGGCCCGCTTCCGGCTCTGGAAGACGGTCACCGTGTTCAACGGCCACCACGCCCTCTGGGCCTGGGTCAGCATGTTCAGCGTGGTCGCCGCCGAGGTCTACATCCGCCTGCTCCAGGCCGGCATGCCCGACCCCCACATCCTCGTCCACTGAGATGACCGAGCCGTACACGACACGCGACTGCGACGTGCTGGTGGTGGGCGCGGGGGGCACCGGGCTGCGCGCCGCCATCGCCGCGGCGGAGGCGGGCTGCTCGACGCTCGTGGTCTCCAAGTCCCTGCTCGGCAAGGCCCACACCGTGATGGCCGAGGGTGGCATCGCCGCCGCCATGGGCAACGTCGACTCCCCGGACAGCTGGGAGGTCCACTTCGCCGACACCATGCTGGGCGGCCAGCTGATCAACAACTGGCGGATGGTGGACCTCTACAGCCGCGAGGTCATCGATCGGGTCTACGAGCTGGAGCGGTGGGGTGGCCTCTTCGACCGCACCGATGACGGCCGTGTCATGCAGCGGGCCTTCGGCGCGCACAGTTATCGGAGGCTCTGCCACGTCGGCGACCGCACCGGCCTGGAGCTGATCCGCACCTGCCAGGACCGGATGGTCCACACCGCCGGCGCGGACGTCTACATGGAGTGCACCCTCACCCGGCTGCTCACCGGCCCCGGCGGGGTGGTCGGGGCGATGGGCTACGACCGCAACACCGGTGAATTCGTGGTCATCCGGGCCAAGGCGGTGGTGCTGGCGAGCGGTGGCTGGGGGCGGATGTACCGCTACACCTCGAACTCCTGGGAGGGGACGGGTGACGGCGCCGCCATGGCCTACCAGGCCGGCGCCGAGCTTGTAGACATGGAGTTCGTCCAGTTCCACCCCACCGGGATGATCTGGCCTCCGGGGGCGCGCGGCATCCTGGTCACCGAGGGGGTGAGAGGCGAGGGCGGGATCCTCCGCAATGCCCTGGGCGAGCGCTTCATGGAGCGCTACGACCCGGTGAAGCTGGACCTCTCCAGTCGCGACGTGGTGGCCCGCTCCATCTACCGGGAGGTGCAGGCGGGCCGGGGCACCCCCCACGGCGGCGCCTTCCTGGACATCGCCAGCCAGCGCAGCCCCGCCGAGATCCGCAAGAAGCTCCCCTCCATGTGCGAGCAGTTCGAGGCCCTGGCGGGCGTCGACATCACCCGGGAGCCGATGGAGGTGGGGCCCACCATCCACTACACCATGGGCGGCATCCGCGTGGACCCCGAGACCGGCGCGAGCAGCGTCCCCGGACTGTTCGCCGCCGGTGAGTCGGCGGGGGGGCTGCACGGGGCCAACCGGCTCGGGGGCAACTCCCTGGGCGACATCCTGGTCTTCGGCCGGCGGGCCGGCGAGGCCGCCGCCGAGCTGGCCCGCAGCCGAGGTGGTCTGTCCGAGGTCTCCGCGGCCGAGGTGAGCGACGAGCAGGAAGCACTCCTCCGGCCCCTCGCCGGCCAGGCCGGCGAGAACCCGTACGAGCTCCACCGAGCCCTCCAGGAGGCGATGCAGGACGACGTCGGCATCGGCCGCAGCGACGAGTCCCTGCGCCGGGCTCTCGGCGCCATCGGCGAGCTCCGCGATCAGGCCCAGCGGCTGCGGGTGGACGGCGGCCGCGTGCTCAACCCCGGCTGGCACGCCTGCCAGGACATCAGGTTCATGCTCACCGTCTCGGAGGCGATCGTCCGGTCGGCGTTGGAGCGGCGGGAGTCGCGCGGGTCGCAGTGGAGGTTCGAGTTCCCGGAGAAGGATGACCGGCTGGCCCGGGTCAACCTGGTGGTGCGCGATAAGGGCGGCGCGATGACCGTGGAGGAGCGTCCGGTCGAGCTGATGCCCGACGATGTCGTGGCCCGGCTGAACCGGAGCCGCTTCTTCGACCCGGCCAACCTCCCCTCCCACTACGCGGGGAAGGTCCAGCCGCGCGCCGTGGAGGCGCACTGATGGCGGAGGCGACACCCCGGGTGGCGACGGGACCGGACGGCGACGTCGCCCAGCCGCCCCCGGTGCCGCAGAGCGGCCTAACCGGGGAGACCCTCACCCTGCGCGTCTTCAAGGGTGTCCCCGGTGGGGAGGCGGGCTACGCCACCTACGAGGTCCCCGATGTGGTGGGGATGGTGGTGCTCGACGCCATCCACCAGATCCAGCAGACTCAGGACGGCGACCTCGCCTGCCGCTGGAACTGCAAGGCGGCCAAGTGCGGCTCCTGCGCCGCCGAGGTCAACGGCCGGCCGGTCCTCATGTGCAAGACGAGAGTCGACACCCTGCCCCGGGGGGCGATCACCGTCCAGCCGCTCAAGGCGTTCCCGCTGATCAAGGACCTGGTCACCGACGTCTCGCGCAACTACGAGACCAACAAGCTGATCCCGCCCTTCACCCCGGCGCCCGACGACGGCACGCCGTGGCGCATCCCCCAGATGGACATCGACCGCCTCTTCGAGTACCGGCGCTGCATCGAGTGCTTCCTCTGCCAGGACGTCTGCCACGTCAACCGCACCCACGAGCTGAGCGCCCGCTTCTTCGGGCCGCGCTTCTTCGTCCGGGTGGCCGGCCTGGAGATGCACCCCAAGGACGTCCTCGACCGCCGCGAGCTGCTCGGCGACCGGGGCGGGCTCTCGCTCTGCAATATCACCAAGTGCTGCACCGAGGTCTGCCCCGAGCACATCCACATCACCGACAACGCGATCATCCCGCTCAAGGAGCGGGTGGCCGACGCGCACTGGGACCCGGTGCGCTGGGTGGCGCGCCGGCTGCGCGGCGCTCCGAAGGCCGGCCCCGCGTGATCCGGGCGCGGCCCCCCGCCGGGAGGAGGTCTCGGGGGTGACCGCCCTGATCGTCCTGGGGGCCATCCTGCTGGCCCTGGTGGTGGCGTTTATCCTCTTCTACCGCCACTCCCGGACCCCGGAGTGGGGCGACTCCGAGTTCCGCAGGTCGATGCTCGCGATGATGGTGGCGATCGCCCCGCTCTGGGGGATGCGCTACAAGGAGCCGCACCACGAGCTGCCCACGGTCAGCGCACCCGGCTCCGAGCAGGGGCCGCTCCCCACGCGATCCGCGGACGCGCCACTCCCGGCCGGATCCGCGGATCCGCCACTCCCCACTGGATCCGCGGATGCGCCACCCGGAGGGGCACCTCCCCTCGATACACGATGAAGTAGGAGCCCCCCCGCCCTGGTGCCGCCCTCGCGGTGGCAGCGCGGTCAGCTGCTGCTGTGGGGGAGCAGCTCGGGCAGGCCGCCCTCGATCCTGTCGCGGTTGCGCTCGATGACCCCGACCACCTGCTCGACGGCGGCGGCGGAGCGGCGCAGGGCGGCCTGATCCGAAGCGTCGAGGTCGACCTCGATCACCTCGACCAGGCCGCCGGCTCCGAGGCGGACCGGGACCCCGCTGAACACCCCGGTGATGCCGTACTCGCCCTCGAGGTGGACGCTGCAGGGGAGGATCCGGCGGGTGCCGAGCACGATGGCGTCGACCATCTGGGCCACCGCCGCGCTCGGCGCGCAGTAGGCGCTGCTGATCTGGAGCAGGTTGACGATCTCGGCGCCGCCGTCGCGGGTCCGCTGGACGATCTGCTCAAGCCGCTCGGGCGCGATCAGCTGGGCGACCGGCACCCCGGCCACGGTGGTGAGCTGGGTGAGCGGCACCATGGAGTCGCCGTGCCCGCCCAGCACATAGGCCTGGACGTCGCGGACCGACGCCCCCAGCTCCTGGGCGATGAAGGTGCGGAAGCGGGCGGTGTCCAGGACGCCCGCCATCCCGATCACCCGCTGGCGAGGGAAGCCGCTGACCGCCAGGGCCACCTGGGCCATGGCGTCGAGCGGGTTGCTGACCATGATCAGCACGGCCTCGGGGGACGCCGCCGCGGCCTGCCGGACCACCCCGGCCACGATCCCGGCGTTGATCATCATCAGGTCGTCGCGCGACATCCCCGCCTTGCGGGCGATGCCTCCGGTCACCACCACCACGTCGCTGCCGGTGGTCTCCTCGTAGCCGTTGGTGCCGGTGACCAGGCTGTCATAGCCGACCACGGGGCCGGCCTGGAGGATGTCGAGCGCCTTCCCCTGGGGCAGCCCCTCGACGATGTCGACCAGGACGATGTCGGCGTAGTCGCGCTCGGCGAGGCGCTGGGCCAGAGCGCCTCCAACCATGCCCGCACCGACGACGGTGATCTTGTGGCGCACAGGAGGGCCTCCGGTGGTGGGATCCGACCTTCCGATTGTAGGGAAGGCCGGAACGCGCGACCGCCGCGACAGCTTTCGGATCCGAATGGCCGCGGTCCTGACCGCGGAGTGGGAGTGCCATCCTTCTCCGCATGGTTTCGAGGCGACGGCTGCCCCGCGGGGCGCGGGAGCGGGCGGCCACCGTGGTGGAGCGGCTGGCCGCCGAGTACCCCGATGCGGCGTGCGCCCTGGTCCACGAGGGGCCGCTCCAGCTCCTGGTGGCGACGATCCTCTCGGCGCAGTGCACCGACGAGCGGGTCAACCTGGTGACCCCGGGGCTCTTCCGACGCTACCCGGACGCGGCCGCCCTCGCCGAGGCGGACCCCGCCGAGCTGGAGGAGCTGATCCGCAGCACCGGGTTCTTCCACGCCAAGGCCCGCGCCATCATCGCCATGAGCCAGGAGGTGGTGGCCCGCTTCGGAGGCCGGGTCCCGGACCGGATGGAGGATCTGGTGACCCTCCGAGGGGTCGGTCGCAAGACCGCCAACGTGGTGCTGGGGGTCGCCTTCGGGAAGCCGGGGTTCGCGGTGGACACCCATGTGACCCGGCTCACCGGGAGACTGAAGCTCACCTCGTCGACCGATCCCGTCGAGATCGAGACCGACGTCTGCTCGATGGTCCCGGCCGCGGAGTGGACCGCTCTCGGGCTGCGGCTGATCCTCCACGGCCGCCGGATCTGCGCGGCGCGCAGCCCGCGCTGCCCGGTCTGCGTGCTCAACGACATCTGCCCCTCGGCGCAGCTGGCGGGGCTGCGGACCGCCGGCTCGAGATCGCGAGCGCGGGGCGGTGGCGTCATCCCCAGGGCTGGGACATCATCGTGATGGTGGCGTTCGGGTAACGCGGGGGCGGACCAGCGGGCCGGTCAGGTACCATGCGGGCGTCCAAAGAGGTATGCCCGCCGAGTGACTCTCACCTCCGCACCGCTGCCGCCCGCCCTGGATTCGGCCGAGTCCGATGACACCAGGGCGAGCCGTCCGCGACCCAATCGCGGCGGCCACCCGGTCCCTGCCATCAGCCCGGGTCCGCGGCTCCCCGGGATCCACCGTCCCGAGGGACTCTCGGTGGCGGCCCGCCCCGGAGATGTCCCCCAACCCCAGCACCTTCATCTGCCCGGCTGGGTGCGCCGCGCTCACGGCCAGGCCCGGCCGATCCTCGCCGATCTGATCGGCAACCTCACCGGCGAGCCGCGCCAGCAGTTCGCGGCCCACGTGGGCGAGCTGGTCGACGGGATGAGCTCCGGCAAGTTCAGCCTGGCCTGGCAGTACCCGCGCCTCATCGACGAGGGGTGGGCGCTGTTCGAGCGTCAGCGCCGCGACGCCGAGGAGGAGGCGCGCAAGCGCCGCGGCCTGGAGAGTGCCCGACGCCGGGTCGCCGACCAGCTTCGCGACGCCGGGGCGCGCCTGACACCGGAGACCGCCAGCCGGCTGCACCGGACCCTGCGCTCGGCGGACGGGGTGGACGCCATCAAGGGCGTCGCCACCGAGCTGGACCAGGCGGTCGCCGCCGTCCGCACCCTCGAGGAGAAGCGCCGGGACCGGGAGATCGACCGGACCCGGGAGCGGATCCATCGTGCCCTGCCGCGCGGCGCCGCCGCCGAGGTCCCGGCCGAGAGCTGGCAGGACGCGCTGCGCCGGATCGCCGAGAACTTCTCGGAGTAGCGGGCGCGGGCGGCCGCTCCGGAGGGGCCCGCCGAACGGAGGATGACCGGATGTACGAGGACGAGCTGCTGATGCGTCGCGCCCTGGCGCTCGCCGCGCGGGCCGGCCGCCGCGGTGAGGTGCCGGTGGCCGCCCTGGCCGTCGCCGGGGGCGAGGTGATCGCGGCGGCCTCCAACCGGATGGAGCGGGGAGGGGACGCCACCGACCATGCCGAGATGCGGGTGCTGCGCACCGCCGCCCGGCGCCGGGGTGGGTGGCGGCTCGACGGGGTCACGGTGGTGGTCACCCTGGAGCCCTGCCCGATGTGCGCCGGGGCCATGGTCCAGGCGCGGATCGACCGCTGCGTGTACGCCGCCCGCGACCCCAAGAAGGGTGCTGACGGCAGCGTCTACGACGTGCTCCGCCACCCCGCCAACAACCACCAGGTGGAGGTCACCGAGGGGGTGCTGGCGGAAGAATCCGGCCGGCTGCTCCGCGAATTCTTCGAGCGGCTCCGCACCGGCTGAGGGCGCGGCCCTCGGACCGCCCGCTCGGGTGCCGAGCCCGGTCGCCCGTATGATGCGGGCACGGTCGGCCCTCGTTCGAGGTGGAGCGGTGATGTCCACGAGCGGTCGCGAGCAAGCGGATCTGCGCGGGGTGCGCGTGCTGGTCACTGGCGCCACCAGCGGCATCGGTCGCGCGATGGCCGAGGCGCTGGTGGGCGCCGGCGCGGCCGTCGCCATCACCGGTCGCGACCTCGCGCGCGCCCAGGCTGTCGCCGCCGCGATGGCGGGCGGCTCGGGTCGGGCGACCCCCGTGGCGATGGACGTCCGCGACGAGGAGCAGGTGGCGCGGGGCGTCGCCGAGGTGCTGGAGCGGCTGGACGGCCTCGATGTGCTCGTGAACAACGCCGGTGTGGGGATGCGCAACGTCAATCCCCGCTTCCTCACCGACCCGCAGCCGTTCTGGAAGGTCAGCCGGCGGGCCTTCGAGGACGTGATCGCCACCAACCTGACCGGCTACTTCCTGGTCGCCGTCGCGGTCGTCCCCCACCTGCTCCAGGCCGGGCGGGGGCGCATCGTCAACGTCACCATGAACCACTCGACCATGCGCCGGCGAGGCTTCGTCCCCTATGGCCCCTCCAGGGCCGGCGCGGAGTCGCTCTCCCGGATCATGGAGGCGGATCTCGCCGGCAGCGGGGTGAGTGTCAACATGCTGCTCCCGGGAGGCGCCACGGCGACCGGGATGATACCCGACGAGCTGACCCCCGAGGTGCGTGAGCGCCTTCTCCCGGCCTCGGTCATGGCCGCCCCCATCCTCTGGCTCTGCTCGGCCGCGGCGGAGGGAGTGACCGGCGAGCGGATCGTGGCGGCGGAGTTCGACGGGTGGCTGGAGGAGTGGAAGCGCCGCGCCGGCTCACCCGCGGCCAGGCCTCCGGGATCCGAGGGCGGCTGAGGCAGGCCCCGAGGTCGGACCCCCCATCCCTCCAGATGGTTATGGACGTCGATGTCCTAAACCGGCCTGGCGTGGAGGAGTGGAGGGCTCCCGATCGGCTGGTGCGGTGCCCGCAACCAGGGTCGAGGGGTCGAGGCATCCAGGTCACCACCGGCGCCCGGGTGGAGCTCAGGCGCCCGCGGCGAGGATGTCCTCCGACGCGTCCGAGACCGCGCCATCGCCGCCTCCAGCCGATCCCCGGGCCGCCCGGCGGACCGAGCGCCCCTGGCGGGCGAATTGCTGCTGGTACAGCCGCGCGTACAACCCGCCCTGGCTGAGCAGCTCGTCGTGGGTGCCCTGCTCCACCAGCCGTCCGTGGTCGATCACGAAGATGACGTCGGCGGCGAGGATGGTGGAGAGGCGGTGGGCGATGGCGATGGTGGTGCGCTCGTGGAGGAGGGGGGCGAGGGCCGCCTGGACCAGGCGCTCGCTGGCGGTGTCGAGCGAGGCGGTGGCCTCGTCGAGGATGAGGATGCGGGGGGCCTTGAGCACGACCCGGGCGATGGCGATGCGCTGCTTCTCGCCGCCCGAGAAGCGGTAGCCGCGCTCGCCGACCACGGTGTCGTAGCCCTCGGACAGCTCGGCGATCCGGTCGTGGATGAAGGCGGCTCGGCAGGCCGACTCCAGCTCCTCCTGGGTGGCGTCCGGCTTGGCGTAGAGGAGGTTGCGGCGCACCGAGGCGTGGAAGAGGTAGGTCTCCTGGGTGACGATCCCGAGCTGGTCGGCGATCGAGGCGAGGGTCAGGTTCCTCACGTCGTGGCCGTCGAGGCGGACCGCCCCCAGGGTCACGTCGTAGAGGCGGGGGATGAGGTAGGAGATGGTCGTCTTGCCGGCCCCGGTCGGGCCCACGATGGCGGCGAGCTGGCCCGGCATCACCCGCATGTCGAGGTCCTCGAGGGCCCAGGGGCGGGGCGCCTCCTGGTCGGCGTGGGCGACCCCCACCTGGGTGCGGAGGTGGTGGGCGGGGTCGTAGCGGAAGTAGACGTGGTCCAGCTCGATCTCGGCGCCGGCCCGCCTGAAGGGCAGGGCGACCGCATCCGGGGCGTCGACGATGTCCTGGGGGATCTCGAGGTAGTCGAAGATGCGCTCGAAGAGGGCGAGTGACGACTGGACCTCGACCGACACCTGGAGCATCGAGCCGATCGGGAAGAAGAGCCGGCTCTGCAGGGTGGTGATGGCGACGATGGTGCCGGCGGTGATCCCCGAGCTCAGACCGTTGCTGTGGTAGATGACGAAGGCGGAGACCAGGTAGACGAGTGCCGGGGCGATCGAGAAGAAGACCTGCACCATCGCGAAGAGGACCCGGCCAACCATCGCGGCACGGATCGAGAGGTCGGCGACCTGGCGGTTCTCCGCCCGGAAGCGCTCCATCTCCTCGCGCTGGCGGCCAAAGGTCTTGCCCAGCAGGATGCCGGAGATGGAGAGCGTCTCCTGGGTGATCGCGCTCATCTCCGCCTTGGATTCCTGCGCCAGCAGGGTGACCTTGCGCCGCGCGTTGCCGGCCCGGTAGGTGAGGAAGAGGAAGACCGGCATCATGAAGAGGGAGAGCGCGGTGAGCTGCCAGCTCAGCACCAGCATCGCCACCACCGTGCTGGCGATGACCACCACGTTGGAGACGATGGAGGAGGCGGTGTCGGTCACCACCGACTGGATGCCGCCCACGTCGTTGGTGAAGCGGGACTGGATCTCCCCGGTGCGGGTGGAGGTGAAGAAGCGCATGGACAGCCCCTGGAGGTGGGTGTAGAGCGCGTTGCGCAGGTCCTCCATCAGCCGCTGGCCGATGCTGTTGATCTGGTAGGTCTGGGCGATCCCCACCGCACCCGTGATCATCGGGATGAGGATCATCAGGCTGGCGTAGATGCCCACCAGCCCCATCTCGGGCCCGCCGCCCCCCCGAGGGAAGAGGGCGTCGAAGACGAACTTGATGAGGATCGGGTTGACCACGCCGAGGCCCGAGGTGAAGACGATCAGCCCGACGGCGATGACCACCTGACGGCGGTGGGGGCGGAAGAGGCCGAACACCCGGCGGGCGAGGTGGCGGTTGGTAACCCGGCCGGTGGGCTTCTCGTCGGGGGTCGCATGGGCCCAGCGGTGCATGGTCAGGAGGTTCCGGGGAGGGTGGGGCTCACGCCTTCACTCTACCCGCGAGCCCGTGAACGGGGACCTGAGGGACCCTGCCGCTACTGGGCGGGCTCCCCCTCGGGGAGGTGGCCGGAGGCCCGCTGCCACTCCTTGCGGGCCTCGTGGTAGAGGGCGCGGAAGAAGGGGCCGCCCCAGAGGCCCACCGAGAGCGCGGCCCCGAAGAGCACCACGGCGTCGACGCTCTCCCTGCCCTGGCGGGCCCAGTAGACGTCCTTCAGATTGAGCCAGAGAGCGAACTCGTCGAGGGTGATCGCGGATGCCGCCCCATAGGTGACCGCCGTGACCTTGAAGGCGCCATCGTCGGGGTGCTCCCCGCTCCCGGTGCCGATCTGGACCAGCCAGAGATACCCGGTGCCGAGCAGGCCGGCGATCCCGAAGACCAGGTGGTGGAGATGGCGGCCGCCGACGCCGAGGTTGTGGAAGGGCGGGATCCCGCGCCGGATCGCGTGGGTGATCCCGCGGGTGGCGGCGAACGAGGTGAAGAAGCCGACCGACGAGAGGAAGAGGCGCTCCCGCCTCCGGTCGGTGAAGTGGAGCCGGTAGAGGTGGGCGACGCGGTGAGGGGCGATGGGGCGCATCCGGCGAGTCTGCCTCAGCCGGCACCCCTCACGGGCGACGCCGGCGCTTCTCCAGCTGGTCGTGGATGTCGAGGTAGGTCGGCCCCCGGTAGCGGCTCCGGGGCCGCGGCCGGGTGGGGCGGAGGCTGAGGCTCCACCAGAGCAGGGCGGCGAAGCCCACGGCGAGGACGATGAGGACGATCAGCCCGGACACTCAGGATCAGTCTAGGCGGCGGGTGGCGGCCCGTCGCGCCGGGGATGGTGGCTCCCAGCTCAGAGCCCGGAGATCGCGACCACCCCTGACCGGGTCCCCACCAGCGCCAGGTCGCCCAGCAGCGCGGGCGAGGTGAAGTCGGGCACCGAGCCAACCCCAATCTGGGCCTCGACGGCGCCGTTGGCCGGGTTCAGAGCGTACAGCGTGCCGTTGTGCCAGTCCACGGTGACCAGGCTGCCCCCACCGAGCACGGGTGGCCCATTGCTCCCCGAGGGCGTCTGCCAGAGAACGGAGAAGGAGCCGTTGGAGGCGACGGAGATGGCCTCGATCCCATTGGAGCAGGGCTGGTACAGGGTGTCGCCGCTGAACGACGTGTCGCCGAAGGAGAGCGCCCCGCCGCACACCTGGGCGCTGTAGACCTGGCCCCCGACCCCGCCCAGTGACGATGCCTTGAGCACGTACCCGATGCCGCTCTTGCCGGCGATGAAGATGTACCCGTCGGGGAGCAGGGTGGGGGCCACCGAGCCGAGATCGAGGTCGTGGGCGTTGTCGTAGGCCCACCGGGAGGGCGCGAAGTCGCTCACCAGCTGGAGGGTGGGAGTGAGCTCCAGCACCGAATCGCTCTCGTCCCAGGTGCCGCCCTCGGTGGCGCCGTTGCCGGTGGCGACCAGGATGTCACCGTTGGCGGTCAGCACCGGGCCGCCGGTCGCCCAGACCGCCCCCTCGCGGCTGGTGGGCACCATGAAGTCGAGGCTCGAGCCCTGCCCGCTGGTGGGGACGGCCACCACCGCCCCGACGTACTGGCTGCAGTCGCCGTCCAGGCCGCCGAAGCCGATGTAGACGTAGCCGTTGGCGACGGTCAGGGCGGGTCGCTGCTGGACTGCGGCGGGGTGCTCGAGGGGGCTGGAGATGTCCACCTGGCGGGACCACTGGACCGCACCGGTGGTCGCGTTGAAGGAGTAGAGGACGTGGATGGGGCCGGTCTCCTCCGCCACCACGAAGATCGATTGGGTGGCGGCATCGTAGGCCGGGGTTCCGGTCATCCCCAGCGGGAAGATGTTGCCGCAGGGCAGGTCAGCCTGAGGCACCGGGGTGCCGACGTGGTCCTGCCAGACCACCCCGCCGGTCAGCGGGTTGAGGGCATAGAGGGTGTCGTTCTCGGTGGCGACGATGACGTTGTCGCCGACCACGATCGGCTCCGCCCACACCGCCCCGTCGAGCTGGGCGCTCCACTTGGTGGCCAGGGAGGTCAGGGCGGGCGTGTTGGGCGATTGCCCGGTCCGCTGCTGGTTCTGGTGATAGACGGGCCAGGCGTCGGCGGCCGCGGGGACGGGCGTGATGGCGGCGGTGGGGGAGGGGGTCGCGGTGGGGGCCGGCGAGGGCGAATGCGAGGGCGAGGCCGGGTGGCCGGTGGTGCCGCCGCAGGCGGCCAGCAGGGTCGCCACGGCGAGCGCGGCCGCGGCCCGGGCAGGCCTTCGGCTCCATCCGGTAATGGGCATGTCGATCGCCTCCCCCGTGCTCCAGGACCCCGTGAGGCTGTCACCCTCGATCCCAGTCTATTTCCGCCGCCCGGACGGATGCCAGCCGGAACCGGTGACGCCGGGCCGCCTCAGCCCGGCGGGCGGTCCCGAAGCGGCGTAAGGTGGGAGGCATGATGCACGTGGTCCGTCACCCGCTCTCGGCTGTCCTGCTCGTCCTGGTGGTCCTCTTCTTCGTCTTCTTTGTGCTGTCTCCGCTGCTTCACGTGATCTTCGACGTCCTCGTCGTGCTGGCGATCGTGTGGGTCGTCATGAAGCTGATGAGCTTCCACCGGAAGTACCGGACCAGCGGCGCCAAGCGCTGACGGGCTGAGCCCGGGGCGCCGGTCCCCGGCCGCGCCTCTCCGTCAGGGCGGCGGCGCTCTGGCAGGTCCATGGCCGGGCCACGAGCCCAAGGAGCCCCCACTCCCACCGGGTCGAACTACCCTTGCGCCGACGCAAAGCGCCGCGCAGATTCTGCTTCCTGAGCCGAGCTCAGGGGCGTCGCTTTTAAGGGACAGGAAGACATGGCCGTCCACACAGAATTGGCGCGCAGAGCGGCGAGGACGGGCACGGCCAGGCTGGTTTCGAGCCTGCAGATTGGCCTGGCGCTCGTCCTCCTGATCCTGACTTTTGCCACTCCGTTCGTCTGGTTCGAGTACTACGGTTACGCCTCCTTCGGCATCGGCTTCGCGGAGAACGGCACGACCGTGCTGCTCTGCGTGGCCATCGCACTGACGAGCCTCGCCCTTGGCTATTGCGGTTTCCAATGGGGCTGGGGGCCTGCCGGGCCGGCCGCGGCGAGGTTCGCCAGGATGACCCTGGTCGTGGGCTGCTGGGAATGGGTTCTGGTCCTCTCCGCCATCCTCATCATGTGGAACCGGATCACGTCCTATGCCGTCTACGCCTGGCAGGGCGATTACTGGGGGGTGAGCACCGCCGCCTACGCCCTGGTGGTCGGGGTGATCGTCTTCCCCATCATCGGTGTGGTGGGGATGCGCCTGACGAGGTCCGTAGGGCCGCCGGGGTACCGACTCCCCTCACAGCCTCCGGCGGCGGTCGCGCCCGCGGAGGCGGGCTGGACGCCGGGACACCGGGTCCCGGCGAGTGGAATGCCCGCCCGGGGGGTGCCCGATCCCAGCGCTCCCACGGTGGCCACCCTGGTGGGTGGCCTCCCGGTCCAGGTCATCCAGACGAGCGGAGCCTGGGCTCAGGTGGTCTGCTCCAACGGCTGGACTGGCTGGGTGGATGGACGGCTGCTCGGCTCCGGGCCGTGATGAGTCCAGCCGTGCGGTGAGTCTGGAGCGGCACGACCACCTGGCCGCACTCGCGTGCGGCGGTGGGGGTCATCCCAGGGCTAGGAGTCGCCCTTCAGCGAATGTCGGGCAGATCGTCAGGAGGGTCGAGGTCGAGGCGGCAGCGGAAGCCAGCCCTGCCCAGCCCACCAGCAGTTGTCGTCCGGCGAGCGCTGCGCGCTCTGGGGCGCGGAGACGAATACGCTTGCCCATGCGTCGCCGTCCCACCACCAAGCCCGATCGCCGGAGATACTGAAGGAGGGGGCTCGGCCGTCGAGGATGGCGCGCTTCACCGGGCGGAGCGAGCAGACACGGGCGAGGATCAGGCAAATGACGAATGCAGCCGGTCCCAGCAGCCCGACGAGAGTGGACAGCGGCATGGTCGCGACCGTTGAGGACGGGCCGGCCACCCGGAGCACCCAGCCTGCCACGAAGGACCCGGCGAGGGGGAGCACGTAGGCCAGGCCGAACCACACCTTGGCGGCGGGACTGCCACCCAGTCCCCAGTCGCGCATCATCAGCCTGACCCCCGTCCGGCCGGCGGTGGCAATGACCGCCAGCCCGTACCCGGCCCCACCGGCGCAGATGACGAGGTAGGGGAGATCCGCCGGCCAGGGCATGCCCGGCACCGATGTCAGCGTCCCCCCGGCTACCGAGTAGACGTAGAAGAACAGCAGGACGCCGAGCATGGCGAAGCCGCGCCAGGAGCCCGGGCGCCGCCAGGCCGGCACCGCCAGCGGCGGCCTGCACCATGCCGGCGCTCCCGCGGCGGGGCGTGGGAGGCCTGCCCCGACCACCGTCATGGGCGCCAGCATAATCCGCCGCAGTCGGCTTGGCGGAGAGGACGGCTCAATACGGACTCTGGCGGAGAGGGCGGGATTCGAACGAGCAGCCTCACGACGCCGTCTCCTCGAACCGAGAACCTTTACCCGAAGCCAGGCACGACCCGACAGCGGGCGCCGTCGTCGCATGGGCTCGATATTGGTGTACGCGTGAGGTCAGCCTGCAGACAACCCATGCACGCCCTCGACGACGATGGAGACCAGAGGTGGAAGCGTGCACATGCTGAGATCGATGCTGCTACTCATCGTCCCGCCCGGCACGGAAACGGTGAGCGACGTGAACTCAGGGCAGCTCGAAGCATCGCCCTGCGGAGCATCGGTGTCGCTCAGATAGAAGCTTGCCGGTGTGCCCTCGCTGATCACCACTGGGATCTCGGGACGGGCCTGGAAGATGTAGCTCGAGGGCGACGGTTGCGCGGTGGTGGCGGCGTACCCGTCGGCACCGCTCAGGGTCACCACGGGATACCCTTCCATCGAGCAGGGGGCACCGCGGGTCTGCAGGATGATCTGGGCTATGGTGTTCCCGAGAGCCGCGCCCTGAACGCCGGCCGCCATCGAGAGGTTGGCCACCAGGCACTGCCCAGGGGGCGCCGTGATCGAGAAGTCGACCTCCTCCCATGTCGCACCGGCATCGCGGGTGAGATAGAGCTCGCCCTGCGCTCGTGCACCGGACGTGGGACTGTCCAGCACCAGGAGTCCTTGAGCGACATTGGTGAATCCGAAGTCCTTCACCTGCTGACCAGGACCGAGCGAACCGACGAGCGCCTCCCATTCGGCCCCATCGAGAAGATAGACCGAGGTGTCCGCCGCTGTGGTCACCATGTAGGCCGCTCCCGAATCCGACGTCGCCATCGCATCCAGCTGGCCTGTGGATGGCGGAGTCGCGAGGGAGGTGTACCCCGTCGGCTGGTAGGTCGCCCCTCCATCGGTGCTGAACATCGTCACCTTGGGTGCGCTCGCGCCCTCCTCGGGACCGGAGCAGCCGAGCAGGAACCAGCCGGGTGACTCCGCGGTGTCCGCCGCCAGCCTCTCCGACGCCTGGAGATTGGCGGGACAGCCGGTCGCATGCGGGGTCCAGGCGCCCGACAGCTCGCCACCCACGACGCTGGGGCCACTCAGCAGGAAGCCCCACCCGCCCACGACCGAGAGATCGGGAGCTCCTTGGCTGGCTCCCGACAGCGTGGCTCCGGGTATCGGCGTCCAGACCGGCCGGCCAACGGGACTCCGACTGACTTGGAGACTTCCCCCTTCACGCGCAGACACGAGCGCCACCAGCCAATCGCCGGAAGCCTCCAGGTCCAGGAGCACAGCCCCATCAGCCTCGCCCGGATAGGTCGAGCGGAACCACTGAGCGCCCCCGTCGAGAGTCGCCTCGAGCTCCTGTGGCCCGTACGCGTAGCCATCGTCCTGGTTGGCGAACCTCAGATGGTCGAGGCTACCGGGCGGCACCGCCGGCCCTGTCCCCGGCACCCAGCTCCAGCCCGCATCAGTTGTGACCTCGAGGGCCGTGCACACGCTCCCCCCGCACGTGGCGATTCCAAGGGCGAAGCCGTCCAGGGCAGACACGAAGGTCGCCGAGATCGGAGTGAACGTGGATGGAGAGGGGGTGGCCGAGAGCGGCAGCGGGTCACTCGGGGCGAGGGAAGGCGACGCCCGTGGTGTGGGTGCCGCCGGAGCCCATCGAGGAGTGGACGTCTGGCACCCCGACAACCCGACCGCCACGATCAACGCGCTGGCCGCGAGAGCCACGAATCTCGCCAGCGAGTCGGCCGTCAGGCCGACCCTGCGGAGCTTGGCGTGGCCATCAGAGGAGACACGCTTCACACCCGGTGATACGGGTCTGGGCCTGACCCGCTTTGACGGACACGTTTGTTAGGCCGAGCACACAGCGGCCTGGTCGGATTCGTAGTCTGCCGGACTCCGGTTGCCGAGCGTCGAGTGACGGCGCTCCCGGTTGTAGAA
>Ga0187860_1001844_pt1 | contig 18194 bp, 20 predicted proteins | sample June2016WEW_10_4_FD_132981 | JGI IMG/M metagenome (GOLD analysis project Ga0187860, IMG submission 132981) | Peatland microbial communities from SPRUCE experiment site at the Marcell Experimental Forest, Minnesota, USA - June2016WEW_10_40 | ecosystem: Environmental > Terrestrial > Soil >...
ATCGTCCAGTCGCTGCCGCGACGCAACTGGTTTCCGGCCTGACCAAGGGGAGCATCAGATGAGCCACACCGCGCTCCGCCGCGAGTTTTCGGATCTGATCGATCTCGACGCGCCCGTCGACCGTTTGGCCGGCGGGTTCACGTTCACCGAGGGACCGATCTGGCACCCGCGCGATCAATATCTGCTGTTCTCGGACATGCCGGCCGACGTGCGGCGCCGTTACGACGAGCGCGGCGGCGTGCGCGAAGTCATGTGGCCGTCGAACAAGTGCAACGGCATGACCTACGACGCCAATCTCGGGCTCGTGGTTTGCGAGCATGCGACGTCGAGCCTCATTCGCGAGCGCGACGGCAGGCGCGAGATTCTCGCTTCGCACTTCGAGGGCAAGGAGCTTAACAGCCCGAACGACGTCTGCGTGCGCTCGGACGGCTCGATCTATTTTTCCGATCCGTGGTATGGGCGAATGCCTGTCTACGGCGTCGAGCGGCCGCGCCAGCAAGGCTTCCAGGGCGTTTACCGGGTGCCGCCGGGCGGCGGCCAGCCGCTGCTTGTGGTCGATCGCAATCTGTTCGAGCAGCCGAATGGGCTCTGCTTCTCGCCCGACGAGAAGCTGCTTTATGTCAACGACACGGTGCGCGCGCTGATCCGGGTGTTCGACGTCCATGCCGACGGCACGCTCGGCACCGATCGGATTTTCGCTTCCGGCATCCGCTCCGAGCTCGAGCCCGGGGTGCCTGACGGCATGAAATGCGACAGCGCCGGCAACATGTGGGTGACGGCGCCGGGCGGTGTGTGGGTTTATTCGCCCTCGGGCGCGCTTCTTGGCAAAGTCCGCGTCCCCGAACTCGTCGCCAATCTGCACTGGGGCAAGTCCGATTGGCGGACGCTGTTCATGTGCGCCACGCACTCGCTTTACGCGGTGCGCACCAAGATCGGGCCCCGCCTCGAGCCGTTCATGCGTTCCACCGCAACGGCTGCCGTCACGTCGGCGACGTCGGCGAGTTCCGCGCCGGAGCGCGCCAGCATCAAACAAGGCCTCGCGCTCGACCCGTCGCGCTGCGCGCTCATCATCCAGGACATGCAAAACGACGTGATGATGGAAGGTGGCGCTTTCGCTTCGTCAGGCTCGCCGCAACACGCCCGCGAGCAGAACGTCGTCGAGAACATCCGCCGCCTGGCGGAAGCGTGCCGGGCACGCGGCGTGATGGTGATCCACGTCTGGTTCGTCGTCGAGCCTGGCGCGCCCGGCTTCACGCTCAATGCGCCGCTATTCGAAGGGCTTGCCGACGCCAAGGCAATGGTGCGAGGAACCTGGGGCGCGGCGCCGGCTCCCGGCCTCGAACCGCAACCCGGCGACCACATCGTCGAAAAAATCCGCATGAGCGCCTTCGAAGGCAGCAAGCTGGAAACCGTCCTCAAGTCCGGCGGCCGCGACACCATCATCGACACCGGCGCCTGGACCAACATGTCGATCGAGCACACCGCCCGCACCGCCGCCGACAAGGGCTATTTCGTCATCGTGCCCGAGGATTGCTGTTCGACCATGAACGCCGACTGGCACCGCGCGTCGGTGCAATACGCGATGCAGAACGTCGCCGCGGTAACGAAATCGAACGAAGTCATCGCCGCGCTCGGTTGAGCGCGCCTCACATCGGCAGCGCCAGCCCTTCGCTGGCGAAGGCTCGTTGCACTGCCGGACGGGCGGCGAGGCGGCGCGCGTGCGCCGTCCATTGCGGAAAGTCGTGCGCCATATCGTAGCCAAGGAGGGGGCTGCGTCCCCACATCCAATAGACGAGCAGATAAGGATCCGCGACGCTGTAGCGCTCGCCGATCGCCCAGGGCCCTTCCCCGATCCTCGCTTCGACCGTCTGCCACAGCTCGCGGCATGTCTTCTTCGCCGTAGCGGCAACGTCCTCCACCGCCCGCGGGTCGGCGGCGTAGCGCGCCGCGCGCCGGACATGGCCGGCGCTGACGTGGATGGTCGACGAAATCCAGGCCAGCCACTCGGCGCAACGCGCCTCTTGCCGCGGATCCCACGGCCAAAGCCCTGCCGCCGGGTGGCGCGCCGCGATGTAACGCAGGATCGCAGGCGCCTCGGTCAGAACCCAGTCGCCGTCGGTGAGCGTCGGCACCCGCGCTTTCGGATTGAGGCGAAGAAACTCAGCGCTGTTCTGTTGGTTGGCGGCAAGATCGACGCGCGAAAGCTCGAAGCGATCGCCTGCTTCCTCAAGCGCGATATGAGGCGCCAGCGAACACGCCCCTGTAGCGTAGTAAAGCCTCATCGCACCCGTCGCCTCCCGATCAGCGCATGATCCGGAAAAGTGGAAGCCGGTTTCCCGAAAAGATCATGCGCCACTAATAAGTCGCACGGCCGCCTGACAGATCGAAAGCCGCGCCGGTGGTGAAGGAATTCTCCGCGCTCGCCAGCCAGCAGATCATCGACGCCGCTTCGTCGAGCTCGAGCATGCGGCCGCGCGGAATCTTCGAGACGATCATCGCCAAAAAGTCCGGCGCCTGACTCAGCGCTAGCGTCGTCTTGGCGACCGCTGGCGTCACGCAATTGACCCCGATATTGTAGCCGGCAAGCTCCTTGCCGAGCGATTTGGTGAGCCCGATCACGGCGGCCTTCATCGATGAGTAAGCCGGCGCTTTCGGATTGCCTTCCTTGCCGGCCACCGAGCTGAGATTAACGATGCGGCCGTAATTCTTGGCGATCATGTGCGGCACGACGGTGCGGCAGCAATAAAAGGTGCCGATCAGTCCGACATTCACGACCTCCCGGAATGCCTCGGGCGGATATTCCCAGGTGTTCGCGTTCGGGCCGACAATGGCGGCATTGTTGATGAGAATATCGATCTTGCCGAAATGTTCGAGCGTCGCCTTGGTGCCGGCCTCGACAGCGGCAAGGTCGGCGATATCGACCGAAAAGCCCCGCACGCGGTCGTCCTTGGCAATACCCTTCACGGTCTCGTCCAACAGCGCGCGATCGCGATCCCAGATCGCGACCCGCCCCCCGGAGGCGAGGATGCGGTTGGCGACCGCTAGCCCAATGCCCTGCGCCCCGCCGGTGACAATCGCGACGCGGTCTTTCAGATCATAGACATTCATTCGAAAGCCCCCTTGGGGCGAGCCGGCGTTCGCACGCCGGAGCCCAGCCAGCACTTACCGCTGCGCATTTTAAGGGGAAGCGCCGGATCGGATATGCTTTTAAGTCTCAAATTGTGGCGCGCCCGAAGGGATTCGAACCCCTGACCTCTGCCTTCGGAGGGTAAAGGACGCCTACTTACCCATGCTTACCCGAGATTTATGTGTTTGACTTATCTCCGTATTGCAGGCATTAAGTCGATTGATCGAAGGTTATGGTCGTTACTGCAATTTACCCTCGTTTGCTTACCCGTGCTTACCCCGCGCTTACCCGACCCTCCGAGGCACCCATGAAGCTCACGAAGCGTTCGATTGACGATTTGAAGCCCCTGCCGTCTGGCGATCTCTACGTGTGGGACGATGACGTTGCGGGGTTCGGTTTGCGCGTGAAGCGCAGCGGCGTTCGATCTTTCATGGTTCAATACCGGAACGCGAGCGGCGTCAGCCGTCGCATCACGCTCGGCAAGTTTGGCGTGCTGACCGCGGACGAAGCGCGGAAGCTCGCAAAGGCGAAATTGGCGGAAGCGGCGAAAGGCGACGATCCCGCCGCGAAGCGGTCGGAAGATCGAAGGGCGATGACCGTGCGCCAGCTTTGCCGCGCCTATCTCGAAGCGGCCGGCAAAAACCTGATAATCGGCAAGGGCGGCCGTCCGAAGAAGTCTTCGACCTTGTACATCGACCGCGGACGGATCGAGCGGCATATCCTGCCCGTGTTGGGCAGCCGGCCCGTGCGCGACCTCAAGACGCCTGACATCACCCGGTTCATGCGGGATATCGCAAGCGGCAAGACGGCGGCCGACATCAAGACCGGTTTTCGAGGCCGCGCCATTGTCAAAGGCGGACCCGGTACCGCGTCGCGCACCATCGGCCTGTTGGGCGGCATGTTGTCGTTTGCGGTGTCCGAGGGGATCATTTCGGCCAATCCCGCGCGGGGCGTGAAGCGGCCGGCTGACAAGCGGCGGGAAATCCGGTTGAGCGCGGACCAATATCGAGCGCTCGGCACTGCGCTCGCGGAAGCGGGGTCGGCGGGTGAAAATTCCGCGGCCATTCTCGGGGTCCGTCTGCTTGCCCTGACCGGTTGTCGGCGCGGCGAAATCGAAAGACTGCGGTGGGACGAAGTGGACCTGCCGGGCCGGTGCCTTCGCTTGTCGGACAGCAAGGAGGGAAAGAGTGTCCGTCCGCTCGGCGGCGATGCCATCGCGTTACTCGCGAAGGTCCCGAGAGAAGGCCGTTATGTTTTGCGTGGGACGGGTTTTGACAGGCCGTTCGTGGGGTTGCCCAAGGCATGGGCGCGTATCATAGGAAACGCCAATTTTCCGGGGCTTACGCCTCACGGCTTGCGCCATGCCTTTGCTTCTGTCGCGGCTGACTTGGGATATGCCGAACCGACAATCGCGGCGATGCTTGGCCACGCGACGCACAGTACTACCGGCCGCTACGTACACCATCTCGATAGCGCTTTGACAGCGGCTGCGGACAGGGTTGCCGGCCAGATCGGGACTATGATGATGGGGCGGCGAACAGCAGCGAAAATCGTCCCGCTGCGAAGGGGAACCGGCACGCAATGAAATCGTCACGGATATGGAACGGCTTCCTCTGAAGCTCGGGAGCCGAGGCGCAAGGCGTTCCGCGCCGGCCCGGTACGTGCGCCTAGAGTCTTCATTTCCCACGGCGTAAAGCGATAGGCCGCGACCGATGCGTCGGTTTGCGCAGGCCGAATCGAAATGGGAGGCCGGCGGCGCACAAATAGGTTAACAAGCCATCCACTATACTATTTCGTAAGCATTAGACGGTAAACGATACGTCACCAGCCGGCATTGCCGGTCGTTTCTAGTAGGGGTGGCGTCATGCGTAATCAGCGATTTCTCCGCCGGAAGGCGGCTTCTCAGTATCTAGATGAAACTTGGGGCGTGATCCGTACCCCCAGCACGTTGGCTAAATATGCGGTGATTGGCGGCGGGCCGGTCTTCCGGCGCGACAGCCGGTTTCCGCTCTATTTGCCTGATGATCTCGATGCCTGGGCCGCGTCCAGACTGAGCGCGCCGATGCGTTCTACTTCGGATCAAGTCTCACCAAAAAACAGCGCGGCCGATTGTTGCCAACAGACTGAATTGGGCGGCGAGCGAACGCAGGCGGAATTACCGCACGGTAACGGTAACGGCAAATAAATGCGAAGAGTGGCGGAACAAAATCCGGGCTTCGACGCGCGAAGGCAGGGGACGTAGCATGGGGTTAGCAAGCGCAACTGGACCGACGGGAGTGATCGGCCCCGGGTTTACCGGCAACACCGGCCCAACTGGCTCTACTGCTCCGACCGGTCCCACTGGAACGGCTAGTACAACCGGTACAGCCGGGCCACCGAACTTCCTCCGCCCAAATTTCGAACGGATGCCGCCCGAACTCACGCAGCTAAAAAATTGGGTGCTTTGGGTTCCGATCTGGACTGGATCGAAGTGGACGAAGCGCCCTACTCAGGTTTCCGGACTTGGCGCAAACACGATCAAGCCAAAACACTGGTCCTCCTTCGAGGACGTGAAGCAGGCGTACGAGCATGCCGACGCCCGCGGCTACATCGAGCTACGAGAGAAGAAAAAACCACCTCAACGCGTTCCCATCGGCGGCGTCGGTTTCGTGTTTGACGGCCAGCCGGGCGCGGACGGGCTCGTTTTTGCTGGGGTCGATTTTGACAAGGTTATTACTGGTGCCAGCATTGCTTCACTCGCGGAAGTGCGCATCAAGCGCCTTGGATCGTACACCGAGCCTAGCGTATCCGGCGGTGGATTGCATGTAATCGTCAAAGCGCGACCGTTGCAACGGGGCGTCGCTCATCATGGCGTCGAGATATACACCAGTGGGCGTTTTTTCACGATGACCGGGCGCGCCCCGAAAAACGCCCGGATCGCCACCGCCCCCGATCAGTTTGCAGCACTTGCTGAGGAATTGCGTGCTCAGAGCACGAGTTCACGTACAGGCGCGGCCAATCCGCCGCCTGGGGACGGCGAACAAACGACAGATGCCGAGACCAGTGCATGGTTTGGCAAACTGTCGCCCGAGAAACAAAGCGAGGTTGTCAAACACGCAGCTTTGCACATTGCCAAAAACTCGAAGCTGTTTGAACTGACCGATAATGGTGGGAATTACCAAGAGTACCTGAAACTAGCCCTCTCCGTCGCACGCAGCGGGGTAGTGGGGGCTGAGGACTTTTTCATCGAGGCGGCTTCGACCGCAAAGGACGCTGACACCGACGAGGCGCTAAGGAGCTTCTTCAAAGGCTGCGAAGACGCACAACCTCCTACCGATGGAGTTACGGTAGGCACGCTATTCTACATCGCAACCCGATGCGGTGCCGATTTCAGCCCGTGGAAGCAGATTGCCGCCGCCTGCGACCCTGACGTTGCAATGTTCGTCCCCGGCAACGAAGAGGACTGCCGGAAGCGGCTTACTCGTGTGGTGGCCGCCGATCCCTGCACGTACACATTGGGTGACCCGACCGGCCCGCTGGTGATCCTACGTGTCCCGGATAAAGAGGCATTGCCGCAGGAAACGCGATGGGAGGGCGACCTGCCAGGCACAACGCTTGCTGCTCCCGCGGATGTCATGGAGCGCGCGGAGCGGATTACTTGGATGAAGGAAGGCGAATGGGGACCGTATCGCATCCGCCCACCACGCGATTTCATTACTGATTACCTCACGCAGATGCGGGGTCGATACGGAGCGCGGCCTTTACGGAGCATTGTGCGGGTGCCGCGCATCGACGAGAGCGGGAAAATTCACTTCAATTCGGGTTATGACCCCCAAACGGGGCTCTTCCACGATAAATCCCCAACCTTCGACATTCTGCCAAACCCCCCGCTCGATGCTGCGCGAAGGGCTGTAGACATCCTCCTATACCCCTTTTCGAAGTACCAGTTCGACGACCCCGTTGCGGGGCAGGCGCTGCTGCTTGCTGCTATTTTCACCGCGATTGAACGACCATTTCTTCCCGTTGCCCCGATGTTTGTCGTGCGCAGCTCGATGCCGGGTACTGGCAAAGGTCTGATCGTCCGCGCCTTGGTGCGATTGGCATTCGACACCGCGCCCGTTTTCATTACATGGGGTGGTAGTGGCGAGGAGTTTGAGAAACGTCTTGCCGCTCTCCTCTTACAGACACCAGGCGTGCTTAGCATCGACAACGCCAATGGAATGCAGATCAAAGGCGATCTGCTTGAAAGCATCATAACAGAGGGCTGTGCAGATATTCGTCCGCTCGGTTACAGCAAGATCGTCAAGGTGCGGAACCGCTCGTTCGTCACATTGACGGGTAACAATCCAATTATTACGGGCGACATGGCCAGAAGGTCTCTCTCAATCGATATTTTGCCGCGTTCGGCTGACCCCGAGCGAGATCGCTACCCTTTCAACCCCGCCGAGATCATCCAACGCCGCCGCACGGACTTCCTGATGGCCGCGTTTATCGCAATGCAGGCGTTCCGCTTGGCCGGCATGCCACGGCAAGGGTTGCCGGCTGTAGGATCGTTCGACGACTGGTCGAGCAGGGTCCGCGATCTGGTTTACTGGTTGACCGCTTACGATGTCAGCGAGGCATTCCGCCGGAACAAAGCAGAGGACCCCCGGCGTCAAGGCGATGCGTCTTTATTGGCCGCCCTGCATCAGCACTTCGGCGCGAAGCCATTCAAGGCTGCTGACCCCATCACTGTGCATAAACGAGTAGTGGATCAGAGGCGTTCATCGATGGCGCTGCCGGCCCCAACGCAGACGGAGCAGGCGTTGCACGAGGCAATCGAGGATGTGCTTGGCAGCCGCGACGCGAACGCAAAGCTCTTTGGCTATTGGGCACGCCGGGTCAAAGGGGCTCGTCTTGGAGGTTTCATCTTGGAGACGAACCACAACCCCGCAACGAACGCCAACGACCTAAGGGTCCAACGGACGTAGCAGGGGCAGCGGCCCGGGAAGTGCGGGAATTGCGGGAAGTATTTGGCCCTTACATGAGGATCAAAAAATGAAGATGTCTGTCTATATTGACCAGTACATAGGGGCGGAAATATTCCCGTACTTCCCGATCTTCCCGGCGCGTCGGCAGGACCACAAGCGCGCAATTGTCACCAATTGCCGCGGATTAAGGCATGCCGATCAGATAATTAAATCCGAACACGGCAGGACAGATCGACGGCAGAAAAACAGAAAAAACAGTAGGTAGCGATCGCCTTTTGAAGGTGGCACGGTCGCAACAAGCCACTCACGCGAGCGCGCGGCGTTCCGCCGGAAAAACCGACTGCGGATGAAGCGCTTTACCCTTGAATAAGCAATCACCCTTACCACAGAGAGAGCGCGCTCGATGCGCAGGGGAGATCGAGATGAAGAACGAAACGCTAGAGCAACAGGTAAGCCGCATCGCTGATGCAATCGTTGAGCTTGTAGAGCGAACAAATGGCCCCGTAACGCTGGCGCAGGTTGGGCGCGAGGTTGCGGGTTTCACCAAAGATGATCCGCCTTTTTGGGCTCACTTGATTACGCACGCTAGCGGGGAGACGTCATTTTGGTACGATATGACCGAGGCAGGTCTTGCGGCCTTTAGGCAAGTGATGAATGGGCGCAGGGTCGCCGTTCAGTTCGTAAACATGATGCCATACCTGTTGGAAGGCTACCTCATCGAAAATGAGAAATGGCAGCCAATAATGTTGCTCCCTGCGAAAGCAGCAAATGTGGAGAGCCCGAAATATCTGTTACGCTACCCTCTGTGGTGCCTTGAACACATTGCCAGCAGAGCCGCAGCAGGAGAATCACCTTCTCGGCCACTATCGCCAACTTGTTATGTCGGCGCTACGGCAGACCAGTTCTTCGCCGTAAACACCGGCGAACTGGAAAGTGAAGAGCGATACAGTTTCGACCTATCCAAGCTGCCATTCGAAGTCGCTCTCGGATAGGGGGGTGTAGCATGACGTCGTTTATGGCTAAGCTGCACGAGGCGAAGCGAAAAAACGCCGCGCGGGACGCCGATCCCTGGCGGCTGCCTCTGGAACGTGTGCACGGTAAGATCGGTGACGATGGCATTGAGCGCGTTACTACGCAGCTGCTGTTCGATATCCTTGAGGTTCCCCAACGGAGTCGAGGAGCCGGAGCATGCCGCCGCCTCGCGAAGCTAATGGCCGAGCTTGGGTGGATGGCCGTAAGGGTCCGCGGACTCACTCGCGGCGGTTATCTTGAGCAAGTTCGCGGGTACAGCCGTGAACCGTTTCACCACTCCTGATTAACAAGGCGCGTTGGCCAGCAACCTGCCAGTTTGATCCCGTCGACTGCAAGCTGATAAAGTAAGACGGTTCAGCGCTCCGCCGGCGTCGCAGTTCGCGGTGCCCCGCGTGGCCGGGGCGAAGGCCGCTGGCTATGCACCCACGCTGCTGACACAACTATAAGGGTAGGTTATCAGGGAGAAGATAATGTCCAAAGCCATCCGCTCGATTGCCCTAACGCTCGTCTCTGGCGCCTTAATTCTTATAGCGCTTGCGGCAGCGAGTGCGACGCAAACCATAGCGGACTTTGATTATCTCATACGCGCTTCAAATATACTGTCCGATGCTGCGCTAAAAAGTGACGTCTTAACGGGTAGCGACGCCGTGGCCGTTGCAACCACAATGTGCAGTGCAATGTCCCGGCTGGCATCGGACAAGAACTTTGACAATCTCGTAGAGAGATACGCTAACCTAAATCTCAAACCGGAGGAACGCGAGGATATTGAACGCGTGCTCAATGATGCCGCCAAATTTGCAAATTTTACTATGAGCGAATTTCGTTTACTCCGCGATGCCGGACTTTCGGAACCTGCAGCTAATGTAGCTATTGGACAGCTTTGGAGCGTCCGCAGCGAAATTTTGGCATACAAAATTGAACCGCATAGAGTGATGGAAGCTATAAGGCAAGCCGCCGACGAGGTTTGCAAAGGCAAAGAGACCGTGAAATCGAGCAAGGAATTTCACGAGAGAATGCATTTTTACATAAAAATCGTTGGCGGTACTATTGCGGTGGTGAATTCGATTTTGGGACCGCCAACACTCGGTTCTTTCATTGTTATCTCAATCGCAGGTGGTGTATTAGGTGTGATTTTCACCTAGCACTTAGGTAGACTGCGCTGGGAAGCTATCCAAAACGCGGCCCTCGCAGGTGCAGTCGGCGATACAAAATATTGCGCGCCTGACCGTCGCAGCGCGGTTCGCCTTCGAGCGAGTCTTCCGCTTTACCCCGAAAGGCTGACGTCAGGTCAAAATGTGAAATTGGTCGCGAAGGGCCAATCGCTTCACTTCGCACTGCGGCAAGCGGCAAGCCTTTTCTCCCCCTTGCCACGAGGTACATCCTGATCAATTCATCGCCACTGGCCGAAGCAGCTATCGATAACGCGGATCCTTGCAGTTATTCGCGTCAGAAAATGCAGGGAGTTCCCGCTCGTCGCCCCAGATTTTCTTCCCAGCTCTTTTGGGATGCTGCTGGAAATTGGCATTCCGATCTCCGAAGTATCGATCGATTGCCGCCTTTGCGACATCCATCGACTTATAATCGCTGTTGTGGATGATCGCACGCGCCATGCCACTGAAGACCGACTCAATTACATTCAAAAATTGAGCGCCTGCTGGCAATGGTGCGGTCTCGATGAGCGGGCCGCCTTTATTGGGAACCGCCGAATTGTGAGCGTCGATACGAGCGAAAAGTTGTTTTGAAATGTGCCATGAGGCAGCGTCCCACGATAGATAAAGCTTTCGGCGGGCACTGTATCTATCGATCAAGACATCCATCATACGAATCATCTCAGTGGTGTTTTTCTTCGCGCTGTAGAAATGCGTGACCTGGTTGCCAGATAACTCCAGCGCCGCTGTCATGATCAAGCAGCCGCGCGATTTTTGCCACTGAGGAACAGTCGGTTGAACACCCGGCGCAGACAGTGTGCGTCCGGGTTTGGCTTTGATTGCAAAAGGGCCGTATTCGTCGATCGAAAAGAACGCCTCGTCGGGCTGTAGGCTTGAAAGAATATACCGAATGCGAGCGAGCTTTTCCTTGTAGGTCGGGTCGTTCGACGTCAGGACGATCTTCGCATGACGCCACTTGTAGCCGGCTGCCTTGATCATTTTGGCGACGAGCGCCGTGCCGACGTGCGTGCCATTTTCCTTCAAGACTCGGCGCAGGAGCGCCATAGTCCAGGACGTTCGATTGATGCCGTGATTGGCTGGCGGCTCGTGAAGCAGGCTAAAAACGGCCCTACGCAAATCCTCGTTGTCGATTTTACGGTTCGATTTGGTTTGGGGCGCAAACACAAGTTCGGCACCCTCACTATCGAACATGTCCCGATATTTACGGACAAAGGCTTTGCTGACGCCAAGAAATGCGCAAATCGTCCGACTTGGAATTTTTCTGCGGCTCGCTAGGACCACCATGGCGCGGTTGCGCTTCGACAAGCCGCCGTTGTGGAGGTGCTGAAGCAAAATGGAAAGGTCTGGAATATCACCCAACTCGTGATGGAGAGCGTCCTGGTTTGACTTTTTCTGAAGCAATCGCCGCATCCATTCGATATGCAGGAGGCGCTGCCCTTTGCGGCCAGATCGCGCTGGCGGCATTCGGGGACACGCGGCCTCGCGTATGAATGGTCGAAGCTGAGCAGACGCAAATGCCGGTGGGCGGCCTCGCGACAAGCGCCGGATGAGGTCGAGCGCACGAGGTTTTGGGAGATGAATGATTAGATCATACGCGCGAGCCCATGCGTTCTCGTCATCATGTGCCCGGCGGCGGATGTAATTCCATACGGAATCGTAACTGCCAGCAAATCCCTCCTCACGGCGTAGGTGCTGGACGATATCCTGGATTGTCATATTGACCGCAAGTGGAAATGAATCATTATCGTTCAGAAGTCGATCAATTGTGTGAATGTGTGGTGCTAATTTTGGGTGCCTGCTCCGCCTGCGGCGGTAGCCTGGAGGCTGCTCATGTGCGAGCATCTTATTGATCGTTTGCCGGCTGATCCCAGTCTCAGCCGAGACCCGCTTTTTCGGTGCCCCCTGCTCTAAAATGCGTCGGCGGATTTGCCGCCACTGCCGTACATCGCAATACATAAAACCGATCCTCTGAGGTCAGTGGATCGAGCATTATACGTCAGGATAGCTTGCGCGCCGCGCGTGCTGCGTTGCACCGAAGTTCGCGGCTAATCGACGGTAAGGAAAGCGGACATTATTGGTAGGGGTGGCAGGGGTAAAGCGGCATACTCTCGCTCACCATCCTGTGAAACCAGTCAGTCCTAACGCGGTTTCGCCGGCTAACTCTGACAGGGTAAAACGGTTGCCCGCTCGCGCCCGTTAGGTGCGACCTGAAAAGTCACCGCGCCTCGTCCCACTTCGCCCTGTTAATGTCGGCGTTCGACAAACTTCAAAGAAGTGGCGCCAGATGGCCGTGGTGCGCGTCCGCAAGTCACTTCAATTGGAATACTACGGCGCCTTGCGAGGCGGTCGGACGGGCGGCGCCGAGATTGCTAGCGTTCTTAGCTATCCAATCCCGTGCCACCCGAATGCTCTCGTCGGTGCCGGCCTTGTCCTGGTAGACGGACACCGAAAACCCGCCACGAGTGGTGCGGACTAGGTAATAGCTAACAAAACCGTTGATTGCCCGTAGGAGCCCTTCCACTTCGGTCTTGTTCTTCTCGATAACGTCAATCAGTTTCTTCGATCCTTTACCTGAATAGGTTCGCACGACGGCATGCATCATATCACTCCCTGTTTTGGCTTATATTCCTCAGATGAACTCTGGAGCGACCAGAATGATAGCAGAACAGTGGGGTCCCCGTAAGCCAAACTGGGCCGCGCCGCGCCTCGTTCCGGGCCATCCGGGACTACGAGCGGATGCCGAACGCCGAAGCCCAGTGAGGGTAACAATCTTCACCTTTGATTGGCCGAGTCGGAGGAAAGAGCAATGACCGATAAAGCCCATCACATTGCCTCGGCCGCCGAGGCCATCGCGGTTTATCAACGGCACTGCCGCACCGGTGACGAGCATGCCATCGCAGACCTGATTTGCGATCTCGGACACTTGGCTGAGGAGCGCGGCTTTGACTTTATCAGTGAGGTCAGGCGAGGGATTGGGCATTGGTACGCGGAACATCATTCTGAAGACCGCAACGATCTTGGGCCGGATGCCGCAGTCGAGATCACGATCAATCCGAGATAGCCGCTTCCAATCCGAGATAGCCGCTTCTCGCGCGCTAGTGCCGCCCAGCGCATCACTGATAAAAGGGGTGCACACTAAGGTAATCTGGTTGCCCACACCAACCGTCGCAGCGCGGTTCGCCTTCGCGCATCGTTCGTTTGCCAGCTTGTCAGTTGATCCGCGCCCACAATGCTCCAGCCACTTCCGCTCTTGCCCCAAAAGCGAAAATTAGATTGCAGCGCAATATCTGTCGCTGCGGGCCAGAACCGGACGTTCGAGAAGTTGCTGCCGACTCAGTTGGTTTCGCGAGTCTGCGTTGGCAGATCAGAAGGAGGTGGGAAGCCTCTCGGAGTAAGTACCAAATCAAGACGCCATCCCAAAACTTTCTGGTCGGCCGCCAAACGCTTCACGTAGTCCCAATTGTGCCGGATCTCAATAAGGCGCGCCAACTCCTTTCCCACGGCTGTTAGTGGCCAAGCGGAAAGTTCCATTGGATGCGGCGATCCAAATCTCTTGAACAGCAGCAAGTATGGTTCATAAGTGATTAGAACGTTTTCGTCGCTAGGTTTGCCAATTTTCCAGCCTGCATTGGTATCTGGCGCGACTAGCCCGCACGAGGCGAGGGTTAGAAAAGACGAATACGTCACGCCGAAGGGCGAAGCAGCCTCATTATCAGGTCCGCGATAAACAAACTCGCCCTGAAATACCAGATTTCCGACGATCCGAAATTGTTCAGCTTCACTTGCAAGAAGTGTCTTTAGTGTAAAGAGCGAGCGGATAGAAAAGGAGCCTGGATTTTGAATTTCCCCGGCGAGAACGCGCCCCCACAGTTCACGCATCTTACTATCGTTTGCATTTTTGCACATATCGACGAATTCAGCCATCCAGTCGTCCGTTCGGTAGTGGGCTACTTTGAATAAGGCAGTCTCACTTTTGTGGTTGGACTTCGGGAAAGTCTTTCCATGGATCATTAGGAGATGATGGCTTAACTTCGGGAAATTCAGACCAATCTTGCTTGCTCGTAATTGCGTGGTTTGGAGTGTGTGGCCGCGCATGTTCCCACACAGCGCGAAGCAGGTTTCCGCCGACAATCGCTGTTGCTATGATCAGAATGAACCAAACAGCACGGCTAGTCATTGCGCCGCTTCCCATGCCTCTAGCACGTCCACAATATCACCTATCTCCCAAAGGCGCGACGTGACGCCAGCGGCCATCGCTGGCGTGGTCCGCAATGTCTTATGAATGCGAACGAAATTGTAGTACATCGCGAACAGCGCAACGGAGTGCGCGTGATTTTCGACCTTCTTTGAGAAGGCGTTAGTGAGCCGAGTAAATCGGCGCGTGTGCATCCGCACGCTGAGATTTGAGCGTTCAGAATAGGACGTGCTGACATACTTGGGATCGGGATTGCCCTCGATCCGATGCTTGACCGCGCCGACGCATTCCGCCGGGCTATACCGCTTCTCGCCTTCGCCAGATGGTCCGTAAATCTTGACCAGCATCGCGTAATCGATATCTGATCCGAACGCGCCCTCGACTGCCTCTAAATACGCTTTGTGGCCGTCGCTGGTTAGTTGCACGCGGTTAGCGAGCCGCGCGGCCAAGTCCTCCATAAAGATCATGGCCGCGTCGCTGTCGCGACCACCAACGAACCATGACGGGATCAGCTTCGTGTCAGCGTCGATCGCAGTCCACGTCCATACGTCGCCCGCATTCGGCGGAGCCTTCTTCGCCAGCGGCACATTCTTTTGCTTGGCATAGACGAACGCCCAAATCTCATCGACCTGGACGCGCTTGCAAGTCAGGTTCCGAAATACACGGTCCTGATACCAAGCGGCGGCCTGACCGGCATCGACCATGAGCTTGCTTACGGCCTTCTTGCTGGCCCCGGTCAACCGGGTCACGGCGCGAAGCGAATTACCCTCACAAAGCAAGTGAAGGATGTGGGCGCGGGCTTCACGGTCGAGCTTGTTCATGGCTCGACTATAGGACCCTTTATGCTTAACGTCAAGGATCATAGGTCACACTGATCTAAGGTTGTCCGCTAAGGCATTTTCGTGTCTCCTTTCAAATAGGGGGTGGGGTGTGACTCGACGAACACACCCATCTAGTTATTAATAGCAAAATTGCTATATTGCAAAAAAGTCATGGGCCAATGTGGCAGTATTGGTGGTATGGTGACCCCGATCAGAAGGCGCCAGACCCGTGGCGGGAATGGTACGATGCCCAGGACAGCAGCGTGCAGGGCCGTCACGACAACGTGTTCAAATTCTTGGAAACCCGAACAAACTGGACCAAACCTTACACGAAGAAAATCAATAATTTTGTGGAGATCATCCTCAAAGGTGACGTTCAACACAGACTTCTTGGATTTTACTGGCCCCCAGGAAAACTAAATTTCACGTTCTTGCTTACATGCACCCACAAAGGAAATGTCTACGATCCGAAAGATGCATTTAGAACCGCCGACACACGAATCAAGAAATTAGTGAATGGCTCAAAGTGGATAAGACGCTGTGTCAGACCTGAGTAAACTGAAAAAGTTTTTGGACGCTCCTTACCGGGAATCCTATTTGGATTCGCACGTGCGGGGGAGCATTGCCTATCAAATACGAGCACTCCGGGAAAAACTCAGTCTAAATCAGACTGAGTTCGGCGCATTAGTTGGAATGCCGCAAAGTGTTATATCTCGCCTTGAAGATACTGAGCAAGGCGCCGTGAATATCAGTACGCTTTTGCGGATCGCCAATCATCTTGGAATTGCACTAAATGTCAGATTTTCCGATTTTGAAACCATTTTAAAAGCCGATGTTAGTCCTGCGGCGTTCCAGGTCGAAAACATAAACGATACGATTACTCGTCTCACTACAGCACCAACAAAATCTGCGGCCAAACCAGTGACGGTGACAAACGCCATCGCGATGGTTGTGGTTGTAAATCAATCAAGTACCGGAGGAGGCAGTGCATGGCCGAAACCAACACCCAACCAACCGTCTCTGTGGGGGGTATTCCCAGGATCCGGGACCAGCAATACCGAGAGGTCTACTGCAATGGCAGTCTGACAGGCATGACGCCCTACGATGTCACTGTATTTTTTACTAAGGGGACCGACATTGGCGGTGGGCAAAATGCGCTGGTCGATCAAGTGGCCGTCATTATGTCGCCACAGCATTTTAAACAATTTTGCCTCTCTGCGAACGAGTCCTTGAAGGCCTATGAGAGAGTTTTTGGCGAATTAACAATTCCGGCGGCGGATATTGAGCCTGCAACAAAAGCTGAGAAAATAGAAAGTATGCTGATTGATGCGAGAGCAAAGGCTGCCGCTATTCGCAAATCAATAAATGTCGATCCAACTACTTCTTCCACCGAGAAGAAGCGGCCTTCACGGCGATCTCACGGCGTCTCTCGGAAGTCATCTTAGCGGCCCTGGCGGCGCCCCCCTTTCGGCCCATAGCCGCTGCCGCCGGGTCCTTGCCCTGCTCCTCGGGCGTAGGCTCCCTGTCCTCAACATCGCCGCTCGCGATGTCGATCATAAGCTTGGCGAGTTGGGCGGGGTCGCGCGGGCGATGTTTCAGGCGCTTATCTGGCATGATGCGAGTATGCCTGGAAAGCCGTCACGTTTCCAGGGCTGCCTTATTCAAAAGAGCCCACTACCGTCCGTTGGCTTTCCTACCGGTGGCGACACACGTCCTGCGGAGCCAAGTTCGATAACGTGCTCAATCGCGGCGACGGTTATTTCTTCGATGTTCTCCTGTTGGCGAGCCATGCTGTCCGCGATGCGGCGTCTCGCGCGTGCATCTAGAGCCTCTTCTTGAAGTGCTGCGTCTACGGCAATCTGGAGGTCTGTTCGGGCTAGAAGCGTTCGGCGGTGCGCATCTACGGCCGCTTCAACCGGCGCAAGCATGCCCATTGCCTTAGCCTGTCTTCGAGCACGGACGACGATCATTAGATCGTCATAGGCAATGCCAATTGCGCCAGATACTTTGTCGACTATATTGTTGCAGACAGAAGCAGCAGCGTCCCCGAGCTTGGCTAGATGCCTCAAGCCAAAGGGATCAGCGGTGCTTGGCTCTGCAGGTACTTCGGCCATTAGCCCCCTCCGGTGCACGGCAGCGCCATGTCGGTTTAGGAACGCCCTGTACTGCAAAGCACCTCCGGCTATGACAAGGTATTCTGTACCGAAAGCAGCGGTGACTTCAACGTGCTTTAGGCGCGCCGCACGATGGATCGTCCGAGTTGGGTCATCTTCGACGTTTCGAGCGTGCTCCCGGTACATCCGCTTGTCCCCCCAAAACCGGACATATCGCTGCACCGCACTAAATGCACCAGACTCGGAATGGTGTGGACGTTACCGGCAAGGGGCGGAACGCTAAAACGCTTACAGCTTCTCGCGCATCGTTCGTTTGAGTACATGTATCGCGCGACGAAGTGGTCAGTGATGGAATTGCCTTTGCAGGCGATTGGTCAGATCATGATGGTAACGGTCAGCGTCTGAGGTATCTTCCCATCGGCAAGCGCCGACTTGCGGATGTATAGCGTGCCAATGCTCGGGGCGAACGCTGGCTTGCCGTCCTCACCAACTTCCTGAAAGCGCACCGCGCCTTTGGTCTCTTTCTCAAACGCAAATCGCAAGTTCATCGTGGTCATAGTGTCACCTCTGTGGGTTACCGATGATGGCCATCTTCGTTTGGTTGAGGACGATGACAATTAGCAAGGGTAAAAAAGAAAAGCTTGAGACACTTATTCCGCTCGGGTCGCGGCGGCGCCGGTATGCTCTAGACTTCCAGATTACCCCGAAGCGCAGCCTCAATGGCTTCGTCGCTGATGACATTGCGGGCAACCAGCAAGCTGCAATCGGTATAATCAATAAGGTAGGC
>Ga0187860_1001847_pt1 | contig 18175 bp, 12 predicted proteins | sample June2016WEW_10_4_FD_132981 | JGI IMG/M metagenome (GOLD analysis project Ga0187860, IMG submission 132981) | Peatland microbial communities from SPRUCE experiment site at the Marcell Experimental Forest, Minnesota, USA - June2016WEW_10_40 | ecosystem: Environmental > Terrestrial > Soil >...
ACCGCTCAAAGCCAGTCATCATCGCCAATGTCCTCTGCCTCATCTTCTCAATCCACCTACTCGCTTGCACTTTAACCCGAGTAGCTGTGGAAAGCAGAGAACTTAATCAGAGTCTCCCTAACTGAAGTAATTGGTGAGCGCGCCGGGACTCGAACCCGGGACCCTCTGCTTAAAAGGCAGATGCTCTACCTACTGAGCTACGCGCCCCTTTAGAATCAGTGGTTGCTGCGGTTTCTCTCCGAATTTGACTCCCTGTCTGGAAGAATCGCAATGCCTGGTTTCGAGCAATTCATCCGTGAGAGGCTGTACCTGCACAACGTTACCCCACGCACAGTGGAATGGTATCAAAGCAGCTTCAAATGGCTGCCCTCTGAATCGCCGTCGCAAGAGCAGTTGGATGAGGCCGTAGTCCGTATGCGCGAAAAAGGCCGGAAGGCGACCGGCATTAACTGCGTTGCCCGGGCTGTCAACGCCTATCTGAAATGGTCCGGTTCTTCCCTCAAAATTCGACCGCTGAAAGAACCCCGCTTGGTATTGCCCACGTTTTCTGAGAAACAGATTCGGCTGCTTGTGGCGTGGAAGCCCAAAGCGCGGTGTTCGCGGCGGCTGCACCTGCTCATGCTGATCTTATTGGACGTGGGCTGCCGCATCAGTGAAGCCTTAACGCTGCGAGTTCGTGACGTTGATCTGGACAACATGCTCATTGTGTTGGACGGCAAGGGACGCAAGCAGCGGGTTGTCCCGTTTTCTCTTGAGCTGCGCAAGGCTGTGTTCCGGTACGTTGGTGAGTTCGGACGGAAGCCGGACTTGCTTCTACTCGCAACCCGGGGTGAAACTCAACTAAGCCGCCGGAACGTCCTACGGGATGTGAAAAGGCTTTGCCGGTCGTTGGGATTCGAGCCGCCGATCAGGACGATCCACGCGATCAGGCACACATTCGCGGTGAACTATCTAAGGCGCGGCGGAGGCGTCTTCCATCTTCAGCGGGTTCTCGGCCACTCCACGTTGGAAATGACCAGGCGATATGCCAATTTGGAAACGGCTGATCTCCAGGCCGTCCATGAGCGCGTGAGCCTGCTCTCTAAATAGGGTGTGCCCTACCCGCCAGAACCGCACTCGTGTCGCTCAGACGCCTCTGTAGGCTCATCCTGGGCCATTAGGAGCGGGTTGGCCGGTTGGCCGGGCCGTGGCGTATTGCCCCTAAATTCTCACATAGTAACTCTTTAGTTACCAAATCGGATTTATTTTGATGTCTGTAGAGTTATCGGCTACGGTGGGCTATCTGGGAACGCCTTTTAACATTTTACCCGCCCCCGGGGGTGTCTTATCGTCAGCCGTGTTCGTCTGGTTAGCCCGAATATGGGATACCGTGAGAGGCGCCCATTCATTACACCATCCCACCACACACACTTTAGGTGTGGGTGGGGGTATGTGTGTCATATCTTTACTAAGAGAGCACATGCAACGGGAACATACCCCAAATAAGGTTACGCGCGGTCATTCTGACGTAGTCATTCCGATGTGACGGTTACGCCTGCCGTTCCGAGTATGCGGTTTCGCGTCATCGTTACCCACTTCGCGCCCTTGCCACACTTCGCTTCCTTTAGCCGCTTTATCAGTTTTATAATGCCCATCTTCGGCGATTCTTTCAGGATAGAAGCCAACAACGCCTCCGCCTGTATCTCAACTCGGCTTTTGAACGTGACCTCATCTTCGGGTTCGCCTTCCATGGTTAGGTAGTACGATCCCGCTGCAGGTTTCAGCTTGAACGGTTTGCACTCAAAGTCGCGTTGTTTCACGTTCCGCATCTTCGACAAGCAGGTATAGGCTTTCTTCCAGTCTTCCAATTCCGTGACCCAGCACGAATCGCCAAAGGCAGCTAATTCTGAACTCCCGCGCAAGCCGTCATCCAGCGAACCAGTCGAGTTTTTCTTGCTGTGATGGAGCAGGATGACAGTCGACCCGGCGGATACAAGGCGAAATACTTTCTGTGAGAAACGCCGCATGTCCGTCGATTTGCTCTCATCGCCGTCGATGAAACGGGTGATTGAATCGACAAGGACAACTGATCCCGGCAATTCGTCGCCTAAATCGTCCAGAGTGGACGGCTTGTCACTCATGGTCTGGACAAACAGCGTCTTCCCCACGTACTCACCCAGCCCAATTTGCTTGATTCGTTTGACAAACGATGCTGCACCCATCTCCGGGCAAAGATAAATGACGCGCTCCGGCTGCTCCAGCACGTTGAAGTAACCGAAGAGCGGTTCGCCTGTACAGCAGGCATGAGCGAAATTCAGCGCAATAATGGTTTTTCGTGAGCTAACCGGCCCGGCAAGCATCGTGATTGACCGCTTAACTAGGAATCCATCAATCAGAAACTCCGGAGGCTGGACATTTTGATATTCCTCTTCCGTCATGTACCGAGTCCGCCAATCAACCGGCGGCTTTGGTTCTTCAACGGCTGTGTTCTGTCCGATTGTCACATCTGGCCCGGCGTCCATAAAGGAAAACTTGCGTCCGGGAAATCGGCTTTCCATCTCAGCCCGAAACTCTTTCCAGCCTTTACCAGCGCATCTATGCTTACAGTCGAATCCATAACCGCCGCCCTCTATGTACATGATGCACGTTGATGTGCCCTCATTCGTGTTTTCGTGGGTGTCCCGCCAAGGGCATTCAATAGGCCGGTACCATTGCTTGCCCTTGTTGAACCAATCGCCCGTGACCGCTACTTCGTAGCACGCTAGAAAGCGGTCTAGCAAGTCCGTTTCGCGCTTCACATCAGCGGTCATTCCGCCAGAGGTGACGGCTTTTGGCGTCCCGCAGAGTTCGCATAACCGATTGAGCAATACGTCCGGCATGCCCGGGATTGACCGCCATTCCGCCACATACGGCTTGCCGGTCTTAGGGTGAATGCTACCCGGCCCGGTCATAATCAAGCGATTCTGCTTGAACTCGAAGAGATTTTCTATTGGGTTGCCATCGGCATCCTTACGCGCCGCTGTCATATTACCGGCCCGTTTGGTTCTCATGGTTTGGCGAAAGATGTAATAACAGCGGTTCTCCCGTGCGCTAACGCGGGTTGTGTCCCACACTTCGGGCGGAATGTCCGCGCACCCCGCCTTTAGTGCGGCCTCGTCATCCGTTTCCAGGAAGCAGAAAATTTCATCAGGGCATAAGCCGACGTTGGCGTCTGGCTTTTGCGCTGCCCATGAGGCGATCTGCTTGGCGTCTGTAGTGGCAGCATCGAAGTGGTCTGACTCGCCGGACATTGCGAACGGGCGTTTGTCTTTGGGTATGAGCGGAAAGACACGGAAGCCGCGCTCCGCAAGTGGAAGAGCGATATCGAGGAAATTAGCCATCATTGCATACCCCTTTCGTAGTCCGGCCTAATAAGCCCATTCGATATCGTCATCCACGTCCGGCGTCTCAACGAAGCGCAACTCACTGGCGTGCTCTTTCGCGAAATCCAGCCAAGTGCGGCCATCCTCTAAGACCAGACCGTCGGCCATACTCGTTGAATGCATTGCGAATATGCCAATAAGCGCGGGGTCAACCATTTGCAATTTGCGTGAGTAGAAAGACTGATAGTCGTTACTGATTTTGAATCCGTCGGTGCGGTTCGTGTCCGGGCCGTTCCACCTTATGCCTTCAAGGAGTAACCCAATGCCGAGGATTTCGCGGCCTGCAGCCTTCATGCCTTGTGCGCGGCGGAGCATCTTGTCAAATACTTCGGGATTCTGGCGGTCGTATTTATAGAATTTCGCCAGACACGCGGCATCTGAGGGAACGTCTAAGCCCATCGCACGTCGTACCCGATTGGAATTGGTAAGCGCGTCCGCCTGTCGATCGAAAGCCTGCCAATCACTAGTTAGAAGATCGCGGCGAAACCTTTTGCACCATTTTACCCACGCGAACAACGGCGCGGAATCCACGGTCTGTAAAATCACAAGGTGGTATTCAAAATCAAGCTCAGTGCACTTAGCCTTCACGAGCAGGGGCAGGCCGGGTGTGTCCCCGTCCGGAATCCAGCCGGGGTATTTTGGTGTGAGATGACAGCCAACGTGGAACACCCGCTTGTTGCGGGGGTCAACGAATGCGTAAATATCGTGTTTTTGTGACATTAAAATTCCTCCCAGACTCCAGCGTATGATAGGATCAAGAGCATGTCACGTGGCCCGTTACATTCCATTACACTCCCCATCCTTGTCGCTGCCGATACCCGGGAAACGGCGGACGGCGAAAGCACATGCTTTCCGCCGGGGCATACCAGTTTCACGGCCTTCCGCATCGTCAACCCTAGCGAAGTAGTGCGGCGCGGTGGGCAGCTAGGGAAAGAGGAAAGGCTTTACCGTGGCATCCTTCAACTAGCCCGGGCGTACGAGGGGAAAGATGAGCGTGCGATCCCTGTTGCAATTGAGCAGGTGCGCCCGTGGAATCCGTCCAATCGAATTCAAGTCGGGACGATCAGAGAAGACTGGACGGGAAATAAAAAATGGGAGGGAGCGCGATGGGTTTACTCCAGCGTGATGACCAACGCGCTACAAACAGCCCGGCTGGTCACATGGTGGCCGTACAAAGGTGACCGCATTTCCGCACCTGCCGTTTATTGCCCTGACTGGAAAACGGCAGCCTTCGTTGCCGCATCCATGGGGTGTGTTCGCATATGCCCGAAGTGCAAAAAGCTGTTTGTTCCACCAACAGACAACGTGGCTTATTGTACCCCGGCTCACGGTGTAGCATACCGGACGGCTTTATCGCGGTGGCGAAAAAAGGCACGGCAAGAGAAGGCCAGGAGGAAAGCCTTGTGCTAATTGACACCCTGCCTTACAATTTCGGCCCGGAAGGGATTCCGCATAACCGCTTGATTCTTAATTGGTGAGCGCGCCGGGACTCGAACCCGGGACCCTCTGCTTAAAAGGCAGATGCTCTACCTACTGAGCTACGCGCCCCGAAACAGGATCTACGCTAAAGCCTGCGATGACTGTGGTCACCTCTAAAAGCGGTTCCGCGCAGCTCCCACTTTGTAATTTATCACATCGGCGGGTTACTGCGAGTAGAACCAGGACTCACTTCGTGGTGATCATCGCATTGCCATGAACGAAAAGGCAGCCGCAAGGGCTGCCTTCCCCTTCGGTTTCAGAACAGGCACACCCGCAGCTATCGAAGCGATAAGCGCAATACGCAATCACCGTTCCAGCAGCTTATCGAGCGTATCGAAAAACGCCGGATACGAGATGGCCACACACTCCGATCCGTCGATAACGGTCTCGCCTGTCGCGCGCAAGGCGGCCACGCTGAAGGCCATGGCAATGCGGTGGTCCCCATGGGGGTTGATCGTCGCGCCATGCAACTGCTGTTTGCCTGGAATCACCATGCCGTCTTCCTTCTCCTCCACGGTGGCCCCCATGGCGCGCAAGTTCGAGGCAACGGCCGCAATTCGGTCGGACTCCTTGACCCGCAGTTCTTGCGCATCGGCTATGACGACACCCGATTCAGAATACGGCGCAATCGCGGCCAGCACCGGCAACTCGTCAATCAGCAACGCGCTCGTCGCGCCGCGTATTGCCGCTCCGCGCAGTTTGCCGCCGCGCACATGGATCGATCCCACCACCTCGCCGTTCCTTTCCGCTACGTGCAGGAAACGGATTTCAAGACCGAGCTGTGCGAGAACGTCCAGGATCGCTGACCGCGTAGGATTGAGCAGCAGGTTATCAACCACCAGGTTCGATCCCTGGAAAAGCGCGGCAGCGCAGAGAAAAAAAGCAGCGGAAGAGATGTCGCCGGGAACGGAAGCCTTGATCGCGCGCAATTGCTGCCCGCCCTGGATCGTCACGCGCATGTCATGACGCTCGACCGTGGCACCGAAGGCACGCAACGCCAGTTCGCTGTGATCGCGCGTTCGCAAGGGCTCTTCGACCGCAGTGGTCCCTTGCGCCAGCAACCCCGCAAACAGTACGCAACTCTTCACCTGAGCGCTGGCTACCGGGAGCTTGTAGTCAATAGCGTGAAGCGGCCGTCCATGGACCAGCAATGGCGGCCGGGCTCCGTCCGAACTGCTGATTTGCGCGCCCATCCTGCGCAAAGGCTCTACTATCCGCGCCATCGGCCGCTTTCTGAGCGAATCGTCTCCCGTCATCTGGCATGCGAACGACTGCGCGGCCATAATCCCGGCCAGCATCCGCATGGTCGATCCGGAGTTACCGCAATTGAGCGCCTCACGTGGCCGGCTGAAAGGCCCGCCGGCAACTTCTACGCGATCTCCCTCCTGTGTCACCGCCACGCCCACCTGCCGCAAGCATTGCAGAGTACTGGCGCAGTCAGCCGCCGACGAGAAGTTCTCCAAACTGGATTGGCCCTCGGCCAGCGCGGCCAGCATGGCATAGCGATGCGATATTGACTTGTCCCCCGGGGGTGTCAGGCTGCCATTGATGTTGCCGGCTGGAGCTACCGTCCGCTTTTGTCTGCGCTCGTTCATGTCTCTCCGTTCACCCTTGCAGGAAAACCCCGGCAAGGCCAGACCACCTTGTACGAATCTTCGTCCTCTCATTGCCGAGCGCACAGGCCGGCGCGCGGCGGAAAAGGGGCGCGGCCGCGCTGGCCTCAGCTCTCCGAAACAGGCTCCCACATGCACTTCCGAGCTCTTCCACTGCTAATTATCTTGCTGGGAACGGCCGCGGCGCAAACCACGACGATGCAGCACAGTCAGCTTCCATTGTCCGCAACGGACGCAAACGCAACCACGTTTGGGTCGGTCACGGGCACAGTCACCACGCTGGATGATCGCACGCTTCGTGACGCCCATGTGGAGTTGCGCAATATTATGACAGGCGCCATGCTGACCAGCACGACAGCAGCGCCTGATGGCTCTTTCCAAATCTACAACATCCCGCCCGGCACTTACGAGGTAAGCGCCTCGTCGGGCACTCACGAAGCCCGCGAGCAGATCGAAATCAGATCCACGCCGGTTTCTGTGAGGCTGCAGCTCGCGCTGAGTCTCATGAGCTTCCAGCCAGCACCATCTCCGTCTCTCAGATCAATGTCCCGGATAAAGCTCGCCACGAGTACGCCAGAGCGGAAGAGGCCTACGGCAAGAACAAGCTGCCGGAGGCGCGCGAACACCTCGAGCGGGCGCTTGCAAAGGCCCCGCGGTTTGCCGAAGCGCTCACCCTGCGCGGCATCCTTGAATTGAACCAGGGGAAGTTGCAGGAAGCCCTGAGCGATCTCCAACAGGCAGTCGCCGCCGATCCCGGCTACGCTCGTGCCTACATAGCGCAGGGTGCTGCCTTGAACCTCGCGGAGAAGTTCGACGACGCGATTCGCTCGCTGCAAAGCGGCGCCGCGCTCGCACCTGATTCGTGGCAGGCTTACTTCGAACTGAGCAAGGCAATGCTCGCCAAGGATCAGTATGAAGAAAGCCTCAAATATGCCACGAAAGCCGCCGACTTGATGAGCGACTTCCCTCAGATTGGAATGGTGAAAGCGTACGCCTTGTTCGGAATGCACCGCTACCAGGAAGCGACCAGCGAATTAGAGCGCTTTCTCGCCCGAGAACCTTCCGGGCCGCAAGCCGAGTATGCACACGCCACCCTCAACCAGGCACGCGCTTTGATTGGCGCGTCGGCGCCAAGTGAGACCACTGCACATCGGAAACTTCACTTGGCCGTTTGCTCCAGAAACCGCTTCAGCAGGATGGCGACTTCTTCCGGCTGCTCGAAGGCGGCATAGTGCCCTGCCTTCGGCACAATCTGCAACGTACTGTTCCGGATTCCGGCGCGCATTTTTTCCAGTTCTTCGCGCGGGCTTAAGACATCTGCCGCTCCGCCCAGAATCAGCGTAGGCAGGCTGATTTTCGAGAGGCTCGCGGTCGAGTCGGGTCGTTCCGCCATGCCACGCTGCACCGCGGCAATTCCCTGGGCCGTCGACCGCATCATGGTGCGCTTCGCTTTTTCCACGACCTCCGGGCGGGTCCGACATGTAACTTCGCCGAGCAACTTCGGCAACATGCTATCGATGTACTGTTCCGGACCTTGCTGCAACACTTCTTCCGCGGCCTGTAGACGGGCTGCCCTGGCTTCGGCATTGTCGGCTGAAGCTTTCGTATTTGCCAGCACAAGCCCGGCCATGCGCTCGCGAAACCTTCGCCAGAATTCAAAAAGAATGTAACCGCCGATCGAACAGCCGATGAAAACCGCCTTCCCCACCTTCAGCTCATCGCAGAGTCTCACCAGGTCTTCCGCGTGTTTCTGCATTGTGGGGTTGCCGTCGCCGACCCCAGATTCGCCCAGACCCCGCAAGTCCGGCATAATCAGCCGGTACTTTGCCGCAAGCCTGTCCTGTACCGGAATCCAGAACTCATGACAAGACGGGAACGGGTGCAAGAGAACAACATCCGGACCTTTGCCTTCGGTCCGGTAGAACAGCTCAGCGTCGCTCGTGCGCAGCAGCATGCGATATCAAAAGCACCTTTGCAGATTTCACTCCCTAACAGGCTGCAGGAAATACTTCGGCGCGTTCTTCCGCAGCTTGTTAATCGCCGGGCAGGCTTTGCGCCTTCCCTGCGAGCGTACAATAGCACTTTCCGCCCCGATTCGCAGTTATCTATTCAGGCAGCGAGCCGCGCGGGGACCCTTCGCCGCACTGCGAGTTGCTTGGCAACGGGTATGCGGCGGATTTTCCTTGCGTCCCAAATTGGCACTACTCTCCGAAAACGGGGCCGGGCAAAGCCCTTAGCGCTGTGCGCCTTTAACTTCCGGCAATTGTCTGGAATCTCTATTCGCAAGCGATTCAGTGGGCGAGAAGCTTCATCCTAAAGAAGTAGTCTCCCGGCGGCTTACTTTTTCTTCCGCTTCCCCGGCAGAGCCGCCGGATTCTCGTGCGTGCGTTCGCGTATCTCCGCCCGCATGCCGGCGCCGAGCGAGACGGCGTGCTCGCCGAACTTGTCGCGAAGTTTGTCGGCCACGCCCATCGCCTGCTGCCAGCGTTCGTCGCGCGCTCCCGGATCCAGATGCAATTGAACATCCGGCTCGGCAAACATCGCCGCCTGCACGCCAAGCAGCCGGATCAATGATCCCGGCCTGCAATTTCGCCGGAAGAGCTCGCGCACCACTGGCAACAGCTCGGTATCGATCTGGGTGGGGTGTTCGAGCGTGCGCGCCCGGGTAAAGGTGCTGAAGTCGGCATAGCGCAGCTTGAGCTGTATGCGGCGTGTATGCAACCCGTATTCACGCAGCCGCCGGCAGACTTTCTCGACTAGCTTTGCCAGTGTGGTCTCGAGCATCTCCCGATCTGAAACGTCAACCGAAAACGTGTGCTCATGACTCACCGACTTGGGGCCGGAGTCCTCGCCGATCGCTTCGTCAAACCATCCGCCGGCGTCGATCCCCGCTGCCTTCTCGGCCAATGCCACCGCCCAATCGCCTATCTGCTCCCGCAGACGCTCGCTGCCGTAGCTCGTGAGATCTCCGGCTGTCTTTACCCCGAGCTTCAATAGATGTTCCTCGGTGACCTTTCCGACTCCCGGAATCTTGCGCGCCGGCAGCGGAGCCAGGAATGTCCGCTCGCAGCCGGGAACTACCCACAGAACGCCATTGGGCTTCGCCTGATCGGAGCAGATCTTCGCCACCACGCGGGAGGTTCCGATGCCCACGGAACAGTTCAGCCGCGTGAATTCCTTCATCCGCGTGTGCAGCAAATGCGCCGCCCGCAAGGGAGGCCCGTGCAGCCGCTCCGTGCCTGTCATGTCGAGGTACGCCTCATCGATCGACGCCATCTCTACCAGTGGCGAGAACTCTTGCAGAACCGCGTGCACGCGAACCGACTCCTGACGATATCGTTCGGGATGTCCGTCGAGGAAGATGGCATGGGGACACATCTTGGCGGCTGTGCGCAGCGGCATTGCCGAGTGTATGCCGAATTTCCGCGCCTCATAGGACGCGGCAGCAACCACCCCGCGCTCGTCTGCCCGCCCGCCGACGATAACCGCCTTGCCCTTCAAAGAGGGATCGTACAGCTCCTCGACGGAGACGAAGAAGGCGTCCATGTCGACATGGAAGATGGTCGGCACTCAGCTCAGTTCCAGCTCTCAGCTCCCGCTTCGTCCCTAGGGTGTCCCAGAGATACCTCACATAACTAAGCACACCTCGTGGGTGTCATCCTGAGCGCAGCGAAGGATCTGCTTTGGGGGCACTTCAAAAAATAAAAGCAGATTCTTCGCTCCCCTTCGGTCGCTCAGAATGACACCCCTAACCGCTTATTGCAAGAACGCGCTACTTGGCAGGCATAACTTTCGTAGCGGCCTTTGCCCGGCCGCTCATCAATTCATTCACCAGCGCGTCGGCGCGGTAGATCTTGCGAAGAGCTTCGATGATCGCCCGCGTGTCGACTTGGATCGCCCTGCCTTGGCGGTCGTCGTACTGGAAGTCCCACGAGAGCGATTGGATATTACCATCGAAGACGATGCCGACGACCTCGCCGTTTTTATCAACCGCCGGCGAACCGGAGTTGCCGCCGATGATGTCCGGGGTCGAAACATCGTTATAGGGCGTTTTCAGATTCAGCGCCGCCTTGGAGTCAATCCAGGATTTCGGCAACTCGTATGGAGCTTGGTTGCCATGCCGCGCCGCGTGTTCAAAGGCGCCGCCGAGATTGGTGGAGTAAGGAATCGTCTTGCCGTTCTGCTGGTATCCCTTCATCGCGCCATAGCTTAACCGCAAAGTGAAGGTTGCGTCCGGGTACATATCCGTTCCCTGCACGGCAAATCTCGCCTTCGCAATCAGGGTGCCGCTGTCGCGCAGAACGGACTCCACCTCGTCGTCCCATTGCTTGCGGATGGCTCGCGCTTCCGGATCAATGTTACGCATCAGCACGATCAGCGGGTCCCTGCTCTGCTCCACTGCCTGCAAGCCGCCCTCGTAGAGCTGCTTGCGGTAACCGACGTCGTTCAGCTTTGTATTCTCGATCGCTTCCTTCGCGACAACGTCTGGACTCCGTCCGCCCAGAACCTGCTTCACCACTGCATTCTCGGGGCCAAGCTTTTCCTGCATCAGCCGCAGGGACGCCGCCAGTTCCACCGTATCCAGCGCTTTGTGAACCGGAGCGGTTGAGAACAACTGCTGCTCCAGCGACGGCAGGCGCGCCTGGCCATACTCGCGAAGGCGCTGATTGTTGGGCTTCGGCTTTTCGGCGGCCACCCGCACCAACAAACGCGCCAGATGGGGCTCCGATCCGGCGAACCCGCCCAGAGTTTCAATAAAGTAGTATGGCGTAAAGAGCTGCTCTTGTCTTTGCACGGCCTTGGCAATTGCGTCCCAGGCTGCGCCGTATTCGGACTTCATCTTCGGGTTGCTGTCGACGGCTTTGCGCAGAGCTGCCTCGCCGTTCGCTTTATTGTCCATCAACTGCTTGTCCATGAGCCCGGCATAACGTCCTTTGTAGGCCTTCAGCGCGTTCTCATAGCCAAAGACATCGTCGGATGCGATGCGGAAGTTTTCCGTCGATTCCGCCGCAAACGTCTTTAAAGCCTGGTAGCGCTGCATTAGCGCTTCCAGCGTGAACGGCGTCTGCACGTCTCTCAGATAATTCAATTGTGCCAGCGTCAGCAGCCGCTCGGTCCGTCCCGGATTGCCGGAGACGAACACCAGATCGCCCTCCTTGACGCCGCCGTGGGAAAACTTCAGGTAAGCCTTCAGATATGCGGGCCGGCCATTTTCGTACACGCGAAAAAACGCTATATCGAGGTCGTAGCGCGGAAATTCAAAGTTATCGGGATCGCCGCCAAAGAACGCGGCCCTCTCTTCCGGCACGAACACCAGGCGAACGTCGGTGTAGCGCTTGTATTTGTAAAGCTGGTACAAGCCGCCGGCGTAGAAGGTCACAAGTTCGCACCGCAGCCCGCTCTTTCTGGTGCAATCGGCCTCAAGCTGGGTCATCATCTCGCGTTGTGCCTGCCCCGCTTCGGCAATATTCGTGCCTGGCTTCGCCGCGCCCTGCACCTGGGAGGTAACGTCTTCAATTTCTTGCAGCACGTTTAGCTCGAGGGCCGGACACTTCTTTTCCTCGACGTTCGTCTTGGCCAGAAAGCCGCTCTGGATGTAGTCCTTTTCCTTGGTGGAGAGATCCTGAACACACTCGCGACCGACGTGATGGTTGGTGAAAGCGAGGCCATCGGCCGAAACGAACGAACCTGAACCGCCGTTGTTGAAGCGCACCGATCCCAACCGCAGATGATCGAGCCACGCCGGCGACGGCGCGAAACCATATTTGGCCTTGATACGCTGCACCGGCGCACTATTGAACAGCCACATCCCCTCATCCGCCACGGCCACTCCGCACGCCAGGTAGAGAACCGCCGCAAGCGTCCCAAGCCTTCTCTTCATAACCTCCACCCTGGAATCTCCTTCTTACACATCGACTGCTGCCCGATGACAAACGCCATATCATACGACATGACGCGTGACGCGGCTTGAGTCCGTCTTCTAGCGCACATCCCCCGGAAGATATATCCCACAAACTTAGATTGTCATGGCGAGCGAAGTCGAGCCACCTTTTGTTTCTGCCGCCGAAAGACAAAGGGTGGCTCCACTCCGCGCCCGAACAGCTTCTTGCTATCGAATGTAATGTCGGGTACGCAGCTTGGCTGCTCCGGCCACGGGCGCTCGGCGCTCCGGTCGCCATGACATCCACTTGGTGTTTTAGATACACCAACAAGGGAACTGCTTGAAGATGTATCGGCGAGGAGGCGATTGGGCTTCGATTGTTTCCGGATAACGGCATTTCCGGAGTCGCTCTTGCACCCCAGCACGCGAACACCGCGCGTGCCGGGGACCCCGCTCTTGCATCCCAGCACACGAATACCGCGCGTGCCTGGGACCTCCGGCTCTTGAAGGGATGCCGCTCGAAAAACAGCCCGGAGGGTTTCTCCGGGCTGCGATTGACGAGGAGCGGCTGTTGGCAGCCGTCCTAATCGGGTTGCTACTTTACGACTGGCAGACCTAAAGCATAGCTGTTCAGCACCTTCACGTAGTTGGCGCGCTCGAAGGCAGCGGGATGCGCTACATTCTTCTGGCTCAAGCTGCCCTGCATCTGCTCAATCGAGTTGTACTCGTGCGTTTCGAGCCACTCGCGGACTTCGCTTTCCAGGGTCTTGAGGTACCCAATTCCCTGTTCGAGCAGTGCCGAGGTCAGCATGGCGACCTTGGCGCCGGCCGCCATCGACTTCAGCACATCTTCCGCCGTGTGGACGCCGCCCGTGATCGCCATGTCGGCCTTGATCTTGCCAAACAGGATCGCGACCCAGTGCAGGCGCAGTTTCAGTTCGTTCGAGCGGCTCAGAACCAGGTGCGGAACCACTTCGAGTGCTTCCAGGTCGAAGTCGGGCTGATAGAAGCGGTTGAACATCACCAGTCCATCCGCGCCCGCCTTCTCCAGCTTCAGCGCCATGTTACCCGTCGAACTGAAGTACGGCCCAATCTTCACCGCAACCGGGATCTTCACAATCGCCGTCACGGCCGCGACCAGATCGAGATACATGTTCTCGATGTCGTTGGCGCTTTGCGTGATATCGGTAGGAACGAAGTAGACGTTTAGCTCCAACGCATCCGCACCGGCCTGCGCCATCTGCTTCGCGTAGTCGATCCAACCACCCTTCGACACCCCGTTCAGGCTGGCGATAACCGGAATCCCCAGTGCCTTCTTCGCCTGGCTGATATGCTCCAGATACTTCTCAGGTCCAAGGTTGTAGGTATTGAAGTCGGGATAGTAGCCCTGTGCCTCGGCCGAAACGTCCGCCGATTGCCACAGATTGCGATCGAGATCGTTGCTCTCGATCATGATCTGCTCTTCAAACAGCGATTCCAGCACGACGGCGGCTGCACCCGTATCTTCCAGTCTGCGCAGGTTCGCCAGGTCCTTGCACAGCGGCGAGGAAGAGGCGACCAACGGACTCTTCAGCTTCAGTCCTAAGTAGTTCGTCGAAAGATTAATCATTTGCGGCTCCCTTGCTCAGCGGCTTTCCGTCTTCCGGTTTCGCCTCGTTTTTTGGTGCCGGACCAGGCATCGCTGCCAGGTACTCGTAGAGCCTCCAGCGCTCATTCACCTCTGCCTGTGCTCCCTTCAGCAGCGCGACGGCATGATCGGGATGAGCCTGCCGCAGCATGGTGTACCGCGTTTCGTTGTAGATGTATTTTTCCAACGGAACCGTCGGAGCCTTGGAATCGAGCACGAAGGGATTCTTGCCTCCCTCCGCCAGCATCGGGTTGTAGCGGAACAGCGGCCAGTGACCGCTCTGCACGGCAAGCTTCTGCTGATCGAGTCCGTGCACCAGATCGTAGCCGTGCGCGATGCAGTGGCTGTAAGCGATGATGATCGATGGACCATCGTAGGCCTCCGCTTCCAGGAACGCCTTGACGGTCTGCATATCGCTTTGGCCCATTGCAATGCGGGCGACATAAGCCGTTCCGTAATTGACGGCCATCATCGCCAGGTCCTTCTTGGGACGCGGTTTACCGGCAGCCGCAAACTTGGCGACCGCCCCCATCGGGGTTGCCTTCGACATCTGCCCGCCGGTGTTGGAGTAAACCTCGGTATCGAGCACGAGGATGTTGACATTGCGTCCCGACGCGACCACATGATCGAGACCGCCGTAACCGATGTCATACGCCCAGCCATCGCCGCCGACTGCCCACACGGCCTTCTTCACCAGCGCATCGGCAAGACTGAGCAAGTCCTTGCCCTCGGCTGTCTTGATGCCCTGCAACTTCTGTTTCAGTTCGACTACCCGCACCCGCTGCTCGCGGATACCTTTTTCGCCGCTCTGATCGGCCGTCAGCAGGGCCTTCACGAGCGCCTCGGGCAACTGGCCGCCCAGCCGAACCAGCAGTTCCCGTGCGTACTCGGTCTGCTTGTCGTAGGCAAGCCGGAAGCCCATGGCAAACTCCGCCGCATCTTCAAATAAGGAGTTCGACCAGGCAATGCCCCGCCCGTCCTTGTTGAACGTGTAAGGAGTGGTTGGCAGATTGCCGCCGTAAATCGACGTGCAGCCGGTGGCATTTCCCACCATGGTGCGATCGCCAAACAGTTGCGACATGAGCTTTATATAAGGCGTTTCGCCGCAACCCGAGCAGGCGCCCGAGAATTCAAACAACGGTTGCAGCAACTGCACGTCCTTCACCTGAGTCAGGCTCAAGGCGCTGCGGTCGACTTCCGGCAGGCCTAGGAAGAAATCCCAGTTGCGCGCTTCCTGCTCGCGAAGCGGAATCTGCGGAACCATGTTAATGGCGCGGTGCTTGGGCTCCGTCTTCGACTTCGCCGGACAGGCTTCGATGCAGAGGGCGCATCCGGTGCAATCTTCGGGCGCAACCTGCAGCGTGTACTTGGACCCGGAGAAGTTCTTCCACATTGCGTCTTTCGACTTGAAGGTCGCGGGAGCGTCCTTCAGCAAGCCGCTGTCATAAACCTTGGCGCGAATCACGGCGTGCGGGCAAACCAGTACGCACTTGCCGCACTGAATGCAGATCTTCTCATCCCACTCCGGAATCTCGAGCGCGATGTTTCGCTTTTCCCACTGTGCCGTACCGGTGGGGAAGGTGCCGTCGACGGGAAGCGCGCTCACCGGCAGATCGTCGCCGTTGCCCAGAATCATGGGGGCCAGCACGTTCTGCACAAACTCCGGAGCCTGCGCCGGAACCGCGAGGCGAACGGCCTTGCTGCTGCTGGCGGTTGCGGGAACCTTCACTTCGTGGAGCTGCGCCAGCGCCGCATCGACGGCGGCAAAGTTCTTCGCCACCACCGACTCGCCGCGCTTGCCATAGGTCTTCTCAATCGAGTGCTTGATGGCCTCGATCGCTTCTTCCTTCGGCAGCACGCCGGAGATGGCAAAGAAGCAGGTCTGCATGATGGTGTTGACGCGGCTGCCCATGCCGGTTTCCTTGGCCACCGTGTAGCCGTCAATCACGTAGAACTTCAGCTTCTTATCTATGATCTGCTGCTGCACTTTGCGCGGCATTTCATCCCACACCTGGTCGGCGGGGAACGGGCTGTTCAGCAGGAACACCGCACCCTGGTCCGCATAGCGCAACATGTCGATGCGCTCCAGGAACGAGAACTGGTGGCAAGCCACAAAGTTCGCGCGAGAGATGAGGTAGCTCGACTTAAGCGGCTTCGGACCGAAACGCAGGTGCGAGGTCGTAATCGAGCCCGACTTCTTCGAGTCGTACACGAAATAGCCCTGCGCGTAGAAATCGGTGTCTTCGCCGATGATCTTGATCGAGTTCTTATTCGCGCCCACCGTGCCGTCGGCGCCCAGGCCGTAGAAGAGCGCTCGCACCGTCTTCGCGTGCTCGGTTGAAAACTGCGGGTCGTAGTCGATGCTGGTGTGCGTGACGTCGTCAACGATACCCACGGTGAAGTGGTTCTTGCTCTTCGCCTTGCCTAGCTCGTCGAAGATGCCCTTGACCATCGCCGGCGTGAACTCCTTGGAGGAGAGTCCGTAACGGCCGCCGATCACTTTCGGCATGGACTTGAACTTCAGCGTGCCGCTGGCCTGCGCCTCTGCCAGTACCGTCAGCACATCCTGGTACATCGGCTCGCCCAGGCAGCCGGGTTCCTTGGTGCGGTCCAGCACTGCAATGCTCTTTGTCGTGGCAGGCAGGGCTTGCAGGAAATGCTCCGCCGAGAATGGACGATAGAGGCGGACTTTGATCAGCCCAACCTTCTGGCCCTTCTCGACCATCACTTCCACGGCTTCTTCGGCGACTTCGGCGCCGGAGCCCATAAGGATGATTACCCGCTCCGCATCCGGCGCGCCGGAATACTGGAACAATTCGTATTTGCGGCCGACCAGGCCGGCAAATTTATCCATCGCATTCTGCACGATGGTGGGCACGGCCAGATAGAACGGGTTCACGGTCTCGCGCCCCTGGAAATAGACATCCGGGTTCTGCGCCGTGCCGCGAAGCATTGGACGGTCCGGCGTCAGCCCGCGTTTGCGGTGCGCCTGAACCAGTTCGTCGGAAATCATCGCCTGCAGATCTTCCTTCGCCAGGGCTTCCACCTTGGCGACCTCGTGCGAGGTGCGGAAGCCATCGAAGAAGTGCAGGAACGGCACACGCGATTCCATCGATGCCGCTTGCGAAATCAGCGCCATGTCCATGACTTCCTGCACCGAGTTGGAAGCCAGCATGGCAAAGCCAACGCCGCGCACCGACATGACATCCTGGTGATCGCCGAAAATCGACAGCGCATGAGCCGCCAGGGAGCGAGCCGCAACATGAAGCACGCAGGGGGTCAACTCGCCCGCGATCTTGTACATGTTCGGGATCATCAGCAGCAGGCCCTGCGCCGACGTGAATGTGGTGGCCAGGGAGCCGCCTTGTAACGCCCCATGCAGCGCGCCGGCCGCTCCGGCCTCGCTCTGCATCTCCACTACTTGGGGAATCGTACCCCAGATGTTCGGCTGGCCATCAGACGACCATTGATCCGAAAACTCACCCATCGGCGATGAGGGAGTGATCGGATAGATCGCGATGACCTCGTTAATCTTGTGGGCAACGTATGCAGCCGCTTCATTGCCATCAATCGTTATATAAGGTCTGTTCATCGAATGATCCACTCTCGAATGCAAAATTTAGGTTAGGGTTGCCGCTTCGCCGTCCGGCCTGGAACAAGCCACGGTTGCAACAGCCAATCGCTGAGTCCGGAGTTGTCGTGGAGCCGCGCCAGCACCAGTCTCCGCACATCAGGCGCGCTCCGCATTCGTCGGCGACCACCTCTCCGGCGAGTCCCTGACCTTCCTGGACTGGCTGAACCTTAAAACTTAAGCGAATTTGCGGACCATGGCGTGCTTTTACAGAGGTCCACGGTGGTCTCAGAGCCTGCTTGCCAGTCCGGACAATGAAATCCAGGGAACAGCACCATTACAGAGCCCAGCGCACAAAATCGCTGTGACGGTCCTCACAAAATTCCGTGATTCCGGCCTGAACAGGCGATTTTTGTGAGTTGCTTCACTAAGCAGGGTGACAAGCATGCACCGCGGATGAGTTTTGCCCGCAATTTGATCCGAAGTGGGTATTTACTTAACGCCACCGAACGCAACAGGTTGTGGTTTGACCAGGGTTGCAAACGGGACCGGATCTACCTGCACAGCCTGCTGGGCCAAGCGATAGAAGAGTTTGCCGCGCGA
>Ga0187860_1001848_pt1 | contig 18175 bp, 21 predicted proteins | sample June2016WEW_10_4_FD_132981 | JGI IMG/M metagenome (GOLD analysis project Ga0187860, IMG submission 132981) | Peatland microbial communities from SPRUCE experiment site at the Marcell Experimental Forest, Minnesota, USA - June2016WEW_10_40 | ecosystem: Environmental > Terrestrial > Soil >...
GGCGAGCTTGCCGAACAGCTTGGACTTCACCGCGTCCTGCCGCCCCTTGCGGTGCATGATGTTCTTGAACTGCGAATGTCCGGCCATGACTCGTCTTCCGTTTGACTCCGTCATTGCGAGCGAAGCGAAGCAATCCAGCCCCGAACCGGATTGCTTCGTCGCTGTGCTCCTCGCAATGACGCTTTAATAGGGTGGCGGCGAACGAAAATAAAGTGAGCGCGGCGGAAACTTACGGCCAGAAGCCGGGCACCGCCTGTTCGAGGCAGCCGCCCAGCCGCACCGCGCCGACGCGCGTCGCCAGCCCGGTTGCCGGGTCGGTTTCGACAGCGAGCGCGCAGAGCGTCGCCGGACCCGAAGCCGCCTCGAAGCGTGAGGACGGGATGCGCCGCGTGAACCGTTGCAGCGGCTCGTCCTTGGCCATGCCGATCACCGAGTTGTAGTCGCCGGTCATGCCGACATCGCTCACAAACGCAGTGCCGCCGGGCAGGATGCGCAGGTCGGCCGTGGGGGCGTGCGTGTGAGTGCCGCCGACGAGGCTGACGCGGCCGTCGCAGAAATGGCCCATCGACTGCTTCTCGCTCGTGGTCTCGGCGTGCATGTCAACCACGATGACGTCGGCACCCCGCCGCAGCGGGCAGGCGGTCAATTCGCGGTCCACCGCGGCGAAGGGATCGTCGAGCGGATCCATGAAGATGCGGCCCATGGCATTGATGACAAGGACGCGGGCGCCGTTCCGGGCGTCGCACAAAGCCGCGCCGCGGCCCGGCGTGCCGGCGGGATAGTTGAGCGGCCGAATGAGGCGCGGCGCGCGCTCGATGAAGACCAGCGCCTCCTTCTGGTCCCAGGCATGATTGCCGAGCGTAATCGCGTCCGCGCCGGCGTCGATCATTTCGCGGTAGATCGCCTCGGTGATGCCGAAGCCGCCGGCAGCGTTCTCGCCGTTGACCACCGCGAAGTCGAGCTTCCAGTCGCGGACGAGGCCGGGCAGGCGCTCGGTGACGACGGTCCGCCCGCTGCGGCCGACAACATCGCCGACAAACAGAATGCGCATTAGTGACAACTCATGTTCCCTCCCCCCTTGTGGGGGAGGGTCAGGGAGGGGGGTGACTTGATCATCAATTTCAACTTAGCGCAGATCGATCACCTCACGCTCGGTTAGCACAAGATCGAGCCGCGCGTCGCGGGGCGTGGCGGGTATAGCGGCAACCTCCTGGGCGGCAAAGGTGAGCCCCACCGCGATAACGGCTTTGCGCGCGCGCAGTTGCGCCAGCGTCAGATCGTAATAGCCGGCGCCATAGCCGATGCGATGGCCGGCGCGGTCGAAGGCGAGAAGCGGCACCAGGAGAATATCGGGTTCCACCTCAGCCGCCTCGGGCTTCGGCTCGCGGATGCCCCAGACGCCGGCGATAAGCGGCTCGCCCAAAACCCATGCGCGCAGGATGAGCGGCTTGCCACGGCCGGCGACGGCGGGGAGCGCCAGCCGCGCCCCTTGCGCCGCAAGCTTGCGCATCAGCGGCAGCGGGTTGATTTCGCTCTTGAGCGGCATGAAGCCGGAGACGATCGTGCCCGGCGCGATCGCGAGCGGAAACGGCCGCGCCGCAATCGCTTCGGCCGCCGCTTGCCGCGCCTCCGGCGGCAGCGCGTCACGCCGCGCGATGGCTTCGCGGCGCAGCTCGGCTTTTTTGTCTGAAAGAGATTCCACGGTCGATTCCGTCATCCTGAGGTGCGAGCGCAGCGAGCCTCGAAGGATGAACGGCCCGGGCCGTCGCCCTTCGAGGCTCGCGGCCTTCGCCGCTCGCACCTCAGGGTGACGGGAACAGGTTAGTGCGCGCGATACGATAGCAAAAGAGTGCGGAGCCGCGCTGGCCGTAGGAGCGCTGATCCCGGGAACCTACATAAGTAGGTGGGCGCCATGTGACCGAGCCCAGGGGCCCGGCCAGGGACAGCTCCCGTCAGGATCGTAAGGCCCCGGGGAATTGTCTCCTACGCACCCCGCAGCCCCGCCCCGGTAATGTAATGCGCGCCGGCGCCGGACGCCACTTTGGTCTGCCGCTGGGCTAACGCCAATCGTCGATAACGTAGGCGCCGGGGCGGCAATAGCCGGGATCGTTCTGCCGGTGCATGGTCACGCCCTGAATTTCGGTGCGAAACCCGCGGGCGACGAGATGCCGATAGGCTTCGTGGCGCGCCATGTTCGCGCCGGCCAACACCTTCGACATGCCGACCGCGACCGCCAAAGCCTCGCAGGCGTCAAGGAGCCGCAGATAATCCTGTTCGGCCGATCGCCCGTCGCGGACTGCAGCGAATTTCACGAAGCAAGTGTCGGCGCCGGCTTCGCTGCGCGGCCCGTAGTGGCACACCGCGAACGCCGCGATGCCGCCGCCGCCTTCAAGCAAAACGATATCGCCGAGACCTTGCGCATGGGTCGCGGCGATCTCGCCGGACAGGTCGAGGCCCGGGTAAACCGTTTCAGCGACCTCGCGGCAAGACCGCAGCGCTTCCTCTCGCTGCGCCTGGCTCAGTTCACTGAAGCGCGACCATCCCTCTGCCGTTTGCCGCGCCGCTTTTGCCGACATGATCGCCGTGAGGAAGCGCGCATAAAAGCCGAATTTTTGATAGAGCGCGACATGCTTGGCGCTCTGCGCGAATGTGAATAGCCCGACCTGCCGCGTGCCCCAGCTATCGAATTGCTCCATGGTCTTCGCCAGCAGCGCGCGGGCGATGCCGCGCTCCTGGAGATCGGGACGCACCGACAACGGGCCGAAGAAGCCGACGCTTCCCCACTTGGTGGCAAAGTTGGAGCCGACCAATTTTCCATCGAGCGTCGCGCCGAACGAGGCGACGTGTGCCGCGGGTTGGCGGCCATAGACGTAGTCGCGATCGGTCCAGAACGTCTCCGGGTCCGGCGCCCCGAGGAAGGTGCCGAAGGCAAGACGGACAATCCGCGCCGCTTCCGGCAAGTCTTTTTCCCGGAGCTTGCTCACCACCACGCGGCTTGGCTGCGGACCAGCGTGTCCGCTGGCATTAGCATCCGACATGATCCCCCCTTGAGAACTTACTTCGGCAGTGGCCGTATTTTTAGCGGCCACATTTTAAGGAGCGACGATAACAGCTTAGCTACGCGCAATCCAAGCAAGGCTGGGTTGAGAGGGATAAAGCCGCAGCGGCTCGTTCTGAGCACGTCAGCTTTTAACCCAGTCGCGACTTTGGAGCGCCGAATGTCTGAATGACCCTGTCGGTCTGCCGCGGCCGGCGCCTCGCAGGGTGCGAGTCCGTGCTATTTCTCGAACGGATAGCCCTTCTTTTCCCAGTCGGCGATGTTCATGATCACGGCAGTCGCGTTGGTAAATCCGATGTTCTTGAGGTCCCGCGTTGCCAGCGTGGCGCGGTTGCCGCTCACGCATTGGACATAAATCTTGCGGTTCATGTCGACCTTGTTGGGATAGCCGAGCGACTTCCAAATTTGCCACTCCAGAAGCCCGCGTGGAATGTTGATGGCGCCAGGAACATGTCCGCCTTTGAACTCGTTTTCCTCGCGAACGTCGAGCAGTATTGCGCCCGCCGGATTCTTCACCACGGCGAGATAGCCATCCATGTCCGTCGTTTTGATCGTTTTGCGAATTTGGGCGACATAATTGTTGACGCTGTCCGGCCAATTTTCGGCCGCGAGCGCCGGCGCCGACAAGGCAACCAACGCGGCCAATGCGATGAAAAGGCGTATCGTGCGGTTCATGGGTCCGGCCCCTTTTAGAGCATGATCCGGAAAAGTGGACGCCGGTTTTCCGAAAAGATCATGCTCCACCAAGGAATCTAGAGCGCCAATCGATTCAACCTGAAGGGATTGCGCTCTAGCAGGCTGCTGAAGAAGTCGCGAGTTTAGCGAGTCGAGCACCCTTGAACACAGTCGCCTGCGGAGGATGGCTGTGAGTTGCTGCCGGCGTCATGCAGCGGTAGCGGCCATCAGCTTAGGAATGCGGATCAGATTGTAGGCTGCGACCGCGAAGGTAAAGACCGCTTCAACCTTGGCGCATCCTCGCAGCTTGACCTTGGCGAGACCGGCCTGCGCCTTGATCCAACCGAACACCTCCTCGATCCGCTTGCGGCAGATTTGGCTCGCCCGATAGCCCGGATGCCGAGTGGTGCGTCCATCAACGGCGGTTTTGCGCACGACGCCAAGCTTGCTGACCCGCCCGTCGACCGTAATGTGCGGCGTCACCTGACGGATGCGAAGATGTTCGACGAAAGCCGTCACATCATAGGCCTTGTCGGCACCAAGCGTGATGCGCCGTCCCGCCGGGCGGCGGTCGAGCAGAGCCAGCGCCGCCTCGCGCTCGGCGGTCCCGGTCGCGCGGCTAAGCGCGGCATCGACGGCGAGGCCGTTACGGTTCTCCATCAGCACGTGGCGCATGAAGCACAGCCGGCTCTCGCGGCCATCAGCCTTGCGATAGAGCCTCGCATCGGGATCGGTGGTCGAAGCATGCGTGTCATTCGAGCGCTTCTCATGGTGGAAGTTGCGCTCGCCGTTGCGCCCCGCAGAAGGTGGCTCGCCCGAGCCGTCCTTGGCACGGAAGCTCTTCATCGATGCCCAGGCATCGATCAGCGTGCCATCGACTGAGAAGTGTTCGCTCGACAGCAGCTTTTTGACCTGGGGCAGCGCCAAAAGCGCCGCCAGGAACGCGTGCGCTACATCCGCTTCCATCAGTCGGTCGCGGTTGTGTGTGAACACCGTCGGATGCCAGACCTCGGCGTCGATCGGCAGCCCGACGAACCAGCGAAACAGCAGATTATAGTCGATCTGCTCCATCAGCATCCGCTCGGAACGCACCGAGAAGAACCCCTGCAGCAGCGTCGCCCGCAGCAGCATCTCCGGCGCGATCGAGGGACGCCCCAGCCTCGCGTAGAGACCCTCAAAGCGCTGGTTCAGCGCCCCCAAGGCTTCGTCCGCCAATGCCCGGATCGCACGCAGAGGGTGATCCGGCGGGATGCGCTCCTCCAGCCGCACATATGAGAAAAATCCTTCAGACCGATCATCCCGACCGCGCATGACAAATCACCCCATGGCTTCAAGGCCACGGAATCACATGCTATCCCCGCCGTCGAGATGAGTTTTTCAGCAGCCTGCTAGGAGTTAAATTCAACCTCGCCCGCCGCGCCATGCTCGAGGCCGCGGTCGGGAACGATCGGTCGATGCATGCATCACCGCATCCGCGACTTCAACGTGATCGTCTTGCCGTCGACGACGAAGGTGCCATATCCGCGGTGATGAATCGTTTTCGGATTCTTCTGCGCCGGATCGATCCAGGCCTTGAGCACTTCGAGAATGAAAAGGTTGTACTTGTTCACAAAGCGCGTGTCGGTCACCTTGCATTCGAGATTGGCAAAACAATCGGCGATGAGCGGCGGCGCCACGCGCGCGGCCGGCATTTGGGTCAGAGCGAACGTCGCGAATTTGTCGATGTCGCGGCCCGATGAATTCCCGACCTTCACCACCTTGGTCGCAAGCTTCCGCGCCGGGATGGCGATCACGCATTCGCCCGTGGTGCGAAGCGCGGCGAAGCTTTAATTGGCGCCGCTGACGACGCAGGCGACCTGCGGCGGCTCGAACTCGACCATCATGTGCCAGGACATGGTCATGACGTTGCTGCGCCCTTTGCGGGCGGTCGTCAGCAACACCACCGGGCCCGGCTCCAGCAACTGGTAGACTTTGGATAGAGGCAGTTCTTTCATCATGAGTGCGCGGCGTCGCAGACGCCTTCCAGTCGTTCGCCGGTGGCGTTCGCGTGCTTACGCGCCGATCCAGCGGATTTCCGGTTCTTTTCTCGGGACAGGGGGAGGCGCCGATTTCGGATGGCCGACGATGATCGGCGCGACGGGCTTGTACGGCGCGGGAAGCTTGAGCACGGCCTTCCCCTCCAGGGTCCCAAGCCAGGCCTGAGCAAATCCGATCCAGCATGTCCCGAGCCGCGCGGCGCGGGCCGCGAGCATCAGGTTCTCAGCAGCGAGGGCACAGTCTTCGACGGCCCATGGGATGTCCGCCACGGTGGAAATCACAATGAGGACGGGGGCATGATAGAAGATGTCAAAATTCGGATCGTTCAATATCTGGTCGAAATGATGTGAAACCAGCCCGATCGGCGAAGTTCTCAGCATATACGCTTTCGCCTCACGGGATATATCGGCAAGCACGCCCCGGTCCCGCACTACGCAGAACGACCAGGGCTGCTGATTGACCGCGCTCGGCGCCTGAATGGCCGCCTCGATGAGGTCGCGGATGATGCTTTCACTGACCGCCTCGGCCGTGAATTCCCGCACGGCGCGACGTGTGTAGATCGCTTCTTTGAGGTCCATGTCCTGCCTCCACATGACCTGTGATTCTGTGCCTCCGCTTCGGGAGGCCAGATCCCAGCTTCGCCGGAAGCTTCGCCATCATACGAACATTCGCGGATGCTTCCGTTGATCTGGGTCAAGCGCCGAAATTGCCGCTTATGGCCCCAAGGTGGCGGGCCTCGCCAAGACGGGAAACCGGTGTTCACCCTCAGATCAAGTCCGAGGGCAGGCTTTTTTCCGGATCATGCCCTACCCCAGCGCGACGCTGTTGCCGCCGATAGTCTGATTGAGTTTCTTGGTGACGCTTTCGATGCGCTCGGCGGCGGCGGTGAGCGCGGCGGCGACCGCGGCCTGCGCGCTCTGGGCGCGATCGGCGGCGGCGACGCGCGCCTCCTGCGCCGCCGCCATCTCCTCCTCCAGGCGCTTGAGGCGTTTGCCCATCTCGGCGAGCTCGTCGGCGACGGTGAGCGCCGCCATCACGGTGAGCCGGTTGTCGCCGATCTCGCCGAATTTGGCGCGCAGGCCTTCGATCCGCACATCGAGCTCGCGGGCGAGCTCCATGAGGTGGGCCTCCTGGCCGTCCTCACAAGCCATGCGGAATTGCCGCCCGTTGATGGTGACGCTGACTTGGGACATTCCTCACCCTGCCTTGGCCTACCATCGTCCCACCGGCGGCTCAGCCCGCGATGGTTTTTACTCGTCTTGCCCCAGCATGCCGCGGATCGTTTCGATCGATTGCGCGATCCGCCGTGCGACCTCGCGATTGGCGGCTTCCAGCCCGCGCGAGCGCGCCGCCGCATGATCGAGCTCGCTGGCAAGCCGGGCGCGATCGGTGCCGAGCGCCTGGATCTGCGTCGCCAGCGCTTCCTCGCTGCGATCGGTCTCGCTGCGCCGCTCGACCGCCGCCTCCAGCGCGTCGAGCGCCAGCGCCAGCCGCCGGCTCGCGATCTCGATCGAATCGGTCTCGCTCATTTAGCCATCCGCTGCGGCCAGCCGCGCCGTCGCACCACAGGTGAAAATTGTGCACCGGCAATTATTTACACTCGGAAGCTTACGTCGCATCGAGCTAGAGCGTCAACGCCTAAAGCGATACCCGCGATGGCCTGTGCATGACGCCGGCCGATGGCTGGCCGCGCATTTGACTTCAAGGCCTTGCGTGCTATCTGTGCGCCGCCTGTTCCCGTGACCGCGGCTCTCTGCACTCGTGCCGCGCTTGGCCGTTTCATGACGATGCCGGACCGTCTTCCCACGGCGAGCGCAAACCTCGCCCAGGCTGCACGTTTTCCCAAAGCAGCTCCGGCCGCGCGCGCGGAACACGACCGCATGGCGAACGCCATCCGCGCGCTGGCGATGGATGCCGTCGAGCAGGCGAAGTCCGGCCATCCGGGACTGCCGATGGGCGCGGCCGACATCGCCACCGTGCTGTTCTCGCGCTACCTCAAATTCGACCCGGCCGATCCGGCCTGGCCCGACCGCGACCGCTTCGTGCTGTCGGCCGGCCACGGCTCGATGCTCCTCTACGCGCTGCTCTATCTCACCGGCTACGAGGCGATGACGATCGCCGAGATCAAGCGCTTCCGCCAGCTCGGCTCGCTCACCCCCGGCCATCCCGAATATGGCCACACGCCCGGCATCGAGACCACGACCGGACCGCTCGGCCAGGGGCTGGCCAACGCCGTCGGCATGGCGATCGCCGAGCGTCATCTGGCGGCGCTGTTCGGCGGCGACATCGTCGATCATACGACCTACGTGCTGGCGTCCGACGGCGACCTGATGGAAGGCATCAGTCAGGAGGCGATCGCGCTCGCCGGGCATCTGAAGCTGAACAAGCTGATCGTGCTGTTCGACGACAACGGCATCTCGATCGACGGCCCGCTGGCGCTCACCGACTCCGTCGACCAGGTGCAGCGGTTCGAAGCCGCCGGCTGGGCGGCGACCCGCATCGACGGCCACGATCCGGCGGCCATTGCCGCCGCGATCGAAGCGGCAAAAAGATCCGACCGGCCGTCGTTGATCGCCTGCCGTACCACCATCGGCTTTGGCGCGCCGACCAAAGGCGGCACCGAGAAGAGCCATGGCTCGGCGCTCGGCGCCGACGAGATCGCGGCGGCGCGCAAAGAGCTTGGCTGGACCGCGCCGGCCTTCGAGATTCCGCCGGCCATCCTCGCGCAATGGCGCACCGCCGGCGAGCGCGGCCGCACCAGCCGGCTCGCCTGGCAAGGCCGCCTCGCTGCGCTCGATGCGCAAAAGCGCACCGAGTTCGAGCGCCGCATCAGCGGCGAACTCGCGGCGGAGAAGCTCGCGGCGGCAGTGCGCACGGTGAAAGAAAAGCTCGCGGCGGCGCCGAAGGAGATCGCCACCCGCGCCGCCTCCGAGTTCGCGCTGGAAGCCTTGACCGTGGCGCTCCCGGAAATGGTCGGCGGCTCCGCCGATCTGACCGGCTCCAACAACACCCGCACCAAGGCGATGAAGGCGATGAGCGCGGCGGACTATTCCGGCCGCTTCATCCATTACGGCGTGCGCGAACATGGCATGGCCGCGGCCATGAACGGCATGGCGCTGCACGGCGGCATCATTCCCTATTCCGGCACGTTCTTGGTCTTCTCCGATTATTGCCGGCCAGCCATCCGGCTCGCGGCGCTGATGGGCCAGCGCGTCATTCATGTGATGACGCACGACTCGATCGGGCTCGGCGAGGATGGGCCGACGCACCAGCCGGTCGAGCACCTCGCCGCGCTGCGCGCCATCCCTAACCTCAAAGCGTTCCGGCCGTGCGATGCGGTCGAGACGGTCGAATGCTGGCAGCTGGCGCTGCAGACCAGCGGGCCGAGCGTGCTCGCTTTGACGCGGCAGAACGTGCCGCAACTGCGGCAAGGGTTCGACGAGCGTAATCGTTGCGCGGGCGGCGCCTATGAGTTGGTCGCAGCCGAGGGTGGCGCGGCCGCCGTGTCGCTGTTCGCCTCCGGCTCGGAAGTCGCGATCGCAGTCGCGGCGCAAAAGCTGCTCGCCGCGCGCAATGTCGCGGCGCGGGTGGTTTCGGTGCCGTGCTTCGAGCTGTTCCTCGCCGCGCCGGATGCGGAGCGCGCGGCGATCGTCGGCAATGCCAAGGTCAACGTCGCGGTCGAAGCCGGCATTCGCCAGGGCTGGGACGCCATCATCGGCACCGGCGGCGCTTTTGTCGGCATGACCGGCTTCGGCGCCAGCGCGCCGTACAAGGAGCTTTACCAGCATTTTGGATTGACGCCGGAAAAGGTCGCCGAGGCGGCCATGAAGCGTCTAGGAGCGTCGTAGGAGGCCGGGAATGTTGGTTCGCGTAGCCATCAACGGATTCGGCCGCATCGGCCGCAACATCTTGCGCGCCGTCGTCGAGGCGGGACGCGAGAATGAAATGGAAGTGCTCGCCATCAACGATCTCGCTCCGGTCGAGACCAACGCGCACCTGTTGCGCTACGACTCGGTGCACGGCCGCTTCCCCGGCGAAGTCACCGTCAAGGGCGACACCATCAATTGCGGCAACGGCCCGATCAAAGTCACCGCGCTCAAGGACCCGACGCAATTGCCGTGGAAGGAGCTCGGCATCGACGTCGCGCTCGAATGCACCGGCATCTTCGCCTCGAAGGACAAGGCGTCGGCGCATCTGACTGCCGGCGCCAAGCGCGTCCTGATCTCGGCGCCGGCCGAAGGCGCCGACCTCACGGTGGTCTACGGCGTCAACCACGACAAGCTGACCAAGGCGAACACGGTCGTTTCCAACGCCTCGTGCACCACCAATTGCCTGGCGCCGGTGGTCAAGGTGCTCAACGATACCGTCGGCATCGACAAGGGGTTCATGACCACGGTGCACGCCTACACCAACGATCAGCCGACGCTCGATCAGGTGCACAAGGACCTTTACCGGGCGCGCGCGGCGGCGCTCAACATGATCCCGACCTCGACCGGCGCGGCCAAGGCCGTCGGCCTGGTGCTGCCGGAACTGGCCGGCCGGCTCGACGGCGTCGCCATCCGCGTGCCGACGCCGAACGTCTCGGTGATCGATTTCAAGTTCGTCGCCAAGCGCCCGACCTCGAAGGACGAGATCAACGCCGCGGTGAAACGCGCCGCCGAACAGCAGCTCAAGGGCATCCTCGGCTATACCGAGGCGCCCAACGTCTCCAGCGACTTCAACCACGACCCGCATTCCGCGGTTTTCCACATGGACCAGACCAAGGTGATGGACGGCACCCTGGTGCGGGTGATGGCGTGGTACGATAACGAATGGGGCTTCTCCAACCGCATGATCGACACCGCGGTGGCAATGGGCAAGCTTTCCTGATTGAGCCCTCGCATCGAGTCCGCTGTTCGTCATGTCGTGACATGAAAGCCTTCCGCACCCTCGACGACGCCGACGTCAAAGGCAAACGCGTGCTCTTGCGCGTCGACCTCAACGTGCCGATGCAGAACGGCGAGGTGACGGATGCAACCCGCATCAAAGCGGTGGCGCCGACCATAACGGAGATCGCCGACAAGGGCGGGAAAGTGATCCTGCTCGCGCATTTCGGCCGTCCGAAGAAGCGAGATGCCAAGGACTCGCTGAAGCCGGTCGCCGCCGCGGCCGCGCGCATCATTGGCCGGCCGATCGCGTTTGCCGAGGACTGCATCGGCGAGGTCGCCGAAAAGGCCGTGGCCGTGATGAAGCCCGGCGACATTCTCTGTTTGGAGAATACCCGCTTCCACGACGGCGAAGCGGCGAACGATCCGGCTTTCGCGGCCGCGCTGGCGCGGCTCGGCGACATTTATGTCAACGATGCGTTTTCGGCCGCGCACCGGGCCAACGCCTCCACCGAAGGCCTGGCGCATAAGCTGCCGGCCTACGCCGGGCGCGCGATGCAAGCCGAGCTCGAGGCGCTCACAAAGGCGCTGCAGGCGCCGCAGCGGCCGGTCGCGGCAATCGTCGGCGGCGCCAAGATTTCCACCAAGCTCGAGCTCCTCGGCAACCTCCTCACCAAGGTCGAGACGCTGATCATCGGCGGCGGCATGGCGAACACCTTCCTGGCGGCGCAGGGCAAGCCGGTCGGCAAGTCGCTGTGCGAGCGCGACCTTATCCCGACCGCGCGCGACATTCTCGCCAAAGCCGAGGCCACCGGCCGCGAGATCGTGCTGCCGGTCGATGCGGTCGTCGCCGAAAAACTCGCCGCGCACACGCCCTCGCGCGTCGTCGCGGCGGACGCGGTCGGCGCCGACGACATGATCCTCGATATCGGGCCGCGCACCGTCGAGCACGTGGTCTCGGTGCTGGCGCGGATGAAGACGCTGGTCTGGAACGGCCCGTTCGGTACCTTCGAAGTCGAACCGTTCGACAACGGCACCATCGAGGTCGCCGAAGCCGCGGCGGAACTCACCGACGCCGGCAAGCTTGTCAGCATTGCCGGCGGCGGCGACACCATCGCGGCGCTCAATGCCGCCGGCGTGACCGCGCGCTTGACCTATGTCTCGACCGCGGGTGGCGCCTTTCTCGAATGGCTGGAAGGCAAGGCGCTGCCCGGCGTCGAGGCGCTCAAAACCTCCCCCACTCGCGCCGCCACCGGCGGATGAGTCATAATGTGCGCTAGATAATGTGCCCCGAATAACCCGACATCGTGGAGAGCCCCGATGAACCTCACCGAACTGAACAAGATCGCCGCGGCGATGGTCGCCCCCGGCCGCGGCATCCTCGCCGCCGATGAATCCTCCGGCACCATCAAGAAGCGTTTCGACGCCATCGGCGTCGAGTCGACGCCGGTGGCGCGGCGCGACTACCGCGAAATGCTGTTCCGCAGCAGCGAAATGGCGAAATACATTTCCGGCGTCATTCTCTACGACGAGACCATCCGGCAGAACGCCGCTGACGGCACGCCCTTGGTCAAGCTGATCGAGAAGGCCGGCGCCATTCCCGGCATCAAGGTCGACAAGGGCACCAAGCCTTTGCCGTTCTGTGCGAACGAAGTCGTCACCGAAGGCCTCGACGGCCTGCGCGAGCGGCTCGTCGAATATCGCGGGCTCGGCGCCCGCTTCGCCAAGTGGCGGGCGGTGATCGACATCGGCGAGCGCCACGTGATGCCGAGCTACACCTGCGTCAAGGCCAACGCGCACGCGCTCGCGCGCTATGCCGCGATGTGCCAGGACGAAGACATCGTGCCGATCGTCGAGCCGGAAGTGCTGATGGACGGCGCTCACGACATCGACCGCTGCGCCGAGGTCACCGAGTGGGTGCTCAAGGAAACCTTTCAGGAGTTGTTCCACAACCGCGTCGCGCTCGAAGGCATGGTGCTCAAGCCGAACATGGCGGTGCCCGGCAAGAAGTCGGCAAGGCGCGCCACGGTCGCCGAAGTGGCGGAGAAGACGGTGCGCGTGCTCAAAGCCTGCGTGCCGGCGGCCGTTCCCGGCATCGCGTTCCTGTCCGGCGGCCAGTCCGACGAGGAGGCGACCGCGCATCTCGACGCCATCAACAAATTGGGTCCGCTGCCCTGGCACGTGACTTTCTCCTACGGTCGCGCGCTGCAAGCGGCGCCGCAAAAGGCCTGGTCGGGCAAGGCCGAGAACGTCGCCGCGGCGCAACGCGCCTTCGGCCACCGCGCCGCGATGAACAGCCTCGCCGCGCTCGGCCAGTGGCAAGCCGACCTCGAACGGAAGGCGGCGTGACGGAAAGAAAATCCTCCCCCGCCGCGTGGGGGCGGATGTTGCAATGACCCCCCAACCCCGCCAGCGGATTTACCTGATCACGCCGCCCGTCGGCGACCCGCAATCGTTGGCGCGCGCGCTTGCCGCGGCGCTCGACGCCGGCGATGTCGCCGCGGTGCTGCTGCGGCTCGAAGACAGCGACGAGCGCACGCTGATCAACCGCGCCAAGGCGATCGCGGCGATCGTCCAGCCCCGCGATATCGCGCTTCTCATCGACGGCCGTCCGGATATCGCCATCCGCGCCGGCGCCGACGGCGCCCACCTGAGCGGGATCGCGGCGCTCACCGCCGCGCTGGGCGCGCTCAAGCCCGACCGCATCGCGGGCGCAGGCGGCCTGCGCAGCCGTCATGATGCCATGCTCGCGGCCGAAGCTGGCGCCGACTACGTGATGTTCGGCGAACCCGATCGCCAAGGCGGCCAAGGCAACCCAGGCAACCAAGGCAACCGTCCGGCCTTCGACACCGTACTGGAGCGGCTGACCTGGTGGGCGGAACTGTTCCAGTTGCCCTGCGTCGGCTACGCCGAAAACCTCGACGAAGTGGGCCCGCTCGCGCAAGCCGGCGCCGATTTCGTCGCGCTGGGTGATTGGATATGGAGAGACGCACCCGCCGCAGCAGTGGCGGCCGCCATCGACCGACTCGCGCAGCCGGTTTAGAGCGCTTGCGATGATGGGCAAACAACGCGGCACCACCCTCGCGGCGCTCGCGCTCACCGCGCTGCTCGCGCCGCGCTGCCCCGACACCGCCTCGGCGCAAGCCACTGCGGTGCCGGGCACCGCCGCGGTCACAACCGGCACTGGCGGCGCCGAACCCGACCTCGCCTTTGGCGCCTATCAACGCGGCCGTTTCCTCACCGCGTTCGGCCTGGCGACGCATCGCGCCGAGGCCGGCGATATGAAGGCGATGACGCTCCTCGGCGAGCTCTATGCCAACGGCCTGGGCGTGCCGCAGAACGACGCCAAGGCCGAGGAATGGTACCGGCTCGCCGCCGCCCGCGGCGACCGCGAGGCGATGTTCGCGCTGGCGATGTTCCGGCTGCGTGGCCGCGCCGGCCTGCGCGACCGCGACGCCGCCGCCAAATGGCTCGCCGCCGCCGCCAAGCTCGGCCAGCCGCTCGCCGCCTACAATCTGGCGCTCCTCTACATCGAGGGCCAATTGTTTCCGCAGGATTTTACCCGCGCCGCCGAGCTTCTGCGCGTGGCGGCGCGGGCCGGCAATCCGGAAGCGCAATATGCGCTCGGCACCTTCTACAAGGAGGGCCGCGGCGTCGAAAAGAACATGCACGAAGCGGTGCGGCTGTGGGCCTTGGCCGCGCTCGCCGACGACACCGACGCGGAAGTCGAATATGCGATCGCGCTGTTCAACGGCGACGGCGTCGCCAAGAACGAAGAGGTCGCCGCGGCCTGGTTCCGCAAGGCGGCGCTCAAAGGCAGCGCCATCGCCCAGGACCGGCTCGCCCGCATCCTCGCCGAAGGCCGCGGCGCACCGAAAAATCCGGTCGAAGCAACCAAGTGGCACCTGATCTCCAAGGCGCGCGGCGAGACCGATCTTCTCCTCGACGACTTCGTCAACGGTCTCGACCCCGACACCCGCGCCGCCGGCGAGAAAGCCGCCAAGCCCTGGCTCGACGCGCTGCACAAGCCGAAGGGGTGAGCGGTCATGGTTCCCTCCCCCCTTGTGGGGGAGGGTTAGGGAGAGGGGTCGCCGCCGAAGCGCGGTGGAGGAGGCGTTCGGCTGACGATGCAAAAGAGTGTGATAGAATTACTATGTGCGGATCGACTTCGATTGGGACCTTTCAAAGGCGGCAACCAACGTCGCCAAGCACGGCGTCACTTTCGAGGAGGCGATGACGGTGTTCTACGACCCGCTCGCCCGGTCGATCGTGGACCGGGATCAAGGCTCCGGCGAGGAGCGCTGGATCACCCTTGGCGAGGCATCTTCTGGTAATCTGCTTGTTGTTGTGCACACTTGGAAGGACTTGGACGCTGATCGTAGTGCGGTGCGTATCATCTCGGCGCGCCGGCCGACCGCCAATGAGGCGCGTCAGTATCGCGAGGACCCGATGCCATGAAGGACGAATACGATTTTTCGAAGGCGCAACGCGGCCGGTTTTTTCGCGAGAATTCCGTCCTGGCGCCGCCGCTGCATTTGGACCCGGATGTTCTCGCCTTTTTGACCGCGCGAGCGGCGGCGCGTGGAATTTCCCTCAATGAGCTTGTCAACGAACTCCTGAAAAAGGATATCGAGTTGATCGAGGCAGCCGAATAGGCCGCGGCGCGCCCCTCGACCCCAACACCGCGCCGCCGGCGAGAAAGCGGCAAAGCCGTGGCTCGATGCGCTGAAGAAACCGAAGGGGTGACAGCGCGCGAGCTTATCGCTTACGCGCCCATTTGTCGTTGCACCACACCTACGTTACGTCCGATAATAGTGTTCAGTAATGGAGGGTGACATGGCTGCGTCGAGCAGAATTATTGTGAAGGACCATAGATAACCACTGTCGTCGCTGCAGAGCAGCTCCATTGGCAAGGTGGCAACTCATGCCGAGACTCACCGGACGAAAACTCAACAAAGCCCTTTCTTTAGGCGCAGAGCACGCACTGTATCATAAAGACGGATATTGGTATGACCAACTTCAGCGCTTCCCCGGAGTCCTTTTTGATCGTCATGGTTATGTGCTTTTTCGCAACCGGGACGCTTACGAGCGATGTCGCGAATTACGTCACCCTGAACATAAGCGAGCAGACGGACGACCCGGAACATTGAGCGTTCCGAACGGAATATCTAAAATTGCCGATTATGTGCCCGATGATCGCATTTTGGCATTGCATCGCTAGAGTTCGAGAGGCCGCAAAACGGGCTCGGTCGTTATGATCAGGCTTTTCGAAATTGGGGAAGCTTGAGCGAGCGACTGGCGAAGAGAATCTCCTTGCCCAGCGATTTTGGCCCAGCGCTGTAATTGAGCGAATACCTTATCGATAAAAACTCCGAATACATCCTGCGAATTTCTGGCACATTATCGTATGACACAACCCATTTTGCGCGCTTGTGTTTTGTCAGTACGTTCGCAATTTCTTGATGATCCTCGACTTCGTAAAAGTTCTTGTAGAGTTTGTACCCTTTTACATAATAAGGAGGGTCCAGGTAAATAAAGGGGCTTTCCTTTGAAATGGCTAATTTAAAAAATCTCAATGCGTCAAGCTTTGTGATGGCAATTTGCTTTGAGTATCGCGACAACATTTTCAAATTTTCGATCTGCTTCGCTTTCACTAAGCGCACATCTAATCGCCAATTACCCTGTTGGCTGTGACCTCCAATTGGCCCTGCCCCTTCAATAATACCGATCGATTCGTCCGGTTAAGAAAATATGTGGCAAAGCCCAGAGCAAGAGGATCATTGCCATCCTGCCGTCTCCAAGTCGCCCTCTCCTTGCGCCACTGTTGAATTGTTACAGGTGTCTTTTCAATCAATTTGCAAAATTTATCTGTCTCGCGCAACGCCGAGGTCCAAAATGCGTAAATAGATTGATCAATGTCATTGATCGATATTCTGTCGACGAAACCGCAAGTCAGTAGCTTTATCGCGAGCCCAGCGCCACCTGCATAGGGCTCGCAGTAATGGGCATTAAATAGAGAATTTTCTTGGATCAAACGCGCAAAAAATGGAAACAGTTTAGCCTTACCGCCCGGGTATCGCAGTGGCGATGCGATCATTACACGTGCCTTTTCACAAACTGATCGATGGTGTCGCGCGCAGCTGCTAATCTGTCAGCGTTCGGAATTAGAATTCCGTGAGCGCCCAAGTTTAAGTAACTGATATGGTCCTTCAAAAATTGCTTAAGTATCCTTTTGTCGTTGACGGGAAGGGTGACACGATTACTTATCCTTTAATGGAATCCGATCGTATTTGAACGCCGAATACATTTCGTCTCCATCCCTGGCGCCATAAAAGCACGAGGCCACGCGGATAGGCAACCCGTGGGCGATCATTATCGTTATTGCTACTTGGCGCAACGCGCGGAATCACCAATCCGCTCCGGGGCCGCTCTGGGCATCACTCGGCCGGCAAAAGGACCGGTCTGAGGGGAGCCCGCTGAACTGGTTCGCAGGCGCGCCTATTACCCCAAAAACCCGCGCAGCCTCTGAGCCACCGCACGCGCTACCGCCTTATCGAGGCGTCCGATGCGGCGGTCGATGCGGCTCGGTTCGATGCAGGCGATCTTTGCCGGGCGGACGACCGACGGAGCGGGAAGTCCGGCGCGCTTGAGGTCTGTGATCGGAATATCGCTCGACCACGGCGCGTTGTCGGCGCTGGTGATCATGGCGACCCAAACGAGGCCATGGACCGCGAGCTTGTGGTTGGAAATCACCAGCGCGGGGCGGCGCTTTTCCGCCAGCCGGTCGGCATAGGGAAACGGCACCACGACGACATCGAAGGGGGCGAAACGTTGATTTTGTTCCGAGATGCTTGCCGTCATCCTGAGGTGGCCGCCGCAGGCGGCCCTCGAAGGATGGCCGCGCCGTCGCCCTTCGAGGCTCGCGGAGCCTGCCATCGGGCCGGCCACTTCGGGCCGGACCCGTTCGCTCGCACCTCAGGGTGACGGCACATGATGCTCACAAATCGCCATAAGCCTTCTCGTCGGCCTCATTGGACCATTCGGAGAAGGTTGCGAACGGATCGTCCGCCTCGCTTGCCGGCGCCTTGTCGAGCAGAACGCCCTCCTCCGTTATGCGATAGCGCAGCGTATCTCCCGGCTTCAGGCGCAGGCGCTCGCGCACTTCGCGGGGAATCACGGTTTGGCTTTTGACCGAAACCTTGGAGAAGGCGGACGGCGGGCGGGCCTGACGGTTCATGCGGATAATATGCCTTACCGCCTTACGGCTTACAAGCCCACCTGTCGCTGACAATGCGACGATCCTCTTGACAGTCGTCCTTAGTTTAGTTACATACAGCAAATCTCGCTCATCGAGGGCGTCACCGGTGACGTACCGACGGCGGAGCGAGAGCGGTTCCCGCGGGCGGGGCTCGTAACCCCGCACTCGGGCGGCTTCGGGCATCGACCGTCCGGCACTACGACCGGTCCGCGAGGTGCTCGCTGCACTGGCGCCGGGGAGGGTCCTCCCGTTTGCACCCGGTAATTCCAGGAAGCGCGGCCC
>Ga0187860_1001864_pt1 | contig 18087 bp, 12 predicted proteins | sample June2016WEW_10_4_FD_132981 | JGI IMG/M metagenome (GOLD analysis project Ga0187860, IMG submission 132981) | Peatland microbial communities from SPRUCE experiment site at the Marcell Experimental Forest, Minnesota, USA - June2016WEW_10_40 | ecosystem: Environmental > Terrestrial > Soil >...
CCCGGTGCCTCTGCGTCGTGGACCGGCCTCGGTGCCGAGCGCCCGCGAGGCCGTCTCGTCCTGCTTGCCTGCGCCCGCGCGCCGGCGTGCCGCGGGCGACCGACGGGGCGACGCGAGCACCTCACCGGGCACCTCCGGAGCCGGGACGGCGGGCTGGAGGGCGGGCTCCTCTACCTTGTGCGCAGCCGGTGCGTGTGGCGGTGGCTTGGTCGGCACGGGCATCGGGCCGAGCTCACGTAGCGACGTGACTTGGCGACGTTTGGCCAGGCGCATCTCGGCCTCGACCATCGCCTCGCTCGGCTGGCCCGACACCGCCGCCACTCCGGGGAGCGCGAGCTCCACGCCGCGCCGCTGGGCGTCGAGCGCCCGCAGGATGAACACGCGCTCTTCCTCCCGCTTCAGCACCTCTCGCGCCGAACGCGGAGGTGGATGGGCGAGATTGGCGAGAGGCACGTAACACTGGGTGTTCCCGACCATGACGATCGCCCCGTGCGACGTGTAGCCCTCGACGCGACCAACGATCTCTGCGCCGAGCCGGTGCTCGGCAATGAACGAGACGAACGTCAACGGGTCGTTCACCGCCGCCGGTGACGGCTTGGAGAGGGTGGCGTCCGCTACGCGGCGCGGCCGGCCGCCGTCAGCCGAACCGGCCCGCTGAGCCTGGGTCATGACCGGGACGACGCCGACGGCTTCCTTCGTCGCCACCTTGATGGCTTTCGTCACCTGGCGCTTGGCTCGGTCGGTCTCCCGTACCGCCTTGCGGCTCGTCGGGCCGCGCACCGGGGTGCGAGGTGTGAAGATCCACCCGATGCCGGGCACCGGCGTCGCCCCGATCAGGCGGCCGCGCTCGAAGAGCCAGGGGTGCTCACCGTGGAACTCCTGGAACGAGTCGTTGGACAGCACGGTGCCGTCGACCTTCTCCGCCACCCGGAGCAGGAAGGCATCGCCGCGGCCGATGGCACCGGCCGGCGGGTGCACGTACTCGCCTTTCAGCACCGCCTCCTCAAAACGCTGCAACTCGCTCGAGTCGATCCGGTGAGCAAAGGTAGCATCGACGATGACCGTGACCTCAGCGTCGGGGTTCTCGCGCCTGAGTTCGGCGACCGCTTCCTCGAGCTGGGCCAAGCTCGGCGCGCTGCGTCCTTCCGTAGCGATGTTGGACCCGTCCACGACGATGTGCTGGAGCGCCATTTGTGATGTAGTCAAGCACCTCTTTGGGGGCGACCGGGGACCTCGGCTGCCTACGCTCATCGGATGGCTGTCCCGTCAGATGAGCAGGCTCGGGATCGGGCCCGCCTCGGCGATCCCGAGACCGGCGTTCGAGCCGTGCTGTTCGACTTCGGCGGGGTGCTGTCAGCGAGCCCGTTCGAGGCATTCGCCGCTTACGAGCGCGCCAGCGGCCTTCCGCACGACTTCCTCCGAAACCTCAACGCCCGCGACCACCACGGCAACGCCTGGGCCCGGATCGAGCGGGGCGAGCTTTCCCTCGAGGCATTCAGCGTTGAATTCGAGAACGAGGCCCGCGAGGCCGGCTACGACGTCAACGGAGCCGACGTGCTGGCCTTACTGGCCGGCAAGCCGCGGCCGGCGATGATCGAAGCCGTGCGGCGTTGCCGCCAGCGCTATCTGGTCGGTCTTGCCACCAACAATTTCGCCGGCGCGCCAGACCGCACCGGGACGGCGTCCCACGACGGGCTCGCCGATGTGTTCGGACTGTTCGACGAGGTCGTCGAGTCGTGGAGGATCGGTGTGAGGAAACCCGAGGTGGGTTTCTTCGAGGTCTGTTGCACCAGGCTCGGCATCCAACCTCATGAGGCCGTGTTCATCGATGACCTCGGCGTCAATCTGAAGCCGGCTCGTCAGATGGGCATGACCACGATCAAGTTCCTCTCGGAGGATCAAGCGATCGCCGATCTCGAGACGACGCTGCGCCTGCAGCTCCGCTAGGCCGACGCGATCGGGCCGACCGAGCGGTCGAGCAGGTCCTTCAGCTCGAGCTGGTGGACCGTGGTCGAGCCGGTCGCAGGACTGCCGGACTCAGGGCGGCTCACATGCGTCAACGTCAAGGCGTCCCGGAGCAGGCGATGCAGCCTGCGGTGGACGTAGCCCCAAGGCCCCATGTTCTCCGGCTCCTCCTGGAGCCAGACCACCTCTGTGGCGTTCGGGTAGCGACGCAACACCGAGAGCACCTCCGACTCGGGCCACGGGTGCAGCTGCTCTACCCGGGCGATGGCGCACTTGGCCCCGATCGCGTCGCGGCGACCGGTGGCGTCGTAGGCGACCTTGCCGCTGCACAGCACGACTCGGGTCACCTCGCCGGCCCCAAGCGCTCCACCGGTCATGGTGGCGACGTCGTCGAGCACGGGTTCCCACCGGCCGTCTGTGAGCAGCTCCACGCCAGATCGCGCTTGGCGGGCACGCAGCAGTGACTTCGGCGTCATCACGACGAGCGGCCGCCGGATGCTGCGGTACACCTGTGCCAAGAGCAAATGGAAGTACTGCGCAGAGGTCGTCGGCTGGGCCACCGTCATGTTGTCCCCGGCGCACAGCTGGAGGAACCGCTCGAGGCGGGCCGACGAGTGCTCAGGCCCCTGCCCTTCGAAACCATGCGGCAGCAACATCACCAACGCCGAATACTGCCCCCACTTCTCCCCGGCGGCGGCAATGAAGTTGTCGATCACGACCTGCGCGCCGTTCACGAAGTCGCCGAACTGGGCCTCCCAGGCGACGAGTGCACGGGTCGCCTCGACCGAGTAGCCGTACTCGAAGCCGAGCCCGGCGTACTCCGACAAAAGCGAGTCGTACATCATGAACTTCCCTGGGTCGCCGGCAGACGAGCTCGGCAACGTCGGCACCATCGCCAAGGGCACGTACTCGGCCCCCGTCTCGTAGTCGACGAGCACGGCATGGCGCTGGCTGAAAGTGCCACGCCGGGTGTCCTGCCCCGTCACCCTCACATCGATGCCCTCGGCGACCAGAGCCCCCATCGCCAGAGCCTCGGCCAACGCCCAGTCGACCTCGCCCGACGCGTACAGCTCGGCTCGCTGATCGAACTGTCGAGCGAGCTTCGGATGGACAGTGAAGTTCTCCGGTGCCTCGTGCAGCAACTGGGCGATCGCGTCGAGGCGCCCGCGTTCTGCCCCGGTCCGGATGCCCGACAACGGGGGCACGGCAGGGGCTGCTGGGCGCGAGAGGCGCTCGATCTTCGGCGGGGCGGCGGCACGCGTCTCGTCCAGTGCCCGCTGCAGGCGATGAGAGAAGTCGGCGAGCGCCGCCTCGGCCTCGTCGATCGTGATGTCACCGCGCTTGACAAGGGACTCGGTGTAGAGCTTGCGAACGGACCGGTGCTGGGAGATCTCCCGGTACATGATCGGTTGGGTGTAGCTCGGGTCGTCACCCTCGTTGTGCCCGTGCATCCGATAGCAGACGAGATCGATCACGACGTCGCGGTGGAACCGCTGGCGGAACGCCACGGCGAGCCGGGCAACCCGCACGCATGCCTCAGGATCGTCGCCGTTGACCTGCAGGATCGGAGCCTGGACGGCGAGAGCGACATCGGTGCAGTACATCGACGAACGGGCTGATTCCATCGGCGTCGTGAAACCCAACTGGTTGTTGATCACGATGTGCACGGTGCCGCCGGTCCGGTAGCCATGCAGCTCGGACATCTCGAGCGTCTCGGCCACCACACCTTGGCCGGCGAAGGCGGCGTCGCCGTGAACGAGAACGGGCAGCACGGGGAACGTCCGCCAGTTCGCGTGCTGGTCGTGGCGCGCCCTCGCCATCCCTTCGACCACGGGGTCGACAGCTTCGAGATGCGACGGGTTCGAGGCAAGGGTGACCGTGAGCTCGAGGCCGCTCTGGCCGACGAACTTTCCGCTGGCACCTTTGTGGTATTTCACGTCACCGGAGCCCTGCACGCTCTCGGGGTCGAGGTTGCCCTCGAACTCGGCGAAGATCTCGCCGTAAGACTTGCCGACGATGTTGGCGAGGACGTTGAGGCGACCGCGATGCGCCATGCCGAGCACGGCCTCCTCGATACCCGAGCCCACGGCCTCGTCGAGCACGGTATCGAGCAGGACGATGGCGGACTCTGCACCCTCGAGGCCGAAGCGCTTCTGGCCGACGTACCGGGTGTGCAGGAAGCGCTCGAACGCCTCAGCGGCGTTCAGCCGCCCGAGGACGTGGCGCTGCTCTTCGGGTGAGATCGTGCCGGGGGCGCCTTCGACGTGCTGTTCGATCCAGCGTTTCTGCTCGTAATCCTGGATGTGCATGTACTCCACGCCGATCGTGCGACAGTAGGCGTCCCGCAGGATCCCGAGGATGCGACCGAGCGGCAGCTCGGTCTCGCCGGCAAGCCCGTCGATCACGAACGACCGCTCGAGGTCGAACACCGTGAGCCCGTACGTGAGCGGATCGAGCTCCTCATGGAGCGCCGGCGCGTGGTGGCTCAGTGGATCGAGGTGCGCCATGAGGTGCCCGCGGACGCGGTACATGTTGATCAACGACTGGACGGCGGACTGCTTGATCAGCCGGCCGCGCTCGCCATCGGCGCCGGTGAACGGGTTGACGTCCTGGTGCCAGCGCGCCGGTTGGTAGGGCACGTGCAGCGACTCGAAGATCTCGTCGTAAAACCGGTGATCCCCCACCAGCAACTCGTGTACCCGCGTGAGGAACAACCCGGACTCGGCACCCTGGATGACACGATGGTCGTAGGTCGACGTGAGCGTGACCACCTTCGAGACGCCGAGCTCGGCCAGCGCAGCGGGGTCGGCGGCGGCGAATTCCGGCGGGTAGGCGAGCGAGCCGACGCCGATGATGGCGCCTTGGCCCGGCATCAGCCTGGGGACGGACTGCGTCGTGCCGAGCGTGCCTGGGTTCGTGAGCGTGACGGTGACGCCGGCGAAGTCCTCGACCGCGAGCTTGTTCGTCCGCACCTTCCGGACCAGGTCCTCGTACGAATGAAGGAACCTGGCAAAGTCCAACTCATCAGCCCGCTTCACGCAGGGGACGACCAGCGTCCGGGAGCCGTCCGAACGCTCGGTGTCAACCGCGAGCCCGAGGCCCACGTGCTCGTGCCGCACGACACCGGGAGTGCCCTTCCCGTCCTCGATGTCGGCCACGAAACTCGAATTGAGTGCCGGGACGGCCTTGAGCGCTTGCACGACCGCCCAGCCGATGAGGTGCGTGAAGCTCACCTTCCCACCGGTCGTGCGCCCGAGCTGATTGTTGATGATCTGGCGGTTGACTTCGAGGAGCTTGGCAGGAACGGGGTGGACGCTCGTGGCGGTGGGGACGCCAAGCGAGGCTGTCATGTTCTCGACTATCCGTGCAGCGGCTCCCCGGATCGGGACAGGCGTTGGTGCTCCTGGCTGCTCCGCTACTGCGGGTGCTCGTGCGGCAACAGGCGCCGCGACGCTTGCAGCCGCAGTGGCTACGGCGGAGCCGGCGGCGGGAGGCGCGCTCACCGGCGCGGTGATGGTGCCCGTAGCGGCGGTCGGGGGTGACGGAGGGGGAGGTTTCTCCCCCGACGCACCACCGACCGGCGCAGGCGCAACACCACCAACAGACGAGCGCGGCGACCGATAGTCGGCGAAGAACTCCCGCCAACTCTCGCTCACCGACATCGGATCGGCGAGATACGCCTCGTACATCTCTTCGACGAGCCACGCGTTCGGCCCGTAGGCGCCAGCGGCGCCATCCCGCATCGAGTCGTTCGGCACGTGGCGGATGCTATCGACCGCGCAGGGCCTGCCCCAGCGCCCGCACGCCGGCGGATACCGGCCGCCGTGGCGTTAGCGTGGGGTATGTGAACACTGTCCCCAGGACTGCTTCGACTAGAGCCGTCATGCGGCTCGTCGAGCCGGGGAACGAGGCCATGTGCAGCCACTGCGGTCGGCAGGTCAAGTTCGCCGCCCGCGTGCACCCTCGCCAGGTGATTGCCAACATCTACGAGACGGGCGTCTGGAAGCGCATCGAGCACTTCCACGAGGAGTGCTACGCCGATGCCGGCGAGCCGTTCGGCCCTGCCAGCGAGCTCCGTTCGGCCCAGTAGCAAGCTCGGACGGACGACAGTGGTCGGCTCAGTGAGCGCGTGCGGCCTGTACGTCGACGACCTACCAAGCGACGCAGGTGACGGCGCTCCGCTCGTGGTCCTCGTCCACGGCTCGATGGACCGGCACACGAGCTTCGCCCGCGTGCGGGCCCGGCTGATGGGGACGTGCCACGTCGTGTCGTACGACCGCCGTGGCTATGCCGGCTCTCGCGGGGCGCTGCCGCCGGCGGGCGGGATGGATGACCACGTAGCCGACCTCGAAGCCGTGGTCGCAGAACGCCGCTGCACGATCGCCGGCCACAGCTACGGCGGCGCCGTGGTGCTGGCGTTTGCCGAGCGCCGGCCTGACCTCGTCGCCTCGGCTCTCGTCTACGAGCCGCCGACGCCTTGGCGGGAGGGGTGGCCCGACCACGGACAGCAGCCCCCCGCCTTCAAGGATGTGACCAGCGAGCAGGCAGCCGAGAACTTCCTCCGCCGGATGATCGGCGATCACCGCTACGAGCGGCTGCCGCTCACGACCCGTGAGGAAGTGGTGCGCGATGGCGATGCCCTGGTCGCCGAGCTGACGGCGATCCGCTTGGATCCTCCAGCATTCGATCCGCGTCGGATCGGGGTTCCAGTGCTCGTCGCCTGCGGTGCCGAGTCTGTGGAGCGTCACCAGGACGCCACCGCCTGGCTGGCCGGGCAGCTGCCCGCCGGGTCGAGGCACCTGGTGGCCAGGGCCGGGCATGGCGGCCATCAGAGCCACCCGGCAGAGTTCGCCCGGCTCGTCCTGGCTGCTGTGGAGCTGGGCGTCGACTCGACAGCGGCGCGACCTGCCGCCCTCGTATAGTCCGCGCCTGATGCGAGTGCTGCTCACCGGGGCCACCGGGTTCATCGGGACGGCACTTGCCGCCGCGCTACGGGATCGCGGCGACGACGTGGTGCCCATCGTGCGCTCGGTGCCGCAGGCCGGCGAGGCCGGCATCGACCTCGTCGAGGGCACGATCGACGCCACGAGGGCCCCGGGCGGCAGCCTCGAGGCGTTCGACGCGGCAGTTCATCTGGCCGGCGCCCCGATCATCGGCCGCTGGACCAGCCGGCGCCGTGAGCAGATCCGCTCCAGCCGGATCGCCGTCGGCGACCTCCTCTCCCGCACGCTCGCCGGTCTCGAGCAGCCACCGGCTGTCTTCGTCAGCGGATCCGCCATCGGCTACTACGGCGACGGTGGCGAAGCCGAGCTGGACGAATCGAGCCCGAACGGGAAGGGCTATCTGGCAGAGGTCTGCCGGGCCTGGGAAGCCTCAACCGAACCGGCGCGGGCCGCCGGCATCCGCACTGTGGTGATCCGGACCGGCATCGTCCTCGGGCACGGCGGCGCCCTCGAGGTGCAGGAGAAGCTGTTTCGGCTCGGGCTGGGCGGCAGGCTCGGTTCAGGCCGGCAGTGGACGAGCTGTATCTCGCTCAGAGACGAGGTGCGCGTGCTGCTCCGTGCCATCGATGACGCCACGTTGGCCGGGCCGGTCAACGCCGCCTGCCCGGCCCCGATCCGCAACGCGGACTTCACCAAGGCCCTCGGGGCGGCTGTCGGGAGACCGACAGTGTTCGCCGTGCCGGCGCCGGCGCTACGGCTCGCACTGGGCCGCGGCGCGGCCGACGAGATGTTGCTCGCCAGCCAGCGGGTCCTGCCCCGCAAGCTGCTCGAGGCCGGCTTCACCTTCGAGCACCCGACCGCGTCCGCTGCCATCGGTGCTGCCATCCGCTGTCGCAGGGTCAGCCAGTAGCAGCCGAGACCGGCGCGCCGACCCCCCGAAAGGTCAGTCGGAGCGATTGGCTCCGTGGCGCCGAACGTAGTCGTTCACGGCGTAGTACGCCTCGATCGACTCGCCGGCATCCCCCCAGAAGCCCTCGATCACGTCATAGGCCATCTCCCCCGCCGCCACGTAGTGGTTGTTGACGTCGGTGATCTCGAGCTCGCCACGGCCTGACGGCTCGAGTGAAGGCAGGACCGAGAACACGTTCGGCGGGTAGAGGTAGACGCCGGTGACGCAATAGTTGCTGGGGGGGGTCTCGGGTTTCTCGATGATGCGGACGATCCGGCCGTCACCGTCGAGCTCGGGCACGCCCAGATGCCGCAGGTGATCCGGATCATCGATCTCGGCGAGCAGCAGGCGCGCCGTGTGGCCTGATGCCTCGAACCGCTCCAACGATCCCCGTATCGATCGCTCGAACACGTTGTCCGCAAGCATGACGACGACCGGGTCGTCCCCCACGAACCGCTCGGCGAGACCGAGGGCCTCGGCGATGCCGCCCGGGCGCTCCTGGTATGCGTAGCAGAGGCGGTCAAGCCCGAACTCATGACCGTTCGACAGCAGCCGGAGGAACTCGCCTGCGTGTGTCCCTCCGGTCACGACCATGACCTCGGTGACGCCGCCGAGCATGAGCGCTTCGATGCCGTAGCTCACCATCGGCCGGTCGCCGATCGGCAACAAGTGCTTGTTCGTGATGCGGGTGAGCGGGAACAGCCTGCTCCCTGTTCCACCGGCCAGCAGGACACCCTTCACGGAGCGGCACTCTAATCCCCAGGCGGTCCGCATAGGCTGGCTCCATGGGCGGAGACGTGGTCATCGAGGTCGCGAACCTGCGCAAGAGCTTCGGCGCGGTGCGTGCCGTCGATGACCTCTCGTTCTCCGTCGACCGTGGCGACATCGTCGGGTTGCTCGGGGCCAACGGCGCCGGCAAGACCACGGCGCTCCGGCTGATGCTCGGACTGCTCCGCCCCCAGGCCGGGAGCGTGACCATCCTCGGCGAACACATCAGGCCCAGCGCAAAGGTCTTGTCGCGCGTGGGGGCGATGGTAGAAGGGCCCGGCTTCATCCCTCACGTCTCAGGCAAGCACAACCTGGAGCTGTACTGGAGAGCGGGCGGCGGTAGGACATCCGACGCCGGCTTCGATGAGGCACTGGCGATCTCCGGCCTCGGTGACGCGGCAGACCGGAGAGTCAAGACCTACTCGCTCGGGATGAAGCAGCGGTTGTCCTTCGCCCAGGCGATGCTCGGCCAGCCCGAACTGCTCATGCTGGACGAGCCGGTCAACGGCCTCGACCCCCAGCAGATCGTCGACGTGCGTGAAGCGTTGCTACAGATGGCCGCAAAAGGCATAACGGTGCTGCTGTCGTCGCACCTGCTGTGGGAGGTCGAGCAGACCTGCGGTCATGTGGTGGTCATCGACCGCGGCCGCCTGATTCGCTGCGGCACGGTCGCCGAGGTCACTTCCGGCACGGCCTCGGCGTACGTGGAGGTCGACGACCCCCACCGAGCGTTCGAGATCCTGCAGAAGGTGCCCGGGGTGGCCTCGGTCGCTTCGTCACCCCCCGGAATCGTCGTCCAACTGGGGACGGCGCTCCGGAGCGACCTCGTAGCCCCTCTCGTGGCGGCTGGAATTCGCGTCGAGACGGTGATGAACCGTCACAGCCTGGAGGATGCGTTCTTGGAGATGGTGGGCGCCCAGGACTTGCCGCCGGGAACGCCGGAGGCATCAGCACAGTGGGCTCCGCCGGGAACGCCGGAGGCATCAGCACAGTGCGCCCCTCCGGGAACGCCGGAGGCATCAGCACAGTGCGCCCCTCCGGCGTCGCCTGCAAGTGCGCACGTCCCGAACGGTCGGGCACCTGGAGGCTCGCAATGATCGCCGCGGAGTTCGCCAAGCAGATCCGGCGGTGGCGCACCTTGATCCTGGTGTTGTTGAGCGGCATCCTCTCGCTGCTGGTTGCGATCCTCGTCGGCCATTCCGCCCAGAACGGCAACCAGGGTGCTGGTGCGGAATTGCCGATACTGCTGCGGTCGAGCGGCGTGACGCTCGGCATCGTCGCCTTGCTCGGAGCGTCTCATCTACTCGTGCCGATCGCCTTCACCGTGTACTTCGGGGAACCGATGGCCTCGGAATCGAAATGGGGCACCCTTCGTTACCTGTTGCTCCGCCCGGTCAGCCGGAGCAGGGTGCTCACAGCCAAGATCGTCGTGGCGCTCGTCCTTGCCCTCGCCTCGCTCCTCCTGATCCCGCTGCTGGCGACGGTCGTGGGCTCCGCCTATTTCGGGCTGCACCCCATGGTGGTGACCCCCGGCCTCGCAGGGCTCGGGCTGGCTCATCAGATCTCGGTGACCGGCTCGCTTGGCCGACTCGCGATGGCCACGGGGTACGTCGGCATCAACTGTGCCGGCGTCGCCGGCGTGGCGGTGCTCGTCTCGGTCGCGACCGAGAACGTGCTTGCTGCGGTGGCATCCGGGTTCGGTTTCTTGATCGTGTCGGCGCTGATCGATGCGCTGCCGGGCTCGTTCATCAAGCACATCCAGCCGGCCCTGCCCACCAACTACCTCGACGCCTGGACGTCACTCTTCCAGCCAGGGCAGTCATTGCAGCCCATGCAACGCGGCGTCATCATGCAAGTGGCCTGGCTCGCCGTCACGCTGGCGGCGGCGTACTTCCTGTTCCGCCGGAAGGACATCAAATGCTGAGGCCGAGGCCGGCCGCTGAGCTCTCGGCCAGGGCCGCAGGACCGGTCGCCTCGCTGGCGCTCAGACGTCGAGGAACCGCCGCACCGCCACGGCGGAGCCCCCCACTCCCACGACGATCCCGACGACTACGACGAGGATCTCGGTGACGAGGACGTCGTGGCTCGGCACGATGGCGTTCTGGAACTCGGGGAAGTGATGGAGCAACGCCCGGATCCCGACATCGCCGAGCAACACCATCCCCACGGCGATCGCAGCGCCGACCAGCCCTTGGACGAGCCCTTCGACCATGAAGGGAAGGCGGATGAACCAAGCGGTCGCTCCCACCAGCCGCATGACGCCCACCTCCCGGCGCCGGGCGAAAATCGCCATCCGGATGGCATTCAAGATGAGCACGATGGATGAGACGAGCAGGACCAACGCCAGCACGAGCAACACGATCTGCACCACGTTCGAGAGCGCCTCGAGGTCGTGAATGGACTTGGCCGGGTACTCGACCTTGTAGACGCCGGCCTGGCCGTTGAACAAGCTGGCCACGGTGACTGCGTCTCCGGGCTGCATGAGCGAGCACTGGAACACCGGCGGCGTGGTCGTCGGCGACAGCGCCTGGATGGCAGGGAGCTCGTTCTCGGCTTTGAAGAGCTTGACCGCCTCTTGGTAGGACTGCTCATGATCGAGGTAGTTGCACGCTCGGATCTGTGGCGTCTGGGCAACGAGCGCCTTCATCGCCGCTGTCTGGTCTTGTGACGCCGTCGGGATCATGAAGATCTGCAGGTTCACGTTCGCGTCGAGCGCGCTGAGTGAGTTGTTGACGGCCTGGCGGAGCAGGAGTGCCGTGCCGACCAGGGAGAGCGACACCCCGACGGTGAGGATGGCAGCCAGCGCCATCAGGCGGTTGCGCCAGAGGTTGTGGCCGGTCTCGCGTGCCACGTATCCAACTGAGATCGGCATCAGTGCCTCGTCCTCGATCGCCGCACCTCGGCCCGCTCGGGCGGCGGGACGGTGGTCGCACTTCCAGTTGCAAGCGACACCGCCGGCACTCCCCGGGTCGTTGACGGCGTGGGATCGATCCCGTAAATGCCTCGCGCCTGATCACGCACGACGCGGCCGTGATCGAGCTCGACGACACGACGCCTCATCTGGTCGACGATGCCCGCATCGTGGGTCGCCATGATCACGGTCGTGCCCGTCCGGTTGATCCGGTCGAGCAGCGACATGATCCCGAGGCTCGTCGTGGGATCGAGGTTGCCCGTCGGCTCGTCGGCCATCAACACCAGCGGCCGGTTGACGAACGCCCGGGCGATGGCGACACGCTGCTGCTCGCCGCCCGACAGCTCGTGCGGGAAGCGCCCCGCCTTCTGCCCGAGACCCACGAGCTCCAGCACCTGAGGGACCTCGGTGTTGATGACCTGCCGCGGGCGCCCGATCACCTGGAGAGCGAACGCCACGTTCTCGAAGACCGTCTTGTTCGGCAAGAGCCTGAAGTCCTGGAACACACAGCCGAGGTTGCGCCGCAGGTAGGGCACGCGCCAGTTGGACAAGCGTGCGACGTCCCGACCGGCCACCCAGATGTGACCCGAATCCGCCGCCTCCTCCCGAAGCAGGAGCTTGAGCATCGTGGTCTTGCCGGAACCCGAGGAACCCACGATGAAGACGAATTCGCCCTTCGTGATCTCGAGCGATACGTCGCGCAGCGCGACGATCGAGCCTTTGTAGGACTTGGTGACGTTGTCGAAGCGGATCATCTGTCTTTCATTCCGGCCACGCCGTGGCCACTGCGCCTGGATCAGTGGCTGCTGGCCACCTTACCAGTGGCCTTCCGTTACAGGTGGGTGACGCCTTCACGAGGCCGTGTGCTCCCGGCGCCAGCGTAGGTAGGAGATCATCGCATCGTCGAGATCCCCGTCGAGAACTGCCTCGACGTTACCGGTCTCGTAGCCGCTGCGAAGATCCTTCACGAGCTGGTAGGGGGCCATCACATACGAGCGGATCTGGCTTCCCCACGCCACGTCCGACTCCGGGCCGGTCAGCGCATCGAGCTCGGCGCGACGGGCGGCACGCTGCAGGTCGGCGAGCTTGTTCGCCAGGATCTGCATCGCCTTGGCCTTGTTCTGGTGCTGGCTGCGCTCGTTCTGACAGGACACGACGATCCCGCTCGGCAAGTGGGTGAGGCGCACGGCCGAGTCCGTCTTGTTCACGTGCTGTCCGCCCGCGCCCGACGACCGGTAGGTGTCGATCCGGAGGTCTTTCTCGTCGATCTCGACCTCGCTCGTGGCATCTTCGAGGTAAGGGACGATGTCCAACGAGGCAAAGCTCGTCTGCCGCCGGTGCTGGGAATCGAACGGTGACATCCGGACGAGGCGGTGCACCCCCCGCTCGGTCGCCAGCAGCCCATACGCGTGCGGCCCGCGCACAATGAAGGTGGCCGACAGGATGCCTGCCTCCTGGCCCTCGGACACTTCGTCCACCTCGACCTCGAAACCCCGGCGCTCCGCCCAGCGCAGGTACATCCGCAGCATCATCTCGGCCCAGTCTTGGGCATCGGTCCCGCCGGCCCCGGCGTGGATCTCGGCAACGGCATCCAGCTCGTCGTGCTCGCCGGAGAACAGGCTGCGCAGCTCGATCCCGCCGAGCGCCTTGCCGAGATTCGCGATCGCCTGCTCGAGATCGCCAGCGACCTCCGCGAGGCCCGATTCGCCTTCGTCGGCGCCGATGACAAGGAGCTCCTCGGCGTCGACGAGCTCGCTCTCGAGGCTCGTCAGCAGCTCGACGTCACCCTTCACGCGGCCGTACTCGGTGTTGACTTTGCGGGCTCGATCGGGGTCCGACCACAGGTCAGGTTCGCCCAGTTCGGCCTCGAGGTCGCCGAGGCGCGCGCTCAGCTCGCTCAAGCGAAGGTACGCCTTGGCAGCATCGAGCCGGTCCCGGAGGGCGGCGAGCTCGGCGCCGAGGTCCCGCGGCCCTCCCCCGGGCGCGCCATGATCAGGTCCAGTCGCCATCGACACTCAGGCCGCGCCGTGGCAGAGCTTGTACTTCTTGCCGCTGCCGCAGTAGCACGGCTCGTTGCGCCCGAGCTTCTGGGGCTTGGCGGGCACCCCCGCCACCCGGCCACCACCGGGTGCGCCCCCGCCGCCACCGCTGCCGGGTGGGCGGCCGGCACCGGCGCCCCCGCCGCCGCCGCCGGGTGCGCCACCGCCGGCCGCACGCCCGCCCGTGCCCGAGCCGGCGGCAACGCCCGCGCCAGCGGGCGACAGTTGGCGACCCCCGGCCGGCCTAGACCCGTTACCCGTGCCTTGGGCGGGGGTTGAACCGCCACTCCCGACCGCTGTGCCCGAGCCGTCAGCCGGGTCCTCCGACGCCATGTAGGTCGCCTGCGACAGGTCGGCCTCGCGGGCTTCTTCCTGGACCAACTGCACGTGGAAGACGTACTGCAGGTAGTCGTCGGCAATACCGTCCGACAGCATCCCGAACATCGCGTACGCCTCTCGCTGCCAGGCGACGAGGGGATCGGTCTGGGCCAGGCCACGGAGATGGATGCCCTCGTAGAGGTAGTCCAGCTCGACCAGATGGGCCCGCCAGCGCTGGTCGATGATCTGCAACATGACGGCGCGCTCGATCTCCCGTGCCACTTCGGGACCGCCGAGATCCTTCTCCCGCTGCTCGTAGAACTCGTAGGCCTCCGTCAGCAGGCTCTCGGCTACGTCCTGCCTGCTGGTAAGGGCTTCGAGCTCCTCAGGGGTGAACATCGTCGGGTAGTAGCGCGTAGCCTCGGCGATGAGCCCGGGAATATCCCACTCTTCGGGGAACTCGCTCGGACAGGTATCGGCGACGAGCTTTTGGATCGCGTCCGACAGCAGCCCCTCGGTGTACTCCCGTAGGTCCTCGCCGTCGATGATCCGCATCCGGCGGGAGTAGATCTCCTTGCGCTGCTTGTCGCGGGCCTCGTCGTACTTGAGCAAGTCCTTGCGGATCTCGGCGTTCTTGCCCTCGACGGTGTTCTGGGCCTTCTCGATCGACTTCGTCACCATCCGCGAGTCGATCGGTACGTCCTCGGGCAGGGCCCTTCCCATCACCCAGCTGATCGCCCCGGTGGCGAACAGCCGCATGAGCTCGTCCTCGAGCGACAAGAAGAAACGGCTCTCCCCGGGGTCCCCCTGCCGCCCCGACCGGCCACGGAGCTGGTTGTCGATCCGGCGGCTCTCGTGGCGCTCGCTCCCGAGCACATAGAGGCCGCCGAGCGCCCGTACCTCGTCGGCCTCGGCCTGGCACTGCTCGGTGAACTTGGCCAGCAGCTCAGCGTAGCGAGCCTTGCCCTCCTCGCTCTCCGGGTCGAAGCCGAGAGCGATCGTCTCGTCGCGGGCGAGGCCTTCCGGGTTGCCCCCGAGCAGGATGTCGACACCTCGGCCAGCCATGTTCGTGGCGACCGTCACGGCATGCAGCCGCCCGGCCTGGGCAACGATCGTCGCCTCCCGGGCGTGCTGCTTGGCGTTCAGCACCGAGTGCGGGATGCCCTGTTTTTCCAGCAGGTGCGACAGGTGCTCGGAGCGCTCGACCGACGCCGTGCCGACCAGCACCGGCTGACCCTTCTCACACCGTTCGCCAATGTCCTCGACGACGGCTGCGAACTTGGCTTCCTCGGTCTTGAAGATCAGGTCGGCCTCGTCCACCCGGATCATCGGCCGATGCGTCGGGATCGGGACGACGTGCAGGCCGTAGGTGGAGGCGAACTCGGCGGCCTCGGTCTCGGCCGTACCGGTCATCCCCGAAAGCTTCTCGTACATGCGGAAGTAGTTCTGCAAGGTCACGGTGGCCCAGGTGTGGTTCTCCTCCTGGATCCTCACGCGCTCCTTGGCCTCGACAGCCTGGTGGAGGCCGTCGCTCCATCGCCGGCCCTCGAGCACGCGACCGGTGAACTCATCGATGATCTTCACCTCGCCGTCGGCGACCATGTAGTCGTCGTCGCGGTGGTACAGCTCCTTGGCCTGCAGCGCCTTCTCCAGCTGGTGCACGTAATTGGCGGCGACGCCGTCGTAGAGGTTCTCCACCCCGAGCTGCCGCTCCACCTTGGTAACTCCGGCCTCGGTGGCGACAACGATCCGCTTCTCCTCGTCAACCTCGTAGTCGAGGTCGCGCTTCAGCGCCCGCACGATGCTGGCGAACTGGTAGTAGAGCTTCGTCGAGTCGTCTGTCGGGCCGGCGATGAGCAGTGGCGTGCGAGCCTCGTCGATGAGGATGGAGTCGACCTCGTCCACGATGCCGAAGACGTGGCCCCGCTGGACCATCTGGTCACGGGACATCGCCATGTTGTCCCTCAGATAGTCGAAACCCATCTCGGTGTTCGTCCCGTAGGTGATATCTGCGTCGTACGCCGCCCGCTTGTGGTCGAAGTCGGCGCTGTCCGGGACGACGAGGCCGACTTGGAGGTCGAGGAAACGGAAGATCTGGCCCATCCACTCCGAGTCACGGCGGGCGAGGTAGTCGTTGACCGTGATGATGTGGACGCCGCGGCCGTTGAGAGCGTTCAGGTAAGTCGCCAGTGTCGAGACGAGGGTCTTCCCTTCGCCGGTCTTCATCTCGGCGATGCAGCCGAAGTGCAGCGCCATACCGCCCATGAGCTGGACGTCGAAGTGCCGTTGGCCGATTGTGCGCGAGGCGGCCTCGCGCACGACGGCGAAGGCTTCGACGAGCAGGTCGTTCAGGTCCTCGCCGCGGTCCAGCCGCGACTTGAACTCGACGGTCTTGGCAGCAAGGTCCAAATCGCTCAACACCTGCGTGTCGTGCTCGACACCGTTGATCAACGGCACGACTGCTGCCAGGTTCTTGACCTTCTTGGCTTCGCCCGCGCGAAGGACCTTGGAGAACACACCCACGACGGACCATTGTAGGGCAGGTCAGGCGCTCCCAACCCGCGTCGTAGGTCGTGGCTCGGGGAGAAACCTCCCCTCTGCCACAACCTACGACGCGAAAACGGGCACACCGCAAACGGAGGAGACCGGACGCGGCGGTCGGTGGTGCGGATGGCGAGGGTCTCTCGCCGGCGGCACCGCCGACTGGCGCTCCGGACGGCGCGCGCTCAGCCGGCGTGCACGGGGATGCGGATCGCAGCCCTCGGCGAGCGCCGGACCGGCGCCGGCGACTCGAGGCTCACGAACCTCCCGCGTAGGTGATGCGGAGCGGCCGAGTCGATACTCACTCGGACGAACGCCCCGACCTCGGCGGCTTGCCCGGAAGCGGTGAAGTGCACGAGCTTGCCTTGGCGGGTCCGCCCGGTTAGGACGTCGGGATTCTTCTTCGACGGCCCCTCGACGAGCGCCTCCTCGACCCGGCCGATCCGGGCCCGGTGGCGGGCGAGCGCGGACCGCTCGACCACGACGCGCAGCCTCTCGAAACGATCCGCCACCTCGTCAGGCCTGACGAATTGATCGGCCATCTCTGCGGCTCGCGTCCCGGGGCGCGGAGAGAAGACGAACGTGAAAGCGCTGTCGTACTCCGCCTCGGCCACGACCTCGAGGGTCCGCTGAAAGTCCTCCTCGGTCTCCCCCGGAAACCCCACGATGATGTCCGTCGACACCGCCAGATCCTCGATCTCGGCGCGGGCCGCAGCCAACCGCTCGAGGTAACGCTCGGCGGTGTAACCACGGCGCATCGCAGCCAGCACCCGGTCGCTCCCGGCCTGCAAGGGGAGGTGCAGTTGCTCGCAAACAGCTTCGGTCTCTGCCATGGCGGCGATCGTCTCGGGCCGGAGGTCCTTCGGGTGCGGGCTCGTGAAGCGGACCCTCCGGATCCCCGGCACGGCCCCGACGGCTCGCAACAGGTCGGCGAAGAGCGGGCGGGGCCGGCGGGCACCCTCGGCAACCCAAGCGTGTCCTACGTCGTGGACGAGCTCCGGCTGCGAGACCGCCGCAGCCCCGGCGCGGAGGCGTGTCGTGAGGTCGCGGCCGTAGGAGTTCACGTTCTGCCCGAGCAGGGTGAGCTCGACCGTGCCGGTGGCCGCCAACGACTCGACCTCCCGGAGCAGGTCGCCGAACGGCCGGCTGACCTCCGGTCCCCGCACGGCCGGGACGATGCAGAAGGCGCAGGAGTTGTCACAGCCCATCTGGATGGTCACCCAGGCCGCGTGGGGCAGGTCCTCCCGCACGGCCATGGCGATCGGGAATTCGGCCGCGTCCTCGCGTGACGCCTCGTCGAGGATCTCGATCACCGACTCACCGCCCGCCCGTGCTTCGGCCAGCAGGGCCGCCACACGGCTGACGTTGTGCGTGCCGAACACGGCATCCACGAACGGCGCCCGTTCGAGCAGGTGCTCCCGGTCCTTCTGCGCCAGGCACCCACCGACGGCGATCTGCATGCCGGGTCGTTCCGCTTGGATCGACTTCAGGTGCCCGAGCGTGCCGTACAGCTTGTCGTCAGCGTTCTGGCGGATGCAGCACGTGTTGAGGACGACGAGGTCGGCCTCGCTGACCTCGCCCGTGCGTTCCATACCCTCAGCGGCAAGGATGGTGGCGATCCGCTCCGAGTCATGCTCGTTCATCTGGCAGCCG
>Ga0187860_1001867_pt1 | contig 18063 bp, 20 predicted proteins | sample June2016WEW_10_4_FD_132981 | JGI IMG/M metagenome (GOLD analysis project Ga0187860, IMG submission 132981) | Peatland microbial communities from SPRUCE experiment site at the Marcell Experimental Forest, Minnesota, USA - June2016WEW_10_40 | ecosystem: Environmental > Terrestrial > Soil >...
ACACCACCGAGCCCACCGAGCTGCCGCCGGCATTGGAGGCGCCGCAGGTGTACCAGTACTGGGTGCCCGGCTCCAGGCCATTGATCCAGGCCCCCACCCAGACCGCCGAGGTGCCCGTCCCCGGCGAGGTCGCCCCCGGCTCCGCGACGATCGCGGTCATGCTGGAGTTGGTCGAGACGTTGAAGTCGGCGGAGGTCGAGAAGCCCTCGGGATTGACGGTGCCGTTCAGGCTGACCGAGGTGGTGGTGACGTTGGTCGCGGCCGAGGTCGTCGCCACCGGCGGCGGGATGGCGGTGGTGAAGTGGAGGACGGAGCCGGTACCCCACGAATACCCCACGGCCTGAAAGTAGTACGTGGTCCCTGGGTTGAGCCCGGTCAGGGTCCAGGAGTAGTAACTGCCGCTTCCACCCGAGGCTTGCTGCGAGGTCGCATAGGGGAGCGACCCCGAAGATAGTCCCCAGTTGAACCAGACGTTTCCGCCCGAGCCGGTGTAGTACCCGTTCAGCGTCGCCGAGGTGGTGCCAACGCTGGTCGCAGCGTTGGTCTGCATGGTCATCGGGGCTCACCCCCCGTCGCCGCGTTAGTGGTGACGCTCGACATCCCGAGAGGGAAGCGTGAGCGGCCCTAGAGATTGCCCTCTACGGGGGCTGTGTGTTATGCTTGCCGGTATGCAAGACCATACCAAGCGCCAGTCCATCACCAAGAGCAGCGTCACGGAAGCCGCCGCCACCCTGGGTCGCAAGGGGGGTCATGCCCGCGCCGCCCGGCTCAGCTCGGAGGAACGGAGCGAGATCGCCCGCAAGGCCGCCAGAGCCCGCTGGGCGCGCCACGTAACGCCAGTGGTGGCCGTGGGGCTGGCCCTCATTGGCGCCCTGTTCGGCACAGCGCACCAGGCGGTGGCCGACAGTGGGTCGTGGCCCGCCCCGGTGTTGACCGCGAGCGTGTCCTGCGATGCTGGCACCCCCACCTACACCATCGTGGCGGCGGTCGTCACCAACGGCGGCGTGGGGGCCTCCAGCGTCATGGGCTTCCTTGACGAGGAGTTGGCTGGCGCGAATTCCATCACCTACCTGATCGGCGGCGTTAGCGGCTACGGCAGCTTGCCTGTCCCCATCCCCGTATATCCGACACCGGGCGAAACCGTGGAGATGACATGGAGCACGACGTCGCCAGCTGCATGGATCAACTGGTTTATCTCCATAGACGGGGCGAACCCTACGACCACGCTCACCCCATCTGGCTATCCGGCCTGCCCAACTCCGACGCCAGCACCGACTGCTACGCCCACTGCGGTACCGACCCCACCCCCAACCCCGGTGGGGGCCGCTGCCCCAACCAACACTCCGGCACCGACGAGTGCGCCTGCTCGGAACCAGGCGACGGCGACAGCCGCGCCCCGTAGCACGCCGCCTCCTGCGGTTCCGCCTGCGATAGCGGAGGGCTCGCCCTCACCGACCGCCGCTTCGGTCGCGGCCCCAAGCCCAACTCCGACGTCGGCCCCGGCCATCACTAGCGTCAGGACGCCAACATCCAGGGGCGGGTTGGGCGGCTGGGCAATCGGCCTGGGGCTCGCGGTTCTCGTGGTATTGGGTGGCAGCTTGGCGTTCGCCGCTCGCAGGTGGCGTCAGGTCCGCGTTTAGGGCGTAGGCCGCTGGACCTGGACGAACTGCTCGGGGTGGAGGTAGATGCCGGTGGCCATCCGCTGGGGCCGCTGGGTGGTGACCTCGGTGGTCCGGACCACGTACCAGGCCCCCGGTTCCGGGGTGACCAGCAGCAGCGGGGTCTGGAGTTGGATCAGCGTCTCGAAGGCCGCCTCCTGGGCCGCCGTGTAGGTGATGAAGGTCACCTCGACGTCGTTGCCGTGAAGCGCCCCGTGGACCACCAGCGGGTACTTGCGCTGCCACGGGTACTGCACCGTCAGGTCCTCCAGACGGTGCATGTGGAAGGTGCCGGGGACGATGTTGACCTGCATGGTGGTGCCGGTCGCGGGGTCGGTGAGCCAGGGCACGGTGACCGTGGCGGTGACCGTGGCGTAGCAGTAGGCGGAGTACCCGGCCGGGACGCCGGTCCAGGTCTGGCCCCGATACTCCCGGGTCGCGGTGGGGTTGACCTCCCAGTCCACCACCGCGGCGGGGAAGCCGGAGAGGGTCATGTCGAGGGCGTTCCAGGTGGTCCCGCCGTCGTCGGAGAACTCGATCGAGCCCGCCACCGAGGTGGTGTCCCCCACCCCCAGGGCCAGGGTCACGGTGGTGGTGTTGGTGGAAGCGGAGTACGACGGGGACGGTGAGAACTGCGGGGTCGGCGGGGCCACGTTGGCGACCACGAAGGAGGCGTCCACGGCGTAGCCGGAGAGCAGGCCGGTGGCCCCGATGGTCTGGACCGAGTAGGTGTACTGGGTCCCCACCGTCCAGGTCCCGGCGGTCACGGTCTTGGCCGTGGTGACGGGGGCGGGAGCCTCCGCGCCCGACGACGCGCCCGATTGGGCCGCGGTCCAGGCCGCCGTGGCGGTGCCGCTGGCCGAGGCCAGCACGTCGTTGGTGGCGAGCACCCCCGCGGCGCTGTTCAGCGTGGTGCAGCCGGTGAAGGAGGTCACCGCCCCGGTGGTCCCGCCGATCCCGGTGTAAGTGATAAAGACCGCGGTCCCGGAGAGCACCAGGCAGAGGGTGCCGGTGGAGGGGAAGGTCCCCACCTGGTCGCCGGAGGTAACGTGGAGGGTGCCCGAGCCCGCGTAGCTGCTGACGTTGACCCCGTTGGAGCCGGCCGCCACCTCGGTGGAGCAGGTCCACCACTGATAGCCGGCGGCGGAGGAGCGGCGCACGAACGCCCCCGCCTGGGCGTCCGAGGGCATGTTGGAGCTGAAGGTCCAGGGGAGCGCCAGGTTGCCGCTGCCGTCCGGCGACGGGGAGGAGCCGGAGGTGAGGCCCAGCGTGGGGGCGTTGGGGGCCTCGGGGAGAACGCTGTACGTCCCGTACAGGCCATACGTCGAGTCGGACTTGTACGCCATCCAGTCCACGTGCAGCAGGTCCTGCGGCGCGGCGACCAGCTGGAGGACGGTCATGTCGGCGCTGGTGCCCCCACCCGACACTGCGGCGTAGTCGGTGGTCGGCGAGGTCGCGTTGGGAGACTGCACGGCGCCCGCGCCCACGTAGGCGGTGCCGGGGACCACGACGGTGAGGGGGAGACGCAGCAGGTCGTCGAGGTGGGATGCAGTGGAGGACCAGGTGTAGACCCAGCACGCCTGGGGCTGGGTGGAGGTGGGGGCGGCCACGGCGTCCCAGGAGAGGGTGGAGCCGTTGAGCGCCATGTTGCCGGAGAGCACCCCGACCAGATACCCCACCGTGTTCGGCAGGTAGGCGGAGCTGACCAGGTAGGCATCGAGCTGGCCGCCCCCGCCCGACCCCGGGATCACGGCGATCCACCGCCCGGAGGCGATCCGCACCAGTCGGCACTTGGTGGCACCCGAGAGCGCGCCCGTGGTCACCGCGCTGGACGTGAGCCCACAGCCGGTGGTGAACTGGCCGCTCGAGGTGAGGCCCCAGGAGCCGAGCTGAACGGAGGTGCCGTTGACCGATGTCAGGCAGATGCCGGTGGTCGCGCCAAAGCCGTCCGCCGAGAGGTCGATGTTGGTCCCGGTGTACTCGCCGGGGCTGGGCGCCAGGAAGGCGGGCTGAGCCGCGCTGACGATGAACTGCACGCCGGAGTAGGCGTTGGTGAGGAGGGTCGAGGCGCCGAGCGTGGCGGCGTAGTGGTTGCCGTTCTCGGCGTCGCAGAGCAGCATGATGTGGCCGCTCGTCGTGGTGCCGCACCAGCACGCTGCGAAGCCCACGAGGGTCTGTCCGGCCCACACCGTGGCCGACTGGTTGACCACCTGTTGCGCGGTCCAGCTCCAGGCCGACCCCAGCGTGCCGGTGAAGGTGAAGGCCTGTACCACCACGTGGTCGGTGGCCGCCGAGAAGGCGCCCACCACGAAGAGGTCCCCGTACTGGTCCACCGCAAGGGCGAGCGCCGCGGGGCACCCGGCGAGGTTGAAGTAGGTGGCCGAGACGCGGGCGATCAGGGTGGGGGTGCCGGCGTGGCTCGGAGAGTAGTAGAGGCCCAGCTGGTTGGGGGAGGCCTGGGCCGGGTCGTAGGCCAGGAACACCAGGGTGCCGTCGGTGAGCTGGCGGGCGCAGGTGGCGACCCCCTGCAGGCGCGAGCCTGCGGTCGCGGAGGAGTCGAGGGTCCAGGTGCTCATCGGTGCGTCAACCTCGCGATCTGTCCGGCCCAGCTGGAGAGTTCCTGGCGCACCGCGGGCATGACCTCATCGGTGGTGAGGCCCTGGACGTTGATGCCGCCGAGGTTGATCTGCGTGCCGCCGCCCGAGCCCGACGCCCCCGCCCCGGCCATGCCGAGCGTCTGGGACAGCGCGGGCGTGCCGCCCCCGGATGTGAAGAGGCCCTTGACGCCAGCACTCCCCGCCTTCCCGAGCTGGCTCTCGGGGATCACGTACTCCGTCTCCTCCTCGCCGAGGAGGGCGAAGGTCGGCTTGGTCACGATGCCGCCCGCCGCCAGCCCGATCGCCTTCAGGGCGCCGCCGATCACCGGGATGCTGTTGGCCGCGTTCTTCACGGCGTTGAGGACGGTCGAGACCATCTTTCCCATCGCGCTGGCGATATTGCCCGGCAGGCTCGTGAAGAACCCGATGATCCCGCCGCCGCCCGTGATCCCGATGAAGTTGGTGACATCGGTCAAGAGGGAGTTCCAGACCCCGGAGAGGAACCCCCCCACCTTGGTCAGCAGATTCCCCAGGGCGGTGACGATGTTGCCGGGCAGGTCCTTGAAGAAGTTGACCACGCCGCCGACGAAGGTCGAGACCGCCCCGGTGATGTCCTTCCAGACCCCACCGAAGAACCCCACGAGGGTCTTGTCGAGGCCTGCCATGGCGGTGAGGATCTTCCCGGGGAGCTGGGTGAAGAAGTTCACCACCCCGCCGATGAAGTTCCCCACGGCGCTGGTGATGGTGCCGATGGCCCCCTCGATGGCCTGGACGATGCCGTTCCAGATCGAGACGATGTCGTGCCACAGGCTGGTGAAGAAGCCGGAGACGTCGTGCCACAGCGACTCGAAGAAGCCGGAGACGTCCTTCCACACCGTCTTGGCGATGGCGGTGACCTGCTTCCAGTGGGTGATCAGCAGGAGGCCGATGGCGATCACCGCGGCGATCGCCAGGACGATCCAGCCGATAAGACCCGTGGCGGTGTCGATCGCCGCGCCGAGGTCAGTGGCCCCCATCGAGGCCGCTGCCTCCGCGGGGGTCAGCCCGCCCGCCAGGACCCCGGCGATGGCGGCGATGATCCCCGGGGCGGCGAGGAACGCCTGCAGGGCCATGGCCGCCTTGAGGGCGAGCATCCCGACCACCACCCCGCCCAGGACGGGCCCGATCCACTGCAGGTTCTTGTAGAGGAAGCCGAGCACGGTGACGACGGCCGAGATGGCCAGGTGCAGGGCTCCGCCCAAGATCCCGGCGACGGTCTGGATCGTCCCCTTGTTCTGGTTGAACCACTTCTCCACGGCCTGGATGGCGAGGGGCAGGTTCTTGCCGAGCCAGGCCGCCGCCTCGGTCAGGGCGGGGATCAGCCGGCTCGAGAACCACGAGACCGCCGCCTCCACGACCGGCAGCAGCTCGTTGCCGACCTTGACCGTGAAGTCGTCCACCGCGGCCTTGGCGGTCCGGAGCCGTCCCGCCAGGGTGTCGGCGTTGTCGGCCGCCGCCTGGTGGGCCTTGGCCAGGTCGTTGACCTTGCTGCTGGCGTTCTGGTAGCCGGGGAGGCCCTGCTGGATGATCCCGCCCATCACCTGGGCGGCCGAGGCGCCGAAGAGGGTCTTGAGGTACAGGTCCTGCTGGGCCTGGGTCATCCCGGCGAGCTTCGGCTGGAGCTGCTCGACCACCGACTGCCAGCCCACGAACTGGCCGCTCGCGGTGTAGACGCTGACCCCCAGGTTGGAGAGCGCGGTGGTGACCGCCGTGGTGCCGCCCAGCAGGGTCTGCATCGCGGTGTTGGCGATCTGCATCCCCCGCGAGCCCTGCAGGCCCTGGGCGTCCAGCTGCACCATCAGGGTGCCGACGTCGGAGACCGACGGCGCGAGTTCCCCGAGGCGAGCCTTGAGCTTGTCCACCGCGGTGGCCACGTCCGAGATCGGCTGCCCGGTGAGCCGCGAGACGTTGACCAGCTGCCCCATCACGGTGGCGGCGTCCGACACCGGCAGGTGGAAGGCGAGCAGGGTGGAGGCCAGCGCCTGGGTGGTGGAGTTGAGGTCGCCGCCGGTCGCCTCGGCCCCCATGGTGGACGCCTTCATGACGTCCATCGCCTGGGCGGCGCTGAGTGCGGTGCCGTTGAGGAGCGTGAACTGACCGGCTGCGCTCGCGTAGGCCGCCGCCATCTCCTGGGCGGAGAAGGTGGACTGCCCCGCCGTGGTCAGGAAGGCCTGGGTCACCGCCTGGGCCGCGGCGATCGTCGAGCCCGAGTTGGCGGCGATCTTGGCGGTGGACTCCTGGTAGTCGGAGGCCATCTTGAGGGCCACCGCACTGAAGGCCACCCCCACCGCGAGCGCAGCCGCCGCGATGGCGAGGAAGACCTTGCCGAGCTTGGACATCAGGCCCGAGCCCTGCTCCTGCATCCCGGACATGCCGGCGTCGACCTTGGCCATGGCGGCCTCGGCCGACTCGGAATTTCCGGTGAAGAGGAGCAGGAACTCGGAGACGCTGCCGCCCATGACGGGTTACTCCACCGTCGGCTCGGACCCCTCCATGACCTCCGTGCTCTCGGGCTCGGGCTCTGGCTCAAAGGGATCGGCGAAGGGGATGTCGGGGACCCACGGCGGGGCCTCGGACGGACCGACCTCGGGCACGACGCCGAGCAGGTGGCCGTCCGCCATCAGGGTCTCGTTGGCGGTCACCTCGAGGAAGCGCCGGCGGGACATGGGGAGGACCTTCCCCTGCGGGTAGGTGACGCCGTCCACGACCAGCGCGCCCGACGGGCCGCTGTAGCTGACGAGGATCTGCTCCTCATTCGGGTCCATGCTTCTCCTTTGCGATCTCACGCAGGCGTACGGCGATGGGGCTCATGTCCTCCGACTCCTTGACCCGCCGGATCTCCAGCGGGGGACGGTTCCGGGGATCGAGGGTGCCCTCCACCATCGCCAGGAACACCGGGTCGGGCCGCGCGTCCGGGTCGGTCTCGTACGACCTCACCCGGGGCGCGTCGGCGTCCAGGTCCGAGAAGTCCAGCAGCCGGGCGATCGCCTGCTGCAGGAAGTACGCGCCCGTCCCCTCCTGCGGCTCCCCGTCGCCCTCCGACACCTCCTCCATCGTCCCGAGGGTGCCCAGACACACCGCCCAGGCGGTGATGGCCTCCAGCGTCCGCAGGTCGATCAGGCGCTGGCGCTCCAGCTGAGCGACGGTCTCCTGCAGCCATGCCAGGCTGTGCCCGCGGATCTCCCACTCGGTCAGTCCTGCGGCGGCGAGCCGCTCTCGGTGCTGGCCGACGAGGCGGTCCCACTCGGCCGCGTAAACTGCCGGACCGCCCGCTGAAAAAGGCTCGCGATCAGGTCGGGCGGGTTGTGCTCCAGGGCCGCCGAGACGATCGCCGGGTAGTCGGGAAGCCCGACGTTGACGTGGACCCAGGTCTCATCGCGGTCTGCCAGCACCGCCATCAGCTGGTCGATGGTCTCCGGCTCCAGGGTGTCCAGCATCACGTCGATGACCGTGGCCAGCGAGCCGTCGGCCTGGAGGAAGTCCGCGACCTTGATCTGCTTGCCGGCGAACTGCTGGGCCAGCCGACCCAGCGCGCCCCGCTGCATCCGGGCCACGGCGTCCCGGATCACCGCCGAGAGTGCCATCACCTGGTCCGCCGAGAGCTTGCCGACGCGCGGCGTCTCGACGCTGCCGTCCTGGCACTCGATCGGGACGGGCGTCCCGGTCAGGCGCTCGAAGGACATCGCCCGCATGTGGGCGATGGCCTGGGATCCACGCAGGGCCCCCGGCCCCTGTACCTTGCTGGTCATCACCGTCCTCCGATTGGCTTGCCTGTCGGAACAGACGAAGCGTCGGAGGGGCGGTGACTTGCCCAGGGGGGTACAATAGGCGTCAGGAGATGGACCCTCCCGACGCCCACTCGCAGTCTAAGCGTTGCCGTGCTTGCCGGCGCGACCTGCCCGGGACCGCCTACTCCCCAGACCGCCGATCCCCGGACGGCCTGCAGGGGCGCTGCCGAGACTGCTACAACGGCGCCCGCAACGCTCGGCGGGTGGCCAATCCCGAGCCTGACAGGGCCCGAGATCGCCAGCGCTACTGGGGATCACCCGGGCGCCGGGACGCCGTCATCGCCGCTGCCAGACGCGCGCGGGAGCGGGATCCGGCGGCAGCCAAGCTGCAGAGTCGCCGTTGGCACGCGGATCACCGGGAGGAGGTCCTGGCCAAGCAGCGCCAGCACTACTCCGAGAACGTGGAGGCCGAGAGGGCCGCCGCCAGGCAACGGAGCAAGCGCAGGACCCCCGAACAGCGGTCGGTCTATGTCCACGTTCGCCGGGCACGGCACAGAGGTGCCTTCGTGGAGCGTGTGGACCGAAGCCTCGTCTTCGAACGGGATGCGTGGATCTGTCAGCTATGCGGGCTGCCGGTCGACGCGTCGATAGCAGGCCAGTGGGATCCCCAACGGGCTTCGCTGGACCACATCATCCCGCTATTCCGGGGAGGCGAGCATTCCTATGCGAACACCCGCCTCGCACATCTCGGCTGCAACCTTAGGCGCCCGCGTCTGCCTTGACGCGCTCGCTAATATTGCTCAGTTATGAAACCTGCCTGACTGCCCGCGGTCTGGGTGAGGCTGGCGAGCGCGGTCAGTTCGAGGGTGTTGAGGCCGGTCTCCTTGGTCTTGCTGTAGTCGAGCGCGATCGACTTGCTGGAGTAGACGTTGTAGAGGTGGCCCAGCCAGTGGTTCTGGGTGTTGTCGTTCTTCGGCACCGCCCAGTCCAGGGTGTGGCCCGGGACGTAGACCGAGCCGCCGAAGGACACCGTGTCGGTGTTGGGGGTGGCGACCGAGGCGGGGCAGACGTAGAAGGGCGTCGCCGATGAGGGGGTGCCGCCGGTCCAGGTGATGCCGCCCAGGGTGGTCCCGTTGGTGGCGCCCGTGGTGGTCCCGATCGAGGCCCCCGCGATCACCACGGCGCTGGCCCACTGGCCGACCGAGAAGGTGGCCGTCGAGTCCACGGCGGTGGCGGCGGTGAAGGTGGTCGAGCCCTGGCTGGCGTAGCCGCCGGCTGGGCTGTAGGCGGTGGCCGCAGTGCCGGTGTCGACCCAGGAGCCCGGCACGTTGTAACTCTGGAGGGTGGCGACCAGGCCCTGGGAGGACCCGCCCACCAGACGGATGATCTTCACGCCGGTCGCGCCGGCCGGGATGGTCGCCCAGGCGATGGTGTTGTAGGCCGTCGCCGAGAGGGTGGCCACACCTGCGGCGGTGGAGCCGATGGCCGCCGGGAAGTGGTCCCCGTTGTAGTTGAAGGGGACGACGATGTAGTCGTACGCGGTGGCCGAGCCGCCGGTCGGGGTGACGGTGCAGGTGGCCGCCGTGGACATGGTGCCCGAGGCGGTGGTGACCTTGTTCGAGGTGGGCAGCGACCAGGCGGCGACCAGGAGCAGCGCCGAGACCTGGGGGACGTTGGCCTTGAAGGAGATCTCCTCCTTGGTCCGGGCCACGTACACCGGCAGGGTGGACTGATCGATGTCCGGCGCGTAGTAGGTGGGGTTGTAGGTCAGGGTCGCCCCGCCCGTGCTGGCGCCCAGGTCCACCGGGGTGGAGGTCAGAGCGTCGAGGAGCATCAGGTCGGGGGCGCCCACCCGGATCTTGGTCAGGTTTACGGTCATGGTGCGGTGAGCCCCTGAAAGCGGAAGCGGATCAGCCCGATGCTGACCGCCCCCCGGAGATGCCCACCGCCCTCATCGCCGCCCGGGCCCGCTCGGGGTCGTGGAGCAGGTCGTACTCCTGGGGCGGCCCCACGTCCGGGCGGGGGAGGAGGTCGCCAGCGTCGTACAGCCGCTGGAGCTCATCCAGGGCCGGCCGGGCGTCGCAGCGGAGCAGCCAGAGCGCCTCATACGACCGCCACTGGCCGAAGCAGCGAACCGCGCGGTTGGCTCCCATGGTGAACTGGGCGGAGCGGTCGGCGAAGTACTCCGGGGCGCCCAGGTCGGGCATGGACAGCCGCCGCACCCGGCAGCGGGGCCAGGAGGCCTCGATCTGCTTGAGCCACCAGGCATAGTTCTCCGACTGCCGCTCCGAGACGTCCACGATCAGCAGGTCCCAGAGCACCGAGCACACCTGACCCCGCAGGAGCGCCTCGAGGTCGGGCCAGTAGACCTGGGCGGTGTCCTGGTCCAGGACCACCGCCACCAGGACCCGGGGGGCGCTCATCCCAGCCCCCGGGAGGCGGCGGCCATCTGGGCGATGGTCTCCTGGGTGTTGGGCGGACCCGTGTGGCTCCAGGCGCAGGCGTCCAGGATCCCCGGCGAAGCGACCCCGGAGATCAGCTGGTCATACCCCGGCCGCCAGCCCGCCACGTACTCCGAGAAGAGCATCTCCCGCTGTCCGGTGGGATGCCCCACCCGCTGCTTGCTGAAGACGCCCTGGCTGAAGAGCCGGGCCTCGTAGGTGTCGTCGTTCTGGCCGTCGGCCGGGGCGAAGCCCACCTGGGGGCCGAAGTACCGGGCCATCACCCCGCACTCCGCCTCGGTCTCGGTGAGGATCACGTAGCCCAAATTCGGCGGCACGCCGCGAGGGCACGTAATGGGTTCGTACTGTCCCAGGTGGACGCGACCGTCCCCGCCGCGCACCTGACGCCTGATGAGGAGCCGCCAGAAATCGACTGCCATCTATCGCCCTCCGGTTCGATTGCCTGCCGGTGATGCCAGCCTGGGGATCGGCGGGACCTGCCCGTCAGACGAGGGCGTCTTCGAGGTACCGCAGGGCGGCCCGGAGAAGGTTCGGATCCTCTTGGAAGAGACCCAGCCCCGTGTTGCAATTACTGCACAGCAACCGACGCACGGCACCGGTCACATGGTCATGGTCAACGTTCAGCCCGTGCTTCCCCGGGGGACGCCGGCAGATCGCGCAGCACCCGCCCTGCTCCTCCAGCATGGCGTCATACGCTCCAATGGACAGCCCGTACAGCCTCCGTCGGACCCGGTCGGCCATGCTCTCCTTGTCTCGGCCGGCATAGGTCTTGTACTTCTCAACATGGGTCGCATACCAGGAGCGGGCGTAGGCGTTGATCTTCTCGCGGTGGGCGGCGCGGTAGGCGGCCTCCTTTACCCGTCGCTCCTCGCGATGGGCTGCGTGGTAGGCGCGCAGATAAGCCTTGCGTTCGGCCGGGCTAGGCAAGGCAGATCACCTCGAAGGCGAACTGCGCCGCGGAGCAGGTGACGTTGAGGTACTGGCCCGGACCCAGCGGCTGAGCCGGGGTGAGGTCGTGCAGGGTGCGGCACAGCCCCCCCAGCTGCTGGTTGCGGAAGTACAGGGTGTGGAGGCAGGCACAGAGGGCGAGCGCCTCGTCCTGGCTGATCTGGGGGCTGTCCGAGGTGGCGGCGTAGATGCGGGCCTGGACCGGGATGCTGACCAGGTCTGGCCAGTCCACCTGGTCGATGTGGGTGAGGATCTTGCCGGCCTTGGCGGTGAGGACCAGGATCGGGAAGGGCGCCTCGGCCTTCACCGCCTCCGAGGTGGAGACGGCGCCGAACTTGCGGGAGATGACCCGCATCGACCCCTCATTCTGCACCTGCTGGGCGAGCGGCTCGATGCCGAGCTCCACGGTGTCGCCCTGGGCGTCCACCACCGAGAGCAGGTAGGTCGGCAGCCGCCAGGACTTGTACGCCTCGATCTCGGTCGCCATGGCGGGCGAGAGGGCGATCTGCTGCAGGGCGCGCAGCACCACCTCGATGTAGGTGAGCGGCGGCTGCTGGTAGTCCGTCACAGCTTGCCCCCGAGGTTCTCGGTCACCTGGACCCCGATCCGGTTACCGAGCGTCTCCACCAGCGGCTGCATCTCACTCACCGCCTGCTCCTCCCAGGGGTTGGGCGGGTACGGGCCGACGTGCATGGCGAAGACATCCCCGCCGCCCAATTCCTTCCAGTGCAGGGCCCGGGCGTTCGTCGGGTAGATGTCGCTGTGACCCGACCGGATGAAGCCCGCGATGTCGGGCTGGTCGGTGGTGACCTGGATCTCGAAGCCTCCGGCGGTTTCGTCCGCTGCGGCGTGGATCGAGGTGTAGAAGGGGTCGGGGTGTTCCTCGGTGAGGGGGGCCTTGCCGTGCGGCGCTGCGTCCTGCATCCGGGCCTGGACCAGCTCGGCCAGTTGCCGGGCGTTCTCCAGGCAGATCGCCCGCAGGCCGCCGTCCGTCATGCTGGCAAAGCGCCCGCGGGCGTCGCGGAGCCCGAGGATCTCGACGGAGAGGCCCTCCCCCACGGTCAGCCCTTGGGGGCGGAGGAGCGCAGCCGCTTCTCGCTGCTCTCCACCTGACCGCTGGAGCGCGCCCCGTGCCGCTTGCCCTTGGGGAAGTGGACCAGGCTCTTGCCAGTCGTGTGCAGCACCTTGGGCTTCTTGCGGGCCATCACCAGTACACCGAGGGGTTGCCACTGGCGGAGTTGGCGTCGGGGTAGCCGACGGCGTTGGCAGGGTCGACGGTGAAGATCGGGTTGGGGGTCAGGCTGGTGAGAGGATCGGGGTCGTCCATGTTGGTGTCCATGGCGAGGGCCGGGTCGGCCTCGGGCGAGAAGGGACCCGTCACCCCGAAGAGCGCGAGGTTGTCTGCCCCCCGCTCCAGCCGGGTCAGCATGTCGTCGGCCAGTCCCATCAGCCGCTCCGCCTGCGAGTCCTGGGACCCGGTGTCGGTGGAGTGGCGCCACATCTCGACGTGGGCCGCCGCCCAGGTGGCATTGATCATCTTGAGCTTGGTCCACACCTGGGGCTGGATCACCCCGCCCTGGACCGGCACCAGCGGGACGGTGTAGCCCACCCGGGCCAGCACCAGGTCGATCTCCGCCGCCCCCTCGGCGATGAAGCGGTCGATGTAGTCGGCGCCGATGTTGCCGGGCATGGTGGGGTCGTACCGCCCGAGCTTGGTGCGGGCGACCACGTCCTCCGCCTCGCAGTAGCCGTGGTCGAAGGGGTAGGCCACGGCGTTACTGGGGCGGACGGGGGATGTCCGGCAGCCGGAGGATCAGCCCGAGGTTCAGGTAGGCGCGCTTGATCTCAGGGTCCCAGTGGTCAGCCTCCGGGATCGGCTCGCCGGCCTGATACGTCACCGGCTCGCCCTCATCCCCCCGGACCGTGAGCGGTTCGACGGCGACGTAGCACATGTCACCTCACCCGGATGGGTTGGGCGGGGGCGTGCGATTCACGCCCCCGCCCGGGCGAAGGGGAGGGGTCAGGGACTTCCTTGATCTGCTGGACGCTGATGGCCGCCCGCACTGCGGAGGGCCGCCAGGTGTCCGCCTCGGGGACGGGATCGCCGGGCATCAGCTCGACCATCTCGCCCTCGCGCTCGACCTTGATCTTGCGGGTGGCGACGTACATCACGCCTCCTCCGACGGGGGAACCACGTGAGGCGTCACGGGCTCCTGGGGGAGCTGGGCCTGGAGCTGCTCCACGGCCCGGCGCAGCATGATGGTCTCGATGTGCTGCCGGCCGACTTCCTGCAGCACCCAGTCCGGGATGGTTACCCCTTGCCCTTCCATGTGCATGTCTCCTTTAGCCGATGACCTCGTAGCCGACGATGTCGGTGTGGCCCGCAGTCAGCGCGGTGTGACAGTTGAGGACGAACGAGCCGGGAGCGACGGAGGTCACGTACCAGCCGTTGGCGTCGGTCACCGCCACCGAGTCGTACGCCCAGACCTGGATGACCGGGGCAGCGGCGTAGGCCGTGTGGAAGGTGATCGTGGCGAGCGCGGTGGTGTTACCCCCCGTGCCATCGCTGACGACAGAGATGAGGCCACGGACGTCGCTGCCACCCGCCGCGACGTGAGCCGAGGTGATGTGGTTGGCATAGGTGCCATCGGTCGGGACGGTTCCCGAGCCCGGGCAGAGCACGTGCCCCGCCTTGTCGAGGGCGTAGACGATCGTGCTGTTCGCCTCGACGTCGAGGAGATCGACGCTGGGCGCGGCCCCGCCCAGGAGCTGCAGCGGCACCGAGGCGTTCGCGGCGGTGATGGTGGAGGCCCCGGTGATCGCCGCCCCACCGGCGGTGACGGTGAGTCCGCCCGCCGCGATGGTGACCGCACCCGAGGCGTTGGCCACGGTGAGGGTCTTGCCAGCGGTGCCCAGGATGACGTTGCCAGTCGAGACCGAGCCGACCGTGATGGTGCCCGACCCCTTGGCGTCGAGCTTGAGGGCCTCGTTGTTCCCCGAGGAGAGCACCGAGAGGTTCAGCCCCGATGCCGCCGCCAGGCACTTGATGTAGAGCCCGGTCGCCGCAGAGGCGGTGGACTCATCGACCTGGAGGCCGTAGTAGGCGTTGACGTCGCGCTGGACGGTCAGGGCCGTGGAGGTGGTCGCGGTGATGTTGTTGTTGTAGCTGACCCCGCTGGCCGTCACTGTCCCGGCAACCACCAGGTTGCCGGGCAGCGACAGGTTCAGCTCCTTGGGATCGAAGTCCCCGAGCGGGTAGATGACTCCGCTTCCCATGGGGATCAGTGCGCTCCGGTGAAGAAGGCTCCCAGCTCGGGCGCGACCTGGACCGGGACGGTGGCGAGGGTGCCCTCGATCCGCTCCGACTCCAGCTGCTCGATCCGGAAGCTCTTGATGCGGTTGCCTTCGGCACCCGCCCCGACGTACCCGGTCCACGCGAAGTGGTAGCCGGCCGACGGGGTGAGGATGCCCGGCTCGGGGGCGGCGTAGCAGAGCAGCGCCTTGCCAGAGCCCGCGATGAAGGACCAGGTGTCGGGGGTGACGCTCTCCTGGGAGGTGACGTTGGTGGCCGAGGCGACCAGCACCTTGTCCACCCCGAAGAGCTGGGCGAGCGCCTGCATGGAGACCACCGCCGGAGCGCCGGGGTTGCCGCCATACTTGATACGCTCGACGATCTCGGCGTTTTCCTTCAGGTCGATGAAGACGTCGGGGGTCAGGACCATGACGTTCGGCCAGTAGCCGGTGTTCATCTTGATGGCCAGCTTCTGGGCCTCGACATCCTCGATCGGGGTAGAGCCGGCGGCCGACCACTTGGTCGAGGGGGTGATGTCCGCGCCCGTTGAGGAGCCGGTCCAGATGCTGGTGGTGAAGAAGCCCTGCTGCCAGAGCACCTCGCGGGCGATCAGCAGCTTCTGGGTGACCAGCCGGGTCGCGTCGGCCTGGAGGTTCACCGGGGGCATCTGGTCGGCCAGGGTCTGGTCGTTGATGTCCTGGTGCCAAGCGAGAGGCGTGGGGATGAAGTAGCTCTTCCACTGGAACGGGAAGCCGCCGCCAGCGGACTCGGAACCGGGACCACGCGGCTTGGCCTCATTGCGGAACCAGGCTTCCTTCGGGTAGTAGGCGTACGCAGCGCCCTGCTTCTCCGAGGGGAGGGTCGGGAACACCTGGCCGGCCACGAAGTCGGTGGCCTGCTGGATGAACGCGACCGACATGGTCGTGAGCGGGATGCTGTAGAAGACGTCGGTGGAGGTTGGCTGTGCCATGTCAGCTCACTCCACCAGGGGTGAGGGCCAACTGCACCGTGCAGAGGGCGCCCGCACCGCTTGCCGTGTCGAGCAGGTAGCCGAGCGCGGGGTGGGTCGTGGTCCAGGCGATCGCCCGTCCCGATCCGTCGCTCATGATCGACACGCCGGGGGTGGACAGCTGCGCGCCAGCTACCATCTTGGTGATCCCGGCGTACATGTAGGTCGCGCCGTAGCCCGCGACGCCCGGGTCGTTCTGGAGCACCCCGATGCAGGCGACGTTGCCACCGGCAACGGCCACCTGCCCGCTGGAGTTCTCCACCACCGCCAGGTACTGACTGGAGGAGAGGTTGCCGCTGGAGGGCAGGACCCCACAGAGGCCGAGTGGCTGTTCGAAGGCCATGGTCAGAACTCCTGGATGGCGGGGTGTTCCCGCTGCCACTGGGCGATGGCGATCCGCTTCTCCTCGGGGCTGTTGGCCTCGGTGAAGAGATCGGGGTGCTGCTTGACCGCCTCGGCGTAGGCGGCCTCCTTGGTGAGCTTCGGGTTGGCCACCCGGATCTGCTCCGCGAAGGCGGTGAGCTGGCCCTGGGCGGACCCGGCCCCACCCGCCTCGCCGTCCACCGACGGGGCGCCGATCCCGCGGATGCTCATGTCCACCGCGCTGTTGGCGGGGCGCGCCTTGAGGATCGACAGGAACGTGGTGCCGGTCTCGGCGAACTTGAGGGCGGCGTCGTCCTCCTTGATGAGCGTGTCCCGCTCGGCCGGGGTGATCCGACCGGTCCGGAGCAGCTCGCTGAACTCGGCACGGATGCCGCGCAGGGTTTCCTCGCGCCGCATCGCGGCCAGGGTGTCCTCGGCCAGCTTCAGCCGGTCCTCGGCCCCCTTGCGTGCCGTCTCGGAGGCTTCGAAGCGCTCCTTGAGGGCGTTGTGCTCGGCCATCAGCGCCGCGCTCGGGTCGGCCGCTGGCGCCGGAGGCGTCACTGTGGTCTCAGCCATTTGTGTTTCCTTTGGAGGGGTTGGGGGCGAAGCGGCGGTCCGCTCGGCCCATGACACCGAGGTGGGGAGGTTGCCCAGGGTCACCTGCATCCGCTGGGCGCCTGAGATGGCCCGGTAGCCGTTGCACTGCTCGCTGAGCAGGCAGGTCCCGTCGCCGTCCGCGTCCCCCCGGCGGGTGTAGCCGGGGCAGCAGCCGAAGGGCGGCTGGTTGACGCAGGGGCCCGAGGGGCCGTCGTCGTCGCCGTCCGCGTCGGGGTCGGCGAAGGCCAGGTGGCGGGCCGCCTCGACCGAGATCGGCCGCTCGCTGAAGGCCATCAGGTAGGACCCGTCCTCGGAGGCGGCGATCCGGCCCAGGTCCTTGAGACGGGGGTAGTTGGTCAGGGCCAGCCCGGCCGGGATCATCGGGTAGCGGGCCTGGCTCACCGGGTCCAGCCAGCCGCGCAGGATCTCCGGGCTGGTGTAGCGGTACTCGTCGTTCTGGACCAGCCGCTGCCCCACCGGATTCCAGTCCGGGATGGCGACCAGCCGGTCCTCGCCGTCGAACTCCAGGCCCTTGATCCAGCCGATCGCCCGGTTGGGGTCGTGGGCCTCGTTGATGATCGGCAGGTCCTGGCCCCGGGCCCGGCTGTCGAAGAGCTCCTTCATGGTCCGGAGGTCGTCGGAGGTCACGGTGAAGTCGCCGTAGTCGTCGAAGTGGCGCTTGCCGACCGTCAGGAACGGCAGCGGCGTGCCCTCGGCGAACTCCTGGGGGGCCAGGGCGAACATCGCCGAGCACTCCGCGAAGGGCTTGCCCTTGGCGTTGGGGTCGGGCTTGTGGAAGGGGAGATAGCCCGGATGGGAGTGCCCGTCGGTGATCGGGGGGTCGGTGTGGCGGAGGTGCTGCCCCCCGCCCTTCTTCAGGTGGACGTGCTCGGCGACCTTCTCCTCGGCCATGGTGGGCGAGTCGTCGCCGTCGTCCTCGGGCGCGTAGGGCATCGCGCCGTCCTCGCCCAGGTCCGACCCCGCCGGGTGGGCGTGGCCCGGGGTGGCGACCCCAACGTGGGTCACCGTCCCGCCGCCCTTCAGCTGGTGGGTGTGCCGCACCCGCTCGGCCATCTTGAGCGAGCCGTCGGCGTTCCAGGTGTCCGGGATCTGGCTCGACAGCCCCAGCGCCTTGGCGCGGGCCATGACGTGGCGGCGGATGGCGTTGTGCCCCGCCCCGCCCCGGCCGACCGCCCGGACCGCATCCTCCAGCTGGTCGGCGTCGTTCACCGGATACGACTCATCGCCAGAGGGGTTGGTCATCGTGCCCCTGCCGGCCTTCTTGTCCTGCTCTGCCTTGTCAGCCATGGGGGTCCCCCGGGCGTAGTTGAGCCACAGGGGGAGCGTGGGCAGGGCTCGGGCTTGCCCTA
>Ga0187860_1001871_pt1 | contig 18049 bp, 10 predicted proteins | sample June2016WEW_10_4_FD_132981 | JGI IMG/M metagenome (GOLD analysis project Ga0187860, IMG submission 132981) | Peatland microbial communities from SPRUCE experiment site at the Marcell Experimental Forest, Minnesota, USA - June2016WEW_10_40 | ecosystem: Environmental > Terrestrial > Soil >...
CGCCATGGCATCCCGGTCGCCGGCAATTTCCTGCAACAAGAACTGGCGATCATCACCGGCGCGGTCGAAATGCTCATCACGGACGTGCAATGCTGCATGCCCAGCCTGCCGGATGTCGCGCGAGCCTACCATACCGAGGTGGTATCCACCAGCGAGATAGCCAAGACCGTCGGCTCCACCAGCCTGCCTTTTGACGAGGCTCACGCGCTGGACAGCGCCAAGGCGCTCCTCCGCCGCGCCATTGCCAATTTCAAGAACCGCAATCCGCGCAAGGTCGCCATCCCCAAAGCCTCGCAACCGCTGGTGGCCGGCTTCAGCGTCGCCGCCATCAAATACATGCTCGGCGGCACTTTCCGCGCCTCGTTCCGCCCGCTCAACGACGCCATCATCCAGGGCCGCATCAAGGGCATTGTGGGCATCGTCGGCTGCAATAATCCGAGGACCAAGACCGATTCCTACGTCAATGCCTTGACGCGCGAACTCATCCAACGCGAAGTCATCGTGCTCAAGACCGGCTGCGCCGCCATCGCCTCCGCCAAGGCCGGCCTGTTGACGCCCGAAGCGGCCTTGGAGGCCGCCGGACCGGGGTTCCGCGAGGTCTGCGAGGCGGTCGGCATCCCGCCCGTCCTGCACATGGGAAGCTGCGTGGACAATTCGCGCCTGTTGGAGGCGGCCACCGAGGTCGTGCTCGAAGGCGGGCTGGGCGATGACCTCTCCGAGGTGCCGGCGGTCGGCGTCGCTCCCGAGTGGATGAGCGAGAAGGCGATTGCCATTGGCTGTTACTTTGTCGCCTCGGGCGTGGACGTGATTCTCGGACATCCCTTCCACACGGGCGGGTCGGAAAACGTCATGCGCTTCCTGAACCAAGATACACGGGAACTCTTTGGCGCGTCGTTCCACGTCTGCACCGACCCCAAAGAGGCCGCCGAAAAGGTCATGGAGATCATCAATCGCAAGCGTGAGAAGCTGGGCATCAACCGGAAGGCCGAGCGCAAACTCTACGATATGAAGGATCGGAGGGCGCTGAATGTCTAAGCTGATTTGTTCCAGCGCCATCGAGGGCGCCATTGCCTGGGTCGCCAGGGCCGAGGGCCAGCTCGATGAAGCGGTCGCGGCCAAGGGCGAGTCTTGCGCCGTCGGGTTCCCGGACACGGCTTACTTCCTGCCGGTGATTTACTCCTTCACCGGCGAGAAGATGCAGACGCTGGCTGACCTGCGGCGGATTCTCAAGCGGGCCAAAGAGCTGTTGCCGGCCCGGCCTTCGGAGAAGGTGTGGCTTCCCTACCTCGGCAACACGCTGGATGCAGGCGTGGCAGCCCTGTTCGCCTGCGAGGTCATCGAGGCCTGCAAATACCTCATCGGCCCCAAACCTGTGGATGGCATCTGGCTGGGCGCCGCCAGCGATGTCATCATGCGCGAGCGCGGCATCGAGTTCGTGGATGGCTCGGCCCCCGGATTTGCCGCCATCACCGGCGCGGCGCCCACCGATCAGATCGCCGTCAGGATTGCCAAGGAGTTGCAGGAGAAGAATCTCTACGTCTTCATGGCCGGCTGCACGAACGGCAAGCAGTTCGCCGAACAGTTGGCCGAAGAGGGCATCCAGCTTGGCTGGGACACCCGGCTGGTGCCGTTTGGACGGGAGGTGTCGGCCCTGATTTATGCCCTCGGCTTTGCGAACCGTGCCGCCCTTTCCTTTGGCGGCGTCAAACCCGGCGACTACGCCGCGAACCTCAAATACAACAAGAACCGCATCTTTGCCTTCGTGCTCGCGCTGGGCGAAGTCACGCCTGACAAATATGCCGCCGCCGCCGGAGCCATCAACTACGGCTTCCCTGTCATCGCGGACACGGACATCCCGCAGATTCTGCCGACGGGCGTATGCACTTACGAGCACGTCGTCTCGAGAGTGCCGCACGAGAATCTGGTGGAAAGGGCGCTCGAAGTGCGCGGCTGCAAGGTCAAGATTACCAAGGTGCCGATCCCGGTGCCTTACGGTCCGGCATTCGCGGGCGAGCGAATCCGGAAAGCGGATGCCCATGTCGAGTTTGGCGGCAATAAGACCACCGCCTTTGAGTTTGTTACCATGGCCGATCTGGAGCAGATCAACGATGGCGAGGTCGAGGTGGTCGGCAGCGACATTGATACCGTCCAACCGGGCGCGGCGCTGCCGTTGGCGATTTGGGTCGAAGCGGCGGGCAGAAAGATGCAGCCCGACTTCGAGCCTATCCTCGAGCGGCAGATACACCACCTGCTCAACGGCGCCGAAGGCATCTGGCACATGGGCCAGCGGGACATTGTCTGGACGCGCGTGTCCAAGGCGGGCTTTGCCAGGGGCCTGCGCCTGCGGCATTACGGCGAAATCCTGCACGCCAAGCTCCTGTCGGACTACCCCGCCATTGTGGACAAAGTCAAAGTGACGCTGGTCACGGATGCGGCGGAGGTTCAGAAACGACTCGCGGTGGCGCGCAAGACTTACGACGATCGCAACCGGCGGCTGGAGTCCATGACCGACGAGTCGGTAGATACGTTCTACTCGTGCCTGCTTTGCCAGTCCTTTGCGCCGAACCATGTCTGCGTCATTACTCCCGAGCGGCTCGGTCTATGCGGCGCCTACAACTGGCTCGACGGCAAGGCCGCTTACGAGATTGACGAGACCGGCCCCAACCAGCCGATCCAGAAAGGGGAATGCCTCGACCCGGTGCGCGGGATTTGGAAGGGCGTCAACGACTACGTCTATCCCAACAGCCATAAGACCATCGAGTGCTTCTCCGCCTACTCCCTCATGGATCATCCCATGACGAGCTGCGGCTGCTTCGAGGTGATCTGCGCCTATGTGCCCGAGTGCAACGGCGTGATGGTCGTAAACCGTGAGTACCTCGACGACACCCCCGTCGGCATGACCTTCTCAACCCTCGCCGGCAGCGTGGGCGGCGGCCAGCAAACCCCCGGGTTCATGGGCTGCGGCAAGGTGTTTCTGACCTCCCGCAAGTTCCTGTTTGCGGATGGCGGGCACCAGCGGCTGATCTGGATGCCCAAAGAACTCAAGACCCTGCTGGCCAGGGACCTCGAATGTCGTTTCCAGGAGCAGGGCGCGCCGGACTTGCTGGCCAAGATCGCGGATGAAACCGTCGCTACCGATCCCAAACAGATTCGCGCCTTCATGGAGAAGGTCGGCCACCCGGCGCTCAAAATGCCCGACTTGGGTTCAATCACCCATGCGGAGGCGAAGGCGCAAGCGGCCACACCCAAACCCGCACCGGAACCGCTGAGCGCCAAACCGACCGCCGCCGCCAAGGGGGCGCATCTTACAGGTACCACCGAAGGCGACTGGGCCGTGGTGGAACAGATCAAAGAAATGGCGCTCGCCGAATTCAAGCGCGCGCTCGATGCCGCCTCTCCCGAGGACATCCTGCGCGGCGTGATGGAAGCGCTCGGTCGCAGACCCGCCACGGTCAGCACGGTGCCCGTCCCATCCCCCACGTCCCCGGCTAAACGGAGCGCCGGCATTCCTGCCTGCTTAGTGCCCTCGCTGTCCAAAGCCGGCGAGAATGCCGACGCTTCAGACTTAGGCGGGGCCGCCCCTCCGTCCGCCGGCGCGCGTCTTTCTGCTGTCACAGCCTTCACCCCTCGCCGAGAGCGTTGGGAGCTCCCTATCTGCACCGTCAAACTGGGCGCCTTGCGCTCGGAAGGGGGCACCCGCGGGCGCACTTACCGCGTCGGCGGCGCCACCGCCATGCCCTTCCACCTCTGGGAAGGCGAAATGCCCAACCGCCCGCTGGTCGCCCTGGAAGTGTTCGACCTGGTCAGCGAGAAATACCCGCGCGTCTTGCGCGAGCTTTATGGCGACCTGCTCCAGCATCCGGCGGAAATGGCGAAGGCCTGCGTCGAGCGGCATGGCGCCGACTTGATCAGCGTGCGCCTGGAAGGCACCCATCCGGAGAAAGGCAACCGCACGCCCGAACAGGCCGTCGAACTCGTGCAGTCCGTGCTGGCGGCGGTCGATGTGCCGTTGATCGTCACCGGGCACAACCATTATGACCGGAACAATGAAGTGCTCAAGGCGGTCGCCGCCGCGTGCGCCGGGGAGAATCTCCTGCTCAATTGGGTCGAGCAGAACAACTACCGCACCATCGCGGGCGCGGCGATGGGTTATGGTCACTGCGTGGTTTCGCAAAGCCCGATTGATGTCAACATCGGCAAGCAGATAAACATCCTGCTGACCAACATGGACCTCAAGCGGGAGCAGATTGTCATCGACCCGCTCACCGGGGCTATGGGCTACGGGATCGAATACACCTACTCGGTGATGGAGCGCATTCGCCTGACTGGTCTGGGCGGCGATGCCATGCTGGCGATGCCGATGATTGTCTCCCCGGGACAGGAATGCGCCAAGATCAAGGAACTGCGCGCCTCGGAACAGGAAATGCCGGTCTGGGGCGACTTGCGCAAGCGGGCCGCGTTGTGGGAGCTGACCACCGCCATGAGCCTGCTGTATGCCGGCGCTGACATCCTCATCCTGTACCATCCGGAGGCCGCCGCCGCCTTAAAGCGCGCGATTGCCCGGCTGATGGATGCGTAGGATTAACCATGGCTCTCACCGGACTGCAAATTCAGAAACTCCTGCCGGGCACCAACTGCAAGGAGTGCGGTTCCAATACCTGCCTGGCGTTCGCCATGAAATTGGCGGGCAAGAAGGCCGAGCTGGCCCAGTGCCCTTATGCCTCCGACGAAGCCAAACGCGTTCTGGGCGCCGCCAGCGAACCGCCCGTCCGCTGCGTCGAGCTGGGCCCGGAGCGGCGGCTCAAGCTGGGGGGCGAAGTGGTCCTCTACCGCCACGAAAAGACTTTTGTCCACCAGCCGGCGCTGGGGCTGAACATCAACGACACCGATGCGGCTGAATCCATCGAAGCAGCGCTCAAGATAGCCGCGGAGTATTTGCTCGAACGAGTCGGGGAAAAGCTCCGGCTCGACGTGGTGGCGATTACCCAGAGGGGCACAGATGCCAGAGCCTTTGCCGAACTGGCCGCCAAAGCCTGGCACCGGACGAAACGTCCGCTGGTGTTGCGCAGTCCGGAGGCCGGCGCGCTGGCCGCCGCGGCCGTGGCCGTCAAGGGGAGCCGCAGCGTCCTCTGCGCTCCTTCCCCGGCCACCGCCCGGGAACTCTGCCGCGTCGCCCGGGAGAATGATCACGCGCTGGCGCTGACCGCGCCGGACCTCGACCAACTGGTTGCACTGGCTGCCGCGATCAGGGCTGAGGGCTTCAACGACCTGTTCCTGCAGTTTCCCGCCCGCTCGCTGGCTGAGCAATTCCAGGCCGGCTCCATCGCCCGGCGCGCCGCCCTCAAGGACAATTTCAAGCCGTTGGGCTATCCGACCCTGCGTTTCGTCGAGACCGGCAACCTGCTGGATGACACCATCGAAGCAACCAACGAAATCACCAAATACGGCGGGATTTGCGTGTTGCCGTCTTTCGACGCGGCCCAGATAGCCTCACTCATGACCCTGCGGCTCAACATTTACACCGACCCGCAGAAGCCCATCCAGGTCGAGCCGAAAGCCTATGCGATTGGCGAGCCTAAACCCGATTCCCCGGTATTCGTGACGACCAACTTCTCGCTCACCTATTTCATTGTGTCGGGCGAGCTGGAGAATTGCGGCCTCAGCGCCTGGCTGGTGGTGCCCGAGTGCGAGGGCATGAGCGTGCTGACGGCCTGGGCGGCCGGCAAGTTGTCCGGCACTACGATCGCGAAGTTCATCAAGGAAAGCGGCTTTGAACAGCAAGTGACGCGGCGCGAACTGGTGATCCCCGGTTACGTTGCCCAAATCAGCGGCGAACTGGAAGAGAACCTGCCCGGCTGGAAGGTCCTGGTCGGCCCCCAGGAAGCCGGCGACCTCGAAAGCTTTGTCAAAAGCCGGCTCATGTGAAGACCACAATTGTAGCCGCCGACGGCAGTCGGCGCACTTTTCCTCGATCAGAGAAATCAGCGCCGACTGCCGTCGGCGGCTACGGTCTTTTGAATCCGCCCTGGACCTTCCTTCGGATTTCGGTTCTCGGGTTTCGGACCTAACATTCGTCATGCCCAAGGTTGAATTTCATCCCTCCGGCCAGGCAGTTCAAGTGCCGCCGCAGACTCGGTTGCTCGATGCGGCCCGGCAGGCCGGGGTAGAAATCGAATCTCCTTGCGGCGGCGAAGGCACCTGCGGCAAGTGCCTTGTCCGGGTAACCGGCGGTGAGGTGGATTCGCGCAGCCTCGGCACGTTGCCCGATGCCACCGTGGCGGAAGGGTATGTTCTGGCGTGCGCGACGCGGATTCTCGGGGAAGACCTGACGGTGGAAGTGCCGGAACAGGCCGCCCGGGAAGGCGGGCAATTCGCTTCCGAAAACGAGACTCATCTGGTCCGGCAGGAATTGCTGCCCCGACAATGGGAATTCGATCCTCTGGCGGTGAAGTGGCTGTTGCAGGTCGAGCCGCCCCGCCTGGAAAGCGGGTTGTCCGACCTCGATCGCCTCACGCGCGCCATCCAGCATGACTGGGGACATCGACCGGTCGAATTCTCCCTCCTCGGCATTCGCAAGCTGGCGGACACCTTGCGCGCCGCGGGCGGTCAGGTGACCGCCACCCTGGTGCGCGACTCGGGCCGTTTGCATGTCATTGACATCGAACCCGGCGACACCACCCTCCGCCACTTTGCCATTGCCATTGATGTCGGCACCACGACCATCGCGGTGCAGTTGATTGACCTCGTGGTCGCCCAGATCGTTGCCGCGCGGAGTGACTACAACGACCAGATTCCCTGCGGCCTGGACGTGATCGGGCGGATCAACTACGCGCGCACCCCGGAGCGGCTGGAGGAACTCCGCGCGCGCGTCCTGGGCACGATCAACCGCCTCATCCGGCAGGTGGCCAACAGCCATGGCGTGGCCCCCGGGGAAATCTCCAATGCGGCCATTAGCGGCAACACGGTCATGACCCACCTCCTGCTGGGCCTGAATCCGGAGTACCTCCGCCTGGCGCCCTACACACCGACGCTGCTGCAAGTGCCTTACCTGCGGGACTCGGAGATCGGGATTGACATCAACCCGCAGGCCTGGATCCATTTTTCCCCCTGCGTCGGCAGCTACGTGGGCGGCGACATTACGGCGGGAATACTCTGCACCGACCTGGCCGCTCCGACGGAAGACATCAGCCTGTTCATTGACATCGGCACCAACGGGGAGATCGTGCTGGGCAACAACAGTTTCCTGATGGCCTGCGCCTGTTCCGCCGGCCCGGCCTTCGAGGGCGGCGGTATTGAATGCGGGATGCGCGCCTCCACCGGCGCGATCGAGCGGGTCTGGGTTGACCCGGCCACGGGTCTGGCCCGCTACTCCACCGTGGGGAACGTCCGCCCCCGAGGCATCTGCGGTTCCGGCATGATTGACCTGGTCGCCAGCCTGTTCCTCGCGGGCTGGATTGACGCCGCCGGCAAGTTTAATCGCGTTCGCCCGTGTCCGGCCATCCGCGTGGAAGGACGGCGCGCTACTTACGCCCTCGCGCCAACCGAGGAGAGCGCCACGGGCAGGCCGCTGGTCATTACCGAGATTGACATCGAGAACATTATCCGAACCAAGGCCTCCATCTATTCCGCCGTGGCGTTGATGCTCGATCAGGTGGGGCTGCGCTTTGACGACCTGCGCCACATCTACATCGCCGGCGGCTTTGGCCGCTACCTCGACCTGGAAAACGCGACGGTCCTTGGCCTGATCCCCGATCTGCCCCGCGAGAGATTCCGCTATATCGGCAATTCGTCGCTCATGGGTTCCTACATGGTGGTCGTTTCGCAGGACTTCCGGCAGCGTCAGCTCGAGCTGGCCCGGCGCATGACCTATCTCGAACTGAACACGGACCCCGCTTACATGGAGCAGTACACCGGCGCTCTCTTCCTTCCGCATACCGACCCCGCGCGGTTCCCCTCGGTGCGGTCGAGGCTAACATGAACGACGTCCTGCCGACGGTCGTGGCCCTTCCGGCCGGCTCCTACAAGGTCGAGGCTGAAGCGGTCGATTGCGACTCAAGGCACGTGGAGGTGCTAATGACCGTCGTGATTAAACCGGGGAAAACGACCAGCGTGCATCTGGAAGGCGGTTTCAACCCGGACAACAGTCTAAACAAGGAGATCAAGTTGGTTAAGCTGCCCTGTGGACGGGCTATTGGCTGGCGTGCTGCGGAGGCGGAGCGTGCGCCGGAGGCGGGGTTTGCCGGCAGCCCACCAAGCTCTCAAGCCAACTGAGCCAGGGGAGGACGAAGGTCGGCCTTCCGGTTTGTGCGGTCGCCGGGACTTGTGTTCGGAGGACGGGGGCTTGTCTGGCGGCAACCGAGGCTCATTTGGCGGCAAACCGACCCCGCTTTTTAGCCGCGCGAGTAATCCCATCGCCGACCGGTGCTGGCCAGATAATAGATGGGGGCAAGAGACAGCGGCGTGGCTTGCGCCACAACTCGACTGCGGGCAGCATCCAACTCGGGCCTTCCCTGCGGGATGCCTGGATAGCTCAAGATTTCGACCTTGGGCAAGCACAGAAAGACAGCGAGACCGACCCCAGCCGCCACTGCCAGCAGACGCCAGCGCCAACGCGAAATCCATTTCTCCCCGACATTCCAGCCGCCCTGACTCGCCCCCATCAGCAACCAGCTCAGCGCGGCCAGCGGCAGCGCCACGTTGAACGCGATGGTCAGCGCGCCAGAATAGCTATAGACAGTGGCTCCTTTTCTCCAGAACCAAGCTGAGTGGATGTTCACATCGGAAGCCATTTGCCGCGGACTCAACCGGGCGGATAATTTCGTGCCAACGGGCGAGCCGCCAATCAACGCCAGAACCTCCGAGTCAGAAATCCTCAATGCCGAGTGTGAACCCTTTGGCGGGGGTAGCAAATTATTTGCCACGTAATCGCATCGCACTGCGCCGAAATGGCGAGCGGTTGCGCGGTGTTGCCCGAAAACGTAGAGGTCGATGGCGCAAGCGCCGTTGTTAATCGCGGTGAGTCTAGTCGGATAGACCGGCGCGCGGGCGGCAAAGGTAAACACCAGGGGATGCAGCACAGTATGTTTTGCATCCGCCGCCGCACACCGCACCTTGCTGGCCACAAATACCCAGCCCTGCTCAACGTAGTGGCGGATGGCGGGTTCGGCGGATTGGGGTGTCTCGTAACCGTTTTTCTCCAGCCATTCCAGCACGGCCCTTGGATGGTCGCCGCGGATCGTCGTGGCGTCAAAAACCCCGGCGCGCTGCACGGAAAGGACGCTCACGCCAGCCACTCCCTCCACCTCGGCGCCCGAACTACTGTTGCCCAGGGTAAGGATCAGACTCGACCCCATTGAAAACGGGCGAAAAGTCAGGAGAGCATCGAACCCGGTTCCAATCAGCAAGAGCAGCGCGAGGCTGGCCGGGGTGCGGCTGAAAATCCGAATGCACAAGGTTAGCACCGCCGCCAGCAGTCCGAAGAAAACATATCGGCTCATGAACGCGGCGCCGACAGACAGCAACAGGCACAACGGCAGGTCAACCACCCATGAAACCTCGTCCCGCAATGAACGCCGTCCCAAAAACGTCCAACCGCAGAGAAGCAGCACTCCCGCGAAGTAGGGGCGCACCCGGTGCATCAATCGGGGCTGGAACGTCTGCTGCAACCCGGTGAAGAAGGTCTCGGAGAGCGGCTTGACCTCCGGCACCGATGGCAAGGGCACCACCCAGGCAAAGTTGGTCCCTTCACCAAGAAATGAGGTCTCGATAACCAGCCGCTCAATCCCGTTCGAGAAGTGAATCAAGGCCTGCTGATTGGGAATCTCGACCTTCGGGTAGAACACCTGCGGCACCACCATCCCATCCGCCAGCACTCTCGCTGTGGAGACAATGCCGCAGAGAGCCAGCACGCCCGCCATTAGCCGCACGTGACACATACCAATGAGGCAATCTTTACTTGCGTTCATACTGATTGGACAAGGAAGACAAGACTCCGTGCCGCCCGGGGATGCGAGGTGAGCAGGTAGTCCAAGAAGGAAGATGTGGTGCGTGGTCCGTGACTGGTGATTGGAAGTAGTTCGCTTCCTCAGGCGGAGAGGCCGAGGACGCGGCAGACGGTCCGGGCGATGGTCACTTCTTCATCCGTGCGGATGACGCGGACGGTGACGGGGCTGGCCTTGGCGGAGATGACCGGCGCGCCAGCCTTGTTTCTCCGGGCATCCAGCCTGAGGCCCAGGAATTGGAGGCCGTCGCAGATTCGGGCGCGGACCTGGAAGCGGTTCTCACCAATGCCGCCGGTGAAGACGAGCGTGTCCAACCCGCCGAGGGCCGCGGCAAAGGCGCCAATCCATTTTTTCACCTGGTAACAGAAGAGCGCGACGGCTTCGGCGGCGCGCACGTCTTTGGCCTCCCGGGCGAGGAGGTCGCGCATGTCGGGGCTGGTCTCGGAAACGCCGAGCAAGCCGGATTGGTGATGGACCATTTCGTGAAATTGCTTGCCGGTCATGCGCTCGGTCCGCGCCAGGTACCAGACCAAGCCGGGGTCGAGGTCGCCGGAGCGGCTGCTCATGGGGATTCCGGAGGCGGGGGTGAAGCCCATGCTGGTATCAATGCTCTTGCCGTTGCGGACGGCGGCGAGGCTGGCGCCGTTGCCCAAGTGGGCCAGGATCAGGCGCCCGCGGGCGGCTTGGGGACCGGCGATCCGCTCCAATTCTTCCATGAGATAGGTGTAGGAGAGGCCGTGAAAGCCGTAGCGCTGAACTCCTTTGGCGTCGAACCGTCTGGGGATGGAGAGGAGCCTGGCCACGCGCGGCATGTCGCGGTGGAAGGCGGTGTCAAAGCAGGCGACCTGCGTTAGTTTCGGATGCCGGCGGCGGAACACGTCTATGAGTTGAATGCCGGAGGGCATGTGTTGGGGGTCGTAAGGACTGATGCGGCGCAACTCGGCGACCAGTTGCGGAGTGATGCGCTGGGCCTCCTTCAATTTGATCCCGCCGTGGACCACGCGATGCCCAACGCCGACCACTTCGGCGAACGCGGCGTGATGATCGAGCCAGCCAATCAGAAATTCCCCCGCGGCGCGGTGATCGGATGCGCGAATGACACGGGGGGCGGTCTTTCGGGCGCCGTCCTGAACGCTCAGTGTGGGATTGGGCAGGCCGATACGTTCGATCTTGCCGGAGAGCAGCCGCACGGTGGGCGCGTCCGCCCGGCAGAGGGCGAACTTGATGCTCGAGGACCCGCCGTTGACGGTCAGGACGCAGCGAACCGGCTCCCCGGCCGGCTGGCGCCGGGGGTTTGGCTTGCTGACGGGCCGGTTCGGCATATCACGCCTTATTGATCCGCAGCGCGGTGCGGACGGCAGCCAATTCTTTGCGCTTAGCGGGGCTGACCTTCGGGTAACTCAGGTCCAGTGATTCCAGGGCCTCCACGATCACCTCGGCCACGACCAGGCGGGTGAACCATTTGTGGTCCGCCGGCACGACGTACCAGGGGGCATAGTCGGTGCCCGTGTGGCGTATGACTTCTTCATAGGCGCGCATGTAAGCGCCCCATTTTTGGCGCTCCCGCACGTCATCGAGCGAGAACTTCCAATGCTTCTCCGGCTGTTCCAGGCGGCTGAGCAACCTTTGCCGCTGTTCCGGTTTGGAGAGGTGCAGGAAGAACTTCCGCACGAGCACCCCATTGCGCGTGAGATGGCGTTCGAAGGCATTAATGTCCTCGAACCGCTCCTGCCAGATGTCTTTGGTGATCAGCGAGGGGGGCAACTTCTGGCGGGCCAGCAGTTCGGGATGCACCCGCACCACCAGCGCTTCCTCGTAATACGAGCGGTTGAAAATACCGATGCGCCCCCGCTCCGGCAGCCGCCGGGTCGTGCGCCACAGGAAATCATGGTTCAACTCCTCCTCCGACGGCACTTTGAACGAGGCCACGTCGCAACCTTGCGGGTTGACGCCCGACATGACGTGTTTGATGGTGCCGTCCTTGCCGGCGGCGTCCATCGCCTGGAGGATCAGCAGGACGGCCCATTGGTTTTGGGCGTAGAGCTGCTCCTGCAGTTCGCTCAGGCGGGCGACGCCTTTTTCCAGCCACTCCTGCGCGTGCTCTTTGGACTTGATCTTCCAGGTGTCCGCCGGTTTGACGTCCGCCAGCCGGAACTTCTTATTCTCCGCGATGCGATAGCGTTTAACTAACTCTGTTCTTTTCATAGCTTCCTTGATCTTGTTCGCCGGGCCAACGGGGTTTGAGGGCCGCCGCCGGTGACACGGTGATTGTAACTCCCGAGGTTCCTCGGGGCAACCCCGTTTTCCGCCGAGGTTCGGGCGCGCGCGGACGCTCGCCCTTTTGAGCAGGATTGAGCTTCCGGGCGGTCGCGGGCCTGGTTGCGTGACGATGCGCAAGGAGGGGGGTCTAACTGCGCAGGAATGGCATGAGCAGTGAATTGTACGTTGCTAAAATGCCGCGGTCTGCTTATAGAGTGGTCGGCTCGAGACTATCACGAAGCATCCATGGCAGGGCATTCTGAATCAAGGCTCCGCTCACCACGGGGAGTGGGAGCGTTTCGGCATCTGGTTCTGGCGTTAGGGCTGCCGGCCTTTTGCGGCGGCGCCCTCACGTTGCGGGCGGCGCTGCAATTCGACGTGTTCCTCGGCTACGACGGCATCGTGCCGCAGGCGTGCTGGTTCCCGGTCGTGTGCGAAATCAAGAATGACGGGCCGCCATTCGTAGGCACGGTGGAACTGGACGGCGGGCGTTTCAATCAGGAGCAGCCGCGGCGCGCGGTGGTGGAGCTGCCGACCGGGACGCTCAAGCGGTTCGTGATCCCGGTGTTTTCCACGACCGGCAGTTTTAGCAAGTGGGACGTACGGTTGCTGGATGAGCGTGGGAAGGTGCGGGCGGAACAGCTTGGGTTGCAGGCCCGGAGGCAACTCGGGTCCGGCACTCCGCTGGTCGGCGCGGTGGTGCGGACCCCGACAGGAACGCCAACCTTCCAGCCGATTCTTCCGCCGCAGGCGGAATTGCAGCCGGCTGCCGCGCGACTCTTGCCGTCGATTTTTCCAGACAACCCGGTGGTGCTCGAGGGGCTGAATTGTCTTTACCTGAGTTCGGAAAAGGCCGCCGATCTAACGGTCAACCAGGTCAAGGCCCTCCTCGCCTGGCTCAATGCCGGCGGCCACCTGATCGTCGGCGTCGAGCAGATTTCCGACATCACCGCCTCACCGTGGCTGCGGAACGTGCTGCCGTGCGAATTGAATGACATCCGGACGGCGCAGAGTCATCCGGAGCTTCAGCAATGGCTGCAAAGCGCGACCTGGCCGGAGAGGTTCGCTGAACAACCCCAGAATCAAGCGGCGGCGTACGGGCAGCCCCGGGTTGGGTGGGGGCAGCCTCGGGTTGGGAAGCGGTCGGGGAGATACCAGGCACCGCCAGCTCCCGCGGCGCCGGAGGCGCAGCTTCGGACGCCGCCGCGGCCGGGCGTGAGCGCCGCCAGTCCGTTCACCGATCTGCCGGATGATTCGGCCTTTGAAAGAGCCGACTTGCAGGTGGCGGTGGGCGAGGTGCGCGACGGGCAGGTGGTGGTGGCGGCGGGAGACAAGCCGTTGATCGTCACAGCCAACCGGGGCCGGGGGCGGGTGACGGCGCTGCTGTTCAGCCCCGAGCGTGAGCCGTTTCGGTCGTGGAAGAATCTGCCGGTGTTCTGGGCGAAGCTGGCGGAGGTGCCGGGCGCCTGGTACGTGTGGTCGGATTTCTATCAGCGGGGCGGCTGGAGCAGCGACGGTATTTTCAAGGCGATGATTGACACGCGGCAGGTCCACAAGCTGCCGGTGACCTGGCTGTTGCTGCTGTTGATCGTGTATTTGATCGTCATCGGCCCGCTGGATCAGCGCTGGCTGAAGCGGATTGGCCGGCCGATGCTCACCTGGATTACGTTTCCCTGCTACGTGGTGCTGTTCTCGCTGCTGATTTATTTCATCGGCTACAAGTTGCGGGCCGGGGAGTCGGAATGGAACGAGCTGCACGTGGTCGATGTGCTGCCGAAGGGCGACCAAGTGGAACTGCGCGGGCAAACCTATGCGTCGGTCTATTCGCCGTCTAACCAACGGTACAAGCTGGAAAGCCGGCAGGAGTTCGCGACGTTGCGGAGCGAGTTTGCCGGCACGTTGACTGCCGCTCAGCCGGGCGAGAAGGCGACCTTCATGCAGGAGGGGGACGGTTCGTTCAAGGCGGAGATTTTTGTGCCGGTCTGGACCAGCCAGCTTTTTGTGAGCGATTGGTGGCAGCCGGCGCCGGTGCCGTTGAGCGTCACCGTGGTTCCCCAGGGCGCGGGGTGGCAAGTAACGGTCGAAAACCGCACGGAGCGCGCCCTGACGAATGCGCAGATTGTCATCGGGGATTACGTCATGGGGCTGGGCGCGGTTCCCGCGCAGGAGGGCAGGACGTTCACGGTTTCGCGGGAGAAGGGGACACTTTTGAGGGACTTCGTCTTCCGGCACGGAGCGGACTTTCAAAGTGCGGTGCAGGCGCAGCAACGGGTCTTCGGAGGGGGGGCCAGCGAGCGAATTGATGACCTGGCCAACGGCAGCATGGCCGCTTCGTTCCTGTCGCGCCTGGGCGGCCCACAGGACTGGGTGCGCCATTTTATCTCGCCGCCCGGGCTGGATTTGTCGGCCGTGGTCGAGCACGGCAACGCGGTGCTATTGGCGTGGGCGCCGGATTACTCGCCGGTCAAACCGTTACGCCAGTTCACCCCGCGGCGGAGCCAGAAGAATACGTTGTGGCGGGTCTCCGTACCAGTCCAGAGTCTAAAGTCTAAAGTCTAAAGTCCAGTGTCTGATATATGAATGCCCCCCCCATCCCCGCCGTTCAGACCTTCGGGTTGACGCGGCTGTACGGCAGCATCACCGCCCTGGACCGGCTGGACCTCACCGTCAACCCAGGCGACTTGTTCGGCTTCATTGGGTCGAACGGCGCGGGCAAGACGACCACCCTGCGCATCCTGGCAACGTTCCTGGCCCCGTCGGCCGGCACGGCGCAGATTCTCGGACGGGACCTGCTGCGCGAGGCCGATGCGGTGCGCCACGTGATTGGTTACATGCCGGACTTCTTCGGCGTCTATAAGGACATGGAGGTGACGGAGTATCTGGATTTCTTCGGCGCGTGCTACAAGATACCGACGGCGCAGCGGGAAAAGACGGTGAACGACGTGTTGGAACTGGTGGGGCTGACGGAGAAGAAAGGATCGCTCATCGGCGCGCTGAGCCGGGGGATGCAACAGCGGCTGGGGCTGGCGCGGGTGTTGATCCACGACCCGCAGTTGCTGCTGCTGGACGAACCGGCCAGCGGGTTGGACCCCCGAGCGCGCATCGAGATGATGGCGGTCCTGCAGGAGCTTCAGCGGCTGGGCAAAACCATCATTATCTCCTCGCACATCCTGAGCGAACTCCAGACCTTGTGCAACCGGGTGGCCATTATCGAGAAAGGCCGGCTCATCTACAGCGGAGCGGTGCAGGGCGTGCGCGACCAGATGTCGCAAGGCCGGGTCGTGTGGGTGCGCGTTTCGAGCGAACCCGCCCAAGCCATCGCTCTGCTCAAAGCTCGGAAGGAGATTGCCGAGGCGGCCACCACCGATGGGGAAATCAAGGTGACGCTGGCCGGGCCGGAGGTGGAGCACAGCATTGTGGCGGACATCCTCGTCCACGGCGGTGCCAAGCTGATCGAGTTGCGCGAGGACGAGGTCGGGCTGGAGGAAGTTTTCATGCGCGTGACGCGGGGAGAGACGCAGTGAGAGGGGTGGTGATTCGTGATGCGTGATTTGTCACTGGTGGTTAGTCAACCGCCGCGGGATGACACGGATCACGCATCCCGCGTCACGCACCACGAATCACCAACCCACATGAACGTCCTGCCCGTCATCGAACGTGAACTGCGCGCCTCGGCGCGGCAGCCCTTCACGTATTACCTGCGCGTGCTGGGGGTGACGGCGCTGCTGCTGGCGGGCCTGCTGTTTGGCTTGGAACAGGGGTTCGCGCCGGGCTTCGGGCGTCAGTTGTTCGGGCGCCTCCACTGCGCGCTCTTCGGCGCGATTTGGGTCCTGGTGCCGATGCTCACTGCCGATTGCATCAGCCGGGAGCGGCGCGAAGGGACGTTGGGGCTGCTCTTCCTCACGCCGTTGAAGGGGACGGACATCGTGGTGGCCAAAGTACTGGCGCAGGGGTTGCGGGCCATGACACTGGGGCTGGCCGTGCTGCCGGTGTTGACCATCCCCTTTTTGCTGGGCGGAGTCAGTTGGGCCGACGCGGTGCGGTCGGTGATTGTGAACGCCAACGCGATGTGCTGGGCGCTGGCAGCCGGCTTGCTGGCTTCGGCGTGGAACAAGGCCTGGCTGCGGGCGCTGCTGTGGGCGGGCATTCTGGCCGCTGCCTTCTTCCTTATCCTCGCAGCAGCGGTCGATTGGTTTCTGTTGCAAGCTCTTAATGCGATTATTCAGAAGCGACCGGGCCAGTTCGAGATGAACTGGGATAGTGTGCTGGAGACGGGGTTCTTGCTTGCGAACACACTGATGGACTGGCCCGGGTGGGCGCCCGTGAGTCTAGGCGCGCCCCTTGGAAAAACGACTATTTGCTCCTTGGTGGCGCTGGTGGCCGCGGTGCTGGCCGCAGGCGCAAAGACCCGCCGCTCGTGGCAGGAGGAGCCGCCCTCCCGGCGACGGGTTTGGCTGCGGCAGACCTTCTGCACACCGGTGTTGTGGCTCTCATTCTTTCGCTGGTGGATGCGGCGGAAAGTGGAGCGCAATCCCATCGGCTGGCTGGAGCAGCGCACCTGGAGCGGGCGGCTGGTAACCTGGGGGTGCTTTGCGGTGCTGATCTCGATCTATAGCACGGTTTTGACTGATCGGTATTTCTTCCGAGACGCCAACCATCTGCAAGAGACACTGGCCTGGTTGCTGGCGGGCAGCATGGCCATGAGCGCGGCAGGCAGCTTCCGGCGCGAGCGGGAAAGCGGCGTGCTGGAGCTGCTGCTGGTGTCACCGCTCGGCGAGCACCGGATCATCTCCGGGCGGTTGCGCGGTTTATGGGGCCAGTTCCTCCCGACCGCCGGCCTGCTTCTGGCCGTCTGGCCTTACTTCTCAAGTTTCCTGCCCGGCGGCAGCGATGCGGGGGCGATTGTGTTCTTTGCCGTCACCTTTCTGTCCGTGCCGGTGTTCGGGCTCTATTTCTCGTTGCGCTGCCGCAATTTCCTCACCGCATTCCTGTCCACGGTCGCCGTGGGGCTGCTGCTGCCGATGGTTCTGTCTGCGTTGTTCGAGTGGGTCCGGTGGGCTTATGCCAACTCGAACTCTCGTTTCTCGTGGGAGATGCGGCTGTGCGTGTCAGCGGCGATTTACCAGGCAATCCTCGCCTCATTCTGTTGGCACCGTCTCTATCGCCGGCTGAAGAAACGCGCTTTCCCTCTGGAGCGAACAGAGGCATAGAGGTGAAGCGCCTCATTCCTGATCGGTTACCGGCTCGGGCTCGGTTGGCTTCTCCGGTGGCGGCTCCGGCAGCGGGGCTGGATTTCGGCTGGAGATTCTAATTCCGCTCATGGTCCGAAGCTCCCAGTCGTTCTTGCGCCACTCGATGGTCGCGGCTCCAGTCTGCCGCGTGTAGATCACGGGGACTTTTCGCCGGGCCAGGCGCTCGTGGAGTTTGGGGCTGGCGCGCTCCGCGACCGGGAATTCCGAATCGGCTACGATGATCAGGCGCGGCTGGATGGCATCGAGCAGCGCGTCGCCGATGGCTTCATATTGCGCCGGCAGGCCGGTGACCACAATGTCGGCGCGCAAGTCGGGGGTTCGTTGCAGCAACGCGTCCTGGCCGGGGCGCCCCAAATCCGACAGCAGCAGGACCCGTTGGCCGCCGATGACCGCCGACAGGACCAGCGCATTGTCATCGGCCTGGGAGAAATGGTCGCCCGGCTCCGGATGCAGCACGGTCCAGCAGCCGAGTTGGTCGTTGCGGCTGAGGGTCCGCAGCTTTTCCGGGGTGCGGCTCCAGTTCCTGAGAATCTGCCG
>Ga0187860_1001873_pt1 | contig 18045 bp, 17 predicted proteins | sample June2016WEW_10_4_FD_132981 | JGI IMG/M metagenome (GOLD analysis project Ga0187860, IMG submission 132981) | Peatland microbial communities from SPRUCE experiment site at the Marcell Experimental Forest, Minnesota, USA - June2016WEW_10_40 | ecosystem: Environmental > Terrestrial > Soil >...
ATCCTCGAACGGACCGGCCTGATTGCTTTCGCCAACCGCCGCGCTGGCGCGCTCAATCTCCTGGGGCGCAAGCGGCTCGAGCTGGCGCGCGCCTTGGCCAGCGCGCCGCGGCTTCTGTTGCTCGATGAAATCGCCGGCGGCCTGACCGAGGCTGAATGCTTGGAGCTCGTTCGGCTGATACAGGACATCCAAAAGTCCGGCGTGACCATCGTGTGGATCGAGCACATCGTGCATGCCCTCGTCGCGGTCGTCTCCCGACTGGTGGTGTTGAACTTCGGACGCAAGATCGTCGAAGGCGAGCCTCGCTCGGTCATGGCCTCGGACGAAGTCCGGGAGATCTATATGGGCATCGCGGCATAAGGCACTGAGACGTGAGGCATTAAGACTTGGCTGTGCTGGAAACCGACGAGCTCACCGCCTTTTACGGCGACTTCCAGGCGCTGTTCGGGATCACGTTTGCCCTCAATGAGGGCGAAACGGTCGCCGTCATCGGCGCCAACGGGGCGGGAAAATCCACCTTCTTGAAATCCATCGCGGGATTGCTGCCGCGCCCGGCGTCGGCCGTGCGCTTGGGCGGCCGCGACATCGGAGCGCTGCCGGCATACGAGATCGTCAAGCTCGGCGTCGCGCTGGTGCCGGAAGGCCGGCGGTTGTTTTCTTCGCTTTCGGTCGAGGAAAATCTGCTGGTCGGCGCGTACGGCCGGCACACCGACGGCCCGTGGGACCTCGCCGCGGTTTATCGACTATTTCCGGTGTTGCGGGAGCGACGCCACGCGCCGAGTACGGCGCTGTCCGGCGGCCAGCAACAGATGGTCGCCATCGGGAGGAGCCTGATGTCGAACCCGCGCATTCTGTTGTGCGACGAGCTCAGTCTCGGTCTCGCGCCGATCATCATCCGCGACATCTACGCCGCGCTCGCGGACATCAAGGAGCGCGGCACAAGCGTCGTCCTTGTCGAGCAAGACCTTGTCCATGCCATGTCGGTTGCGGACCGGGCTTATTGTTTTCAGGAAGGTCGCGTGAGCCTCACTGGCCGCCCGCAGGAGCTGACTCGGGACGCCATTCACGCCGCCTATTTCGGATTGTAAGCGCATGTTGGGCTGGATCGACACGCTGCTGCAAGGAATCCTGCTGGGCGGACTATATTCGCTCTATGCCACCGGGCTCTCGGTCATCTTCGGAATCATGCGCCTGGTCAATCTCGCGCATGGCGATCTGATCGTGCTTGGAGCGTTTTTGATCCTCGCAGCCACGAGCGCCGGTGTGCCGCTTGCCGTCGCCTGCGTGGTGGTGGTGCCGCTGATGTTCGTCGTCGGCTATGCGCTGCAATCCGTGCTGCTCAATCGGGCGCTGGGCCGCAATATCCTTCCGCCTTTGCTGATCACCTTCGGACTGTCGATCATCGTGCAGAACGGTCTGCTTGAAACCTTTTCCGCGGACACCCGCCGGCTCGATGTCGGCCCCTTGCAAAGCGCTTCGCTGCCGCTCGGTGGCGGCATCGCGATCGGGGTCATGCCGGTGATCTGTCTGCTATCGGCGATTGCCGTCATCTTGTTGCTCAACGGCGTTTTCTACCGGACGGCGGTTGGACGGGCGTTTCGCGCCACGTCCGATGACGTCGAGATCGCGCAACTCATGGGCATCAACAATCGCTCGATCTACGCAATGACCATGGGGATTGCGCTCGCCGTCTGCGCCGTCGCCGGATTCTTCCTCGGCGCGCGCGCCAATTTCGATCCCAGCATCGGTCCGGCACGGCTCCTCTACGCATTCGAGGCGGTCATCATCGGCGGCGTCGGCAGCCTGTGGGGAACGCTCGCCGGCGGCATTGTTGTCGGCGTGGCGCAGACGATCGGCGCACATATCGATCCCGAATGGCAAATTCTCTCCGGCCATGTCGCGTTCCTGATCGTGCTGGTGATACGGCCGCGCGGCCTGTTTCCGCGCGCGGTGGACTGAGAGCGGCGGCATGCGCATAGGCGGATTGACCCCGGCCGATCCCGGCGCAGCCCCCCGCTTTGCCGTCGCGCGCGCGACGCGCGCGTCGACGGTTACGCTGATCCTCGCCGTTCCCGGCATCCTCCTCCTGGTCGCGCTCCCCGCGTTTGCAAGCCGGGTGCTGCTGCAGGAACTGTTCTACGTCTTCACGATGCTGGCGTTGGCGCAATTGTGGAGCCTGCTCGCCGGCAGCGCCGGCCTGATTTCCGTCGGGCAGCAAGCCTTCGTCGGCATGGGCGCTTACGCGCTGTTCGCCTTTACGGTGGTGGCAGACCTCGATCCAGTGCTCTCGATCGTGCTGGCCGGCGTCATCGCCGGGCTTGTCGCCATTCCGGCAGCGCTGATCGTTTTTCGTCTGCGCGGCGCCTACTTCGCCATCGGAACTTGGGTCGTCGCCGAGGTCTGCCGGCTCATTCTGGCCCAGGTAAAGCAACTGGGCGGCGGCACCGGCACCTCGCTCCCGCCGGACGTCGCCAGCTCGATGGCCGGTCTCGATTATGTACGCGACTTGTTTGCGGTTCGCGGTCCCGCCGCGCGTGACATCATGACCTACTGGCTCGCGCTGGCGCTCGCCGTCGGCACGTTCGTCCTCGTGTACAGGCTGCTGCGCTCGCGCCACGGTCTTGCGCTCTCTGCCGTCGGCGATTCCGAGGCCGCCGCCGAGAGCACCGGTGTCGATGTCTTTCGCACCAAGTTCTTGATCTACGTCCTGACCGCCGGCGCGACCGGCATGGTGGGCGCGCTCATCTTCCTGCAAAAAGCCCGAATCTCGCCGGACGCCGCCTTCTCGCTCATCGACTGGACCGCATACGTCATCTTCATCGTCGTCATCGGCGGCATCGGAACGATGGAGGGTCCGATCGTCGGCGTCGTAATATTCTATCTGCTGCAATATTATCTGGCGGCGCTGGGCTCATGGTATCTGATCTTCCTTGGCGCGCTCGCCATCATCATCATGCTATTTGCTCCGGCCGGCGTCTGGGGCGTCATCTCGCGTTTCTTCGACATCACGCTGTTCCCAGTGCGGCGGCGGCTCTGCCTGAATACTCCGAGGCCGAACACTGATCACCGAATTCACCGGGGCCAAAATCGCTGAGTGACGCCGTTTGGGATTGCCCGCCCGCGCCGTTGCAACCAAAATTTCGAGCCCGTTTTGATCGAACCGGTCTCAGCCTACTTCGAACCAAGTCTCTGGTGTCAAAACACGGATATCGAAACTACGCGCCCACAGACTGCACACGAAATTAGGGTGTTGCGACCGCGAATCCAGAAACTCAAGCCCTGTGTGTACCGAGAACTCCGTGCGTATTGATTTGGTGACCTAATCAAACCTCGGAGACGATGGTCGCGCTGTTATACTTCCTCCTGAGGCTGTTCGCCTCGCCGTTCAGGTCGAAGAGCCGACTTGAAGCGGAGAACGCCGTTGTCCCTACCGGAAATCAAATCCGGACGTATTGATGGTGCAGCCCCCCGAGGTGCGGGACGGCCGTGATGCGGCCAGAGAGTTGGATCACTCAGATCGAGGACATGTGGGATGTCCGTTTGAAGTTCTTGTTTAGATTCTGCCAGCCAAACAGCGTGCAAGTGGGCCTCGATCATCCATACCAACAATGCCCGGTCGCTCCCATGGAGTTGCCGCTGGGGTGCACGCCTCAGGGCAATATTGAGCTGATGCCGAAGAAAGAGATTCTCAAGCTCAATTCGGCACCGCGACTTGAACAGGTTGGCGACAACTGTCCCAAGCAGATGGAGCATCGCGATCATCGCGTCGATGATGAGCTGATTCTGCCTTATCGCGCGAATCGAACGGATGGGATTTTCGGGAACGACACGGGGTAGGATGATCTGACCGGCCGGAATGCGCGCAGCGCATCAGTATTCGTCATCGCTATATCGATCTCAATCCGATGTGGTATATCGCGGGCTACATGATGCTTAAAATCGAATTCATGAATATTATCGCCGAGGCCGACCTGCCGCCGGTGACAAGGGACGCTTCATGAAAACCCTCGACAAATACACGGCCTTCGATATGGCGATTGCGCTTTCCGCCTATGATGCACTGGTTCTCGATTGAAACAGCCGATCGATGCTCGATCGCGCATGTCGAACTGGCGTGAACTGAAATAAGCAACCTCGCCCGCAGCATCGCGATTATCGGCATGTCCGCTAATCCGGGTCCAAGGGCGCCGTCGCGATTGTAGCACAGAGCGGCGGTCTCGGCGGCTGGTCGAAGTCAACTGTTTTCCTTGGATGATGCGCGGATATAATGCTTCTCGGGTGACGGTATCGGCAGGAGCGAAGGATCGTGAGCAAGTTTCAAAATATTCTCGAAACGGTCGGGAACACTCCTGTCGTGAAGATCAACAAACTCGGTCCTCCGGACGTAAATCTTTACGTCAAGATCGAGGCGTTCAATCCCCTGGGCTCGGTCAAGGACCGTCTGGCGCTCGGTGTCATCGAAGCGGCCGAGCGCTCAGGCGCGCTTAAGCCGGGGCAGACGGTCATCGAGGCAACGAGTGGCAACACCGGAATCGGCCTGGCGATGGTGTGCGCGCAGAAGGGCTATCCGCTGGTGATCACGATGGCCGAGACGTTCAGCGTCGAGCGGCGAAGGCTCATGCGGTTTCTCGGCGCCAAGGTGGTGCTCACTCCGGCGGCGCAACGCGGCATCGGCATGGTGGCGAAGGCTGCCGAGCTGGCCAAGACCCGTGGCTGGTTCCTGACCCGCCAATTCGAAAACGAGGCCAATCCCGATATGCACTCGCGCACCACTGCGCGCGAAATCATAGCCGATTTTGCCGGCGAGCGGCTCGATTACTGGGTTACCGGATATGGCACCGGCGGCACGCTCAAAGGCGTAGCGCGCGTCTTGGCGAAGGAACGTCCCGACACCAAGATCATCGTGTGCGAACCGCAGGACGCGCCATTGCTCGAAAGCGGGATTCCACAACAGCGCAACCCCGACGGTTCCGCCGCCACCGCCCACCCGGTTTTCAAACCCCACCCGATGCAAGGCTGGACTCCCGATTTTATTCCGAAGCTGACCGCGGACGCGGTAGACATGGATGTCATCCACCGCATCATCCCGATCCCAAATGCCGACGCGCTGCGCCGCAGCCGCGATTTGGCGCAGAAGGAAGGGATCTTTGTCGGCATCACCGCGGGGGCGACGTTTGCCGGCGCCCTGAGCATCTGTGCGGAAGCGCCGAAAGGCGCGACCGTGCTCTGCATGCTGCCGGACACGGGCGAACGCTATCTGAGTACGCCGCTGTTTGCGAATATTCCCGCTGACATGAATGAAGAGGAAATAGCAATTTCGCGTTCAACGCCGGCTGCTCAGATGGGCTCTTGAGCCAGTTCTGGGCGTCGCTTAGAACGCGATTCGAAGCGCCGGTATAACTTGAGCCGCGAATAACTCGACCGAACATAGCATCTCGTCTAGTTTGAGATCACCGAAACAAAATTGTCCGACGACGTAATTGGCTCTGGTGTCCTCGATCTGTCCGGCAAGGAACGCGCGCACCGTTTCGGGCGAACCGGCGATCGCTTGTCCCTGACTGATTAGTTCGTCGAAGCTCTCCACACGCAACGGCGAGTCCGGCAAGGTGCCATTCATTTCGGACAGGTAGGTAAAGCTCGATCGCCAACGCAGATAGGCGCGTCGCGCAATTGTCATCGCATTTGCATCGCTGTCGGCAACAACGATAAATCGCACCAGGCCCATTTTGGGCAGCGCCGCCGAACCCTGCACCTCGCGCCAAACCTGTTGGTATCGGGCGACGATTTCGCGCGCATTGGCGGGCATGTCGTTCGTGACCATATTCAAGCCCTTGCGAGCGGCGCGTTCGGCGCTGTCTGGTGAATGTGCTCCGTACCACAGCGGCGGATATGGCTTCTGCAATGGCGCGAGCTCCATGGGGACGTTTTCGAACTGGTCGTAGCGTCCATTCCAGCTCAACGTGCTGACCGTGAACGCCTTGAGAATGAGCTCGAGACGTTCGGCATAAATTTGCTGCCTCTCCTCGGCATTCTGCCCGTAATAGGAAATCTCGAACGGCACCGAGCCGCGCCCGAAGCCGATTTCCAGCCGGCCGCCGCTCATGTGATCGAGCATACAGATTTCCTCCAGTACCCGCAGCGGATGATGGACCGGCAGTGCATAGACGAATGTGCCGAAGCGCAGCCGCCTCGTGCGCTGCCCGATCGCCGACAGGAACACGCTTGGCGAAGGCGCCATGCCCAGCGGCGTGAAGTGATGTTCTGCGACGTGATAGGCGTAAAAGCCAGAACGATCGAAAGCCTCGATAACTTTCAGCCGCTGCTCGTAATGCTCGCACAACGGCAGGTCATTGCGGTCGAGATGATCGAAAACACCAAATTCCAAGTTCATTCCGAGACCACCCACTTGATATGCGCTTTGAGCGCCTGTTTCTGTTCGTCAATCCACCTTTGCAGCTTCGAGTTTCGATCATACCGTCAAGTGTCCGGTGCTCTGCAGCGTCATTAGCGACCGCAGGCCACTGCTGCAACGGCTTCGCGAGATCCGGCGCACCGTGAAGGTCGCTATGCCTACCGAAACGGTCCACCTGAGCCGAAACGCCCTAGCGACCGATGTCCGGTAGCTCCTAGTATGACATCGGCCGCCGACGTAGTCTGATGGTCTAGGGAGAGCCGCCATGAAGAAACGGAATTCACTCGCGAGCCAAGTTTCACGGCGAACGTTCATGAAGAACTCAGCTGGCGCGGGAGCCGCGCTGGCATCGACCTTGGCCGCGCCCCATGTCCTCGCGCAAGGGAACGCGCCCGTCCGGATCGGCAACATCAATTCGTATACCGGCGGACTTGCATACGCCGGCGAAAACAATCTCAATGGGATGAACCTCTACTTCGACAGCATCAATTGGACGGTCGCGGGCCGAAAGATCGAGCTCATCAAGGAAGACGACCAGTTCAATCCGCAGATTGGCCTGCAGAAGGCAAAGAAGCTCGTCGAGGGCGACAAGGTCGATTTGGTGGTGGGGATTCAGGCGAGCAACGTCGCACTTGCGGTCCTTAATTATATGAAGCAGCAAAAGGCGTTCTACGTCGTGTCGGGTGCCGGCACCGACGCCATCACCTGGGATCGCTATCCCTACCTGTTCCGCACATCGGTCTCGGCCTATCAGCTCAGCGGGCCGATGGCGCACTACGTTTACGACAATCTCGGCAAGGAGATCGTCACCACCGCTTCCGACTATGCCGGAGGCCACGACGTCATGGCGCAGTTCAAGGGACCTTACGTTGCCAAAGGGGGCAAAGTACTAAAAGAAATCTGGCCGCCACTCGGCACAACGGATTTCAGCGCGTACCTGACCGATATCAAGTCCATCAATCCGCCGGTCACCTACGATTTCATGCCGGGCGCCGACGCGGTCCGCTTCATCCAGCAGTATTCCGAATTCGGCCTCAAAGAGAAAATGCCGCTGACCGGCTTCACCATCATCGACTCTCAGACTGTAAGCGCGCTCGGCAAGTCCGCCCTGGGTGTCATTTCGGCGCTCACCTATAGCGATACGGTCGATAATCCTGAAAGCAAGGACTTCGCCGCAAAGTTCCGGACCAAATACAATTATGCGCCGGACCTGTTTGCCGATTACGGCTACGTCGCCGCCAAGGTGCTCAGCGAGGCCCTGAAGATGGCGGACGGCGACGCATCCGACAAAGACAAGCTCGCCGCGGCAATGACCAAGGTCAAATTCGATGCGCCGCGCGGGCAGTTCCGCATGGATCCGGCGACGCATAATCCAATTCAGGACATCTACATCTGTCAGGTCATCGACAGCGGCAGCGGGATTTCGACCAAAATCCTCTCGACGGCCAAGGACGTCCAGGATCCGGGCAAGAAGATCTACTGACAACCTTGACCGCATCACGCTGACCGGTCGCCTGAGGGACGCATGGAGTTGTTTGTCGCCCAGCTTTTGAACGGGCTGGTATACGGCGTTCTGCTGTTTCTCATGGCGGCCGGCCTCTCGCTCATTTTCGGCCTGATGAACGTCGTCAGTCTGGTGCACGGCTCGTTCTTTATGTTGGGCGCGTTCTTCGGGTTTTCGATCTTTAGGATCACCGGCAGCTTCTTGCTGGCGCTCGTTCTGGCGCCGATTCCGGTGATCGTGCTTGGCATTCTGATGGAATTATTGTTCCTGCGCCCGCTCTATCGCCGCGGCCACGTGGACCAGGTGCTGCTCACGTTCGGCTTCACCTTTGTGTTCCTGGATCTCGTGCAGACGCTATGGGGCCGCACGGTTCTGCGCTTGCCGGTACCGGAAGCGCTCCAGGGCACCGTGCAAATTGGACTGGGCGTGTTCTCCGCGTACCGGCTGTTTCTGATCGGCTTCGGCTTCGCGATCGCGTTGCTGCTGTGGCTGCTTTTGGAACGCAGTCGAATTGGCGCGATGGTCCGAGCCGGCGTCGACAACGCCGCCATGGCCGCGGGCCTTGGGGCCAATATCCCGGCGCTGTTCACCGGCATTTTCGGATTTGGCGTGGCGCTCGCCGCGCTTGGCGGCATCGCGGCCGCGCCGGTGCTTGGGCTGTATCCGGGAATGGATACCGAAATCCTCATTCCGGCCTTCATCGTGATCGTTATCGGCGGCATGGGCAGCCTGCGCGGCGCGTTCGTCGGCAGCTTGCTGATCGGCATCGCCGATACGTTCGGCAAGGCCTATTTCCAAAGCATCGCGTTATTTCTCATCTATCTTGCGATGACGGCCGTGCTGCTGATCCGGCCGCAGGGCTTGTTTGGCATCAAGTACTCCGATGTCTCCGTCGCGCCAGCCGTTACGACGACGAACAGACCGACCACGATGCAGCGGCGCACCGGCGAGCTTGTGGCGCTGCTAGCGTTGCTGGTACTGCCGTTCCTGATGACCGACTATCCTCGTGCGCTGGTGTCGGAGATTTTCATCTTCGCGATCTTTGCGATGAGCCTCGATCTACTCCTTGGCTTCACGGGGCTGATGTCGCTCGGGCATGCGGCCTTTTTCGGATTGGGCGCTTATGCGGTCGCCGTTCTGGGCGCGCAATTCGGCATCAACGCATGGGTCGGCGTCGCCGCCGGCGTGGCCGTTGCCGGCTGCGGCGCGGCATTGATCGGCTTCTTTTGCGTCCGCACCGGCGGCATTCCGTTCTTGATGCTCACGCTCGCCTTCTCGCAACTCGTCTATTCGGCGGCGTTAAGGTGGCGGGATGTCACCGGCGGTTCGGACGGACTGGCGATCGCCGACAAGCCCAGCTTCTTTGGTTACGACCTGTCGAACTCGCTCGTGATGTATTTCATGGCGCTGAGCTTCTTTGTGCTGGCGTACTGGGGCCTACGTCGCCTCCTGAACGCGCCGCTCGGTCATGCGTTTGTCGGCATCCGTGAAAACGAACAGCGCATGATGGCTATTGGCTATCCGACGCGCGCCTACAAGCTTCTTTCCTTCACGATTGCCGGGGCGATCGCCGGTCTTGCCGGCGGGCTCTATGCCATCTTCAACGGCTTCATCTCCGCCGACGCGGTTTATTGGACGGCGTCCGGCGACATCCTGATCATGACCATGCTCGGAGGAGCGGGTACGTTGATCGGTCCTGCCGTGGGCACCGCCATTTTCCTGCTGTTGAAGAACGTGGTCAGCTCCTACAGCGAGCATTGGCTCTCCATCATTGGTATCACGTTCATCTGCTGCGTGATGTTTTTCCCCGGCGGCGTGTGGGGTACCCTGCGGAAAGTGCAGTGGCGGCGGGTGCGGCAATGAACGCCCTGCGCCTCGACCATCTCAACAAATCGTTTGGCAGCTTGGTCGTCACGGACGACGTCAACCTCACCATCGCGGCGGGCGAGCGGCACGTAATCATCGGGCCAAATGGCGCCGGCAAGACGAGCCTCATCAATCAGATCGGCGGTCAGCTGCGGCCAAATTCGGGTCGCATCTCGCTGAAGGATCAGGACATCACCGGGTCATCACCGAACCGGATCAGCCGTATGGGCGTGGCGCGCACGTTTCAGCGGAATAACCTGTTCCAGAATCTCAGCGTGACCGAGAATATCCGCCTCGCATTGGAGGTCCATCGCGGCAATCCTCTCAATTTCTTCAGGCCGGTCGGCCGCGACAAGAGTTTGTCCAATCGTGCGGGGGATTTGATGGCGCAGGTTCATCTGGACGGCGATGGTGCGCGCCTGGTGCGCAATCTGTCCTACGGAGAGCAGAGGCAGCTCGAGATCGGAGTCGCCATTGCCGGCGAACCCGAGCTTCTTCTTCTGGACGAGCCGACATCCGGTATGTCGCCAACCGAGACCGCGCGAATGATCGATCTGATCGGCACGCTGCCCCGAACGCTCTCGATCCTCATGATCGAGCACGACATGAAAGTGGTGTTCTCAGTCGCGGACCGCATCACCGTGCTTTACTACGGCAAGGTGCTGGCCACGGGTACGCCGGCGGAAATTCAGGCGAACGGTCGCGTGCGCGAAGTCTATCTCGGGATCGCGCACTGATGCTCGATCTTGAGAACATCAATGCATATTACGGCGACAGCCACGTCCTTCACGGCGTCTCACTGTCCGTGCGGCAGGGCGAAATCGTCAGCCTGCTCGGTCGCAACGGTGCAGGTAAGACCACTACCATCCTCACAGTAATGGGCTACTTGCAGCCGCGGCCCGGCCGTATCCGATACAACGACCGCGACATTGCCGGGCTACCGCCCTACGCGGTGGCGCGGTTGGGCTTCGGCTTCGTGCCGCAGGAGCGCGGCATTTTCCCTAGTCTGACGGTGCGCGAGAACTTGACCGTTTTCGCGCGAACGGCGGGCAAGGGTCATTGGACGCTACAGCGAATTTTCGATCTTTTTCCCGTCTTGCATGCGCGCGAACGCAATCTCGGCTTTCAGCTTTCCGGCGGCGAGCAGCAGATGCTTTCGATTGCGCGCGCGTTGATGCTCAATCCCGCACTGCTCCTGCTTGACGAGCCCTCCGAGGGACTGGCGCCGATGATCGTGCAGCAGATTGTCGAGATACTGGCACGGCTCAAGCAGGAGGGCCTCGCCATTCTGTTGGTAGAGCAGAATTTGCGGACCGCGTTTGCGGTCGGCGACCGCCACTACGTCATGAACAAGGGCGAAATCTGCTTTACCGGCAGTTCAGCGGAACTCGAAGGCAATGATTTCGTGCTGCGTAATTATCTGAGCGTGTGACGCTCCGGCGCGGTTCAGCTATTCCCGCGACGGCATTCCCTTCGCCACGTCGATGTGCAACGCTTTCCAATACAAGGCGATCTTAAGCCGCATGCGTTTTCAAAGGGCGCCGCGACGGGAGGCATTTGCGTGCAATTGACAAAGCTAGGGGTGGCAGAGGTCGAACTTGAATTGTTTGATTCCGGTCAAGGGCGCCCCGTCTTATTTCTGCACGGCAGCGAAGGCTTCGATTGGCGGCAACCTTTCGTTGCTCTTTTATCCGACAAGCGCCGGATTGTCGCGCCGTCGCACCCGGGCTTTGGCAAGTCGGGCCTGCCTGATTGGCTCGACAGTGTGGACGATATCGCACATCTCTATCTCGAATTGATGGATATCCTGAAGCTCGATGGCGTCGACCTCGTCGGATGCTCGATCGGTGGCTGGATCGCCGCCGAAATGGCGACCAAATCGCCAGAGCGCTTTCGCCGCCTCGTCCTGGTCGGTCCGGTGGGCATCAAGGTCGGTCCGTCCGATAAGCTCGATATTCCAGACATCTACGCCATGCCGGAGTCGGAGGTGCAGAAGTTGCTCTATGACGACCCCGAGCGGATGAAGCCCGATACCGCAAAAATGTCGGACGACGAGCTTGCCGCAATGTTCCGCGCACGTGAGACGCTCGCGCTGTTGACCTGGGAGCCGTGGATGCACAATCCGAAGCTCAGGCGGCGTCTGCAGCGCGTCGCTGCTCCGGTATTGTTCATCCGGGGTGAGAGCGACGGCCTCGTGTCGCAGACATATCTCGACGCTTATTCCCGTATGCTGCCGGATGCGCGCACGCTGACGATAAAAACCGCCGGCCACATGCCGCAGTTGGAGCAGCCCGCGGTCTTCGCGACCGCAATACTCGAATTTCTCGGAGAGTGAGATGAGAGCGTGGCACTTCAGCGAGAATGCCTATCCCTACTTGCCGCCGGCGGACAGCTATCCGTCCATCCGGGTGTCGCTGCCCAATCGCGTCTACGATCCGGCCAAGGGTGCGGCGCTGTACGACCGCTTCATCGATGAATGGCTGATCGCCGAAGACGAAGGCGTCGAGATCATGCTCAATGAGCATCATCAAACCGCGACCTGCGTCGATCCCGCCGCTCCGCTGATGCTGGCGGCGCTCGCGCGCCTGAGCAAGACGGCCCGTCTCTTGATCCTCGGCAATCCAATTGCAAACCGCCGACAGCCGGTTCGGGTTGCCGAAGAGATGGCGATGATCGACGTGCTTTCACACGGCCGCCTGGAGGCCGGTTTCGTGCGAGGCGTTCCATATGAGATTTTGCCGGCGAACAGTAATCCGGTGCGGATGAACGAGCGTCACTGGGAGGCGCTCGACCTCATCGTCAAATGCTGGACACACCATGACGGCCCGTTCAGTCACGAGGGCCGCTTCTTCCACCATCGCTCGATCAATATCTGGCCGCGCCCCATTCAGCAGCCGCATCCACCAGTGTGGGTCAGCACGACGAGCACGGTCGGCGCTGCGCAGGTGGGCGCGCATGGTTACGTTCAGGCGACGTTTCTCACCGGATTTGACGCCACCAAGCGCATTTATGAAGCCTATCGTCGCGGCTGGCGCGAGGCCGGCCGCGGTCAGGATGTGCCGATCGACCGGTTGGCCTATGCGGCGCTGATTTACGTGGGTGAAACTGAGGCGCGCGCCCATGCTGGCGCGGAGAAGTTATTGTGGTACGTCACGGCCAACAAGGTGCCGCTACACTTCTCAAATCCGCCGGGCTATGTGCCGGTTGCAATGAACGTGCAATTGGCGCGCGGCGCGCACAACGTAGTCAGCGCCTACGGCACGAAGCAAGCCACAGTCGAAGGCGCGATTGAAGCGGGCACGATGTTCGCGGGAACGCCCGATCAGGTCTTTCAGCAGATAAAAAAGCATTGGGACCATGTCGGCGGCTACGGCCACCTGCTCATCATGGGACAGGCTGGGTTCCTCGATCACGACGATACCGTGCATGGCATCCGCTTGTTCGCACGTGAAGTCTACCCTCGGCTCAAGGATATCTTTCCAGACACTATGGCTTCTGGGACGGTGGAAAAATCGAATCCGGTTGCCAACCGACAGCACGCCTCCGCGAATCGGGCGGACGGCAGGCATGCATAGGCACTTGGGCTTCGCAGTGATCTGATATGCCCATAGGAGCGCACGCAATGGCCGACGGATTGATAACAATACCGAGCAGCTATGGGCCCGAGGAAACGATGAACAGGCTCGAGGCCGAGGTGAGGAAAAAGGGCATGACCGTATTTGCCCACGTCGATCATGCGGCGGGCGCCGCAGCGGTTGGATTGTCGTTGTCGCCGACCGACCTGCTGATCTTCGGCAATGCCAAGGGTGGCACGCCGCTGATGCAAACGGTCCAGACGATCGGAATCGATCTGCCGCTAAAGGTATTGGTTTGGCAGGATGCCTCGCGCAAAGCATGGCTTTCCTACAATGATCCAAAGTGGATCGCGACGCGGCACGGCCTCGGCCCTGAGGCTGATGCAACGATCAAGGCCCTTACCGCCGCACTTGAAGCGGTCACCTCGGCGGCAACCGCACAACCACATTGAGCATTACCGACAACTGGCACATCGAAGATAATCTGATACTGCTCCGGAGGATGGGGGTTGCCAAGATCGGCTTGTAACGAAACGACTTGGGGACAAGCCAGTAAAGCGAACAAAATGGACCAACGAAGTTGACGCTCGGCGCCTTGGTCATTATGCCCAAATGTTCCGGTCCATACCTCTGCGCGGAAGCCTTACATGCCGCCTGCCGTTCTTGATCTTGCTCGCGCATCAGCTCACGCGCCGCCCGGCGCCGTCCGCCGCGATTGGACGCGCGCGGAAGTGCGCTCCTTGTTCGAACTGCCGTTTCCGGAACTGATGTTCCAGGCGCAACACGTACACCGCGCCCACTTCAATCCCTGCGAAGTGCAGATTTCGACGTTGCTGTCGATCAAGACCGGCGGCTGTCCGGAGGATTGCGCCTATTGCCCGCAGAGCGCGCAATACCAGACCGGGGTGAAGGCGGAAAAACTGATGTCGCTCGAGGCGGTGCTCGCTGAGGCGCGCGCCGCCAAGGCTGGAGGAGCCGCGCGCTTCTGCATGGGTGCGGCCTGGCGGTCTCCCAAAGACCGCGAGCTGGAACAGGTCTGCGCGATGGTCGAGGGTGTGAAGCGTATGGGGCTGGAGACCTGCGCCACGCTGGGCATGCTCACCGCCCCGCAGGCGCTGCTCCTGAAGCAGTCCGGCCTCGACTATTACAACCACAATCTCGATACCTCGCCCGAATTTTACGGCGAGATCATCACGACGCGGACCTATCGCGACCGCCTTGATACGCTTGGGCACGTGCGGGCGGCGGGCATCAACGTTTGCTGCGGGGGCATTGTCGGCATGGGCGAAGACGCCGAGGACCGCGCCAGCATGATCACGACCCTGGCGACGCTGCCGGCGCATCCGGAAAGTGTACCCATCAACTTGCTGGTGCAGGTCGAGGGGACGCCGCTCGCGACCGGCGCGACGCTCGATCCGATCGAATTCGTGCGCACGATCGCGGTCGCGCGCATCACGATGCCGAAATCCATGGTGCGGCTCTCTGCCGGACGAGAGGATATGAGCGACGAGACGCAGGCGTTGTGCTTCCTCGCCGGCGCCAACTCGATCTTCTACGGCCCCAAACTCCTCACTACGCCCAATCCAGGGCGCGACCGCGACATGCTCCTGCTCGACCGGCTTGGCCTCGCGCCAATGCGGGACTGATGGATTTGTCATTCCGCGCTCGCGCAGCGAACCCGGAATCCAGATTTCGGTGTTCGTTGGTGAGTTCCGCTGGGCTTAACGCATCAAGAGAACTCGGCGGCCGGTAACTTAGATTTGTCGCTAGCCAGTCCGGACTCTGCTACGCAAATCGCGACTTCTCCAATCCTTATCGCCTGTCCACCCCTCGGACTCCATCGGCACCAACATTGTCGGGCCCGGGTCTGCCGGGGCAGTATCCTAATCTAGCGAACAGCTGCAAAAAAGTTCGCATGGGGAGACGCCGTGAACAAGCATCCGTTGCGTCCGGTCACCGCGGACGACGTTGCCCGATTCCGGGAGGATGGCGCAATTTGCATGCGCAATGTTCTCGACCGCGAATGGTGCGAGCGTATGAATGTCGCCGTCGAGCGACTATTGCTGAATCCCGGTAAGCGGGCGCGCGAGGCGACGAAAGCCGGGGATCCAGGCCGCTTCCATATGAACGCGTTCATGTGGCGGTGGGATCCGGACTTTCGCGAGTTTGCTCTGCACTCGCCCTTGCCCGAACTCGGCGCGCGGCTGCTCGGTGCGGATCGCGTTTCGCTGTTCTACGATCAGGCCTTCATTAAGGAGCCCCGCACGCGGTCCGTGACGGATTGGCACCAAGACCTGCCGTTCTGGCCGGCGTTAGGTAACGACATCATATCGCTCTGGGTCGCTCTGACGCCGGTAACGGTGGAGGGCAGCGGCGTCGAATATGTGGCCGGGTCGCACAAATGGGGCAAATTCTACCGGGCTGTCACGCCCGACAAAGACGCCCGGTTCCGCAACGTCAAGTTGGAAGAGTGTCCGGATTTCTCGCAGCTCAAGGGCGATCCGAAATACCGGTTTCTGTCCTGGGAGTGCGACGCCGGCGACGTCATCTGCCATCACCCGCTAACCGTGCATGGCGCCAGCGGCAATGCATCATCGAGCCGCCGCGTCGCGATTTCCATACGCTACGCGGGCCGTGACGCTCGGTGGGACCCCCGTCCGAACGTGATGAAAATCGAAGGTGAGCCGGAGAACAAGCTGCGCGCCGGCGACCAACTCGTTCTCGACGGCGTGTTTCCAATCACCTGGGAGCAAGCACAGGCCGAGACGTGAGCCGCAATCGGACACTAGAAGAAGCAAGCGACAAACAGGGAGGATAGAATGGACCGGCGCAAGTTTCTTGCCACTGCCGCGGCGATGCCCGCGGCCGCGATGCTCGGCGGCAAACTCGCCCGGGCTGAGGATCATCTTAAATGGGCGGTGTTTACTCCCGACAGTGAAGTGACGTTCCGCACCGTGATGAAGCCGTTTGCCGAGACGGTTCAGCGCGAAACCGATAGCGCCGTTGTTTTCGATCTATTTCCGAACGGCGCGCTCGGCCGCAATCCCGGGCAGCAGCCGCAGATGGTCATCGACGGTGTTGCCGACGTGGCATGGGTGGTTCAGTCCTACTCGCCCGGCCGCTTCCCCGACACCGAAGTCCTCGAGCTTCCTGGGTTGTTCAAGGACCTGCGCGAGTCTTCGCTTGTGGCCGCGCGGCTCAATAAGCGCAAAGTACTGAACGATTACGGCGACTTCTATGTAATCGGATTGTGGGGTACCGCGCCTTATTCCATCCACACCAACTATCCGGTCAATTCGATCGCTGATCTCAAGGGCAAGACGATTCGTGCATCGAGCAAGAACGAGAGCGCCGCGCTGCGTGCTTTCGGCGCTGTACCCATTGGAATGCCGGTGACCGAGATCCCGGAAGCGATCAGCCGCGGCACTATCAGCGGCACGACGTCGCATTTGTCGCCGTTCTTCGATTTCGGGCTCGATCGGGTCACCAACAATCATTTTTTCATCGGCCTTGGGGTTGTTCCGCTCGCAGTCCTCATGAACAAGAAGAAATTCGACGCGCTGCCGGAAACGGCGCGTGCGGCAATCGAGCGCAACGCGGGGGACGCGCTCACCATGAAGTGGATCGAGTCGATCACCAGTTACAACGCGGCCAATCTTGAGAAGCTGAAGAGCAACCCAAAGAACAAGGTGGTGTTTCCTTCCCAAGCCGAACTCGATGAAGCGCAAAGACTGCTCGCACCGGTCCGCGACGAGTGGGTTGCGGTAAGTGACCGGCACAAGGAATTGAAGGCCGCGCTCGATACCGAACTCGCCGCGGTGCGCGGAGAAGGGAAGGGTTGAGGCCGGGGATTGCCCGTTTCCTGCATTTAACCCGGAAATGACTCACGCCCTTTTTCGAGTCGATCATTTCGCAAGCGAATGCGCGCCGGCATGGCTTTTGCGGCATGCCGGCCTTTTTGTGCATGATTGTGTTGCCGAACGGCGAGTATCGCGGGACGATAGCGGTGATGGCGAGGATCGATTGGGCCTCCAAAGTTTTGGCACGGGCGCTGGCGGCATTGGGCCTCGGCGCTCTGCTTTGCTTTGCCGCGATGACGATCGCGGACGGGTTGCTGCGTTTTTTCTTCGCTCGCCCAATCGATGCTGTCCGTGATGCCGGTGCGCTCGTTGCCGCTTTTGCGGTCGCCTGCTGCATCCCGGTGGCCATCGTCGAACGCAGCAACATCACAATCCGATTTCTGTCCAGCATTGCCGGTCCACGTGCCGGACGAATCGCCGACGTTGCCGCCGCCATCTTGGTTGAAATCATCTTGATCCTGATGACCTGGCAATTCGTCGTATTCGCCAACCAGGCGCGGCTGACCGGCACCGCGACGTGGATGCTGCGCATTCCCGCCGCTCCGGTGTGGGCGGCGGTCGCGCTGATTCTGGGTATCAGCGCATTGTTGCAGATCGTTGTGGGCATCAAGACGTTCCACGGCGACTATCTGGACGGACAACCGACAAGCGCCGACTGAAGCTCGAGGAGGACGATTTGCAACCGGCGGTGATTGGCGCGTTGGGGATCGCTGCGCTGTTCGCACTGATATTGCTGCAGGTGCCGATCGGCTTCGCGATGATGACGGTCGGAGTCGTCGGGTTCGCGCTCGAGGGCGGCGGTTGGATGCCGGCGTTCTCATTCCTCGC
>Ga0187860_1001881_pt1 | contig 17981 bp, 19 predicted proteins | sample June2016WEW_10_4_FD_132981 | JGI IMG/M metagenome (GOLD analysis project Ga0187860, IMG submission 132981) | Peatland microbial communities from SPRUCE experiment site at the Marcell Experimental Forest, Minnesota, USA - June2016WEW_10_40 | ecosystem: Environmental > Terrestrial > Soil >...
ACACCGTCGGCTGGTGCCGCATCAGGACCTCGCGAAGGGTCTGGACAATTTTCACCAGGCAACGCGAGTGTGCCCAGGCCGACGGACAGGAAACGGTGCCATGCACGAGTGTTTGTGGATGGGGTTTCGCGCATCGAATGACGCCGTACCCGCTGCCCCGAAGCGAGGGGTCCAGGCCAAGGATGACGGGAAAGGACGCAGGATTCGGGCGAAGAGTCGGCTCGATGACGGGCGCGGTCGCACGTTGAACCCGGTTCAGGCGCTCTTCCATCCGCTTGAATTGCTGCGGCGTGATGCCCATGGATAAAGTGTGCCAATGCGCGCCGTTTTACAAAAGGAGAAAAGGAATGAGTCAGTGATTCTGACGGGTATTGGGATTCTGGGTGGAGCCGTGCGAGTGAGCGGGGGCGCTGTACCCGGCTCCGGGGACCTGACGCGTTTCCACGCGCGGGATGGCGGGCATGGCGGCTTCGGGCATCGGGGTGGCCCGGCGTTCCAGTTCCCTGGATTCAGCCGAGGGAGTCCAGGCGGATGTGCGAATCGCGGGCGGTTGCTGCGCGGTGGCCGAGGGTTGGATGAACGTTTGTTGTTCCCTGTTCTGGAAGTAAGGGGTGTCTTGACGGAACACTCGAACGTTTTGCTGCTGGATCTGGTTCTGAACCAGCCGTGAATTGTTTTGCGTTGAAGGCATCTGGCGCCCTCCAGTCAAAGATTGCTGCAGTCGCATGGGGTTCTGGACGGAAACCGGTTGGTTCCTGAACACGGGGATCGTTCCTGCTTGATGCTCCCGCACGGGGGCATCGACGATGCCGAACTGCTGCCGGCCCGCGTCATGAGTGAAGGCGGGAGCCCTGCCAGCCGGCGGGAGGCTGCCGCGGCGTGGCGCGAGGCTGATGCCTTGACCCACCAACACCGTCTGGTGCGTCGGGGTCGGCAGATTCGGACGAAAGACCGTCAGGCTGCGGCCGTCCCGCTCGACCCGGTCGAAGCGGCCGGCCGTGGGTCCGGCGGCATCGCGGATTTGCAGCCGGTGGATTTGTGTATGGGCCGCGGCGGCAACACGACTCACCGGAACGCCGGCGTTGATGAACGTTCTGTTCTGGCCGAGAACACCCCTGCCCATGACGCTGTGGTCGAAGAATCCATGCACGTCGCGCTCGGCAACCAGGTGACTGCGCAAATGATGATCGGAGACAAAATTCATCCCGACGAAGGCGAAGTCAGCCAGCGGCAAACCGAAGCTGAAGCTGAATCCGACGGGGGTACCGAAGTAAGTGAATCCGACTCCCGGTGTGAAGCAAGCCGTGGGTGGCAGCGGCGCCCAGCCGCAGTAGGAAGGAGTATATCGCCAGCTCACCCAGGCGGGACCCCAAACGGTGTCCGGCGCCCAACACCAGCCCCAGCGCCGGTGATGAAACCAGCGGCCATAATGAAAGGGAGCCCAGCCCCAGGTGTAGTCGGAAACCCAATACCAGCCGCAATCCGAGTAGGCCCAGTAGCCTCTGTCGCAGTAGGGCCGCCAGGCCGGGTTCGCGGCGACAACCGTGGGTTGCCAGCACATGCCGTAGCCGCCGATGTTCACCCAATTCCCGTAAGGCGCCAATGAATCATAAAAATAGGCGGAAGCAACGTTGGCTTGCTCGGGCGGCTGACCGCCCTCCACAACCGCGCCCGATGGTTCGGACCCGGTTGTTTCCGTCGCAGAATCCGGAGCCGGAGAGGAGGCAGACGTTCCAGTCGCAGGAGCGGATTGACCATTATAGACCGGGGGCGCCCATCCGGCGGCTGAACTGGCTTTCAAGGCCTGATCGTGCTGAATCATCGCCGTGACAACCGTCCCGGGCACGCCTGTGTCATTCAGGTAAACGATGGCGTCCGAGTCCAGGTTGAACGTGTGCGGGGAATTCGTCACAAAGGACAGCATCACGCTTTCGTCCACGCTCCCCCGGGCGAGCTTTAGCACATCGGCGGATGGAGCCGTGAGGTTGACGTTTTGGGGAGGAACGGCTGCTGCGGAAAGGATCTGTCCCGGGGCGTTCTCGAGCTGCTCCTCCGCGGCTTCCGGCGATGGCGCGTTTGTGTTTCCTGCCGGCTCAACAGTAGAGGAAGGTTGGTTCGTATCGGACGTGATGACGGGTGCTGAATGTGCCGACTCCTGGTCGCATCCGCCCGCCAGCGGGAGCACGGCCAGGGCCAGGGCCAAACTCCAAGTCCAGAGAATCTGTTGTTTCATAACATCCACTCCCGAGCCTATAGGTTTTTATGTGCGGGTCACACTAGTTTGACTCGGTTAAAGCGGGGGCTATTCACGCCGCCAAAACTGCTGCTGCCTGACGGTTCACCGTGCCGATCGGGGTGTGTCCAACAAGTCCTATCCACTTCCAAATCAAAGGAATGTGTTGTTTCCTTAACGAGGACTTTCGCTCAGCTAATAAAGAGTGCAAATCGGATGGCGTGGGGTGCCGCGGCACTTTTCCTGCTGACTGCGTGGCGGCTTTTAACCAAAATGAGGCAACCCGAGCGTTGCAAGCGAAGGCATCCGAACATGAGTGAAACAAGTATTCTGAAGAAAAGAAAGATTCTGATTGTGGAAGACGAGGCGGATTTTCTGGAGCTGCTCCACTTGCGGTTCAGGGAGGAGGGCTTTGCCATCGCCACGGCCACCAATGGGTTGGATGCCGTCAAAAAGGCCCGCACGCTGTTGCCCGACATGATCCTGCTGGATGTGATGCTGCCTGAGCTGGACGGATTTGCTGTTTGTGAGATTCTGCGCAACGACACGGCAACGGCCTCGATCCCGATCGTGATGGTCACCGGATTATGCGGCCAGATTACCCGGTGTGCGGGGATCGAATCGGGTGCGACGGATTTTGTCACAAAACCGACCACTCCGGACGAAATTGTCTCAAAAGCAAGGAATATGCTGGATCGGCGTTCAGCGGTGCCCGGGCCCACTCCCGTCAAAAGCGTCAGGAGCTAGTCGGCAGAGTGGTTCGCAGTCGGGGTTTCCGGCCCACCCGGGCTTTGCCAGGGCAGCGGACTTCTTCAGATCGATCACAGACCCACTTCTGGATGACTCCGGCGTGCGGTTGGAACGCTGCCGGTTCGGAGTGAGAAAGGCGACCTGCGCGAATTGCCTGGTCCAGTGTTATCAACGCGCGCGCCGCGGGCCGGTCAAGGCGGTGACGCGCCACGCCGGGCCGTGCAGGGTGTCATCCAAAAGCCCCTTTGTAACCCATTTTGTAACTCGATAAAATGGTACCCCCGCCCGGAATTGAACCGGGATTTACGGTTTAGGAAATATATGCATATCCCTGGGTGACTGCGGCCAATCGTGGCCATGTGCGGCCAACAGCAACCCGGCTTCACGTTCTTCTGAAATTGCTCGGGCCAACTGCGGCCAATCGGGGCCACTCGTGTTGGCACTGGGTTACATTTTCGGGTTACACAAGCAACTTGCCGGTCCAAGCAATCAGGGTGCCCGAGAGTTTAGACCGTGGTTCCAGACGCTGCGTGAAACTTGAACGGCGCTGTCGGATGGTTGGCCGCTCCGCAGCCCAGGACAACCAACTTGCCAGCCGAGACTTTCTCTTTACTTTCAAGCCGGAACACCACCCCAAAAACTCCAGGTCGTTTGCAACTGCAAACTGAAGTGCCTCACGTTCCGCTCCCGTCTGTCCAGCAGAAATGATTTTTGGGAATAGCACGTTTCACGAGGCTGGGGGTGGTTGACGGTCCAGATGTTAGGATTTCGATTTGCCCAACCGTGCGCGTTGTGCCGGGGTCAATCGAGCGACCTCACGGCAGTACGTTGAAAATGTCGTGAAGGTTCCAGGAAATCCCCCGTGAGACACCGCATCGTAAATCTCCCGCAGGGTCGTACCATCCTCTCTGGCACGAACGATCCGTTTCCAAATCCTAGCAATGAATTGTCTCATGGAACCAAAATACGTGCTTGTATCCTTGCTGTATCCTGAGGTTTCCCCCCGTGCCGATTGCCGGAGACTTTTTGGGAGTGACCATTTCCAATGGACGGGATATAGTCGTGTTTACAGGCGGCGCAAATCGTCGTAAGCCCCCATAGCTCAAATGGATAGAGCAGCGGTTTCCTAAACCGTTGATTCCCGTTCAATTCGGGATGGGGGTACCAAATGACGGATTGAACAGGAATCCAAGGCGAGGGTGTGAAAAAAATAACAGCAGATTCGGAGAAGTTTGGTGCTTTAAGAATGCTGGATAATTTTCTTCAATCTCATAATTTGTCGCTCTCCGACACTCGTGGCCACAACGACTTTATTACGGAACTGTCAGGAGCACTACGGGGGCACGTAGAAAATCCGGCACTGGTCCATGGATTTCGCATTCAAACAATGTTCGCGTCTATGCCGACTCCTTCAAAAGGCCTCTGCTATTCGCAGTTTTCTGGAGGCGCTGGCAGATGTGGACACTCGTGCCTCTGGATTCCTTTACAAAGGCCAATAAAACATACTCGTTGGACTTTCTTGAGGCTCCAAAGCACGATGAAATGACTGTCTTGGGTGATTGTCTTATCGGCATCCCCAAACTACTCAGTCTTCGCTTTTACACGGATCCGCAAAAGCCCAGAAAAGTGGAAGCAAACGGGTAGCCGAGGCTTCCGGGCGCGCTGGCGAGTGGCCAGTTATAAGATGGTGGACTCCTGGTTTTAGACGGGGGCGTACCGGGTGATCGCCGCTCGCAGGGTTTCAAGTTCGAAAGGTTTGCAGATGAAGGAATCAATGCCACCCAGGGGGCAGTCGGAAGACTGGAGTTTTTCTGGATAGGCTGTCAACATAACGACGGGTTGGCTGGGCGAGCGCTTTTTGATGGCTGCAGCCAGTTCGTCACCTTTCATCGCCGGCATAAAGTAGTCAGTGAAGATCAGGTCGAACTTGCCGGGTTCAAACACGGCAAGCGCCTCCGTGCCGCTTTCGGCCTCGTCGACGACGTAGCCGTCACCGTTGAGGAGCATCTGGACGGTTTGACGGACGAGAGGTTCGTCATCTACAACCAGAATGCGTCTTTGTTGGCCGGCGCGTGCGTTCATTATCCCGATTCGAGGGCAGCTTCTGTGCCAGGCTTATCGTTAGGCAACCACCGTGCGTCGTCCTTTTGCAGGGTTGAGGAGGGTGTAACGCCCCCCTTCAAAACCAAGCACTCCCGATTCTTTAAGGTTTTCCAAATAGTCATGCAACGACCGCAGTGGGCCAATTTCGGTTTTGCCGTTCCACAATCGTCCAAATGTCTGAATCAGTTCGTCTTCGGTGAACGAGCGCATCCAGAATATTAGCTGAGCTAGTCTCTCCCTGTTCATGAAATGTTCTCCACGTATGACTTTTTCACCTTGTTTCTGCTTTTTGAAAAACAAGAATTTGCTTGTTTGAGCTACTCCCGTGCCAAGCATGGCTCCAATCGGCCAGGTGGAGAGCATGCAGCAAGCCGTGCCCGGTGGGGCGCGTGCCTGGCTGGTTCGCCCACTGCGTTCATGGTCGTTCATCTGCGGTTAAGTCTTCTGTCGGCCATTGAGGCTGTCGACAGGCACCGCCGTCCAGGGTGTAAAGCCCTGCTGCGTCGAGCAGGCCGCTTTCGGTTCGCACTTCATGAATTGCCCGCCGATGGCGGTTGAGTTCCGGGCGGGGAAATGGGATAATCTGGCGGCTCCATGAGCATCAAAGTCAAGATTTGCGGCATCACCAATGCCTCGGACGCACTCGCGGCGGTTGAAGCGGGCGCCGATGCGCTGGGCTTCATGTTTTATGACAAAAGCCCGCGTTGCGTGTCACCGGCCGTTGCCGCGGGGATCATCCGGCAACTGCCGGCGCACGTTGTGAAGGTCGGGGTGTTTGTCGATGCAGAGGAGGACCTGGTGGTGCGTTCGATCCGCGAGTGCGGCCTGAACCTGCTCCAGTTTCACGGCGACGAAGCGCCGGAGTATTGTCTGCAATTCGGGCTGATGAGCATGAAGGCGTTTCGGATGCGGGATGCCGCCTCGCTGAACGCGCTGCCCGCTTACCGGACCGATGCCTGGTTGCTGGACGCGCACACGCCGGACAAGCCGGGCGGCACGGGGGAAGAATTCGATTGGGATCTCGCGGTCGAAGCCGTGAAACTTGGGCGCCCGATTTTTCTGGCCGGCGGTTTGACACCGGAAAATGTCGCAGCCGCCGTCGTCAAGGTTCGGCCGTACGCGGTCGATGTGTCGAGCGGCGTGGAAGTTTCCCTGGGCAGGAAGGATCCCGTCAAGGTGCGCGACTTCATCCAATCCGCGAGGAGCGTTTGACCTGCCCGCGGGGCCGCGGGGCCGGAACGACTCACTTTTGGCTTGCAAATCGTTGCCGATGAGCGACTCCTGATTCCAGAGACACCGGCGTATTCAAGAACTGAGTTTATGAACGTTATCACCAGGCCTGCAGTGCCCGACGCCCATGGCCATTTTGGGCTCTATGGCGGCCGTTACGTGCCGGAGACGCTGATGCATCCGTTGCAGGAATTGGAGGAGGAATACTTCCGCGCGCAAGCGGACCCGGAGTTTCAGCACGAGCTCGAGTATTACCTGAGGGAGTTTTGTGGCCGGCCGACGCCGCTCTACTTCGCCGAGCGCCTCACGCGCGAACTCGGCGGGGCGAAAATCTATCTCAAGCGCGAAGACCTGCTCCACACCGGCGCGCACAAGATCAACAACTGCATCGGCCAGATCCTGCTCGCCCGGCGCATGGGCAAGACCCGCATCATCGCGGAGACCGGCGCGGGGCAGCACGGGGTTGCCACGGCCACGGTGGCGGCGATGTTCGGACTGAGCTGCGTGGTTTACATGGGCGCCGTGGATTGCGAGCGGCAGGCGCTCAACGTCCATCGCATGAAAATGCTGGGGGCCGAAGTGGTGCCGGTGAAAGCGGGGCAGCAGACGTTGAAGGAAGCGATCAACGAAGCCATGCGCGACTGGGTGACGAACGTGCGGACGACGCATTACATCCTCGGCACGGTTTACGGCGCGCATCCGTATCCGCTCATGGTGCGAAATTTCCAGCGTGTCATCGGCGACGAAGCGCGCCGGCAGATCCTGGAGAAGGAAGGGCGGCTGCCCGACATGCTCATTGCGTGCGTCGGAGGCGGTTCCAATGCCATGGGCCTGTTTTATCCGTTCCTGGAAGATGCGTCGGTGGAGATGGTGGGCGTCGAAGCAGGCGGGGAGGGAATCCAGCCGAACAAACATGCGGCGCGGTTCCAGGGCGGCTCGCTTGGCGTGCTGCAGGGCGCGCGCTCGTATTTGCTGCAGGATGAATTCGGCCAGATCCAGCTTACGCACAGCGTCAGCGCCGGGCTGGATTACGCCGCGGTCGGTCCCGAACACGCCTGGCTGCACGAGCAGCGGCGGGTCGAGTACACCTACGCGAAGGACGACGCGGCGCTGGCGGCGTTCATGAAACTGGCGCGGCTGGAGGGGATCATCCCCGCGCTCGAGCCGGCCCATGCCGTCGCCGAAGTCATGCGCCGCGCGCCCGGACTGGGGAGGGACAAGCTCGTCATCGTGAATCTCAGTGGCCGCGGCGACAAGGACGTGGCGCAGGTGGCGGAGAAGGTGAAGTTATAAGAGCCGCCCCTGTGAGTTGGCGGACCCGTCCCGCAGTGGCGATCGCCGCCGTTTCTCAACGGCGGCGACGGAGGCCCGGTTCATGAGGAGTCGAGAATTGATTCGCCTAACGGCCCTCTATTTCACATAGTGGCCCCGATGAAGTCAATGACCGGTTACGGCCGCGGCGAATGTTCGCAGGACGGATTCAAAGTCACCGTCGAACTCAGTTCGGTGAACCGCAAGCAGACGGAGATTTCGGTGAACCTTCCGCGCGAGATGGAGATGATCGAAGCTCCCATGCGCGATCTGATCAACCGTTACATCGCGCGCGGACGGCTGACGGTCCGGGTGTCGTTTCACGCGGGCGCGGGCAATTCGGCGGCGCGGATGCACCTGAACGTCCCGCTCGCCAAGGCGTATGCGCGCGAGCTGAACCGGCTGGCCAGGCAGCTCCGGCTGCCGGGGTCGGTGACGCTGGATCATCTGGTGCGGGCTCCGGGTGTTCTGCAGACGGACGAACAGATTGCGGAGGCGGGGGATTTCTGGCCGGCGGTGGAGAAGGCTTTGAAAAAGGCGCTGGCGGGGATGATCCGGATGCGCGAGCGCGAGGGCATGCATCTGGCGCGGGACCTGGCCGGCCGCATGGCGAGCATGCGCAAGGCGGCGGCGCAGATCCGGAAGCACGCGCCGGAGGTGGCCCGGCGCTATCGCGATCATCTGGTGCAGCGGATCAAGGAGGCGGGCCTGGAGACGCCCCCGGCGGACGACGAACGGCTCCTCAAGGAAGTGGTTTATTTTGCCGACCGCTCGGACATCACCGAAGAATTAACGCGGTTGCACAGCCATTTCGAGCAGTTTGAGGATTGCTTGAAATCCAGGGAGCCGGTGGGCCGCATGCTGGATTTTCTCGCGCAGGAAATGAACCGCGAGGCGAACACGATCGGTTCCAAGGCGAACGACAGCCTGATTTCACGCGAAGTCGTGACGCTCAAGGCCGAGCTGGAGAAATTCCGCGAACAGGCGCAAAACGTCGAATGAAGCCACTGCGCAAAGCGGAGTGCGGAATGCCGAATCGGCCGGCGGCGGCAGTCCGCGGGAGTTTTTTATCCGCCATTCTTCACCGGCCGCTTTCCAATGGCTGACGAAGTCCCCAGCGCATTGTTGGTCCTGATCTCCGCGCCGTCGGGCGGCGGCAAGACGACGTTGTGCCGGCAGTTGCTGTCCGCGCGGCCGGAGTTGTCGCGGGCAGTCACGTGCACGACCCGCGACCCGAGGCCCGGCGAACAGGACGGCGTGGACTATTACTTTCTGGACCCGGCCGCGTTTCTCGAACGGGTGCAGGCGGGAGGCTTCCTCGAGCACGCAACAGTCTATGGCCGGAGCTACGGCACGCTGAAATCGGAAGTGCAGGGCAAACTGCGGCAGGGCCGGGACGTGCTGCTGAACCTGGATGTGCAGGGGGCGGCATCCATTCGCCGGCAGGCGCAGGCGGATCCGGAGTTGAAGCGGGCGCTGGTGTCGGTGTTCCTGACGCCGCCTTCGGTTGCGATTCTGGAGGCGCGGCTGCGCAAGCGCGGCACGGATCCGGAGGACGTCATCGGGAGACGGCTGGGCGTGGCGCGGCAGGAGATTGCGCAGTGGACGAATTTTGATTACCTGGTTGTCAGCGGCAGCGTCCAGGAAGACTTGAGGCGGACGCTGGCGATCCTGGAGGCGGAGAAGCTGAGGACGAGCCGGATGGCGCCCCCTAGATTATGAGTCCACGACCCAAAATTCAGAGTCCAAAGCCCGTGCGGCACAATGTCGTTCTGGGGGTGACTGGTTCCATCGCGGCCCACAAGGCGGTGGATCTGGCAAGCCAATTGACCAAGCAAGGCTGCGAGGTGTGCGTGGTCATGACCGCGGACGCGCTGCGTTTCGTGACGGCGCTGCCGTTCAAGACGCTTTCCCGCCACCCGGTCATTACGGGGTTGTATGACGAGGAGGAAGGGTGGAAACCAGCGCACATCCAACTGGCCGACGAGGCGGACCTGCTGCTGGTCGCGCCGGCGACGGCGAACACGATTGCAAAGCTGGCCCACGGCCTGGCGGACGATGCGCTGACCTGCATTGCCCTGGCCCTGAATCCGCGAGCGAAGATCCTGATCGCCCCTGCGATGAACGGCAAGATGTGGCTGCATCCGGCCACGCAGCAGAACGTTGCCGCGCTCAAGGCCCGGGGCGCCGAATTCGTCGGCCCCGAGGAAGGGTTGCTGTCGTGCGGGTACGAGGGGTTGGGCAGGTTGTGGCCGGTGGAGAAGGTGGCGGGGCGGGTATTGGAATTGCTGGCCTGAGGACGCGCCGGGTGGTTCCGGTGTTTGCCCATGAAATTCATTGACTGGCGTTCGGTGAAGGAGTTGAGCAGGGTCCTGACCGCGACGCGGCCTGAGGCCGTGCAGCAGGCGAAGCGCAGCGTGGCGACGCAGCTCCACATCGTTCTGCCCATCAAGGCGGGGGTCATTGGAATCGTTTGTTATTACCTGCTTTACCCCGGCTGGCTGCAGGGACTGGGGGTGACGACCATTCGGGAGGTCGTGCTCGAGGTGCTGCAATGGTATTCCCTGGTTTACGCCCTGTGCAACGCCGTGGCGGCGGTGGTCTTCGTTCTCTGGCGCCGGTTCCCGCCGGGCATTGTTCAATGGCTGGTGTTTACGCTGGGGCTTCTGGATGGACTCTTCGTGGCGGGTCTCATGTTCAACGCCGGCGGATTTGAAAGCACGGCTTACTGGCTGTTTCCCGGGTTGATCGTGCTGAACGCCTTCAGCATTCCACTGGCGACGCCGCAGATCGTGCTCAATCTCTCGTTGAGTGTCTTCTACGCGGCTGCCGGTGTTCTCGATGCGAGATTTCCTGCCGCGGAGCTGCGGACAGCGCCGGTGGTTTTGCACCCGTCCGGTGGGATTCGGCCGAACGCGCGCTTCGACAACACAAACCCGCCGATGCCGATTGCAAGGTCCAATCAGGTTCCCCGAAGCCGCAGAAGCCCCTGGTCACGGGCGACGGAGCTGCCGTACGACACGGAAAACCGGGACACGGGGACCGGACCCTATCTTCCGCATCTGGCTGTATTGTGGCTCCTGACCGCGTGTTGCTACGGCGTGCAGGTATTGGCCGAGCGCGAACGGCAAGCCCTGGATGAAGCCCGGGAATTCGAGGTGCGCGAACGCCAGTTGCGCTCGGCGGGCCGGCTCGCGGCCGAATTTGCGCATCAGATCAAGAATCCGCTCGCGATCATCAACAACGCCGTGTTTTCCCTGCAGCGGGCATTGAAACAGGGCAGGAACGATGTGGCCGGCCAAATCGACATCATCCGGGAGGAGGTTGAGAGATCGGACCGGATTGTGACCCAAATCATGGGCTACGCCCAGTTGAGTGAAGGCCGCCTGGAGAAACTCGCGGTGGCGGAGGAGCTGGATTCGGCCATTGCGCAGGTGTTCCCGTCCGGTGCGGGCTACGCCATCCGGGTGGAGCGGCGCTACCAGCAGCCGTTGCCGCCGTTGTTCATGCAGCGCCGGCATCTCTCCGAGATTCTGGTGAACCTCTTGCAGAACGCGCGGGAGGCGCTGACCGGCGGCGGGGACGTCTCCGTCACGGCGCGTTGCCGGGTGGATTTCTCGATAGAGATTGTGATTGCCGACACCGGTCCCGGCATTCCACCGGACAAACTGGAGCGGGTTTTCGAGGCGTACTACACGACTCGGGAGAAAGGCACCGGGCTGGGCCTTGCCATTGTCAAACATAACATGGACCTGTATGATGGTACCGTGCGTGTCGAATCCACGCTTGGACAAGGCACGCGGTTTACTCTATTATTACCTGCGAAAGCGGTGGTCCGCCTGGAGAAGCCGGCGCGGACATCGCGGTCGGAAACAACATGAGAACGCTGGAGCATCGGAATACCGGAGTGATGCAACGCCCCATGGCTCCGTCGCACCGCCACTACGCCCCCAGCCTGTGAAAACCTCCCTGCCGCCCGTGCTCGTCGTGGATGACGAGAAGAATATGCGCCTTTCCCTCGGGACCGTCCTGGCGGACGAGGGATATGCCGTGGAGGCGGTCGAGTCAGCCGAAGCAGGTTTGGCTCGTCTGGAGCGCGAGGAGTTCTTCATGGTCATCACCGACGCCCGGCTGGGGGGGATGAGCGGGTACGATTTCCTGGGTCAGGTGCGGCGCCAGCGTCCGGAGCTGCCGGTGCTGATGATGACGGCATATGCCACGCCCAAGCTGGCCGTGGAGGCCATCCAGGCTGGGGCTGTGGATTACCTGGCCAAGCCATTTGCCCCCGAGGAGCTGCTGCATGCAGTCGGGCGCTGCGCCGAGCGCCATCGTCTGTTGCGGGAAAACGCGAGCTTGCGCGCGCGCGCGGGCGAGGCTTGGCGGCTCGAAGACATCGTGGGCGAATCGCCCGCGATACGCGAGGTCCGGCAGTTGATTCAAACCGTTGCGCCCACCGACGCCCGGGTGCTGATTCTCGGCGAAAGCGGGACGGGAAAGGAACTCGTGGCGGGCGCGTTACACAGCCTGAGCGGGCGGAGCAAGGGCAGTTATGTGCGCATCAACTGCGCGGCCATTCCGGAGACACTTCTGGAAAGCGAGTTGTTCGGCCACGAAAAGGGGGCGTTCACCGGCGCGGTGAAACAGAAAGCCGGCCGCGTGGAAGAAGCCGACGGCGGGACGATCTTTCTGGATGAGATCGCGGACATGAGCCGGCCTCTGCAGGCCAAGCTGCTGCGATTTCTGGAGGACGGAAGTTTCAGCCGCGTGGGCGGAACCCAGGAGTTGCGCGTCAGCGTGCGGCTCGTGGCGGCGACGAACCGGGACATCATCCAGTCCATCCGCGAGGGGCAGTTTCGCGAGGATCTGTTCCATCGGCTGAACGTGGTGCAGCTTCGACTGCCGCCGCTACGGGAGCGCGGGGAAGACGTTGTATTGCTGGCCAACCATTTCCTCAAACTTTTCACCGCGGGAATGACCCGGCGGGTGAAGTCGTTGTCGTGCGCGGCGCGCCAGGAGTTGCTCGCGCACCATTGGCCCGGCAACGTGCGCGAGCTCAAGAACGTCATCGAGCGCGCGTTGATCCTCGAGAAAGCCGGCGAGATCCAGGCATCGAGCCTGCCCGATTTTCAGCTTGAGTCGCAACTGCACAAAATTACGGCCCCCAAGGCCGGCGGCAACGAATCGCTGGACGAATTGCTCGCCAACTTCGAGCGGGAGTTGATCGGCGGGATGCTTGCGCGAAACCATTTCAGCTTGACCAGGACCGCCGAACAACTCAAGCTCAGCCGGCATGCGTTGCGTTACCGGATGCAGCGGTTGAACATCAGCGCCACGACGGACGATGAAGAAGACAAGACACTCGCGGCAGGAAAGGAGAATGGTTCATGATATCTAATCAGGTGTGGTTTGCAGACGCGGACGGGGTCACTCTTGAGGATCTTTTCCCCAGCACTCCGTTTGACCCCGGAATCTTCATCATCATCGGCAGTTTGCTGGCGGTCAGCCTGGTGGTTTTCATCTGGGCGGCCTTTATCCGCAAACCCGGTTCCCGCCCCCACGCGCACCACCATTTCCACCCGCACCGGCCTGCTCCGGCGCCGACGCCGGACGTCACGCCGGAAGCGCCCAAAACCGGTTGGTTTTTCTCCCGCAAACGCCACCGGCGGCGGCGGCGGGAACGCCCGCGGAACCCAACGTTGGCCGAAGCCGGCGGCCTGCCGCCGATTCGCACCGGGGAGCAGCCGCACACCCCGATGTGATTCATGCAAGAGTGCCGGACGATTACGCGCAAAAGCGCTTCCAACCTGGCGCTCGCGTTTGTCCTGCTTCCCCGGATCAAACGGGACGCCATGTCCACCCTCTATGCGTTCTGCCGCGAGGTGGATGACGTTGCCGACGACGAATCAGTCCCGGTGGAACGGCGGCGGGAACAACTGGCCGTGTGGCGCGCCGACGTGCGCCGGGCGTTCGGGAACGAGACTCCGCAACTCTCGGTCAACCGGGAACTGCAGGCGATCCTCCGGCAATACCGCCTTCCCTTCGAGCATTTCGATGAACTCATTCGCGGCGTGGAAATGGACCTCGACATCCGGCGGTACGCCAGTTACGAGCAGCTCGATCTGTATTGCTACCGTGTCGCGTCGGTTGTCGGATTGCTCAGCATCGAGATTTTCGGCTACCGGAATGCCGCCTGCCGCGACTACGCGGTGTATCTCGGCAAGGCGTTGCAACTGACGAATATCCTGCGCGATGTTCGCACGGACGCGGAGCGCGGCCGGATTTATCTTCCCCTCGCGGATCTTGCCCGCTGCCAGGTGCGCGAGGAGGAAATCCTCGGGAATGAGTACTCTCCGCGGTTCTGCGAATTGGCCGCCAGCGTGGCCGCGCATGCGCGCCGCTTTTATGAACTGGCCCGCGATACCCTCCCGGACGAAGACCGCCGCGCCATGATGGCGGCCGAACTGATGGGATCCGTGTATTGGCGGCTGTTGCGCAAGCTGGAACGCCAGCGGTTCGACGTCTTCGGCCCCGAACTCACGCGCCTGAACAAGGGCCAGAAGTTCCTGCTGATTTTCCGCACCTGGTACCGCCTGGTTTCGGGCGCCGTGGCGCCCAATTATGGCGCTTGAAGGCATTCCCGGTTTCCCTCCGCCCCTTGCCCATGGTGTGAACCAGCCGGCATGGCCGGATCCTCTTCGGCCATCGGCCTGCGACAATGGGCGATGAAACGCCGCCTCATCGTCAACGCCGATGATTTTGGCCGGTCGCGTCCGGTCAACGAAGCCGTCGTCAACGCTCATCGCGAGGGGATTCTGACGAGCGCCAGCCTGATGGTGAACGAGCCCGACGCTCCCGAAGCCGTGATGCTCGCCCGCCGGAATCCGCGGCTCGGGGTGGGGCTGCACCTGGCGTTGTTGTGCGGCCGTTCCGCCTGCGCGCCTGAACGCATCCCCGGTCTGGTGAACGATCGGGGGGAATTCACCGACAACCCCGTGCGCGCGGGACTCCGTTATTTTTTCCGCCGCAGTCTGCGCGAACAATTGCGGACGGAGATCCATGCCCAGTTCAGGGCGTTTCAAGCAACCGGCCTGCCTCTCGATCACGTCAACGGCCATCTGCACCTGCACCTGCACCCCGTGGTGTTCCGGATTTTGATGCAGGATGCGGACCAGTTGGGGATTCGGCGCCTGCGCCTGACCCGCGACCGGTTTTGGATGAGCGCCCGGCTGGCGGGCGGGCGCTGGGCTTACCGCGCCACACACGCCCTGATCTATCTTTTTCTGGCCGGGCGCGCCCGCGGCCCGCTCCGGCGGCGCGGGATCCGTCACACGCGCGCCGTGTTCGGCCTGCTGCAGGACTCGCGGGTGGATGAAGCCCACCTCTTGAAGCTGCTGCCGCGCCTGCCTGCCGGTGATTCGGAGCTTTACTCGCACCCCTCCCTCGACAACTTTAAGCGCGAGTTCGATGCCTTGATCAGCCCCCGCGTGAAGGAGCAGATCGGCCGGCTCGGCATCCAACTGATTCGTTACGGCGATTTGTAGCGCCGATCGGCATTCTGCGGATGCCGAACCGCGTGCGGCCCGCCGGCCGGCATGGAGCCGCACCTGCGCTGCGGGAACCCGGCAAGCGCGCGCTTGCCAAGACAGGAAACAACCATGTTAAAACTGCTGTTGATTCTTCTTATCGGACTGGCCTTCGAATCCACGGGAGTCGTCCTCTTGAAGAAGGGCATGTCCCGGATCGGGACCGTGAAGGCGGTCTCGGCCGGCGAAGTGGCGAGGGTGATCAAGGCCGGCGCGACGAACCCTCAGATCCTGCTCGGAGTGTTGTTCGAAGCCCTGTTCTTCGCCTGCCTGCTGATCCTCATGTCCCGGAGCGACATCAGCTTTCTCTGGCCGCTCACCGGTTTAAGCTTCGTCTTCGCCACCGTTGCGGCCGTCTGGTTTCTGGATGAGCGTGTTTCGGCGCTGCGATGGGCGGGAGTGGTCCTCATCATGATCGGCGCAGGATTGATCAGCTACAGCCAGCAGGTGAAGGAAGCGTCCGCGGCCGGCCCCGCACCGGCCTCCGCCGGGGTTACGCCTCGATGACGCCGGCGAGGGCGAGGGCCAGCGCTTCGGCGGCGGCCTTGCTTCGTCTTTGCAACGCCAGCAGCGCGCCGATTTTTCCCGGCGACTCCAGCAGCGCGCAGGCCAGCCTGCCGTAGCTCATGCGCAGATCCGGAGTCATCAGCCGGCTGAAATCCAGCGGCAGGTCCTCCCCGGCCGTGTCCAGAATCACGCGGACGATCGCAAAGGGGATTCCCGATTCGGCGCAAACCGTGCCGAGCACTTGGGATTCCATCTCGACCGCATCCGCGCCGGTGGCCTGCCACAGCGCGTGCTTCTCGACGGCGGTCGCGGCGACGCGGTCCGCGCAATGGAACCGGACCCGCCGGGCGCCGGCCTTGGCCATCCCCGCTTCCAGCCGGGGATTGTTTTCGGCGGCAAACACGACCGTGCCGGCCTTCAGCGGCGGGTTCAAGCCGCCTGCGAAGCCGCAACTCAAAATGCGGTCCGGCCGCCTGCGCTCCAAAAACGCGCGCAACGACCGTTCGGCGTTCCGCCTCCCCATTCCCGTGATCAGGATCCCGGCCTTCGGCCCGCGGTCGCCGAGCCTCCTGAACGGAGCGGCCTCCTCATTGAGCGCAAAACACACCAGGGTGAATTCCTCCGCCGTCCGGCCGCTGCCGTCTCCGTCCCGCCTTCTGCCTTCTGCGTTCTGCATTTATTTGATTCCCGCGAGCCGCTCCCGCCAGATCTGGTAAAGCAGCACCGTCGCTTTCACGTCGCGCAGGCAGTATTCGGCGATCTCACGGAACCGGCCCTCGGCGAGCAGCGCGCCCACATCCATGCCGGTGACGCCGTGACTTTTCGGCGATTCGATGCCGAAGGCCTTGCAGTAAAAGTCCAGGTTGAACCGGCGCGCGGCGCCGTCGCGGCCGCTGACGCCGTAGAAGGTGAATTGCTCGGCCAGGTCGCAATGAGGCTCGGTCTGGAAGCGGTAACCGAGCCAGTCCTTGCGCGTGACCGGCACGTTCAGCAACGCTGATCGGAGATAGGCGAAGGGCACGTCAAAACCGCGTCCGTTGAACGTCACGATTGCATCGTAATGCTTCGCCACATCCCAGAACGCAGTGAGCATCTCGACCTCGTCCGCGCACGGGACGAACTCGACCGGCCCGGCTTCGCCGGCTTCCTCCTCGTAATCCTCCGCGGTGAACAGCACCTGTCCGCGCTGCGTGTCGGCGTTGAGCATGGCGATGCAGACGATGCGGGCGGTCAAGGGCCAGAGACTGAACTGTTGCTGGATTTCAGCGTGGCGCGCGGCGCGCGCGGCCTCGTCGGCAATTTTCCCGGACTCCCGGAAAAGGTATTCGCGTTGTGCCTCGTCGAATTGATCGAGCGGCAGCGCGGAGGTTTCGATGTCGAAAACGAGCTTGGCCATGGTGTACGGTCACATCCGACGCCTCCGTTTTAACCGCAGCGGGCGGAGGCCGCCAGATTTTTTGTGTGAGGGGAACCAAACATCGAACAACCAACATTCAACTTCCATGTTCGGAGTTGAATGTTGAATGTTGAATGTTATTTCTACTGCGTCCAAACGGATGAATCCGGCGTTCCTGCGGTTCGGGCTCCCGGCGTCAGGCCCCGGCGGCGGGCGTCTCCGCCTTTCGCGCCAGCAGCCAGAGCAGGTCGGACAGCCGGTTCAGATAAATGAGGACTTCGGCGTTGCGAAGCTGCCCGTCCTGCTGGAGCGCGGCGACGCTCCTTTCCGCGCGGCGGCAGACCGAGCGCGCGGCGTCCAGCGCGGCGGAATGCACGTTCGCTCCCGGCATGGCCCAGCCCGCGAAAAAATCGTGACCGGCTTCCAGCTCGAAAACCTGGCGCTCCAGCCGGAACGTCATGTCCGGGGTGACTGACGAGTAGCCGTCTTTGATGTAGCGCTCTAGGTCTTCGGACGCGACCGCGAGTTCGCCCATGAGATTCACCAGTTCCTTCTGGATGGCCAGGATGTTTTCACGCGCGCTGGCGCTGCCGGCGGTGGCCCGCGCGAAACCGAGCGCGGAGTTGAGTTCGTCCACCGCGCCGCACGCTTCGACCTGAGGATGGCATTTCATGACCCGGCGCCCGTACATCAGGGCCGTCGTGCCTTTATCGCCCGTTTTCGTGACGATGCTCATGGACCCGAGGCTAGTGTAGTGTCCCGCAAATAACTACACATTCGTTTCGGCGGTTTTTCGGCACTTTGGCTTCGTGCAGCCCGGTTGGACTTGCTCCAGACGACGTCGGCAGCGGGCGAGTTTTTCAAGGAT
>Ga0187860_1001882_pt1 | contig 17979 bp, 13 predicted proteins | sample June2016WEW_10_4_FD_132981 | JGI IMG/M metagenome (GOLD analysis project Ga0187860, IMG submission 132981) | Peatland microbial communities from SPRUCE experiment site at the Marcell Experimental Forest, Minnesota, USA - June2016WEW_10_40 | ecosystem: Environmental > Terrestrial > Soil >...
AGCGAACCATTCCGCGTCTCTCGCGCAGGATCGGTGCCCTCACCGCCAAATTCAGTCCGCAAGAATGCGCCAATTACTTCCGACATGCAGGCTACGCTTCCACATGACCGGAATCCGCTCTAGAGCGCCGATCGATTCAATCTGAAGCGATTGCGCTCTAAGGCGTTGCGCTTGCTGCGCCGTCAGACCGCGACGCCGGCGCGCGTCAAGTCCGCGAGCTTCTGCGCTGTGATGGCCTTTCGCCATTCGGCTTCCGCGCCCGGCAGCGGCAGGAAGCGGCCGAACTCGATCATCTGCCCGGCCGCAATGTCCTGAATGTAGACCCACACGTCCTCGGCTCCGACGCCGGCGATCTGCCGCGCCTTCCTGAGGATTTGCGCCATGAGCGTCCGCTTGGTCTCGTCGGTTCTCCCGGCTCTGATGAGGCCATGGATGTAGACCTGCGGCGTCGTGTTTCGCTGACCGCCGATGAAATGGTCGCCGGCGGCAATCGCGGCGAAAATCACCTGGGCAAAATAGCTCGGCGCGCCGGTATGCGTGTTGTGGGCCGCGGTGATGGCGGAAGCGATCCGCGATTTCTCCTCGGGCGACAAGGCGATATTGGCCGTGGTCACGGTATAGGTTGGCATCGTCTTACCTCTCGATGATGGCGCCGCTGATGGGGTCGCGTCTCACCGCGCCGCGGGCGCTTCGGGATGCGCAGCGCCGCCCGCAGGCAACCGCATGCCATCGAGCAGCGCTGTGTGAAAAACGTCGGGTGCCTGGATTTGCGGCGCATGTCCCAGATCGGGAAACTCGACCAGGTGGACGCGCGGAAAGCGCGCCGCCGCCGCCTTCGCCAGCACCGGATAATTGCCCAATGTGGCGCGGATGGCGGGCGGCGCCAGGTTCTTGCCGAAGGCCGTCGTGTCCTGATTACCGACCATCAGCAATACCGGCACCTTGACTTGCTCGAACTCGTAGAACACCGGCTGGGTATAGATCATGTCGTCGAGCAGCGCCGAATTCCAGGCGACGATATCGCGGCCCGGGCCGCGATAGAGCCCCGCCAGCATCTGCACCCATCGCTCGTATTTCGGCGACCAGGTCCCGGCGTAATAGGTCGTGCGCTCGTAATTCCGAATACTGTCGGCGGTGGTTTTCAGCTCCTGGGCATACCACGCATCGACGCTTTGCCAGGGCACGCCCTTCGCCTTCCAGTCCTCCAGCCCGATCGGATCGACGAGCACAAGCTGGTCGACGTCGTCGGGATACATCAGCGCATAGCGCACGCCGAGCATTCCTCCGGTCGAATGCCCGACGATGGTGATGCGGCTGATGCCCAGCGACGCCAGCAGCGCATGCGTGTTTCCGGCGAGCTGCTGGAAGCTGTACTGGTAATGCGCCGGCTTGGTCGATTTGCAGAACCCGATCTGGTCGGGAGCGATCACGCGGTAACCGGCTTTGCTCAACGCCCCGATGCTGTCCTGCCAGGTCGCCGCGCAGAAATTCTTGCCGTGCAACAACAAGACCGCGCCGCCATTCGGTGTCGCCGGTTTGACGTCCATATACGCCATCTCCAGCGCCGCGCCCTGCGAGGTGAAGGAGAAATGCGATACCGGCCAGGGATACTCAAAGCCCTGCAGTTGCGGCCCGTAGGCCGCATCGTCATCGGCCGCGCGCACCGGGGAGGGGGCGACGACAGCCGTGGCGACGCCGCAGCACAGCAGAAATAGAACAGGAGCCAAGCGCATGATCCGACCTTCTACGGACAACCCCGACGCGTGGGGGCGGAACTGGAAACCGTCATGTTACGACGAGCCGCCCAGCCGACCCATAGGGTTCACGCGCCGCGCCGCGCCAAAGTTCCATGCCGCTCGGATTGCCCCGCTCACCACGCCGAGGTTTCGCCTTGCGGCGCCACAACCGTTTCGCGGTGAAACTGGATCGGTGTACTGACGCCTTCGCCGCTTAGATGTGTTTCGCAGCCTCTGGAACCGGAAAAACACGCCCTTCGAATACGGTTCCCCAAATCGGGATGTCTTTGAGCTTGGCGGGTGGGATGGCGTACGGGTCCTGCTCGAGCACGGTGAAGTTCGCGATTTTGCCCGGCGCGATGCTGCCGATCTGGTGCTCTTTACGCCAGGAATACGCCGCCTCGATCGTAATCGCGCGCAGCGCCTGGTCGACGCTGATCCGCTGATCGGGTCCGGCCACGCGGCCGGAAGGCGTCATCCGGTTCACGCCGCACCATGCCAGGTGGAGCGGATCGCTCGGTCCCATCGGCAGGTCCGAGTGGTAGGACAGCGGAATATTATTTTTCAGCACCGAGGCCGCCCGCACCATGGCGTCGGCGCGCGTCGGCCCGAGCCCGACCTTTGCGTAATTGTCGGCGAACGCCGTCGTGTAATAGGGGTTGGCGCTGACGATCGCTCCCAGTCGTTTGATGCGCGCCACCTGCTCCTCGCTGGAGTTGGCGAAATGCACGATGACCGTTCGATGATCGACCTTCGGCTGCTCTTGCATGCGGCGTTCGAGCGCATCGAGCACCACGTCGAGTCCGAGATCGCCGTTGACGTGAATATGAACCTGGTATCCGGCGTCCCAATAGAGCTTAAAGCGTCTTTCAAGCTCGTCCGGCGTCATGATCCATTCGCCCTTGTGGCCGTCGGTATAGCCGTCTTTCATCTGCATCAACTGCGAGATGATGGCGCCGTCGGCGAAAAGCTTGATCTGGCGGGGAAAAAACATCAGCTTCTTGTCCGCGCCTTCCGGCGCGACCGCGATCTGCTGCTCGGTTGCATCGAGCGCCCTGGCAAGGCCGACGCGATCCGGGATGCCGCGGCCGTCGGCGAGAAAAGTGCTGTACATCGGTGTATCGGGAGCGCCGAGGATCTTCTCATAGAGCGTCCACATGTCTGGCGTGTAAATCGCTCCGGGCTCGTTGTAGGCGGTGACGCCGTTGGCGTGCAGATAAGCGACCATCTGCTTGAGGCCGAATGACAGGCGCTCCGGCGTGGCCATCACTTTCAGCATCGGCGCGATGATCAGGTGCAGGCCGGATTCCCAGAAATGGCCTTCGTCCCAGTTGGCCTGATCGCTTGCCGCGCCTTTGCCTTTGGTCATCTCCTGCGTGATGCCGAGCGCATTGAGGCCCGCGGTGTTGAAATAAAACTCGTGACACGAGCGTTGCCAAACCGCGATCGGCCGGGTCGCGCTCATGGCATCGAGCGCAACCCGATCGATCTTGCCGTGCCAGAGCGCGTGATACCCCCAGGTCAGCAGCCATTCATTCGGGTCCTTGAGCCGCGCGTCCGCCGACTTCAGGCGCTTGCGATATTCGGATGGGCTGCTCGCCGCCTGCCAAAGCTTTCCCGGCAGCGCCCAGTCTTCGATGGCGATGACCTCGATCGCCAGCGTCAGCGCGCCGAGGATCGGATGCAGGTGCTGGTCGATAAGGCCCGGCATCACGATTTTGGCGGCGAAGGTATCGTCCATTTGATACGTCTGGCTGCCGATCGCATGCTTGACTTCGTCGAGCGTGCCGACGGCGACGATTCGCTTTCCGGAAACAGCGATCGCGGTCGCGACAGGAGCGGCACGCTCCATGGTGATGACTTTTTTTGCGGAAAATATCGTCAGCGGCGTCGGTGCCGCGGCGGAGCGGTCGCCGCGCAGACCGTCGGTCAGGCTCTCATCCATGCTGCCGTCGGCGCGGGCGGCGTCCGGCCGCACCGCCTCGGCGATGAATGCGCCGCCGGCTGCGAGCGCGCCGGCGCCCTTCAAAATCTCTCGGCGCGACGGCCAGGAGAGGGACCGAAAAGCCGCTTGAAACCCGGGAGTGCAGGCGACGCACATTGGGATGCTCCCATGTGACGCGATCGGCTGTCCCTAGCACGCTGTCCGCTTCAGCGGCACAACGATTTAGGCTTACTCCGTGCTATGGCAAATGCGGGGTTTCCGCCGCCGCGGTGTTTCTGCATCGGGAGCGCCGGCAAATCTATCCGGACCCGGTCCCCGGGCAGGGGTGCCATCGTAAGCCTTGGAAGCAAAACGTGTTTAGGTTCCGTCCGGATTGGGTCGCCAGTCGGCTCAGGCCATGCTAGGTGAGAGGGGGCGGGCGATGCGGTCGAGGGGGAGCCTTTTGGATCATGGCTGAGGCTGTCAGGGTTGGCACAAACGGTCCCTTGAAAGTCGGCGTGGTGGGCGTCGGCGTCATGGGTAGCAACCATGCGCGCGTGTTATCGGGGATACCCGGCGTCCACCTGGTTGGTATCGCCGATCCCGACCGCAAGCAGCGGGAGGTCGTCGCCCGCACGCTCGGTTGTGACGCATTCGCCGACATCGACGGCTTGCTGCGCTGCGGGCCCGACGCGATTACCATCGCGGCGCCGACGCACCTGCATCACGATCTGGCGCTGCAGTGCATTTCCCGCGGTGTCCATCTTCTGGTCGAGAAGCCGATCGCGCCGACGGTCGAGGAGGGCCACGCCATCGTCGCTGCCGCGCACCGCGCCGGCGTCACGCTGATGGTCGGCCACGTCGAGCGCTTCAATCCGGCGGTCGAGTCGATGAAGCGGGCGATCAAGGGCCAGGACATCCTGTCGATCGCCATCACCCGCGTCGGCCCATTCCCGCCCCGCATGTCGAACGTCGGGGTGGTCATCGATCTGGCGGTGCACGACATCGACCTGATCCGCTGGTTCACCGATTCGGAGATCGTCGAAATCCAGCCGCAACTGTCGAGCGCGGTCGCCGAGCGCGAGGACATTGCGCTGTTGCAGTTCCGCACCGCCTCCGGCGTGCTGGCGCACATCAACACCAACTGGCTGACGCCGTTCAAGGCGCGCACCATCCACATCGCCACCCGCGATAAATACCTCATGGCCGATTTGCTGACGCTGCAGGTCACCGAATGCTTCGGCTTCCAGGCCGACGGCAGCTACTCGATGCGGCATTTGTCGGTGGGCTATGCCGAACCGTTGCGCGCCGAGCTCTTGGCCTTCGTCGAAGCCGTTCGCAGCGGCCGGGCTCCCGCCGTGACCGGGGAGGAAGGGGTCGCGAGTCTTGAGATCGCGATCCGCTGCTTGACCGCCGGCACCTCGCAGCCGAGGGTGCTGCAGCGCAAGGGGCCGCGCCGGGTCGCCGGCTAAGCGCATCATCCGCAACAGCAGGCGGCGGTTTTCCGCAAAGATCATGCTGCAACAAAGAACAGAGCTCGGCCTGTTTCCAACTCAACCGCTAAGGCGCTAAGTAGCGTCGATCGAGTCGGGACCGAGCCAGGATCGGGTCATGAATAAACACGCTCGCCTTGAAGAAAGCGCGATCCCGTTCATCGATGTCGCCGCCCAGCGTCGCCGCCTCGGCCGCGCCATCGACGACGCGGTTTCCCGGGTGCTGACGCATTGCCAGTTCATCCAGGGGCCCGAGGTGCGCGCGCTCGAGGCCGCGCTTGCGGCGTTTTGCGGCGCGCGGAACGCGCTTGCCTGTTCGAGCGGAACCGATGCGCTGCGGCTGGTGCTGATGGCGTGGGGGATCAAACCGGGCGATGCCGTGATTGTGCCGGCCTTCACGTTCTGCGCCACCGCCGAAGTGGTGGCGCTGGCCGGCGCGACGCCGGTCCTTGCCGATGTCGATGCCGACACCTTCAACCTCGACGCGGCCAGTTGCGAGCGCGCGGTGGCGGGCGCCAAGCGGCTCGGGCTGACGCCGCGCGCCATTATCCCGGTCGATCTGTTCGGCCTGCCGGCCGATCACGACGGCCTTGCCGCCATCGCCGCCGCGCACGGCCTGCGCGTCCTCGACGATGTGGCGCAGGCCTTCGGCGCGACCTACAAGGGTCGCAAGCTTGGCGCGCTGGCAACGGCAAGCGCGACCAGTTTTTTCCCGGCCAAGCCGCTCGGCTGTTACGGCGATGGCGGCGCCGTCTTCACCGACGACGACGAGCTGGCAGCGCGCGTGAAAAGCCTGCGGGTGCACGGCGAGGGTACCGACAAGTACGACGCCGTCCACATCGGCATCACCGGCAGGCTCGATACCATCCAGGCGGCGATCCTCATCGAAAAGCTGAAAATCTTTCCGGAAGAAATTATCGCGCGGAACGCCGTGGCGCAGCGTTACGCCGCCGGGTTCGCCGGCGTCGCCACGGTGCCGCGCGTCGGCAATGACTCAACCTCGGTGTGGGCGCAATACACCATCCGGCTCGCGCCCGGACGGCGGGACGCGCTCGCCGCCGCGCTCAAGGCGCAGGGCATCCCGACGGCGATCTATTACGCCAAGCCGCTGCACCGGCAGGCCGCCTATCGCGGCTTCCCGGTGGCGGACGGCGGGGCGCCGGTGAGCGAGCGGCTGGCCGGGGAAGTGATCAGCCTGCCAATGCATGCCTATCTCGAGGCGCCGGTCCAGGATCGTATCATCGCTGCGGTTCGGCGCGCGCTGGCGAGCTAGAGGGCTTATCCTCCCCTGCGTTGCGAAGCGCAGCGGGGGAGGATTAAGGGCGGCAATGATCGAGCGGATTCTCACCGTCGGCGGCTTTACCCTCGTTTCGCGCCTCACCGGCTTTCTCCGCGACATCATGCTGGCGGCGATCCTCGGCGCCGGGCCGGTCGCCGACGCGTTCTTCGTCGCCTTCCGGCTGCCAAATCATTTCCGCGCCATCTTTGCCGAAGGCGCGTTCAACGCCGCCTTCATTCCGGCCTACGCGCGGATTCGCACCCAGGGCGGAGCGGGATCGGCAAGCGCCTTCGGCGACCGCATCTTTACGCTTCTGATCGCCACCCAAGCGGTGCTGTTGGCGCTGGCGCTCCTGTTCACGCCGCAAGTGATCGAGGTGCTTGCCCCCGGCTTCTCGCACGAGCCGCACCGCTTCGCCTTGGCGGTGTCGCTGACGCGGATCACCTTCCCCTACCTTTTGCTGATCACGCTGGTGACGTTGTGGGGCGGCATTCTCAACGCGTTGCATCGCTTCGCCGCCGCGGCGGCGGCGCCGATCCTGCTCAACCTGTCGATGATGGCGACGCTCGCGCTGTACGCCTGGTTCGGCGGCGCCGCCTATGCGGCGGCGTGGGGCGTGCTGATATCCGGCGTGCTGCAAGCCGCGCTGGTCGGCGGCGACACCTTCCGCGCCGGCGTGTTCACGTCGTTTCGGGCGCTCCGCTTCGACGACGACGTGCGCCGCTTCTTCAAGGCGCTCATTCCGGCGACCATCGGCTCGGCCGGCACGCAACTCGCGCTGTTCGCCGACACCATCATCGCCAGCTTCCTGGCGGCGGGTGCGATCTCGGTGCTCTATTACGCCGATCGCATCGACCAGCTGCCGATCGGCGTCATCGGCATTGCCGTCGGCACCGTGCTGTTGCCGGAGATGACGCACCGGATCGCGGCCGGCGACGATGCCGGCGCCCGTTCGGCGCAGAACCGCGCCATCGAATTCGCGCTCATTCTGGCGATCCCCTGCGTCGTCGCCTTCCTAGTGGTGCCGGAACAGATCATGCGCGGCTTGTTCATGCGCGGCCGTTTCACGGCCGAGGATGCGCATGCCGCGGCGATGACGCTGATGGCCTACACGATCGGGCTGGTTCCCTTCGTGCTCATCCGCAGCGTCGTGGCGCCGTTCCTCGCCCGCGGCGATACCGCGACGCCGGTCAAGGCGGCGCTGATCGGCACCGCGGTCAACATCGCTTTCAAGGTCGCGCTGATGGGTTCGCTGGCGCAGGTCGGGCTGGCGCTGGCGACGTCGATCGGCGCCTGGATCAATTTCATTCTGGTGCTGTGGCTGGCAGCACGCGCCGGTCTGATCGCTGCCGATGCGACGCTGAAATCCTCGCTCGCCAAACTCGCGGCCGCCGGGCTCGCCTTCGCGCTATTGCTGTTCTTCGCCGCGCCTTTGGTCACCGCGCTGTTGTCGTCGTTGTCCAGGTTTCGCGACGCCGCCGAATTGCTGGTGCTGGCCTTAATCGGCGGATTGTTTTACGGCGCGCTGGTGCTGGCGCTGTTCGGACGGCGATGGCTTGCGCTGATGCGCAAGCGCGCGCAAGCGGCGCCGGCGGCAACGATCGATGCCTTCGAGGGTACGTCGCCACCGCCGGCGGGTCCCGATCCGGTATGAGCCGGATATGCGTCACGCCATTGCTTCAACAGAGGCACTAACCTCGCCGAGCATCAAAAGTCCGTGAGACGTTCATGCGCGTATTTGAAACCGCGCAGATCGCGCGATTTTCCGGCCATTCATTAGCGATTTGTAAGTCGTGCCGGCAGTAGCACAGGTGTAGATTTTTAGACGACCTGGGTCACAGGTCGGATTTTGCAGCGCTGGGCGGGTTCGGACACAGAAGGAGAGACTTCCATGCGGAGGAAGATTGTTGCGTTCGCTGCTGCCGTCGCGATCGGCACGGCGACGATGACGACCGGCGCGCTGGCATTCCATGGCGGCGGAGGCGGCGGCGGAGGCGGAGGTCATTTTGGCGGTGGCGGTTTCGGCGGCGGCCATGTCGGCGGCAGCTTCGGAGGCGGCCATGTCGGCGGGATGACGATGGGCGGCGGAGCCCACGGATGGGCGGCGGGCCGCAGCGGTTTCGCAGGGCGCGGGATCGCTATGGGCGGTCGCGGCCACGGCGCCTTCAGACACGGTCACTTCCGTCGAGGCTTTGGTTACGGCGGTCTGTATGGGTGGGGCGGCGACTGGTGGCCCGATTACGATTATGATTACGGCTATTGCTCGCCCTATTACTATCCCTACTGTTACGGCTACGCTTGGTAATTAGAGCATGATCCGGAAAAGTGGAGGCCGGTTTTCCGAAAAGATCATGCTCCACCAAGATATTAGAGCGCCAATCGATTCAATCTGAAGCGATTGCGCTTTAGTGAGGCGCCGCGCCTTGCTCCAGCGCGGCGCCTTTCACAGCGTCTTGGATGCGAGGCTGAAGCGGGAAGTCCCGCGGCGAGCACGCGGTGCCGCAGCATCGCCCTTCATATCTCTGCCGCCGGGGCCTTTTCGAGCGCGGCGTCATGGCTAAGCGTAAGCACAATGAACATGGCCACGAGCGCCAGCGCAGCAATCAGCAACAGCCCGCCGGTGAAGCTGCCGGTCGCGTCCTTGACCCAGCCCATGGCATAGGGCCCGAAGAAGCCCGAGAGATTGCCGATCGAGTTGATCACGGCGATGCCGGCTGCTGCCGCAGTCCCGGACAGCACGGCGGTCGGCAAGGTCCAGAACACCGGCAGGGCCGCTAACACGCCGCAGGCGCCGATCGTGAAGGCAACGACGGTTAGCGTGGGGTTGCCGGTCAGCGTCGAACCGGCGATGCCGGCGGCAGCGATCAAGAGGGCGACCGCAGCATGAGCTTTGCGCTCGGCCTTAGCATCCGAATGACGGCCGTACCAGACCATGAACGCGGCGCCGATGGCGTAGGGGATGGCAGTGACCCAGCCGGTCATGGCGTTCGACAGGCCGAAGGCCTTGATGATCTGCGGCAACCAGAAGCCGACGCCGTAAAGGCAGGCCACCAGGCCGAAATACACCAGCGCCAGCGCCCATACGCGAGGATTGAACAGGGCCTGCCAGACCGAAAGTTCATGCACGCGCTCGCGCTGCCGGCGCTCAGCGTCGAGGCGGTCGCTGAGCCAAGCGCGCTCGTCGTCCGCCAGCCAGCGCGCATCAGCCGGCCGGCTGGTGAGATAGAAATAGGTGACGAAGGCGAGCAGCACCGCCGGCGCGGCCTCGATGATAAAGAGCCATTGCCAGCCGTCCAAGCCGCCGACGCCGTCCATGCCGAGGATCATGCCGGAAATCGGCGCGCCGATGACTGAAGAGAGCGGAATCGCCGCGATGAAGGAGCCGATGATGCGGCCGCGATAAACCGAGGGGAACCACAGCGTCAGATAAAAGATGATGCCAGGGAAGAATCCGGCCTCGGCGAAGCCGAGCAGCGCGCGGATCACGTAGAAGGTGGTCTCGGCGCTGAATCCGGTCGCACGGGCGATGCCTGGGATAAACGCCATCAGGGCAGAGAGGATGCCCCAGCTCATCATGATGCGCGCGATCCACTTGCGGGCGCCGAATCGGTCGAGGAACAGATTCGATGGCACTTCGAAGAGGAAGTAGGTGAGGAAGAAGATACCGGACCCGAAGCCAAACATGGTCGCGGTCAGACCGAGCGCTTTGTTCATTGTGATCGCGGCGAAGCCCACATTCACGCGATCGAGATAGGCAATGAAATAACAAACGATCAGGAACGGGATCAGCCGCGCTGCAACCTTGCGGATCGTCCGGGCCTCTACATCCTGCATCTGTGCTTCTCCCCACGTGACATCGCACTCTCTGCACGAAAGATCATGCCGGACGGCATTATCCTACAACTCAGCCCCACAATCCCGCCAGTCCGGAATACACCCCGAAGATCACGGTGGCGGCGATCACGATCGCAATGACGACGGCGTAAGCGCCTTGCAACCGATAAGGCTTGGGCAGCCGCCGCGCCAGCAAATAAAGAAACCCGAGAACGATCGGCAGCAACAGCGCGTTCATGACCTGCACCCCGATACTCAAACTGACGAGGTTGACGCCAGAGACGACGATGAGCGCGCCGGCGATCAGCGTCGCGGTGTAGATGCCGTAGAACCAGGGCGCTTCAATCGGTTCGTGCTCCAGCGAATGCTTGGTGCCGAGAACTTCGCTGAGCGTCCGCGCGGCGGTCAGCGTCACCACGATCGTCGCCACCACGGCGGCACCCGACAAGCCGAGACCGAACAGGAGCTTGCCGGTGGTTTCGCCAAGGTACGGCGTGATCGCCTGGGCGATTTGTTGCACGGTATCGAGCGAGCCGGATTGCATGGCTTTTCCCAGCGTCGCGGCTGTCGCAATCAGCGCCGCTGCCATGACGATTTGCGTGACCGCCGCGCCGAACGCGGTGTCCATACGCGCGGCCGGCAAGTCGTCAAGCGACAGGCCTTTTTCCACGACCGACGACTGCTGGTAAAACACCATCCAAGGCATGATCACCGCACCGATATTGGCGGCGACCAAGTACAGGTATTTTGGCTGCTGCCACGCGATATCGACGGCGCCGGACGCCACGGCGGCAAGGTCGGGATGCGCCCGCCAGGCGACGAACAAAAACACGACCTCAAATGCCCCGACGGCGATCGCTATGCGTTCGACGAACAGATATGAGCCCCGATACGCCATCACGATAAGCGCGACGACGATCAGCGACATGGTGACGGGGATAGGCACTCCCATCAGCAGACCGACGCCCGCCAAGCCGCTCAGCTCGCTCAACAGCGCGCCGACGCAAGACAGCACCAAGGTGGCGACGGAAAGCCATGCCCAGCCGCGGCCGAAATGGTCGCGTATGAGTTCAGCGTGGCCTTTGCGCGTCACCAGACCGAGCCGCACGGTCAGCTCCTGCACGATGTACAGGATCGGCACCAGGACCAATTGCAGCAGCAGCAGCTGGTAACCCCATTGCGCGCCGCTTTGCGCGGCGGTGATGATGCTGCCGGCATCGGTGTCGGCGAGCATGACGACGATGCCGGGACCGGCGACAGCGAGAAAGTGACGCCAACCAACAGGCCGCAGCACCGGCGGCGGGGAGAGCTCGGGACCTTTCATGAGAAACATTCTAGGGTGACCAGGAAACGTGGCGCGAACTAATGATATGCAGCAAATCCGCATCGACCGGACGTTGATACATATCAATCGACCGTCGGGTACCTGACGGTCTGTGACGGAGAACGGTCAAAGCCCGCCCGCCGGATTTTGCGCCGGCGTGCCCGCTCAGCGAGGCCCATCGATGGGCCGGTTCTCGGTCCAATCCCAGGTGCCGTTGTCGCGCTCGCGCACCGCCTGCTTCCAGCCGACCGTCTCGGCGCGCGTCTTGAAATTCACGCCTTCGGGCGAGTGCCGGGTAATGCCGTCGAACACGGTGGCGATGAGCTGCGTGGTCTTCAGCCCCATCGCCTCGATGGCCTGGTTGATGACGAGCTTCTGCATCATCAGCTGGTTGACCGGCACGGTCGCCATGCGTTGCGCCAGCGCTTCGACTTCCGCATCGAGCTCGACGGGCGGCACCGCCTTGAGCACCAGCCCGAGTTTCTCGGCTTCGCTGCCGGAGATCTTGTCGCCGGTGAACAGCATGCGCTTGGCCCGCTCCGGGCCGAGGCGATAGACCCACATCGCCGTGGTCGGGCAGCCCCACACCCGCGTCGGCATGTAGCCGATCCGCGCATCGGTGCTCATGACGATCATGTCGGCGCACAGCGCGATGTCGGAGCCGCCGGCGACCGCATAGCCGTGCACCTTGCAGATCACCGGCCGGTAGGAGCGCCAGATGCTCATGAACAGCTCGGTGTTCCGCATCATGAAGGCGTAGTCCTTCATCGGGTCCCATGGCATCGGCTGGGTGACGCCGGTGCCGCCGCTGCCTTGCGCGTAATACGTCAGATCGTAGCCGGCGCAGAACGCTTCGCCGGCGCCCGACAGCACGATGACGTGGACGCCGGCATCGGCGTTGGCTTTGGCGACGCAGGCGGCGAGCTCGACCGGAACGTCGTCATCGATGGCGTTCATGACCTCCGGGCGGTTGAGCGTAATGCGACCGATCCTGCCGTCCTTCTCGTAGATCACCTTCGGCATAAAACTCTCCTTGCTCAACGCGCTGCGGACCGGCTGCTAGGCCTTCAGCGCCGCGATCACCGCCGGGGCAACTTGCCCGCCCCATTCCTGCACGAAATGTCCGGCGTCGGCGAATTCGAGCGGCGGCGGGCAACCGCGAATGTCGCGATGCAGCGCCCGCATCACCGGCGGCCCGAGCACGGGATCGGCCATGCCGATCGCCATGACGCTGCGGCCGCGCCATTCGTTGCGCCAGAATTCGCGGGCGGCGCGGCCGATCGCGGCGCCCGGGCTGTCGGGGAATTCCGGCACCAGATTGGGAAAGCGGCGCACGCCGCCCTTATAGCGGGCGTCCGGATAGGGCGCGTCGTAGGCGGCGGCCTCGGCGGGCGACAGATGCGGGCAGGCCCGCGCCAAGAGCTTGCCGACGGCCATGTCCGGATGGCTGTTGGAGAACGCCCGCCAATCCAGAAATCCCTTGGACAGCGGCACGTCGCCGGTCGGCAATGCCGTGTTCATCACGATCAATCGGCTAAAGCGCTCGGGCATGTCCAGCGGCAGCGTCAGGCCGAGCAGACCGCCCCAGTCCTGCACCACCAGAGTGATGTCGGTGAGATCGAGCGTGCGCACGAAGGCCAGCAAGCTGTTGCGATGGAAGTCGAACGTGTAGATCGCATCGTCAGCCGGCTTGTCGGAGCGGCCGAAACCAAAAAAGTCGGGCGCGACGACGCGGCTGCCCGTCGCCAAAAAATGCGGGATCATGCGCCGATAGAGATAGCTCCAGGTCGGCTGACCGTGCAGGCAGAGAAAGACAGGCGCATGGGCCGGGCCCTCGTCGAGATAGGACATCGCCAGGCCGGAATAGCCGGGCAAGTCGTCGCGGCTGTGCGCGCGCCAGGGAAAGCCGGGCAGGGCGGCGAAACGCTCCGGCGGCGTTCTCAAGATCTCGGTCATTTTTTCGACTCGGTATGAACGGCGGTTGGATTGATGTCCCACCGGTCACTGTAGCACCGAACTGCCACCGTCAGCCTAGCGCTGCAACCAACGAAAACGGCCGCCCGGTTTCCCGAGCGGCCGTTCTCAACTCTTACCTGAACGCGGCGAAGATTCGCTTTAGCCCCAGCGGATGGCAATGGCGCCGCCGATGGAGAGCGGGCGCGTGCGCAGCCGGTTGCCGTCATTGCCGGATTGAATGACCCACATGCCGCCTTCGCGGCCGACGATCTTGCCGACGTGATGCGGCCAGACCACCACGGCGCCGATGCCCGCCGGCCCGGCGTGTCCCCACCGCGCCCAATTGCGCGCAAGATTGAATTGCGGGCCCGGATCGCCGCCGACGAGCTGCCGCATCTGCCAGCCGCACCAGGCGTGCGGGCGTCCGCCGTATCCGCCTTGATACGCGCTGTGAGCCGACCATGCGAACGCTTGCGCCGCCGCATTTCGGTAGCGCCATCGCGAATTATAATTTGCATTCCGCGTTGCCGGGTAATGGTACGCAACCCAAGAACGCTCCACTCCAGGGTAAACGCCATACCGGTAGGAGATGCCCTGCCGCTCATGATGCCCGCGCGCCTGGGCGCTTTGCGCAAATGCCAATGTGACCGCGAGCGCGGCCGCCAAGGTCGTCAACTTCATCCGGATACTCCTAGTGTTCTTACGCGTGTTCCTTCTCCGTCTGCCGACAAAAAACTCGCCCAAACCGTGAGGTTTGAGCGAGTTGCAGCAGACGAAAACGCCTCGCTGAACGGCGAGGCGTGCGCGGGTCATAGCATCGCAAGGAGGGTTCCAGCTACCCTAATTCGCATGGCTCGTATTTGCTCGGCAGGAAAGCGGCGCCAAATTGTCGCCGCTATTTGCCGAGCAGAAATTTGCTAATTATTTTGTTGATTTCTTGACCGCGCATGCGATGCAATTTGCGCACGCTTGACGTGCGAACGATGCCATCAGCTCATTGGAAAGCGGTCGAAACGTCGTTCACCGGCTGCTGCGCTTGCATCTTGATGAGCCTGATCTTGCCTTGCGCCGCGGCGAGCGCCTTGGCCAGATCGACGCTGCGGATCGATTGATCGTCATAGGTCTTGAAATACCAGCGCAGGTTCTTCAGATCGGAGGCGCTGGTCCAGGTCGTTTCTTCGGCGTGCATCTGGCCGTCATCCACCTCGCGCACCGCGCCGTACGGAATGTCGAAGTTGTTGAGGATATGGAACGCCTGCAATACCGTCTGCGCCGCCGTAGCGGAGGGAATGGCGGATTGCGAGAAAGCCACCGCGCGCACGAAGCGGGACGGTGGCGTGAAGTCGCCCGGCAATCCGCGCAGCCCCGAGCCCTGGCCGAACTGCGCGAGCTTGACGCCGCCGAGGTCGATCGGCGGAACGTTGGTGGCGGTGAGGTTCACGTAGTTGCGCAGATTGGTCATGTGCCAATCGGAGGTCGGCGAATTCGCCATGACGCCGAGCGGGTTGGCAAAGATCTTCAGCGACTTGTCCGACGGCTCGATCACCACCGATTTGCCGCTGCGATCGTGCACGACGAAATGCACCGGTGCCGGCTGCTCGATGGCGTTGACGACCACGGGCACCAGCACGACCTTGTCGAAGTTGGCCTTGACCTCTTCGACCGTGGCGAAATTGCCGAGCAGCCAATTGCCGTATTCGTGCGGCGCCATCGCGCGGGCGGCATTGTCTTTGGTCGCGTCGGCATAGCTCGCATAGCCCGGGAAGTAGAACAGGCCGACATAGAGGCCTTGATCGTTGATGCCGTCGACGATCGCCGTCATGCCCTCGGCGTTGGCGCCGACCACGCCGTATTTCGTTTTGTAGCTGATGCCTTTGCCGCCGTCCGGCAGCGAGCCGGTGAGCTCCGTTCCGGCCGGAATCACCATCACTTCGGAGTGCAAGTCCAAGCCGAACTCCAAGGTGCGCGCGGTGACGACGCCGCCGTCCTTGGCGATGAGCCGGATTCCCGTGCAAGCTTGCGCCACGGGCGCAAAGCTGAGCGCTGCGGTGAGAATTCCGGCAATCGTCGAGCGGAACATGACGCCCCTCCTGGACAAGTTCGGCGGCTATGAAACGCATGCTTAGCCGCGGGGCGGGTCACGGATCAAAGTGAAAGCCGATTCACCATGAGCAAAACGATGTGCCGGACCGTATCATCCGTTTTAAATTGCTTCTTTACCTCTCGCATTCTCGGTCAACGTTTCGCGGCCGGCCGTACGTAAACCGGATCGACCCGTTATCGGCGGTCGCTTGCAGCGGTATTTCAGTGCCGCGAATGACTGCTTCGCGGCGACGAAGGCTTCCGCAATCTCGGCCGCGCGAGCAAGCCGCGGGGGCCCCGGCGGGCCACCTTGCCGAGCTCAGGCGGCGCCGCGCAACACCTTTTTGACCTTGTCGGGCGTGTACGGCACCGAGCGCAGCCGCACGCCGGTCGCATCGAACACCGCGTTCGAGATCGCCGACGGCACCACGGCCGCCGACGGCTCGCCGACGCCCCAGGGCTTTTCCGCCGGCCGATCGATGAGATCCATGACGATCTCCGGCACTTCCGGGAAGGTCAGTATCGGGTAGCTCTTCCAATCGAGGCTCGTCACCGTGGAGCGGTTGAACTTCAGCTCCTCCTTGAGCGTGCGGCTCACGGTCTGGATCACGTTGCCTTCAATCTGGTTCCTGATCCCGTCGGGATTGACGATCTGGCCGCAATCATGAGCGACGTAGAAGCGCGTGACGTGGATGTCGCCGGTCGAGCGCGTGACCTCCACCTCGGCGACGGCGGCGATATAGGTACGGACCAGCTCGTATTTGCAATAGGACACGCCACGGCCGGTTAGCACATCGCCGCTTTGGCCGCTCTTTTGGCCGTTCTTGGGCGAGGGCCGCTTATCCCATTTCGCCAAGGCAGCGACGCGATTGAGAACCTCGATGCCGCGCTTGTCGTTGGGGTCGAGGTACTTGAGGCGGAAATCGATCGGGTCGGCGCCGGCCGCCGCCGCCAGCTCGTCGACGAAGCACTCGTTGGCGTAGGTGTTCTGCATGCGGCCCGGCGTCCTGATCCAGGACGGGCGGAACGGCGTCGTCTCCAGCCGGTGGCAGACGATGTTGATGTTGGCGAACTTGTAGGGAATGTTGGAGTTCTGGTGGACGTTTCCCGGCGCCACGGTCTCGTCGGCCGGCAGGCCGCTCAGCGTTGCCGCCACCAGGGGCACCAGGAACATATTCGGCGTCTGTTGCGGCATGAAGAACTCGGAATCCCAGGCGGTGACGGTCCCGGACGCGTCGAGCCCGGCGCGCAGGTCGATCAGCGTCGGCGGGCCTTTCGGATCCCAGCCGTGTTCGTCCGCGCGCGACCACTGCACGCGAACCGGCCGCCCTACCGCCTTCGCCAGCAGCGCCGCGTCGGCGGCCGCATCCTCGTGGCCGTTGCGGCCGTAGCAGCCGGAGCCCTCGACGTAGATGCAGCGCACGCTCTCGAGCGGCAGACCGAACATCTTGGCGAGCTGCTTGCGCAGATTATGGGTGGCTTGCGATGCCGACCACGACGTCAGCTGGCCGTCCTTGAATTCGGCGATCGCGCACGACGGCCCGATCGAGCCGTGGGTATGGATGGTGAAGTCGTAAGTGGCGGCGATTTTTTTCACGCCGTCTTTGCTCATCGCCTCCGCTGCGTTGCCGACATTTCCGGTCACATCGTCCTTGGCGACCTTGGTGGAGCGGACGTGCTCCATCAGCTTGTCCTGCTCGGGCAGCCCCTCCCAGCTCGACCAGGTGGCTTTGAGCTGTTGGGCGGCTTTGATGGCGGCCCATTCATTCTCGGCCACGACGCCGAGGAAGTTACCCTCGCGCACGAGCTTGACGACGCCGACAACGCCGTTGATCGACGACTGGTCGACGCTCTGCAGCGTCGCCCCGATCGCCGGCGGCCGTATCACGCGGCCGTGCAGCATGCCGGGTACCCGGAAGTCGTGCATGTAGGTGAACTTGCCGGTGACCTTGTCCGGAATGTCGACGCGCGGGACCGAGGTGCCGACGATCTTGAAGTCTTTCGCATCCTTTGTCTTCGGCGGCTTGGTGTGGTCGACCGTGAGCGAAAAGGCCTTGCCGCCGATCAAGTCGCCATAGCTGACGGTTTTGCCGCCGCCGCTGATCGTGCCGGCGGAGACCGTGAGGTCCTCCGGCTTGACGCCGAGCTGCGCCGCCGCGAGATCGAGCAGCGCGCTCCTCGCCAGGGCGGCGGCGTTGCGAATCTGCACGCCGCCGACCTGGATCGAGAGGCTGCCGAATGTCGGCCCTTGATCCGGCGTCAGCGCCGTGTCGCCTTGGACGATCTCGACCCGGTTGAACGGCACGTCGAGTTCGTCGGCCACGATTTGCGCGAGCGCGGTGCACACGCCG